>OHHI01000372.1_pt1 | contig 29413 bp, 30 predicted proteins | sample 1568001 | NCBI WGS metagenome assembly OHHI01 (sample SAMEA3879506, study PRJEB24766) | human gut metagenome | biome: human-associated habitat; feature: feces | place: USA | collected 1985/1987
TATTTGTCAGAATTTCACGGAGCAGTACGGTTTTAGTTCCCATCCGCCAAAGTCTTTGCGCCGACACGCAGCGGAGGACGGAAGAAATAATCAGGCGCACTTCGTTTTGTTCTTCCGCCGGAAATACATGCACCATGCGGCCGACGGCCTCCAGAGCGCGCCCGTTGTGGAGCGTTCCCAAAACGAGATGCCCTGTTTCTGCCGCGGTAAGCGCCGCCGCTATGGTTTCCCTGTCCCGCATTTCCCCTACGGCAATGACATCAGGATCCTCGCGGAGAGATTCGCGGACACCCTCGGCAAAACTTACCGCGTCACGACCGATTTCCCGCTGGCGGACAAGGGATTTCCCCGCGGAAAGGACATACTCCACAGGATCTTCCAAGGTCACGATGTGACGCGCTTTTTCCTTGCCGATTCCTTCCAGTACTCTTGCCATGGTGGTACTTTTCCCACTTCCTGTGGGGCCTGAAAAAAGGACAAGGCCGGAGGATAATTTTGCAATCTTCTCAAACCATTTTTCATCAGGATCTTTTTCCACACGGTCAAGCACGGGCAGCACACGGAGCGCCGCGCAGTCTTTCCCGCCCGCCCGGTACAGATGGAGGCGGAACCGATTTTCTCCTATGGAAAAAGAAGTATCGCATGCACCTTTTTCTTCATACACTTTTCGTTTATCCGGTGAAAGGCAGGAATGGAAAAGCATATCAAAAAAACTTTTCTCCGCCCTTTCTTCCAATTCTTTAAGTCTGCCATATTCACGGACAATGATCCTTCCGCCTTCTGTAAGATGGACGTCCGTAGCCTCCGGGTAAAGGGCCAGCCACTGTTCAATATGTTTCATAGTCACTCCCATAAGAGCGCCGCTTCCTCAGGCGGGACGGCGCCGCTTTCCATTAACCGCAAAAGGGATTCCTTCAGGGAATACTGTCTCTGTTTTCTCATACATTCTGAAAACTCTTCGGCTGCCGCGTTTTCATGAAGCAGCCGCCGTTCCTCTTTTCCTATTTCCAGCATTTCAAAAACACCGGTCCGCCCGTCTGCGCCTTTCCCCCTGCAATGATCACAGCCCTTTGCCATGTATGCCCGTCTCCCGATAAACGCTTCAGGAAATAACTTTTCTTCCGCCATTTCTCCTGTAATAACCATTTCCTTCCGGCAGGCGGGACAGAGTTTCTTCACAAGCCTTTGAGAAATGATGAGAGACAGCGACGCGGAGAGCAGGTACGGCGGAATGCCCATATCTGTCAGGCGGGCAGGCGCCGATACGGCATCGTTCGTATGAAGCGTAGACAGGACAAGATGTCCGGTAAGAGCGGCATGTACGGCAATTTCCGCCGTTTCCCGATCACGTATTTCCCCGATCATCACCACATCGGGATCCTGCCGCACAAGAGAACGGAGTCCTCTTTCAAAAGTAAGGCCCGCTTTTTCATTCACTTCCACCTGGGTGATTCCCGGTATGCGGTACTCCACGGGATCTTCCACGGAAATCACGCTGATTTCAGGACGGCACACCAGTTTCAGCGCCGCGTAGAGCGTCGATGTTTTCCCGCTTCCCGTAGGACCGGTAGTGAGAATCATGCCGCTTTTCTTTCCTATTTTTGTGCGGAATATTTTCTTCTGCAAGGGAAGCATCCCGAGTTCATTCTTTTCAATGAAATCCATCTGCCCCGATAAAATCCGTATGACGATCGTTTCCCCGTAAACCGAAGGCATCACGGAAAGACGGAAATCTGTATTTTTTTCATCCCTGATTTCCGAAAAACTTCCGTCCTGGGGAATACGATTTTCCCCCACGTCCATACCGCCCAGGACTTTGGCCCGCACCGACAGTCCAGCCGCCATATCCGGGGGCAGCCGGTACCTTTCTGTAAGAGTTCCGTCAATGCGGAACCGGACAAGGACAAATTCACGGCACGGTTCCAGATGGACATCGCTCGCCTTTTCCGAAACAGCAGCCTGCAGAATTCTCCGCATGGCAATTTCCGCATTGGCCGCCCGCAGTATTTCCATGATTTCTCCCTTCTGCAGGAAAAGCCCGCGGCCGGTTTCCCGCCGCAAGCCTTTCTTTTTACACCTGCATAATGCGCATAATATTCGTGGCGGAAAATTTCCGCCGGTTTATTTCCCCCTGCCTGACCCCTGCCGCGATGACACAAAGGCTGTCCTCCCGAAATTTTTTCCCTTTCAAAACGGCAACGGACCGATAGTGCAGATAATTTTCGTCCTTCGCATGGTTCCTCCCGAGACAGTAGAAGTCCTTCCATTTCTATTGCGTAATTGGAATAAAAAATTTACACTTGTATATAAAGTAAAATATTTTCTGCTTTCCTTTATAGTGTACAAAAAGAGCGGATATAAATAAAGCCTTTTCATTCCTTTGGAAGTTTCTTCATGAACTTTCACGACAAACGCGTCCATCCCGCATTTCTTCTCCTCACCTCTTTTCTTATTCTCATCAGTTACCGTATCATTTCAGATATCATAGCGCAAAACGCCGAAACGGGACGAGTCGGGCAGGTACAGGTGGCCATGGCAGCCACATCCCAGATTTGAATATGGATAATCGGCTACCGCTGCAAACTCATCGACAGCTCCGATATAATGAGCTGCGTCTTCCATGAAATGCGGAATGCCATAAAATACACAAACACCCCGTGCGGTTAAGAAATAAATATAGCGCTTATATCCGCTTTACAGCAGTCAAAAGCATTTTCTACCGTTATCCATACTTCCTTTCCGGTCAAGATTGGGGGTAAGAGGAATCCGTTACATGAAAAAGTGGTTTGTACCCCCATTTGCCCAAAACCATCATAAACAGGACTGCCTTTGATAAAACATAAAGAAGTTCCTTCGGGAGCTTCTTTTTTATCTCTGTCCAAGAGCTAAGACTGGGCCAGTCCAAATTGTGCCATCACTGCCCGAACAATTAAAGGTGCATTCGTATCCTCAAATTAGCAGCCCTCTGTTTTACTTTCGTGCTAATATAAGATATACTATTAGCACGAAAGTTGGTGACGGCACATGAAGACACCCGAAGAAATAGTTGATGATTCCGGAATCTTGTTGACGAAAAATGCCATAGAAGCAGGGATTTCAAAGCATGCTCTGTACAACTTCATACGTAATAACGGATTTGAAAAAGCCGCTCATGGCGTTTATGCATCTCCGGAAACCTGGAAAGATGAAAACTATATTCTGTCGCTGCGTTGTCCGCAAGGTGTTTTATCTCACGATGAGGCCCTCTATTATCATGGCCTTACTGACAGAGAACCTCTGCAGAAAACAATTACGATTTATACCGGTTATGGAACTTCCCGAATGGTTGCGGACGGAATAAAAGTTTTCACCGTAAAAAAAGAACTGCTGGATATTGGGAAAGAAATAGTGAAAACATCATATGGCCATGACATACCGCTCTACAATCGTGAACGCACAATCTGTGATCTGATCCGTTCCAGAAACAGGTTTGAAATACAGGATTTCCAGACCGCACTTAAAACTTACATCATGGGAAAAAACAAGAATCTTAACAGGCTAATGGAATATGCAAAGCTGTTCCATGTTGATAAGAAGATCAGAGAGTATATGGAGGTGCTGTTGTAATGGCTCTGACCGGTGCACAGGTAAGAGGAAAGATAAAAAATATTGCAAAATCAAACAGGGCAGATGCACGCATTTTGATGCGGATATATATGATGGAACGTTTTCTTGAAAGAGTGGCAAACTCACCATATTCTGAAAACTTTATCATAAAAGGCGGTATATTGGTCACGTCCATGATAGGCATTTCTATGCGCTCAACAATGGATATAGATACATCTATCCGTAATTTAGATCTTTCTGAGGAAGAAGCGCTGCGTATAATTAATAAAATCAGTAAAATTGATTTGCAGGACGGCGTGACGTTCAACGTCAAGGATGTAACCGGAATCATGGACGATATGGAATACCCCGGCATTCGGGTGACAATGGATGCATATCTTGGTAAAATGATTACTCCAATAAAGATTGATATTTCTACAGGAGACATCATTACTCCCAGAGCCATTGAATATGATTACAGCCTCATGCTGGAAGAACGATCCATAAAGCTCTGGTCCTATAATTTGGAGACCATTTTTGCGGAGAAACTTCAGACAATTCTTGCCCGCGGTATCCTGAATACAAGGATGAGAAATTTTTATGACGTTTATACATTAATGCTCCGCTATGAGGAGATGATCAATCATGAAATTCTGAAACAGGCATTTGAAGCTACCTGCAATAAAAGAAATACAACGGACATTATTACCTCAGGGATGCAGATCTTAGATATCATAATTAATGACGATAGATTGAATAACCTATGGAATTCATATCAGCAAAAATACTTGTATGCAGGAGACATACCATTTGAAGCAGCTGTAAAAAAAGCCATTCAAATTTGTAAAATGATGAAACAATAGAGGTTATAAGAAATTATGATAAAAATACTGTTCGTCTGCCACGGCAATATCTGCCGCTCCCCAATGGCGGAATTTGTTATGAAAGACCTCGTGGCAAAAGCCGGATTGGAACATTTGATTTCCGTTTCATCCTGCGCGGCGACTTATGAAGAAATCGGAAACGACACCTATCCCCCCGTACGCCGGCTTCTCAAAGACAAGGGGATCCCTTTCACTAAACGGGAAGCACGGATATTTACGCCTGCCGATTACGAAGAAAGTACTTACATCATCGGCATGGACGATGAGAACCGCCGTGATCTTTACCGTCTTACCAAAGGCGACCCGCAGAAAAAGGTCTCTCTCCTTCTCGAATGGGCAGGGGAAAAGCGGAGTGTCGCCGATCCGTGGTATACTGATGATTACGAAACAGCCTATCGTGATATAAGGGAAGGCTGCGCCGCGATTCTCAAAGGGGTCATGCCATGATTTCCGTTTACCCGGCTTTTTACAGAGACTTCCGCTGCAAGGCGGACAGGTGTGTCCACTCGTGCTGTATGCAGAACTGGGACATCGACATCGACGAATCCACGGCAATGAAATATCTCGCCATGACGGGTGAACCGGGTGAAACTATCCGTGCCTCCATGACAGGCACAAAAGGAAACCGCCGGTTCATCATGAAAGACGGCCGATGCCCTCTTTTACAGGAAGACGGACTCTGCCGCATCATTGCGGAAACGGGAGAAGAAAATCTTTGCGATATCTGTGCCATGCATCCCCGTTTCTTTGTGGAAAACGGAAATTTTGAACTGGCCGGTGTGGGACTCGCCTGTGAAGAAAGCGTGGAACTTCTCCTGTCCAATTCCACGCCTCTGCTTTTCATGGAAGACAGCGCCCCTTCTCTATTCGACTTTCCCACGCTGCTTTCCGCTATGGGCTGCAGCCTTCCCGAAGAAGCGCTCTCCTATACGCCGACCATCAATGAAACTTACTGCCGGACCATTTTACACGCTTTTTCTCAAACGGAACCTGTCGATGAAGCATGGACGAAGAGGCTCTCCGCTCTTTCCGGATTTTTTACTTCCACGCTGAAAAAGGCATCCTCATATCTTGCCAAAGCGCCTCTCCCGGAACTGACGGCGGTGTATCAATACATTTTCTACCGCGCCCTGGAAAAAGAACCGTTCTGCGGCATAGACGCCGTCATGACATACGCCCGGCAAAGCACAGACTTCATCTTCATGGAAACTGCCGTATTCGGAGATCTCCCTGAAAACATACGGCGCTGGTCGGAACAGATCGAATACGACACAGACAATCCGGATATCCTTCTGTCGCTCATCACAAAATAATATTTCAGCAAAAAAGCAGATCCCGCTAAAGGACCTGCTTTCGTTTTCCCTTAAAACACCTTTCCTTTTAAGAGAAAAAATTCCATAAAGTTTTTTACTGTATGCTCCTATACAAAAAGAGGGGCTCCATTCCGCTTTTCATAGAGATATCTTAGTATTTCATACTTGTTTTTGCCAATTCTTCCAGAGATGGTTTCAGATAATTTCTTTCCGCGTCACTGGTTACCGCCAGGATTGCTCTGTATCGATTCTCTTTTTTCATGAAGTATCCCCGGATGTAAAGGGGCACGATGAAACCGTCGGCGTCGCTTATGACCCGAGCACCCGCCGTGTACGTATGGTCATTTAAACGGGTAATCGGTTCTATGTCCTGCAGACGCACATGAGCAAAGTCTTCGGGAAGTTTCACAGGAGCCGTTTTATTATGCTCATGTATGGCGTCCACGATGAGTTCGTTAATTGCGGGTTCAGCACCCATCAGGTAAAGGTTCGCCATCATAAGCGCCCCTGCAGACACCATATTTTGATCCTTCGTAAAGAAAGAATCCATTCCCTTTTTATTTTCTTCCGTTTCAGGAAAAGAGAAATTCATGACAAAGGCGTCAAAGCTTCCCTCATCAGAAGCGACGAGAAGCTGTCCCGCAGGAAATACTCCTCCTTTTTCCATACTGAACGGAATCTCTTTTCCCGCCATTTTTTTCGCAGACGGTGTCATGACGAAAGGCGTATAAACGGCATGATTTCTTAAAGTGATTTCCTTTGTAAGAAAAGGAGCTGCCTGCCTGTAAAGATCTTTTACGGCATCTCCCGGACTTCTGCGGAAATCAGCAGTCAATTGCCTGTCGGCTGCCGTGCCTATATCCGTCCCTTTATGGGCAGGTTCTGCGAAAACAGCGGTCATGGATGAAACGGTAATCCCCGCCGCCAAGAGTGCTGTCACGAGTCTTTTCATCGAAGTCCCTCCGCGCCTTTTACTAAAACAGGTTCTATAATCCGGCCTGTGGCCTGATTGGTATAAATGGCAGTGGCTCCAAGTTGCCCTTTATCTGCTGACGCGATGAAAAAGACATAAAAAGGCGCTTCCACCCCGTACTGTTCCACAAAAAGAAACATGCTTCCATAAACAAACTCAGTCTGTCCATCTTTTTTATAGACGAAACGATTGTTACTGTCTTCTTTTTTCATGCTTTCCCGGATAGTTTCAAGATTCAAAGTCCGGTTCTCTCCAAGGATATCAATTTTTTCCGGATGGACTTTTTCCATGGCCCTGATGATTTCATTCCAGCCGGCGATATCTTTCTCTTCCAATTTTACAGATACAACAGCCGCCTGATGAAAGGCATCCTTCGTCTCCATTTGCAGCTGGGAAAATCTGCCGGCTGCAAAAAGTTTTCCGAGCTGCTCGGCCATCATTTTTTCATGGACTGTATCGCCTTTTCCAAATAATCCCATCCGCCTGACAGCAGGAAGGATTTCTTTCTCTACTTTTTCCTGATTCCACTCTTTCTGCAGTTCTTTTCCCACATATGATTTATCTGCTTCCCGGATGGTCATCTCATTTCCCAGAGGAAGAATATGTCCGTCCGCCATTTTTAAATCAGATGCCAGAGACAGTCCGCCTGCTGCCAAAGCAAGCGTGAGCGCCATGGCACATATATGTTTTTTCATAAATGCTCCTTTCATGAGCTGTCTTTAATCATTTTCTTTCATTATACCAAACCCGTCATGCAGAGGAATAGATTCTTCACTCTGTGTCACTATCCCGTTTCCCGTCTTTCTCCCACAGCATTCTTGCCTCCGTTCAGAATGACGATTGGAGGAAAAGGCGTCATAATGAGGAAAACATTAAGCGTCATCCGAAGCGAATGTGAAGGATCTGTTACCATAGTGAGGAAGACGGTAAGAAGATAAAAGCTATCAGCTGTGAGCTGTCAGCTGTCAGCCATTAGCTGTTAGCTATTAGCTGTGAGTTAAAAGCCGAGGCATATGATTTCCATTAGGTGTCATACGAAACATTAGCAAAGGATTTGCTGTTGTAGTGAGGGAAACGTTAATCGTCATCCTAAGCGAATGTGAAGGCTCTGTTACCATAGTGAGGAAGACGGTAAGATGTCATTCAGAGCGACAGCGAAGAATCTGATATGAAGGATCTATGCCCTTGATAAGGAAACCGCAGGCACAGCTTGAAAAGTCTGTACCTGAAAACCGCCTTTTTATTCTCCCAACTCGCGGCGGATAAGCTCACTCTTCAATGTCTGCAGCTTGTCGGACAGGTTGATTTCCATCAGATCCGGATTAAGGAGACGTGTATATTCCGGCCAGAGTGTGTCCATCTGCTTGTCTGCATAGCGGATGATTTCAGAAAGTGCGGGCAGCGGAAGGTTCCTGCCGTTTTCTACGACGGGTTTCAGCAGTTCTTCCACCGTATAAGTGCCTGCTTTCAGCTCTTTCCTGCGCCATTTCGCCGATTCCGTGACAAGGGTAAAGTCGCCGCCGTCCGCCGCTTTTTCATCATGGAGGCAGACAAGGTCGGTAATCATTTTTCCCGTATCTTTTTTATAGAAACGATAGACCGTCTTGATACCGGGGTTTGTCATTTTTTCCACGTCGTTGGAAAATTTCATAACGGGAACCTCTTTCCCATCCGCTTCTTTCACCGCCATTTTAAAGACGCCCCCCAGAGCGGAAGTACCGTCGGCCGTGATGATTTTCGTACCCACGCCCCACGAGGTGACGGTACATCCCTGCGCTTTGAGAGACTGGATGGTATATTCGTCAAGATCGTTGGAACCGGAAATGATGGCATCAGGGAAGCCGGCTTCGGTAAACATACGGGTCGCTTCCTGAGAGAGATAGGCGATATCTCCGCTGTCGATGCGGATCCCGTATTTCCCGGGGAGCCGCCCCTCTTCTTTCAGTTCTTTAAACACCTGAATTGCATGGGGCACGCCCATTTCAAGAACATTATAGGTATCGGCCAAGAGGATGAGATTGTCATGATACTGGCGAACGTATTCGCGGAAAGCATCTATCTCTTCGTCAAAGCTCATGACCCAGCTGTGGGCCATCGTACCGAGGACGGGGATGCCGAACCGTTTTCCCGCTTCCACATTGGATGTGCCGTTGAACCCTCCGATCATGGCGGCCCGTGCGCCCCAGAGCCCGGCAGAATGCCCCTGCGCGCGGCGGAGACCGAACTCCATCAGGGCGTCTTTCGGCGCCACAGTGCGCACACGCCGTGCTTTCGTGGCGATGAGGCTTTCATGGTTCATGATCATGGATAGACCCGTTTCAAGAAGCATGGCTTCTGTCGTAGTGCCGTGGAAACGGAGGAGCGGTTCCCCGGGAAAGACTACGGTGCCTTCCGGTACAGCATAAATATCTCCTTTAAAGCGGAAATCTTTCAGGTAATCAAGAAAGGCGGGATAAAAAATTTGCAGACTTTCCAGGTAATTGATATCTTCTTCATCAAAACGGAAATTCTCTACAAACTGCTGGAGATGCTCAAGCCCTGCCACGATGGTGTAGCCGCCGTTAAAAGGATTCTTTCTGTAAAAACGGTCAAACACGACTTTCCGTTCATGGCGTCCTTTGTTGAAAAGGGCATTTGCCATCGTCAATTGGTATAAATCGGTAATCAAGCCATTCATTTTTATTCCACCTTTCTTTATATACGTATTCTCAAGACTTATCGCTTTTCATTTCCCTCACCACAGCAGCAGATCCTTCCCGTTTGTTCAGGATGGCGTCTCACCGTCCTCGTCATTCGGCACTTTTAGCTGCCAGCTGTCGGCTGATAGCTTTTATCTTCTTACGGCTCCCCTCATCACGGTAACAGATCCTTCACATTCGTTCAGGATGACGATTAACGTTTCTCTTATTATGATGCCCTTTCCTCCAATCGTCATTCAGAACGGCTGCAAGAATGCTGTATGGGAAAGACGGGAAACGGGATGGTGACACGGAGTGAAGAATCTGTTACTCCGAATGAAGTCCCACCGTCAATACCGCTTTTTGCACAAGGATCATGGAAACCGCCGCCATAAGAAGCTGCTGGCGCACGTAGTGCGATTGAGGATACTCGCTTGTCGTAATGATTTAAATCGTAAAAGAATAGTTAGCTCACAGCTCACAGCTGACAGCTTTTATCATCTTACAGCTCCCCTCATCACGGTAGCAGGTCCTTCCCATCCGTTCAGGATGACACCTCACCGTTCCTCGTCATTCGGCACTTTTAGCTGCCAGCTGACAGCTCACAGCTGATAGCTTTTATCTTCTTACGGCTCCCCTCATCACGGCAACAGATCCTTCGCTCCCGTTCGTATTTAGACTCCATTATAGCACTTCCCCGCCGGCCTTTCAGAAAATGAAAAACGCGCCCGTCACAAGCGCGCTTTCTTTTATAATTCAATTTCTTCCGTCTTTCCGGTAAAATCCGTGATGACCGCGTTTCCCGATGCCAGCCTGAACACGGTATACCTGCCGTCTTTCCGGATCCCGTCCAAGGATTCCTCACAGCTCCTCAGCATGGCGCGCCGCGGTTCCTCCCCTTTATCCTCCCGCAGTTTGCAGGATATACAGATAGTCGACTGATCCGGATGGGTGGCGCAGATTTCCGCGCGGTCATTTAAAAGAAGCTGCCCGTAAATCTCATCATCTTTATTGAAAAGGAAATGGATTACGCCGCCGCAGACACAGACATTGCTCATCGGCCGGAGGCGCGGCCAGATACCGTCCAAAGTTGCCAGATAAAACACACCGCATTGTTTCAGATATTCAGCAATTCTTTCCGCCGCTGCCATACAGATCCCTCCCGTCCTTTATCTCTACATTTATTTTATCATATTCCAAAAGAAATATTTACCTCAATCCCGCTTCCGCTTCTTCTCTGTCCGCCAGGATTTTCACTTCCGTATCCAGATGGGTGAGAATCTCGACGACTTCTTTTCGTGTGTCCGCCGTAGCGTTGATGCAGCAGGTCGCCCGCCGGGGATCAATGGTGGTCAGAATGCCGAGATATTCATATCCTTCCATGATACGATTGACGTAGTTCACATCGCCCGGCGCGATTTCTATATAGACTCTGTTATCCACGGACGCGCCTCCGGAGAATGGTATACGGCGGCAGATCCTGCTCTGTCACCATCGTCAGCTCTTCCAGCGGATGGGGCGCTGCTGCCGCCTCTTCACCGTCTTTATTCGTCAGATGCCCGATTGTGACAGGAAACACATCCCCTGCCGGAGTAAGACATTCAACGACCTCTCCCGCTTTGAAATAGTTGCGCTGCTGCACTTTGACTGTGCCGTTTCCTTTATCCTGCTCCAGAACAAGACCGATAAAATCATAAGGCTGCTCCGGCTGGGACTTCATATATTCCTGGGCGGAATGGTCGGGGTTCTGGAACGCGAAAGCCGTCGTGTAAGGACGATGAGATACCTTTTCCAGTTCTTCCCGCCATTCCGGACGAACGGAAAATGCCGCTCCCAATTCGTAGTACGAGTCAATCGCTTTCCGGTACGCTGCCACAACCGCCGCCACATAGTAGACACTCTTCATGCGGCCTTCAATTTTCAGAGAAGAAACGCCCGCTTCGATAAGTTCGGGGATATGGTCGATCATACAGAGATCTTTGCTGTTGAAAATATATGTGCCGTGCTCATCTTCTTCCACGGGGAAATACTGTCCCGGCCGGGACTCTTCCATCACGGAATACTTAAACCGGCATGCCTGGATACATTCGCCCCGGTTGGACTGGCGTTTCCCGTTTGTAAAATAATTGGATAAAAGACAGCGGCCGCTCCAGGAAATACAGAGTGCCCCATGGCCGAATACTTCCAGCTCAATATTCACCCGTTTTCTGATATCCGCCATTTCTGAAAGGGATACTTCTCTGGCAAGAACGACGCGGGACGCGCCCATATCTTTCCATCTCCTGACGGTGCGCCAGTTTGCCGCGCTCGCCTGTGTGCTCACATGGACCGGCAAATCAGGCGCTGCTTCACGGGCGATATCAAATACGCCGAGATCGGAAATCAGGACGGCATCCGCATGAATATCCTGTAAATATTTCAGGTATGTGTCAAGCCCTTCCAAATCTTCATTCCGGGGAATGATATTGACCGTGATATACACTTTTTTCCCCATGGAATGGGCATACTCCACAGCCTCTTTCATTTCTTCCCGGGTAAAATTGCCGCCGTAGGCACGGAGACCGAAAGCTTTGCCCGCCATATATACCGCGTCTGCCCCGTAAAGGAGCGCCATTTTCATTTTTTCCATATTTCCCGCCGGCGCGAGAAGTTCCATTTTTTCCACTTGTGTTCCTTTCTTCCCTTATTTCCTTATCTTCCTTGACACCGCAAGACCGTCTCCCTCTTCATGGATGACCGTATCATAATGAGCCTCCACATATTCGAGGTATTCCCGCAGGCGTGTGACAAGCGTCCTGTACCGATGGGCCACGGGTTCCCCGCTTCGCACCAATCCGCGGAAAAGGACATTATCCGCCGCAATAACCGCGTTTTCTGATAATTTCGGCTCAATAAGTTTCAAATGGCGGAGGTACTGCCCTTTCGGCCCGTCAAGGTAAACAAAATCATACGGCCCTGCAAGCGTAGAAAGCACTTCTCCCGCGTCCCCCAAATGACACCGGACACGCTGCTCGAATCCTGCCGCCTGCATGACGGATACAGCCCGTTCATTCCGCAGGGCATCTATTTCTATGGTATCAATTTCCGCCAGGGGAAAATGCTCTGCCAGAAGCAAAGCGGAATAGCCGATGGCCGTTCCCACTTCCAGTATTTTCTTTGGATCGGCTGCCGCCGCGGCTTCCAGCAGCAGCTTCCTCTCCGCCCTGCGCAGAATGGGAATATTCTCTTCTTCCGCTTCCCGCTCCAGTTCCTTTCTCAGATCCGCAATCATGGCCGTATCAGTCGTCTGTCCCATAGATCCGGTCGATTTCCGCCTGATGTTCTTCAAGCGTCTTCGTGAAGACATGTCGGCCGTCTTTTTCCGCCACATAGTAAAGATACTCTCCGGGCGCCGCGTCAAGCACCGCACGAACGGCATCCATGCCGGGACTGCTTATGGGGCCGGGCGGAAGTCCCTGCCGTTCATATGTGTTGTAAGGCGAATCAATTTTCGTATCCGTCATGGTCAGCTCCTCTTTCTGCCTGCCCAATGCATACTGGACAGTAGCATCGATTTGAAGAGGCATCTGCTTTTCCAGACGCGCCAGAATGACAGAGGCGATCGGCACCTGATCTTCCTTTAACCGCGCTTCCCGCTCCACCATGGACGCGATGGTTATAAGATCATGAATAGAAAGATGCTTCTCCTCCGCCCTCCTGCGCAATGCGGGCGTAAGCATTTCATCCGTATGCCGATACATCATGTCAGCAATCTGCCGGGCGGAGCAAGACTTCGGAATTTCATACGTATCGGCAAAAAGAAATCCTTCTCCCTTCACCTTTGCCGCCTCAGGACCGTACATGTATGGAAAAGGCGCGTAAGTTTCCGCTTCGTGGAGAAAATCTCCATAGCATTCCAGCCCCGCCTTCTGAAGAACATCTGCAATCTGCGCTGCGGTAAAGCCTTCCGGCACGGTGATCTTCACCACTTCTTCTTTTCCGTTTTTCAGATCCGCAATCGTTTCCGCCACCGTCGAACCACGCCGGAATGTATAGTACCCGCTTTTGAGCGCCTTCCCGTTTCCTGTGGCCAAAAGCATGGCGCGGAAAACGGCGGCACTTCTGATAACGCCTTTCTCCTCAAGCATTTCTCCGATTTCCCGCCCCGTGGCATTCTTCGGTATTTCCACCATCACCGTTCCATCCGCCAGTCCGTGATAAAAGAAATAAAAATAGAGGAACAGGCCCGCCGCCAGCGCCGCAAAAGCAAGCACCACCCCATGCAGGTATTTCCTTTTATCTTTTATAAAAAATATTTCCTTCATAAAACCTCTCTTGCTTCAATCGTGGAAGGACAGAAACCATCGCAGCCTTCCGCTGTTTTCATGACTGGTTTATTATACCACAACTCTGAAAATAGCCGCTTTTTCTCCGCCGTGCTACAATAGGTCCATCAGCAAAGGAGGAATTCCTATGGAAATCAAAATCGGAACTGCCGGTACCGCCAGCCGGACCGTCACGGAAAAAGACACTGCCCTTGCCGTCAAAAGCGGCTCTCTGCAAGTCCTTGCCACTCCTGTTTTATCCGCCCTTATGGAAGAGGCTGCCGTCGCCGCTCTTGCGCCGTACCTGCCTTCAAAACAGACTACGGTAGGCGGTTTCATCGCCGTCCGTCACAACGCGCCCACCCCCGTGGGACAAACGATCAAAGCGACTGCCACCGTGACGGCGGTCAGAGGAAAGAAAATATCTTTCACCATCACCGCGTCTGATGAAAACGGCGCCATCGGTGAGGCGGAGCACACCCGTTTCCTTGTGGATGAAGAAGCATTCATGAGGAAATTACACAAGTAAAAAGCGTTTCAAATCAAAAGGCATGTCAAAAGACGCCCGCGGCATTCTGCGGACGTTTTTCATTGATGCTTTATTTTTTTGTATTGCTTTCCGCAGCGCGTTCCACCCCTGTCCCGTCAAAAACAGGGATAAAACTTTGGTTGGAAGATTCTTTCTGCTGGATATAGCCGTCTTCAATACCGAGCGCTTCCATGTACGCTTCCGCCTCTTCGTATTCTTCATCGGTAATCCGGCGGTTGATTTCAGGAAACTCTTCCGCTCTTCCGTGAGGCGTGTACTGCCGCATAAGGCTGAAAAGAACATCCCCTTTACGAAACGTTTCCGCCACATATTCCAAAACGCCCTTCGTGTTTTTCATCTGCCCCGGCAAAATGAGGTGTCGGATAAGGACACCCTTTTTTAATATACCGTCGGCACCAATTTCATAGGGACCTGTCTGCCGGAACATCTGCTCAATGGCAGGCATTGCCTTCTCAAAGTAATCCGGCGCACTGCTGTACCTCTCCGCCGCCGCAGCGTCGCTGTACTTCAAATCAGGAAGCCAGCACTGTATTTTCTTCCGCAGGAACGCCACGGTATGGATGCTTTCATAGCCGCCGCAGTTGTACACCACCGGAACGGGAAGCGGTTCTTTCAGACTTTGAAAAACGGCATGGGTAAAATGGGTCGGTGTCACAAGGTCGATATTGTGCGCGCCCCGGTCGATGAGTTCACGGTAAATTTCCGCCAGCCGCTCCACGGATATTTCTATCCCCCGGCGCAGTTCGGATATTTCATAATTCTGGCAATAGACGCAGGACAAGTTGCACCCTGCAAAGAAAACCGTTCCCGCGCCTCTTGTCCCGCTGATACACGGTTCTTCCCAATGATGGAGCGCCGCCCGTGATACGATGGGAAGCATGCCTGTCCGGCAGTAACCGATGGCGCCCTGTCCGTGAACGGACTCCCGCCGCGGCACACGGCATCCCCGCGGGCAGATATTACAGATACTCATTATATGTCCTTTATATAAAGCGGGCTTTCCCGCAGAATTTCCACTACCTGATTATACACCGAAAGAAGAAAATCCATTGCCCCCGCCTTGTAAAAATCTTATAATGATACATATTGTGGGTAAAGCTGAAAGGAGAAATTTTATGGAACAGCAATCCGGTTTTTTGGACAGAATTTTTCACCTGAAGGAAAATCACACGTCCGTCAGGACAGAAATCATGGCGGGCATCACGACTTTCATGACGATGGCGTATATCCTCGCGGTCAATCCCGGCATCATGAGCGCCGCCGGCATGGATAAAGGCGCGCTTCTTACGGCGACCGCCCTTGCCGCATTCATCGGCACCATTCTCATGGCACTCTTTGCCAATTACCCCTTCGCTCTCGCTCCAGGCATGGGGCTGAATGCGTTTTTCGCTTTCACCGTCGTCGGACAGATGGGCTATTCCTGGCAGACCGCCCTTGCCGCTGTTTGTCTGGAAGGCGTGATTTTCATTATCCTGTCTCTCACCAATGTACGCGAAGCGATTTTCAACGCGATCCCCATCAACCTGAAACGGGCAGTGTCGGCAGGCATCGGCCTGTTCATTGCCTTCATCGGACTGGTTTCCGCCAATATCATCGTCGCCAATCCCGCTACGAAAGTTTCTCTTTTCTCCTTTAAAGGCGCAATTGCTGCAGGCACATTCCACACCGTGGGAGTTCCGGTTCTCCTCGCCATCCTGGGTGTGCTTTTCACAGGCATCCTCATGGTGAAAAAAGTGAGAGGAAATATTCTCTGGGGCATCCTCTTCACATGGGGTCTCGGCATCCTCTGCGAACTCACGGGGCTCTACATTCCCGATCCCGCAAAAGGAGCGTTCAGTACTCTGCCGAACCTTTCCGCAGGCATTGCTTCTTTTTCCCCTGTAAGCCTGTCCCCCATTTTCATGCAGCTTGATTTCTCAAAGGTGATGAGCCCTGATTTCTTCGTTGTCCTCTTCGCGTTCCTTTTCGTGGATATTTTTGATACCCTCGGCACCCTGGTCGGCGTTTCTTCCAAAGCAAACATGCTTGATGAGGAAGGAAAGCTGCCCCGCATCAAAGGCGCTCTCATGGCTGACGCTGTCGCCACCACCATCGGCGCGGGCCTCGGCGTTTCCACCACGACCACCTTCGTAGAAAGTGCGGCAGGCGTTTCTGAAGGCGGACGGACCGGTCTTACCGCCGTCACCGTAGCCGTTCTCTTTGCCCTCTCCCTGTTCCTTTCCCCCTTCTTCCTGGCAATTCCCGCCTTTGCCACCGCGCCCGCCCTCATCATCGTGGGCTTCCTCATGTTCACCGCCGTCACGGGCATCAACTTCAGCGACCCCACCGAAGCCATTCCCGCATATATCGCCATCCTTGCCATGCCCTTCACATACAGCATCGCCGAAGGCATCTCGTTCGGCATCATCACTTACACTGTCATGAACGCCCTCACAGGAAACGGGAAAAAGATCAGTGCCCTGATGTATATCCTGACCATCCTCTTCATCGGGAAATATATCTTCCTCTGATCGAAGTATTTCATACAAATGAAACGATAAATTTTTGAAGCACCACGGACCCTTCTTATCAGATAACGGTAAGGAGGGTATTTTACATGTTATGCTCCTTGCAGGCAAATTCGTCCGCCTCGATTTTATACACCGCCACATGCGCTGCCATTCGGTCGGTAAACTCGAAATGCTTTTTATCCTGGCATTCCATGAAAATCGTAAGGATCTTTTTCTTCTCTTCCCTGTCTTTTACCACCGACACCGGCCCGCTCCCGATGATGCTGTGGTAGTACTCGGTATAATCGCAGGCTTTCTCCGCCCGTCCCATGACACCGCCGTTGTCGATTTCAAAACCGATAACAGGATTTGATTCTGCCAGTTCCCGTTTCAGTCCGGCATCAGCACCATGGAAATACACCGTAAGCTTTCCCCCTTCATAAGAGTATCCGTAGTTGACCGGCACCACAAAAACACGGCCGCCGTCCTGAAAACCCAGATGAACGATTTTGCACTCGTCCAGAACTTTTCTGATTTCCGTTTCTTCTGTAATTTCTCTGTCGTTTCTTCTCATCATAACCTCCTTATAAGAAGCTGGCGCACGCGATGCGACTGAAGGTACTCGCATGCCGAGATGGCTTCAATCGCAAAAGAGCTTCCAATGCTTACCGATGCCCTCATCACGGTAATAGATCCTTCACATTCAGGATGACGATTAACGTTTCCCTCATTATGACGCCTTTTCCTCCAATCGTCATTCTGAATGGACACAAAAATGCTGCTTGAGAAAGTGGGAAAGCGGAACGACGAAACGGAGTGAAGAATCTATGACTCGGATGACATCTTACCGCTTTCCCCACCACGGTAACAGATCCTTCACATTCGTTCAGGATGACGATTAACGTTTTCTCTCATTATGACACCTTACCATGGGTGCTACTTTATCGGCAGGCCCGAGAGTGGTTAGAATCCTGACTGTACTGTCTGTTTAACGTCATTCTAAATGGGGATAAGAATGCTGTATGAAAAAGTGGGAAAGCGGAACGATGACGCGGAGTGAAGAATCTGTTACTCCGATGACAGCTTACCGAGAGTGCCGCTTTTATCAAAAGACGAAAAAACTGTCAGCTTACAGATGATAGAAGCCGGCTATCCGTTTGTTTCCTTTCATAAGAAAAAGACTCTTTTCGGAGTCTTTCTTTTATTTTATTTTTGTATTTTCGTTTCAGAGATCTTTTTTCTTATTTCAGGAAATTTTTCATTGATTATTTTCCCCATTTTTTCTTTTGCTTCTTTGTCGGGATGAAGGCCGTCCGCCGCAAAATTTTCCGGCATGTCTTCATACATGGCAAAGGGCGCTGCCGTATCGATATGGGTCTGCGTCCGTATCCAGCCGTTCACTTTGTCAAATTCCGCTTTCCAGTTTTCTGCCGTCGGCTGGTGGTAATATTTCAAAATCCGATCCGGGGCGATCGGGGGAATAGTAAGCAGGACAGGCTCGATGTCATTAGCCCTGCATTTTTCCTGAAGAGCTTCCAGGTCAGAAATGACCTCTTCCGCCGTTCCCCCGCTGCGCAGATTGTTTGTTCCGCCCATAATGAGAAGGTACCGTACATGGAAAGGGAGGACATCTTCATCGAACCGCCGGAGAAGGTCCTCCGTTTTATCACCGCTCCGGGACATATTTATCGTAGGAAAATCAAGATAGTACGCATAATTGTAAGGCCAATCCGCCGGACTGTAAGACATCCTTCCGCCGCCGTGGCTGATACTATCTCCAAGAATGCCGGTTTCCCAGTTTTCCGCGGGATCATTCACGATCTTTTCCGCTTCGCTCCATACGCCTACAGGCCCGCCATTTTCATCAAGACCGCGGACACGCCACCAGACCGTTCCCTGCCGCGGCAGCTCGTCAAAAAGTTCGGGGATTGTAACAATCCCTTGCGAAATGCGATGGACAGACGGTTCACAGCTGTCAAGATTTTCCGGTTCTTCATCAGTGATTTCCACTTCATAAGAAACCGCGTGGGGAATTTTCACAAAAGAATACGCCGGATAAAGAAGAACCGTACCGTTCTGCTCATGGTATTTCACGCGGATCTTCGGCGCGTACCGTTCCATTTCCTGCGCGGCCTTTTCTATTGGCACAGGCGCCGAATAGGCGGAAATGCTCTGCCCGTCCAGACCGATGGCTTTCACCTGGCAGCAGAGGATCCCCGGTCCGTCATAGCTGTCTGTAATTTCTTTTTCAATCATCACACTGTCACGGAAAACATGGCCGTCTTCATAAATCGGCGGGCGCATTTCTTTCCGTCCGAAATGCTGTGTCACAGGCACGATGCGGAAAGAATACCACACCGCGTCCGGATTCGCCGGCCAGCGGACAAAAAGAAGTTCCGGAGAAGCATCTGCCCCGGCAGCGGTCCACATAAAAGCAAAAAAGAAAAGAGAAATAAAAATCCTCTTCATTACAGTCCCCTTTCATTAAACCATGAAAGAAGTATAAGGGATGGAAGAAGAAATAACAAGAAAAAGAAATTTGCCCGTCAAAAAAGAGCCCCCGCAGAGGAAACTCTTATCTGCCATAAAAGAAAAACACTCGCTGCCGGCAGCAGGAATGTTTTCTTTCTTCCCTTTTCTATTTTTACGCTTTTGCGGTTTTCGCCTTTCGTGATCTTTTGGCCTTCCGATTTACCGTTTCTTCCACTTCTTTCACACCGGCCGCTTCCGTTTTTCCTGTGCGCTTTCTTTTCGGCTTTTCTTCCGCGGGCTTTTCCTCTGCCGGTTTTCCGGATTTTATTTTCTCTTTTTCAGATCCGGCCGTTTTAACTTTTGTTTTCTGTTTTGCCTTTTCTCTTCTCAGGCGCTTTTCATACAGGTGATACAGTTTATCCGCCAGACCGGCAATGATTTCTTCCCCTTCCACCAGATCCTTCCAGTAATTCGGAAGAAAATCTGCGCCAAAGCGGACACCTTCTATGGCTCCTGTCAGCGCTGCCGTAATCGGGCTGTTTCCGTTATGGTTCGCCGCGGCGATGATCGCATCCACAGGATCATCCACAGCAAGGGCAGCATATACGGCTATCGCCAGAGCTTCATCTGCCTGATCGCCGCTTCCCAGAGAATGGATACTGTCGATGTATGCCCAGACATTCCCCTTTCCGGCAGGCTGGTCGTTAGCCTGCTGCTGCGCTGCAGAAAGAAGTGTGGTAATGCTGTCGGTCCGATGGGTTTTATTCAAAAGCCCGTGAATCCGCTCAATAGCCTTGGGAAGCGTCATTCCGTCAGCAAGGCAGGCAATCAGTGCCGATACCGCCCCTGCCGCATAGTAGGCGACAGGAGTCGAGTGGGAAAAAGCCGCCGCCCTTACGCCGGCATTAAAAGCTGTCTTACTGTCGCCGGCATAAAGGAGCCCGATAGGTACCACTCTTGTCAGCGCGCCGCCGCCTTTGCTTTCATTTACCTTATTTTTCGTTGTCCCCATCGTTTCCCCGGAAAACGCATTCAAAAGCCCTTCTTCCGGTTTACGGCGGGCATGCATGAATTTTTCCCGCACAAGGCAGATCTCCCGTTCATGAGGCTGCCGTCTCATCCATGTACGCTGCCCGCGCCGCGGTTCCTCCCCCGTCTGGCTGTAAAACCAGCGCATATAGCCGCGGTACAGCCCTTCTGCTTCTTCCAATTTCTTTGCATCTGTCCACAGAAGTCCGTCTACCGTGGCCAGTTCCATCTGCGTATTTCCCGTCACCGGCGCCAGATTTCCGCACTGCCCGTTCCGCACAAGCGTACGCAGGCCAAAGGGCCCGTACTTGTGCTGAATACGACAGACAGAAAGCTCCTGCAAAGGGTACCCCAGAGCATCTCCGCAGGCGCCGCCAATCATCGCGCCGCGGAACATTTCTATCTCCGTCATCTATCCTCCCTCAATCCCGCAAAACCTGATTCCAAATAAAAACACGACCAAAGAAATACGAAAACGGTTCTCCGCATTTCCAATACATAAAGAGGGAACTGCAAAAATTTCCGTAAACCCCAAAATTCACAGAAACACTGCTGAAAAATAAAAAATAACCGTTTTATATTTATGTATATTGTATCATAATTCACTGCTTTAATCATCTAAAGATACTTCTTTGGAAGGAAAAACGTCCTTTCTCCGTTTCATTTTTTCTGCCGTGGTTAACTTTCTTTTTTCCGCTCCATCCATTAAAATGTAAATGTACTTTATTTTAAAGAAAACGAGGTCACTATGAAAAGAATATTAATCTCATTATCCGCAGCACTCCTTCTTTCTTCCGGTATTTCCCAGGCAGCGGTTCCGCAAGGAGGATATTTCCTTGACAAGAATGGCGTTCCGCTCACGGAAGAAATGCAGACAAAACCAAGTCTGAAAAGCAATCCCATGCTTCCTCAGAGCGGTGCCGTCCATGCCGCCATGGAATCCCTTCCTCATTCTTCCGCCACAGTCATCCGGATGACCGTCACGGAAGACGGGATCCCCACCGATGCCGTTGTCACCCAAAGCGCAGGATCCGTCGTTCTTGACGAATATGCCATGAGATGCGTAGAAGGCTGGCGCTTCAACCCCGCCAAACTGGGAGACAAGCCGGTGAGCGCTACCGTATCCATTCCTGTACGCTTCCTTTCCATGATGATTTCCACACCTGCTGCTCCGTCCGACCGCCCGATGAAGAAGGCGTCTGCCGAAGTGAAAGAAGCCATAGAAAGAAACAACCACCCTGTGATCCGTGTTTCCGTCTACATCACGGCGGATGGAAAAACTGACGGCAAACCGAAAGCAGACAACGATGGAAATCTGCCGGGCAGCGATTTCAAAATCCTTTCCGGGTATGCGGAAAATTCCGTAAAAGAATGGAGCTTCACACCGGCCGTGAATCCTGACGGAGAACCCATTCCCCAGGAATTGATTGTCCCGGTGCAGTTATAATATTTCTTTATATCCTATTTCAAAATCATATCCCGTTTTAAAATAAACCCCTTTTGCCGGACGAAGCATTGTCAAAAGGGGTTTTCACTGCAATAAAAAAATCCGCCGGTCTTTCGACTGATGGAAAATGGTGCGAGCGAAGGGACTCGAACCCTTATGCGCAAGGCGCAGGATCCTAAATCCTGTGCGTCTACCAATTCCGCCACGCTCGCATATTTTCTTATTATAGTTTGTAACGGAAACAGGGTCAAGAAAAGACCGGTAAAAAACCTTCCCCGCAAAAACAGAGAAGGCATCCTGCAAAAAAATTACTTTGTTTCATCAAGAACAGCTGTGCAGTGTGGACAGCGGGTCGCATCATCGGCAATGGGTTCTTTGCAGAACTGACAGGTGCGCGCCGGTGCGGCTTCTTCTTTCGGAAAAGCCCTGTTCATCTGGCGGATCACAAGGAAAATCACGAAAGCGATGATCAGGAAATCAATGATTGTATTGAAAAACTGTCCGTAAGCGATGACAGGCACGTTCATTTCTTTGGCTTCCGCCAGTGTAGCCACTGGTGTTTTTCCCAGATTGATAAACCGATTTGAGAAATCAACACCGCCCATAATCATTCCGATGGGCGGCATGATGACATTTTCCACCAGGGAAGATATGATCTTTCCGAAAGCGCCGCCGATAACGACGCCGACTGCCATATCGACCACATTGCCCCTGACAGCAAAATCCCTGAATTCTTTCATCATGCCCATCTTATTTCTCCTTTTCATTCGCAAATATATTAATTTTTTATACTATAGCACATCCTCATCTGCATTTCTACATATTTCTATATAGCTTTATAAAATTTCCGCGCTTCGATTGTTAATCTCCTGTCACTTTCTTGCTTGACAAATAATTGTCATCAAGATACAATAGAAGCGTAAACAGAAGAGACAGCCATTGGCCGTGGCGTTTCTGCTCATTGTTGCTTCTTACACAACCTCTATGAAAAGCTTCCTTTCACCGGGAAGTTTTTTTCGTACTGCAAAAGAGAGAAACCGCCCGGGTTCCCCTCTCCTTTCATCATAGATACGGATTCTTCACTGCTCAGAATAACGCTTAACAGTTCCGCCGCACCTGCAGCATCCCTGCGCTCATACCGTAAAAAGAATCTCTGCTTTCCTATTTCTGTCTTTTTTGATTGGGGGAAACATCCCAATTGCTCATCTGCCGGCATCCATCCGCTAAAAAGCAGCGGATAAGCACCCGCTGCTTTTCTGATAACCGTTTTATTCCTTAATGAATGTATTTCCTGTCACTACAGGAACAGAGCGATCCTGCCGGACCATTTCTCCTCCCAGCGGATCGATGGCAGACGATACGGTAAGCATCGTGCAGAATGCCCCCCACACAAGAAGAACCACCTTGCTCTCCTTCAATTCCGCCGTCATCCTTCCGAAGAATCTTTTCATCGGCAGCCTGCGCCCTGCTATGCCTCTTCTTTCTGATTCTGCCGGTGTATAATGATTGGCTGCTGTCATGAACTTCATCTCCTTTATCATCCGTTTTTGTACCATTTCCTTTTCTTGCCCTCATTATACCCACACGGGTATCTACATTCAATAATCATTTGCAAAATAAAGTCCATTAATGGACAATTCGCGCAGATTGTACATTGAATGGCAAAATCAGCCATATCCCCTGCACAATAAAAAACTCACAGCAGATCCGTATCAAATCTCCATACACGAAGAAGCTGCCATGAGCTGTAAAAATTTCCGGCCGGAAAAATAAAATGAAACTTCATACCGGCAAGAACATTTCCTTTCTGTTTTTCACTTATTTCCCTTGTCCGTACGTCGCATTCGGGCCGTGCTTTCTTTGGTAGTGCTCATCAAGGATGTATGCGGGAAGCGAGGCTGAAGGGTTCAATAATTTTGTTTTCAGCGCCATTTCCGCCGCCGTCTCCATGACGACCGCATGGTACACAGCGTCCGCCGCATTTTTTCCCCAGGCAAAAGGCCCGTGGTTCCGTACAAGGGCACCGGGCACGGCAAGCGGCTCGTATCCGCGGCAGCGCACAGTTTCTATAATGACGGCACCCGTATTTTTCTCATAAGCGTTTTTCGTTTCTTCTTCCGTAAGCGCCCTTGTGCAGGGGATATCCCCATAAAAATAATCCGCATGGGTCGTACCGAGGGCAGGAATATCGAGTCCCGCCTGGGCAAAAGCTGCGGCATTCACGGAATGGGTATGTGTCACACCGCCGATTTCAGGAAACGCGCGGTACAGCGCCAGGTGGGTCTCCGTATCGGAAGATGGTTTCCATTTCCCTTCCACTGTTTCTCCCGTCTCCACATCGACTGCTACCATGTCGCCCGCTGTCATGCTCTCATAAGGCACACCTGACGGTTTGATGACCATAAGGCCTTTCTCCCGGTCGATACCGCTCACATTCCCCCATGTATAAACCACGACACCCCGTTTCACAAGTTCCAGATTGGCGGCGCACACCGCTTCTTTTAATGTCTCCAGCATAGAACCCTCCTGCTTTTCCTTTTTTAATAACAGTACAAGACCACACCCTGTTATTTTATATTTTACGCTTTACGGTTTTTACCAATTCTTCCATAAATTTCTCTGCTGCGGGAGATCGTGTTTCTTTTTTGGCTGCTGCGGTATATTTCACCCAACCTCACCATTTCGCGGATAACACTTACTGTCTTCCTCACCACGGTAACAGATCCTTCACGTTCGCTTCGGATAACGTTTAACGTTTCCCTCACTACAACAGCAAATCCTTTGCTGTTGTTTCGTATGACACCTAATGGAAATCATATGCTTCGGCTTTTAACTCACAGCTAACGGTTAACAGCTCACAGCTCACAGCTTACACTCTCCGATTTCCATCTTCCAATGATTTCCCAAAAATATATGCCGCTGCGCCTTCCGCCATTTTTACCCCCTGATGAGCCGCGCCTTCTACGGTTTCCAGTTTCCAGCGGAAAGGAACCCGCAGCTCCTCCGCTTTTGCTTTACACTGCCGGAAATAATTCGTACACCGTTCCATACGGTTCATCCCCTGGGCGTCTGCTTCGGGCGTATCGCGGAACGGCGGTTTCCGCTCCACATCCTTTTCACCCATGAAGAGAATGACCGGCTCTGCAAACGCTTCCCCCAGTTCCTCATCAGTAATCCCTACATTCTTTATGCCGTAAGGATAATCAATATCCCTGTCAGGCATGGTAAACCAGCCGGAATTGGCCACGGCGATTACATCCACGTTTTTCTTTCCTCCGAGGAGCGCCCATCGATGGACAAACTGTCCGCCTGCAGAATGGCCGAAAAGAATGATTTCCCCTGCTGCCTGCGTGCGGTTTTTCACTTCTGCCACGATCCGGTCTACCACAGAAAACGTCCTCTTTTCTTTTTCACGAATATGACCGCCTGTATCCATAATGCCGCCTTCCTGATACCATTCCGCGCCGGGATACTTCCTTTCCGTCAACTCCGGACAGACAATCAGCATATTCCTTTCCTCCGCCAGTTTCCGGAGCGCTTTGCAATATTCCGCGCCATCCCTGCCAAAGCCGTGGAATGCAATAAAGACGGCATCCTTTTCCGTCCATCCGCCGGGGCGATAGTAGTACAGGCAAAGAGCATCCTGATTCACCCCTGTCCGTTCCCTGATGCAGGACATGCTTTCTCCCGCCGGAACGGGGCGTACCGCCATTTCCTTTTTCCTTTTCGGCAGAAGCCACGCAGCAGCAGCCGCAGCAGCGACAGCAGTGAGTGCTTTGAAAACCTTATTTCCCATCATTTCTCCTCATCCATTACTTCTGTCATTTTTATGAAATCCTTTTCTATCGGCATTATACCACAGGGTTCTTCTTTTCAATTTCCCATATCTTTCTACCGGTCTTCATTAAATTTTATTGCCGCCTCTCCGCCGGGACTGTATATTCTCCCTTTGGTACTCTCCTATAAAAATTATATGTAACCTTATTTCTTCGTTCAGCCCTTCTTTTAAAATGACTTCAAGTTATCGTTTTGTATCTTGGAATATATTTTACTCATTACTCCGGAGTCATTTTCCTGTTTATTCTCCATTAATTGTATTATTTCTCTTTTCGGAAATTGCCCTTTATTTGTGTATACTTATTCCATAAGAGTCCCCGCCCGCAAGAATCCCCGGCGCTTTTTATATTGTTGTACGCCGGCCGGCATGATACAATCAGGAAGAGAAAATGCGGACAAGATCAGACTGCATTTATTTTATTGGGGAAATGTAAGGAGGTTTTTCAATCATGAAAAAGAAATTGGCTGTGCTCGCCGCAGCGGCAGTCGCTGCAGGTATCCTTCTCGGCGGATGCGGCGGTTCCAAGAACAGCGGCGCAAAAAGCAGCTCTGCCGCCTGGAAGCCGGAAAAAGACGTAAAGATTATTGTCGCTTACAAAGCAGGTTCCGGTACGGATACAGGCGCGCGTCTGCTTGCCAACAGCGCCAAGAAGTATGTCGGCCAGACCCTGGTCATCGAAAACAAACCCGGGGCTGACGGAAAAATCGGCTGGACGGAACTCGCCAAGGCCAAACCGGACGGATACACCTTAGGATTCATCAATCTGCCGACCTACACCACGCTCGCTTCCCAGAAAGGCGCTGCCTTTGATGAAAAGTCCATTATCCCGATTGCAAACCATCTGACGGAAACCGCTGTGGTTGTCGTCAGAAAAGACGCAAAGTGGAAGGACTTAAAAGAACTCGTGGCAGACGCACAGGCAAACCCGGGGCAGCTGAAAGCTTCCACCAACGGCGTACAGGCCTCCAACCACACCTCCGCCCAGCTTCTCGCCCAGTCCGCGAAGTTTGAATACAATGCCGTTCCTTACGGCGGTACCGCTGACCAGCTCCTTGCTCTCCGCCAGGGCGAAGTGGACTTCTCCTGCGCTAAAGTTGCCGACGTCATCAAACTGATTAACGGTGAAAATGCCGAACTCCGTGTCCTCGGCGTATTTGACGAAAAGCGCGATCCCCAGCTGCCTGACGTTCCGACACTCGGCGAACTCGGCTACTACAATAAATGGTACGGCTCCGCCCGCGCTATTGTCGCCCCGAAAGGCACCCCTGAAAATATAATTAAATTCTATGAAGACGCTTTCAAAAAGACCATGGAAGACAAAGATGTTGTGGAAGCCCACAAGAAAGCCGGCATGGTTCTCGATTATAAGGACAGCAAAGATCTGGGCAGGCTCATTGACGAGCAGCTCGCTTTCTGCAAAGATGTAGTCAGCAAACTGTACGAAAAGAAATAACAGTGCAAGTGCTGCATGAAACAGGGGAAATCACACATTTCCCTCTAAGCGTCACCGCGTTTCATTAGACAGAAAACCTGCTTCTTTTCCAAGGGGCAGGTTTGTCCGTTCTGACCGGTTTGAAACCGCGGAAGTTCTCTTTAAGGAGTATTGTATGAAAAAATCAGATATTTATATCTGCGGATTCATGTATCTTTTCTCATTTTTCTTTTTATATCTGACATTGGACTTTCCCGAACCGGCAAGACACTATCCGTACTTTGTCATCGGGCTGCTCCTTCTTCTGACGACAGTCCGCATGAGCCATCTGTTCCGCGATTACAGAAGAGAGCACAAAATCATCAGCGACAGTTCCCAGGTATTTGACGGCTTTCTCCCGAAACAGTTCTGGGTCATGTTTTCCGCTTTCCTCCTGTTCTTTCTCCTGATGTACCTCTTCGGCTTCTACATCGCCTCCATCGTATACATCTTCATCTGCCTCCGCTTCTTCAGGATCAAAATGAAATACATTTTTCTCGTCCTGATCTGCATGGCCGCCCTCATCTACGGTACATTCGATATATTCCTCAATGTACCCCTGCCTGACGGGATCATTATGGAAGAATTCTTATAACCGGAGGAAATACCATGGATGCAAACACATTCGGACTCATGTCGGCAGGTTTTGCCAACGCCCTCATGCCGTCCAATCTAATCATGATGATTATCGGCGTCACCATCGGAATCGTTGTCGGCTGTATGCCGGGCCTTTCCGCCGCCATGGGCGTAGCGCTCCTTCTGCCGCTTACCTTCGGCATGGCTCCCGAAACGGGATTGATCATGCTCGGCGGTATTTACTGCGGCGCCATCTTCGGCGGTTCTATTTCCGCTATCCTGATCCATACCCCCGGCACGCCCGCTTCCGCGGCAACGGCGCTCGACGGGTATGAACTTACCAAACAGGGAAAAGCCGGCAAGGCACTCGGCACGGCATGCATTGCTTCCTTCTTCGGCGGACTCCTTTCCTGTATTTCCCTTTACTTTTTTGCCCCCATGCTTGCCGAACTGGCCATGAAATTCGGAAGCCCCGAATATTTCTGGCTTGCCCTCTTCGGACTCACCATCATTGCGGGCGTTACCACGGGCTCCATGGTGAAAGGACTCATGAGCGGTGCCTTCGGCCTCATTCTTTCCACCATCGGCATGGATCCCATGGAAGGCACGGAACGGTTCATGTTCGGCATCGACGAACTGTACAACGGCATCAACGTCACCTGTGCCCTGATCGGTCTCTTTTCTCTTTCCCAGGTCTTCATTCTTGCGGAAAAAGCGATTAAGGAAAGAGGAAGTATCGTCAAATTTCACGACTCCGTCATGCTGAAATTCCATGAGCTGAAACAGATCGGGCCGACCGTCATCCGTTCCTGGCTCATCGGGAACATCATCGGTATCCTCCCGGGCGCGGGCGCTTCCATTGCCTGCTTCCTGGGTTACAATACGGCAAAACAGTTCTCCAAAAAGCCGGAAGATTTCGGCCGCGGCTCCATTGAAGGCGTCGCGGGTTCCGAAGCCGCCAACAACGCTGTGACGGGCGGCTCTCTCATTCCGACTCTTACCCTCGGCATCCCGGGTGAATCCGTTACCGCGGTGCTGATGGGCGGCCTCATCATTCATGGCCTGCAGCCGGGGCCCGAGCTCTTCACCACGTACGCCGACATGACCTATACGTTCTTCGCGGGCTTCGTGCTCGTGCAGTTCTTCATGCTCGTGATCGGACTCTTTGGCAGCAAGATGTTCGCCCAGATCTCGCGTCTCTCTGACGCCATTCTGTCTCTCTGACGCCATTCTGATTCCGTCGATCTTCCTGCTCTGCGTGGTCGGCTCCTACGCCATCAATAACAGCACCTTTGACGTCGGCGTCATGGTGGTCTTCGGTGTGATCGGGTACCTCGCTCACCACTTCGACCTCAATAACGCCGCCATTGTGCTCGGCCTGATTCTCGGTCCGATCGGGGAAAACGGCCTCCGCCGTTCCCTCATGATCAGCAACGGAGATCCTTCGATTCTGTTCTCGTCCGTCATCTGCTGGGTGCTGATCGCGCTCTGCGTGGTCGGTATTCTGTCGCCGCTCTTCTTCAGTAGAATGGAGAAGAAGATGAAGGATTCGAACTAGAACCTTATCGGAAGGGGATAGGCGTCGAGCCTGTCCCCTTTTTATTTTGCGGGCTTTGCGGCCCTTTTCTCACACAGGAAGAACTTATATGCAGAAAAGAACCTTTCTATCGATGCTTGTAGCGGGTGCTGTTTCGGTCCCTCTGTCGTCGCACGCTGCCTGGGCTCCGTCCGGCGAAGTTTCGGTTATCGTTGCTTATAAGGCTGGTTCCGGCACCGACGTGGGCGCCCGTCTGCTCGCCTCGGA
>OHHI01000403.1_pt1 | contig 28001 bp, 22 predicted proteins | sample 1568001 | NCBI WGS metagenome assembly OHHI01 (sample SAMEA3879506, study PRJEB24766) | human gut metagenome | biome: human-associated habitat; feature: feces | place: USA | collected 1985/1987
CCGTGACCCCATGCGTGACAGGCATGTATTCTAACCAACTGAACTAACGCACCATTATTTCATTTTTCATTTGCTATCTCTCTCGATTGCGGTTGCAAAGGTAGACATTTCTTTGATATCTGCAATAGCTTGAAAGAAATATTTTTCATCTTTTTTAAAGTGGGCTTGATTATAAGATATTTATATTATCTTTGTGTGACAAAAAAAATTCGAGTAACAAATCAAAATGAACTAAAAGCGAGAAAAACCATGAGAAATACTCCTATTGAACGTAGACTGATTGACGAAACCATCGAAGCATTTCAGATTGCAGACTTTGGAAAAGCAACCATACGTGAAGTAAAAGCCATTGCCGCCAAAGCAGAAGCAGAGTCGGGCGTGGAATTCATTAAGATGGAAATGGGCGTACCGGGACTTCCGGCTTCGGCTGTAGGTGTGAAAGCCGAGATAGAAGCCCTGCAAAATGGCATTGCCAGTCTTTACCCCGACATCAACGGCCTGCCTGCCTTGAAAGAAGAAGCCTCACGCTTCATCAAAGCCTTTATCAATGTAGACTTGAAACCGGAAGGTTGTGTACCTGTCACCGGTTCCATGCAGGGAACATTCGCCTCCTTCCTCACATGCAGCCAATGCGATGAAAAGAAGGATACGATATTATTCATTGATCCGGGTTTCCCCGTACAAAAACAGCAGTTGGTAGTGATGGGACAAAAGTTTGAGACTTTCGATGTTTATGACTATCGTGGCGACAAACTGAAAGAGAAGCTGGAGAGCTACCTCTCAAAAGGCAATATCTCCGCTATCGTTTATTCAAATCCGAATAACCCCAGTTGGATTTGCCTGAAAGAAGAAGAACTGCGCATCATCGGAGAACTTGCTACGCAATACGACGTTATTGTTTTAGAAGACCTGGCCTATTTTGCCATGGATTTCCGCCAGGATTTAAGCAAACCGTTCGAAGCGCCTTTCCAACCCTCAGTAGCGCACTATACAGATAACTACGTATTACTTATTTCCGGCTCCAAAGCATTCAGTTATGCCGGACAACGCATCGGGGTAAGCTGCATTTCCGATAAACTGTATCACCGCTCCTATCCCGGCCTGACAAAACGCTACGGTGGCGGTACATTCGGTACGGTATTCATCCATCGTGTGCTCTACGCCCTTTCATCCGGCACAAGCCACTCTGCACAATATGCCCTTGCCGCCATGCTGAAAGCAGCCAGCGACGGACAATACAACTTCCTGAATGAAGTGAAAATATACGGTGAACGTGCCCACAAGCTGAAAGAGATTTTCCTGCGCTACGGTTTTCATTTGGTATATGACAATGACTTGGGTAATCCCGTAGCCGACGGTTTCTACTTTACTATCGGCTATCCGGGGATGACCAGCGGTGAACTGGCTAAGGAATTGATGTACTATGGTGTCAGCGCCATATCACTGATTACCACCGGTAGCCATCAGGAAGGTTTGCGTGCCTGTACTTCATTCATCCAGGATCATCAATATGCACAATTAGAAGAACGGATGGCAATCTTTGCAGAAAACCATCCGGTATAATAGAATAAAAGAATAAACTTACCAATTAGTGCCGGTATCCCACCACAAACGGGTGCCGGCATTATCATCTCCTCCCAAAGCTTTCACCAATGCACGGTATTGCTCCGGATTTTCCGTTTGTAATCCTCCGGGAAAGTTTAAACGGCGAATCATGATTTCCGTATCAACGCAGCCGTCCTTACTATGATTGAAAAGAACAGGGAAAAGACGCGGATATCCGGTTCTGCGCTGCTCCGCCCAGGCTTCACATCCTTCAGGAAACATTGCCAGCCATTTCTGCGTAATAATCTTCTCCAACTTCGTATCCCGGTCAGCTGTTTCAATCCACTTCGGTGAGACTTTACAATAGGCTTTTATATTATTTTCAGCATCAAATGTATCTACAAAATCAACTGGCAATTTATCACTGTTCAAATACGAATCAGTCTGCATGATACCATACTGATGCAGGGAGGAAGTAATTCCTTTTTCATAGCATGTACCGGCATCTTCACTTGTCCAGTTTCTCAAAGCGGCTTCGGCACGCAGCAACCATACCTCGGCAGCAGTCATAAGAACCGCATCCGTCGACTGAGTGGTCTTCAGTTTCGACAAACCCATATAATTGCTGTGAGAGAAGCAAGTCCCCTGCCGGATTCCACGGTACTGACCTTTAAACGACTCATCCTGGCATGTGGCAAAAAAAACAGTACGCCGAGGATCTTCATAACCGTTCATGATAGACTCCATCGGAGCACTCATATAAGTTTCGTTCCACACCAGATTGAGTTCTCCCAACGGATTGGTATACCCCTTCTTTGTAGATACCGCCACTGGTTCATTTTCCGCTTCCAACGTTCCATATTCATTATTAAAAGCTTTCAGGAACTCTGAACGGGCTTTCTCTCTATCCACTGTAGCTATTCGCATTGCAAGCCGCATTCTCAATGAATTGGCAAACCTTATCCACGAAGTGTATTCACCATTCATCAATATATCAAAACGGGAAAACTCAGCAGCTTCCGGATTTGACTCTACATAACCGGTAAGGGTACTCACAGCTGTATCTAATTCACAAAAGAACTCTTTATAAACCGCTTCTTGTGTATCGGGCATATATTCTGCGTTAGGATCAGCAAACCGTGAATAAATGATAGGACCATAGTAATCCGTAACGCGATGCATCACTTCCACTTTCAGAATCTTGGTGACTCCGAAGAAACCCGGATGTTTCTCACGCGTTGCATTCTCCGACTGATATATCTGTGGAAAAATATACGAGTAGGTATGTCCCCACATTGCACTGTTCCAACCATCTTGCAAATTATAGTCCGAATTATGGCTACCTCCATTCAATGGTTTTCCATCATGCATATATCCACTGAACATGTCTGCATTCAGGTTCTGCGTCAACTGGAAAGGCCAGTTCTTACCCTTTCCATAATCATAATTGAAGTAAATGCCCTGCTGAATCACTCCCAGACGAATACCATGTTCATTATAATCAATCTGCAAATCCTCATCCGTAATTCCGGATAAATCCGTATTGATATCCTTAAAGTCACCCGTGCAAGAAACCAGAACTAACAGAGCACCGAATATCCAACTATATTTTTTCATATCAATCCTCCCTTCTCCCATTAAAATTCACACTTCAATGAAAAGCCCCAACTGCGCGTTGTCGGCATCCCATACACATCAATACCTTGATTATCATTACCGGTAGATAACACCAGATCCGGATCAAAAGGTGCCTTCTTATAAAAGAAAAACAAATTGCGGGCTATAAAAGAAACCTGCGCTTTCTTCAGGACTTTAGATTTTTCCATCCAGGAAGCAGGCAACTGATAAGACAATGAAAGTTCTCTCAACCGGATGTTGGTCGCATCATACATATAATATTCCGTTGTCCCTGCGCGTCCGCCTACAATCTTATAGAATCCCTTCACGTTCTCTATCCGCTGCCCCTCCAGCATAACATAACCATTATCACGGGCTTTTCCGGTAATTTCCGATACACCGTACAAGTCCATATCTGCCTGAGTTTGCGAAAGCACCTTACCGCCGTAACGACAATCTACCAGGAAATAGAGAGACAAGTCTTTATAAGAAAGCGTATGATTCCATCCCAGCTGGAACTTCGGATTGGAGTTTCCAACCTTTACCGTATTCCCGTCACCTTCTACTTTTGGCAATCCTGCATTATTCCCTTCCGTCTCATAAACAATATTACCGGAAGCATCTCTGACAAAAGCTTTTCCATAAACATCGCCAATCGATCCACCTTTTATCAGTTTCATGGCATAACTGGAAGAGAAACTGGTAGGGCCATAAACAAATTCTTTCAAATCTTCATGCAAAGCAACTATTTTGTTCCTGTTAGAAGCAAAATTAAGAGTAGTGCTCCACATAAAATCTTTTACCATCACAGGAGTAGCGTCCAATGCGATTTCCCATCCCTGATTCTGAATGTTACCGGCATTCACATAGCGGTAAGCATATTTGTCACCCGCCAGCGTAGGCAATTTAAAAAACTGGTTATGAGTATTTGTTCTATAGAAAGTGATATTAAACCCGATACGGCTGTTCAGAAAACGTCCTTCCGCACCAATTTCCCACGAATAATTCATCTCCGGTTCCATTTCCTTGAAAGGTGCCGCATCATTCGCCAGATATTCACCACCGGCAGTGATATGGGAAGCGGAATTCGTAATATACAAAGGAATATCATTCCCCACCATACTATAAGCAGCACGCACCTTTGCATACGACACCCATTCAGGTAAAGTCAGCAGACGGCTTAGGATCAACGAAGTACCAACTGAAGGATAAAAATATCCTCTGCCTTCGTGCTTGGTATGTGATAAAGTGGAAGACCAGTCATTGCGAGCCGTCAAATCTATATAGGCACTCTCTTTATAGCCCACTTGCGCCGTAGCAAACAGCGATTGCAGCTGACGGTGTGAATCAATTTTCTGGTCAAGAGCTGCTGAACCGTTCATTATAATATTTGCCAGAGTAAATACATTGGCATAGTACAAAGAAGCTGTTTTGGAATCATAACGGGTAGAATTAGTAGTCTTATCAGTAATACTTCCCCAAAATGCACCATTTACTGAGAAATCGCCCCATTTCTTCTTCACCATAAGCATCAGGTCACCATAAAACTGGAGATCCTGATAATCCATTTCCAGGTAACGTCCGTTAGCACCGGCTAATGCCGGAGCTGTAGAAGCATAAAATTTCTGACGGACTTTATCGTCAATGCAATCCACATTGCCACGGGCCTGTACCGTCAACCAGTCATTTACTTGCAAGTTTGCCGATAAGGAGACAATGGCATGCATACGCACTTCCTTAGTTTGTATGCGGTTCGTTATCCAATACGGATTCTGCTCAAAATCTTCATAGGAAGTATGCCAGTTCTGTATATTCAGATTTCTACTTTCATCGTACACCTCGAAATTATCCCTATAATACGACAAGTCCTCTCCACGGGGAAACCGATAAAGCCCCACCAACGGGTTCATATAAAATCCGCCCACTGTCGGCTTGTTTTTAGAGACTTGTCGCATCAAATTCACATTACCATCCAGTTTCAAACGATTATTGAACATCACAGAAGTTTCCCTGAATGTAATATTATGCTTGGATAAGCGATTTTTATCAATAATCCCTTTACCGGTAGTATTGGCATATGAAAAATAATTCTGCAATTTCTCATTGCCATGGCTTACGGATACGGAAGTAATGGAAGTCACTCCGGTAGAGAAGAAATCATTCAGATTATCGTATTTCGGCAAGTCTTTTCGTTCCCCCCAACTATCCACCCCATCACTTACTCCATAACGATTTTGCATTTCGGGTAAAGAAGATGCTTTATCGAACATCAGACTGGTAGAAAATGATATGCTCCGTTGTCCTTGTGATTTACCTTTCTTGGTCGTAATCAATATCACACCGTTACCTGCCTGGCTACCATAAAGTGCCGCTGCAGGAGCCCCTTTCAGAATACTTATGCTTTCTATATCTTCCGAGTTTAAGTTTGAGATACCGTCACCGCCATCGCGGTTACCTGCATTAGCAGTTCCGCCAATGGCACTGAAAGCCTGTTCCGAAGTTGAATTTAACATAGGAACACCGTCAATTACATAAAGAGGTTGGTTCTCCCCGGCTACCGAACGGATTCCGCGAATGTTTACTTTAGCGGAAGCACCCAGTCCCGATGATACCTGATTAACCTGCACACCGGCAGCCTTACCGGTCAATGAAGTTATCAGATTGGGCATTTTAACCCGTGTCAGTTCTTCACTTTTCACCTGACTCATTGCATAAGAAAGAGAGTGCTCCTTCTTTTCGATACCCAATGCAGTCACCACTACTTTATCAAGTTCCACTGCATCTTCCTCCAATACAATGTCCAGAAATGTATGTCCTTTTACGCTTATTTCCTGCGTTTTATATCCCATAAAAGAGAATCTCAGCACCGCATCATCAGCAACTGTCAGCGCAAATTTACCTTCCAAATCGGTTACTCCACTATTCGAAGTACCTTTTTCCAGCACTGTAGCTCCCGGTAAAGGTATACCACCCTCATCCACAACACGTCCCATTACACTTTTCCGGGCGGTAAATACCTCAAGCCGATGGTTCACATCGTCTGCAACAAAAGCATAACAAGAACTACTGTACGAAAAAAAATAACTAAAAATTAAAAAACAGATATATTTATAGATAGTCAACCTCATGATTTACAATAAAGAAATAACAATTTGCAATTGTAACCAATTTCTTCCTAATAAAAACCTGTTATATAACATATATAAAAAGGCTATCAGTGAAAAAAGAGAAATAATATTTGTTTTTAAAGGATTTGTCTGTATATTAGTGGCATGGATACTAACACAGACATATTCAAAATTGAAACGAACCACGTATTACCTTCACGTGGAAAAGTACTGATATCCGAGCCTTTCCTCTATGACGAGATGTTCGGACGCTCTATTATCTTGCTGGTAGACCATACGCTGGATGGTACAATGGGATTGGTATTGAACAAATCTCTCCCGCTATATCTCAATGACGTATTGAAAGACTTCAAAGATGTGGAAAATATACCTATTTATAAAGGCGGTCCGTTATGTACCGATACGCTGTTTTACCTTCATACACTAAAAGGTGTAGAAGATTCTCTGCAAATAGGAAAAGGATTCTATCTGAACGGAGATTTTGATGCCATCCGCCGTTATATTTTGGAAGGCAATGACATCACCGGAAAGATACGCTTCTTCTTGGGATATTCAGGCTGGGAACATGACCAGCTATGCCAGGAAATTGAAGAAAACACCTGGCTGATAGGATCGACAAACATCGCTTCCCTTATGGATGAAAAGGGAAGCGCAGAGCTTTGGAAAAATGTTTTGGGAGAACTGGGAGGCAAATACGAAACATGGTCACGTTTCCCGCAGATACCCACATTGAATTAATTGACCCGGATGCACTGCAGTAATGCAACATCTTTGAAATAACCTTCTACACACAGCCAATCTTTTAACAACCCACACTGAACAAAGCCGCAAGAGGCGAACAAACGCATGCTTGCCTCATTATCCGTGGCGATATGGACAACCAACTGTTTCATACGCAGAAAGTCGAAAGCATAGTCACAAAGTAGTGTCAATGCATCTTTTGCATAGCCTGCGCCACGAAACTCTTTCCGGATAACGATACCCACTTCTCCGCGTGCATGCATCGGAGAAAAGTCTGTAATATCAATCGTTCCTATCGTAGCACGATCTTCAAGGCGCACCACCATCATACGTAGCTGCTTATCGGAAAACATATCGCATTGTGAATTCTCCATATATTGCTTCATCACATAGCGTGAATAGGGTACAGTGAAGTTACTGATATCCCACTGTTGCGGGTCGTTTTCCATCTCACAAATCAGTTCCAGATCCTCCGGTTCCATAGCACGGAGGCGAATACGGTCGTTTACAAAATAAGTATGTTTCATGATCAGAGATAACATTTTTCGGGAGTCACCAGTACGCGACTTTCCGGGTTATAAATTCCGAGACGCAACCCCATTTTCCGATGATGGGACAGCAAGCGGATAATTGTAGAAAAAGAAAAGGCACGGCAATCATACACCACATGCGTGAAACCTTTCAGCGAGATGAATGGACTGGCATGTCCGTCGGCGGCAGATGCTTCGTTTGCCACAACGAAATGATGCTTTCCGATCAGCCCGTTACGTTTGAAAAGTCCACGCAAACTATGAATAGTGGCTTCCTCACCGAAAACAAGAAAACGAGGGAAAGCTTGTCCTTTAAGGAAGGGGACTTTCGCTTTTTTTCCCGGAAAACTGAATATACGTCTCAAGGAAAGCATCAGCAAACGAATATACATCTGTAAATGGATACCGATCCGAACAAGCCAACGCCCCAAGAGCCCATAACGTTCACCATGCTTGCGAAAGAAAATATCCATTGCTCCACAAAATACACGCACATGGTGATAGGTATCTTTCGATGTACTTTCTCCCTTATAATGCAATATAGGATAAGGCAAGTAGTAATTTTCATATCCCGCCTCCTCAATCCGGCAGGACAAATCTATATCTTCACCATACATAAAGAAGTCTTCATCCAGTAATCCGGATTTTTCCAATGCAGAACGGCGCAGCAACATGAATGCACCTGCCAATACTTCCACCCGGTGAATGGCATCCGCATCCAAGGCATTACAATAATACCCACCTAAACCTTTAGAACGGGGGAAAAGTTTTCCCAAGCCGGACAGTTTACCAAAAGTGGCTGCCAAAGTAGGATATCCACGTTTTGATTCCCGCAGAAAACGTCCGTCATCCGTCAGCATTTTCACACCGGCAGCTCCGGCGCAAGGATGCGTGTCCATAAACAGAAGCGCTTCTTCCAAAGTCTGCTCCGGCAATACCGTATCAGGATTCAGCAACAGCACGTATTCTCCCTTCGCTTGACGAATGGCCTGGTTATTAGCACGGGCAAAACCAACATTCTCCTTATTATATATATAGGTAATACGTGGGAAGCGTTCGGTAAGGTATGCCTCCGAATCATCGACGGACGCATTATCCACTACAAAAATTTCGGCTGAAAGATTGTCAATAGCCCTGTATAAGGAACAGAGACACTGTTCCAGATAATACTTTACATTGTAATTGACTATGACAACAGAGAATTTCATGCTTCCTCCTCTTTATTGATATGCAATTCTTTACGTAAGCGTCCTTCGCCGGGCAAGCAGAACAGCGAAGCCGTAAGAGCAATAAAAGCACAAAGCAAACCTTTATTGCTCAATGTAAGATAATAAACTGCAAGACCTACCCATACCGGCAGCGAAAGCAGAGCTACCCGAACTTTACTCCAGAAAGAATATAAACGTAAAGCTTCAGGCAAACTAACTTTATCAATCTTCCGCGTCAGCACCCAGGCGAAAAGTTTCAGAGAAACCGGCACGCAAGCTGCAACCAGCAAAATAGACAACGTTTCTGCAAAATAAGTCGTACGGACATCATCGGCATATATACCTACCCAATCTCCACCGGTTTCACCTACTATGATCCATATCACCGGCAGCAACCAGAAACTGATAAATATTACTTTTAAACGACTCGCAACGTGTTTTATCTGTTCTTCCATTCTCTTATAAACAATAAACTTAATAACAATAATTTAATTCGTTCCCGTAAAAAGCGTCCGGTTTACAATACTACGTCCCAGAGTGACTTCGTCCGCATATTCCAACTCATCGCCCACTGAAATGCCACGGGCAATCACACTTAGCTTCACCCCCATCTTTTCAAGCTTACGATAAATATAGAAGTTAGTTGTGTCACCTTCCATCGTAGTGCTGAGCGCCAGGATCACCTCCTTGATTCCACCGGCAGCCACACGCCGTACAAGACTTTCTATCTGCAAGTCACCCGGACCTACCCCGTCCATTGGTGAAATAACACCACCCAAGACGTGATATAGTCCACGGAATTGCTGCGTCGCTTCCACCGCCATGACATCGCGGATATTCTCTACAACACAAACCGTAGATGCATCCCGCTGCGGATTGGCACAAATACGGCAAGTTTCCGTATCTGAAATATTGTGGCAAACCCTGCAATATTTTACTTCATGCTTCAGTGTGACAATAGCGTTACCAAAGGCTTCTACCACTGCCGTATCTTGTCTCAGAAGGTGTAGTACCAGGCGCATAGCCGTCTTCCGCCCCACTCCTGGCAGTTTGGCAAACTCGCTCACCGCCTTCTCCAATAATATCGAGGAAAATTGTCCGTTCATACTAAAAAATCAACTATTGGCGGCAAAGATAATGCAAATTGAGTGCAGAACTTTCATGCAAGCATGAAAAAGTTATGAGAAATTCTGAAATAAGTACTACCTTTGCATACGCAGAAAAAAAAAGAAAAAGAGTAAGAAACTTTCTAAAGTTGACATAAAAATGGAGATTACAAGCGCTGAATTCGTCATTAGTAATACAGATGTGAAAAAATGCCCCCCCGGGATATTCCCTGAATACGCCTTTATCGGACGTTCCAACGTTGGAAAATCCAGCCTCATCAATATGCTGACAGGGCGTAAAGGACTTGCCATGACTTCCGCCACTCCGGGAAAGACTATGCTCATCAATCATTTCCTTATTAATAAAAGCTGGTACATCGTCGATCTACCTGGCTATGGTTATGCCAGACGCGGACAAAAAGGAAAATCACAAATACAGCGTATCATCGAAGATTATATTCTGGAGCGTGAACAGATGACCAATCTCTTCCTGCTTATCGACTCACGGCTTGAACCACAAGTCATCGATATCGAATTCATGGGATGGCTGGGCGAGCACGGAGTACCTTTCTCCATTGTCTTTACCAAAGGGGATAAGCTGAAAGGCGGCAGGCTGAACACCAATATCCAGCAGTATCTGAAAAAACTAAAAGAGCAATGGGAAGAACTTCCCCCTTATTTTGTGACCTCTTCTGAGAACAGAATGGGCAAAAAAGAGTTATTAGATTATATAGAGAGTATTAATAAAGAATTGAATACCAAATAAAGTAATAGTAAATATGAAAAAGAGTGTATTTTCACTGGCATTTATTGCCACCTTACTTCTTGTGTCGGCCAATAGTCAGGCACAATCGCTAAAAGATTTATTCAACAAAGAAAATGTAGAAAAAGTAGTCAGCGCCGTTACCGGCAAGAATACTGTTGATATGACAGGTACATGGTCGTATACCGGTGCCGCTATCGAATTCGAATCAGACAACCTGTTGATGAAAGCCGGCGGAGCCGTTGCTGCTACCACTGCCGAAGCCAAACTCAATGAGCAACTGAGCAAAGTGGGTATCAAACCCGGACAAATGAGTTTTACCTTCAATGCCGACAGCACTTTCAACGCTAAACTGGGAACCAAAACTCTGAAGGGGACTTATGTGTATGACGCCACCGAAAAGCATGTAACCATGAAGTTCGTCAGACTGATAAACATGAATGCCAAAGTTAACTGTACATCCGGCAGCATGGATTTACTGTTCGAATCGGACAAACTACTGAAGCTAATCACTTTCCTTTCCAGCAAGAGCAGCAATGCCACACTGAAAACAATCAGTTCACTGGCAAACAGCTACGACGGCATGACGTTAGGTTTCTCACTTGAGAAGAAAGAATAAAACGGAATATCAATAAAAAAGTCCCGTAAACATAATGTTTACGGGACTTTTTTATTCTCAATGGAGCGGAAAACGAGACTCGAACTCGCAACCCTAACCTTGGCAAGGTTATGCTCTACCAACTGAGCTATTTCCGCATTAGATGACTCTCTTTTCACAAAGAGAAAGTGCCCAGAACAGGACTCGAACCTGCATGCCTCTCGACACACGCACCTGAAACGTGCGCGTCTACCAATTCCGCCACCTGGGCATTAGGTAATTGCAACTATGTGCTTGAGCGGAAAACGAGACTCGAACTCGCGACCCTAACCTTGGCAAGGTTATGCTCTACCAACTGAGCTATTTCCGCATTATGATAATCGTGTGAAGAGGAGGAGACTCGAACTCCCACAACATTTCTGTCACTACCACCTCAAAGTAGCGCGTCTACCAATTCCGCCACCTCTCCATACTATCTCATACCTTCAAAGAACTAAAGCTTGCCTCACCTATGTGCCCAGAACAGGACTCGAACCTGCATGCCTCTCGACACACGCACCTGAAACGTGCGCGTCTACCAATTCCGCCACCTGGGCATTAGGTAATTGCAACTATGTGCTTGAGCGGAAAACGAGACTCGAACTCGCGACCCTAACCTTGGCAAGGTTATGCTCTACCAACTGAGCTATTTCCGCGTTTGCGGTTGCAAAGGTAGATATTTTCTCTAAACCTGCAAACATTCCGGCTATTTTTTTCGCGAAGAAAAGTACACGTCTATCCCTGTATACACAGCAGTTTTTTGATTATCAGCTCATTCTATCCCGATAATCTTCATAAAAAAATTGCCTGAATATTTCCGCTTTCCCTTCTTTTGTCCACATTGCAATGGCAGGATGGTGGATTCCATTGAACATATTTGTTTTTACCATCGTGTAGTGAATCATATCTTCGAAGACAATACGCTCTCCGATTTGCAATTCATGGTCAAAACTCCAGTCGCCCATATAGTCACCACTCAAACATGAATTTCCACCCAGGCGATATACATGGCAACCGCCGTTATTTCCCATTTCAGCACCACGTACGGCAGGCTGGTAAGGCATTTCAAGACAATCGGGCATATGACAGGTAAAACTCACATTAAGAATAGCGGTACGGATACCACGGCTTTCCACAATATCCACTACCTCAGAAGCCAACACACCGGTCTGCCAGGTAAAGGCAGAACCAGGTTCAAGGATAATACGCAAATGCGGATGACGGGCACGCAAATCTTTCAGCAGTTGAATAAGATGCTCCACGTCATAATCTTTACGCGTCATCAGATGCCCACCTCCCAGATTCAACCATTTAATTTGCGGAAACCAACGAGAGAATTTTTCTTCCAGATGTTTTAATGTCCGTTCCAGTTCATAAGATGAAGATTCGCAATGACAATGACAATGGAAACCATCAATACCTTGTGGCAGAGCCTCAGTCAATAAATCCGCTGTTATGCCGAAACGAGTGCCGGGAGCGCAGGGATTATAAAGTTCCGTTTCCACTTCAGAATATTCCGGATTAATACGAATACCACAAGAGATACCACTCCCCTCTTTCACGACCTCCGGATAGAAACGGCAGAACTGCGACAAAGAATTAAAAGTTATATGACTACTGCAACGCATGATTTCAGGAAAATCAGCTTCCGTATAAGCGGGAGAATAAGTATGCGCCTTACTACCGAATTCTTCCAGTGCCAGACGCGCCTCGTATACCGAACTTGCCGTAGAGTGCTCTATATACTCCCTGAATATGGGAAACGAACGCCACATGGCAAAAGACTTGAATGCCAGGATAATTTCTACTCCGGCACGATCGGCAACGCTTTTTATAAGGGCGAGGTTCTTTCTCAGCAATTCTTCCTCCATGATGTAGCATGGAGAGGGGAAACAATTGAAATCTATCATAAATAGTATTTTTTCATTTAACCGATAATCTTAAAACGGGCAAAGCGCAATAAAAGTTGCTTGTCGCCCGCATTCTTGAAATGAATAGTCGCTTTGGCATTATCACCATTGCCTTCTACCTTCATCACTTCTCCCAGTCCAAAACGTTCGTGCTCGATAAGCTGCCCCGGCTGCACAGCCATTGCCGAAGCGGAAGACGACGCGGCAGGTGATGCGGACGGAGTCACCCGTTTCAGATTGCGCGGCACGCTCGGAGCAATAATCTGTTGCTTGGGACGCTGGGGAGTTTCCTTTTCAGCGTTATACAATGACTCGCGGGTATGAGGCGAACGAGAGAACCCGCTACTATTTTCCCTACGGAAATGTACCGCCTCTTCATCAATCTTACTGCCCAACCCCGCATCCTGGGGCAAGCGAAGGAAGCGGATATCAATATCTTTCAGAAAGCGGCTGGGACTGCCGAATTCCATTTTTCCATAGCGGAAACGGGTGCGGGCATACGAAAGAAAACAATGTTCTTCCGCACGAGTGATGGCCACATAAAATAAACGCCTCTCCTCTTCCAGCGCACGGGGAGAATCTCCCACCATACCGCTGGGGAAAAGATTTTCTTCCATTCCCACCACAAATACATTTCTAAATTCCAGTCCTTTGGCAGAATGGACGGTCATAAGCGTTATTTTCTCATCATCCTCATTATCCGAATCCTGGTCAGTCAGCAATGATACTTCCGATAAAAAGTCTGTCAGTGAAATATTAGGATTACCCTCTTCCAAGCGCAAAGCACAGAAATCGCTCATGCCATTCACTAATTCCTCAATATTCTCTTTACGGCTAAGATTTTCCGGTGAATTGTCTTGGCAGACATCATTAATAATGCCGGATTGACGGATAATCTCCGTACCAATCTCATAGGCATTCTTCTCCATTATCCCTTCTATAAATCCACCAATCAGGTCACGGAAGCCCTGCAGTTTAGAGTGCGTGCCTTTATTTAAATTCAATCCATACGTCAGCGGCTCACAGAGCACAGCCCAAAGACTGATATTATATTCCGTAGCAGCGGTGATAATTTTGCCTACCGTCGTATCTCCAATACCACGGGCCGGATAATTGATAATACGCTTGAACGCTTCCTCATCATTAGGATTGACCACCAGACGGAAGTAAGCTATCACATCCTTTATTTCTTTGCGCTGATAAAAAGACAAACCGCCATAAATGCGATAAGGCATACCCCGCTTACGCATAGCTTCCTCAAATACACGGCTCTGCGCATTGGTCCGATAAAGTATGGCGAAATCCGAATAGGCGTAATGCTCCGAACGACGCAACTCAGCAATCTTATTGACTACAATATCTCCTTCTTCCACATCACTGTATGCCTGAAACACGCCGATGGCTTCCCCTTTCTCCTTTTCAGAGAAGACTTCCTTACGTATCTGCCTTTCATTCTTTTCAATCAAACTGTTGGCAGCGCAGACAATGGTTTGCGTAGACCGATAGTTCTGTTCCAGCTTGAATACTTTCGTATTGGGGTACACTTTTGTAAAATACAATATATTGTCAATATCTGCCCCCCGGAAAGAATAGATACTCTGCGCATCATCTCCTACCACACACACGTGCTGATGATCCTTTGCCAACTGCAACACAATACTGTGCTGGGCATAGTTGGTATCCTGATACTCATCTACCAGAATGTAGCGAAACTGTTCCTGATAACGCGCCAGTACTTCAGGATGATCTCTGAAGAGAATAAAAGTATAAAAGAGCAAATCATCAAAATCCATGGCATCCGCCTGCCTGCAACGATCCCAATAACGATGGTAAATATCCCGGATTGCAGGCATCTTGGCGGCACAATCCCCTTCATAAGCCTCTTTGTTGGCAGCATATCCCGCAGGAGACACCAGGTGGTTTTTCGCATTGGAGATGCGTGCCTGCACACTGCCCGGCTTATACACTTTCTCATCCAGCCCCATCTCCTTAATGATAGAGCGCACCAGACTCTTGCTGTCCGCCGTATCATAGATAGTAAACTGCGAGGTAAAACCGATGCTCGCAGCTTCCGCATGCAGGATGCGCAGGAAGATAGAGTGGAATGTACCCATCCACAAATGACGTGCCCGCTGTTCTCCCACCTGCCGGGCAATACGTTCTTTCATCTCACGGGCGGCCTTGTTGGTAAAAGTCAAAGCCAGGATATTCCAGGGCTGATAATCATTTTCCAGCAAATAGGCTATTTTATAGGTCAGCACCCGTGTCTTCCCGGAACCCGCACCGGCTATCACCAGCGACGGACCCTCGTTATAGAGCACTGCAGCGCGCTGTCCTTCATTCAATTCTTCGATATAATTCGTATTCATGTATGCAAAATTAAAAGAATCTTTTTATATTTGTACAATGTTATTCTAACTAAAATCACAGAGAACTATGGAACAAATTAAAAATATGCGACTTTATATTTCTTTTATGTGCCTGTTGGCATTCTTGTGCGCCTCACCTGCAATGGCGCAAAAACAGAGTAAAGTGGAAAAACTCTTGAAGTTTCTGGTAAACAACGAGAATGACAAGTTCACAAAAAACCGTGACAAATTAGACACAGAAACCGCAACCGCCTTTGAAGCGGAAGTCAAGCTGATCGATCTGTGCGACCAGATATGGAACCAGCAGGAAGTAACTGTAGCCAAGGATTATTTCCAAGCTTATGTAGATGCCACCAAAGGCAGTTTCCTCTCCATTTGCCAGGAAGCCGGCGTAGATCCCGGCGCTATCCGCAAACGTATGGAGAGCAGCATCAGCGCCATTCTGGATGAATATCCCAACAAGCTGGTCTATTCCGGCACATTGGTAGAAGCCGTCAAGGCATCCGGATACGAATTATCCGATGAAGTCAGCAAACATCTCTATGATGTGCATGAAGAGGAATTATGGAAAGACTTCGTGCGCAACAAGAATATTCCGAAATGCGAAAAATATCTGACTGAGTATGCAGATGGTAAGTATAAAGCAGAAGCCATGATAGAATACAATCGTCTGTTGTTCCAAACCGTACAGAAATCACCATCCGCCAGCAATTTTAAGAGATTCTTTGATCATGACCGTCTCAATACATTCTTCGACGGACGTTCCAAGCGGGAGTCCATGGCGCAAGCCCTCTCCCTCTACGACGATTATCTTTACGGAAATATCTGTAAAGCGCAGGCCATCGCTTCCATCAAGCAAGCCATTGCGGAATACGAACAGGCTTCTTATCTGAGCCCGTCCGACAAGAAATATACGAATACATTGGAGTACAAAAAGGACAGTATCGACTATGAGACTTTGAAGCTGGAAGTGAATTCCCCAAGCAAACTGGGGCTCATCAAAGAGTATCTCCAGACTCATAAATACAAGGAATTCCGCGACAAAGCCAATAAGTTGCGTGTGCCTTTCGAGCAACAACTGGTGTGGAGCAACCCCACTGTCATCCAGTCCTACAGCCGCGGACTCCTAATGAAGTCCAACGAAGTGAAAAATGGAAAGAATACTCAAAAGACCTACACGTATGACGAGAATGGAAGGTTGGTAAGTATCAAGGAGGTTATAGAAGATAAAGGAACCACCACCCTGCAGACCAACTTCCTCTACAACCCGCAAGGCAATTGCGTAGAAGAGGTGCAGGTGAACCAAAGAGGCATGAAAGAGGTTTATAAGCGCCTCCGCACTTTCAGCACGCTGGGCATAGTGCTTACCGATTCCACTTTCCACCAGAACGGAAAACTGACAGTGAGAAAATATCATCCGCAACTCAATCTTCCGACGGAAGAAACAAACTATGAGAAGAATGTTCCGGTATCCTCCGTTGTCAACCAATACGGCAAGAACGGACAGATAGTGAAACGGGAGGAAACTTTCCCGCTGATGAAAGACCCGCTTCCTACCCAGGTGAGCAAACAAACCGACGTGTACGAGTATGATCCTTACGGCTACCTGACTAAGATTACGTTTGAAAAGACCCTTGTCAACAGTGAAAAGACCAGCGGTTCGCTCATCTTCCTGTATGATGAGTTCGGCAACCAGATAGACAGTAATGCTTATTATGAATATGACAGCACCGGACGGTGGATACAGAAAACTGACCGGGGAGATGCCAAGAATACGGAGAAGATACAGGTGATTTATCAGTAAGACGAATCAGCCAATTGAGTTTAGTTCATTACGGTATAGAAAAGAAGGAAAAGAGTGATAAGGTGGTAAGGTGATAAAGTAGCTGCGCTATATATCACAGAGCGTTATCCCGTTATCACTTTATCACTCTACCACCTTATCACATTTAGCTCATATCCCATCAGTAATACGCCGGATTGGGCGGTGGCGGTTCCCGAAGTACGGTTTCCGCATCAAAGCAGAGGTCGGGACATCCCGCAAGCCGGCATCCGGGATAATCCCTCAACAGCAGCATCACCAGCACGCGAAGGGAATGTTTCTGAAATTCAGTGCGCGTATCGGCCGGGGATCCTGCAGAGTCCACACCGCCTTCATAGCAGATTCCGACAGAATTCCGTTGCAGTTTACCACACAGGGTTTTGATATCTCCGTTCTTTCTTATATAATAAGAATAACCTGTGCCGGAATTTTTCCAGCACAGGTTATTTGTTATCAGGTCATGTTCCGTATAGCAACGGTCAGCGCGGGTGGCGCTGCTACAAATGACAATTAAATCAATCCTTTCCATTAGACTTTTTTTGTAATTAAGACCTTCCCGTCATCGCATGCGCGCTAAACGCACCCAACACAGCCGAAGCCACTGCAATCACCACTTTCAGAATCGCATCCCAAGTAATTTTCTTTTTCACAACAGTCAAGGTTTAAATTAGTGTTCCGCTCCTACAGCATATCCCACACTGCGCAGCCTTTAATTTTCAATTTTCAACTTTCAATTTCTACCGCCTCCGGCGGTAGACTCATCCCAGCGGATTCTCGTCCAAATTTCCGCCGCCACCTTCTCCGCTGCCGCCGGAAGAAGAGCCGTCCTCCTTATCTTCCGGCTTTTCCAGGGCGAAGCTCACGTTTGCCAAGCTTCTGGTGGTGGCATTGGTGCCGTTCACCAATCTCAGCGCCTTATCCGGAACAAAGCGGATATTCACCTTCTTGATATTCCTCACCGTACAATCCTCCGACTTCGCCACTCCCGGACAACTGAAGGTCATGTGGAATGTCCCCAACTGATCCAGCTTCACCTTATTGCCATCGGCAAGGCTCTGCTGAATCTCTTCCATAATAGCCTCGAACACGTGCTTCACATCTCCCTTCGTCATCGCGCAGCTCTTCTGCACGGCAGCCGCAAGCGTATCGGTATCCACCGTCTTGCACGTGCCGGGTTTCTGACGAAGATAAAAGAACTTGGGAGAATTGGCATCAGTCATAATCTTTCTACGAAGATAACGTTCCACTGTTACATCCATAAGTCAAATAAAATTAAGTTAAGGTTTAAGTTTATAAAATCTCTTCAAATCACTATGCAAAGATACAATATCAAAAACCGAAAGTCAAGTGTTTCACCATTTATTTTTCAATATTTTTTCTACACTTCCACTTCCTGAATAAATCATGATTTATAAATTATAAATCACGATTCCCCTCACTTTGCATGCCTCATCAACCACTCCATCGGCGGCACATAATCCCCTATCTTCGTCAGGCTGGGGTTGTGGGCAAAGTAGATGTCGCCCGTCTCCCCATTGCGGTGTTTGGTCACAATCGCCACTCCCAGCCCTTCTGAAGGATATTTGCTCTTGCTCTCACTTTTCATATTGTGCATGGCCGGACGATAAAGCAGCATTACCATGTCCGCATCCTGTTCTATCGCCCCACTCTCACGCAAGTCGCTCAACGCCGGGCGGCAATCGGGACGCCCCTCGCTGGCACGGTTCAGCTGACTGAGCAGCAGTACCGGCACATTCAGTTCCTTCGCCATCAGTTTCGCCTTGCGGGCGGCCTGCGCCACTTCCTGTTCGCGGTTGCGGTTATCCTGCCCCGCATCCATCTTGCACAGTTGCAGGTAGTCCAGGATAATCAGGTCGCACTCCCCCTTGCTCTGCAACATCCGCGCCACTCCGCGCACATGATCCATGCTCACCACCGGACTGTCGTCCACTCGGATAGAAAGCCCCGCCAGTTCCACCGAGGCTTCCCTCACCTGCCGCAACTCACTTGTATCGAGCTGCCCGTTGCGCAGGTGCGAAGGATTTACATCTTCCGTAGCTGCAAGCAGCCACCGGTCTCCCAGCCTCTCGCCCTGCATCTCCAGACTGAAAACCACCGTGTGGCATCCCGCCGCCGCAGCCGCCCGTGCCAGGTGCAGCGCGAAGGCCGTCTTTCCCACCGACGGACGCGCGGCGATGACAACCAGGTCGCCCTGCTGCCATCCACCCGTCATCTCGTCCAGTTCGGTCAGCCCGGTGGGAATGCCCGTGACGCCGTTCTTATTGTTCTCCACGCGAGCTTCCACCTGTGCCAGCGTATCCTCCATCAGTTGCTCCATGCCCCGGAGATGGTCGGCAGTGCCCAGCGTCCCTTCCAGGCGGTCCAGCAAATTGTGCATACCCACCAGGATGTCCGCAATGTCCACCGACTGATCCGAGGCGGCAGCCAATTGCTTGTGCGACCCCAGTATCGCCTCCCGGCGGATGTACAACTCCTTCAGTATGGCAACGTGATATTCCAGATGCGCCCCCGACGCCACGCGACCGCTCAGGCGCGTCACGTTGTAGGCCCCTCCCGCCGCTTCCAGTTTGCCGCGGGCTGCCAGTTCGCTCTTCACGGTGAGGATGTCAATAGGCAGGCCTCTATGGTTCATGCTCAACATGGTGGAGAAAATCAGCCGGTTTGTCTCGTTGTAGAACACCTCCGGGCCAATCTTCCCGGCAATCAGCGGCATGGCTTCGCTCTCTATCAGACAGGCGCCCACCACCGCTTCTTCCATCTCCTCATCCTGAGGATTCCATATTTCCTTCATTTCCTGCAATTTACTGATTATCATTCATATTCATCCCTGAACAATCCGCCGTCCAGATAGCCGGCGGCTTGGCGGCAATACTTCGTGTCGCGCAGATGGAAGTAATAGTCCTCTATATGTTCCGTCGCCATTTTCCTGTCCGCTTGCGACAGTTTCTTCCAAATGCTGAAAGCACTTTCGCGGCTTTGCCTGGGCATATGGGTGATTTCGTGATATTCGTTCCAGAATTCGCAGAAAGACGCTTCGAGCGCACCTGCACCGGCACTTCCGGTTATCTTCTTGCCCGTCCACACATCATATCCCGGTATGCGGATATGGGTGAGGGCATCCCCCTTCAGCTTCTCGATGTTGCCGTCCGCCATCAGCCTTCCGAAGAAGCGCCGGGTACGCCCGATGCTCCATCCCAGAATCTCCGACCAGTGGCGAAACGAGATCACCGATTCCCCACGTCCGCAGACGATGTCCGACTCCTGACGTTTCACCGTCGCTTCCGTATAGTTTACATAGGTCAGCACTCTCAGAAAGGCCGCCATGTCTCCACTAGCTTCAGGACACTCCTCAAATGCTTTGAGCAGCAACGAACGGGGAATCATGACATAACCGGAAACTTTTAAATCATTAAATATATTCATAGTTGTTTTTTTATTTGCGACTGCAAAGGTAATGCAAGAAAGCCGCATCCGGTCTGCCCGATGCTTGATCCGGCTACAATCCGCTCTTTTCGGCTACAATTTCATACAAATGGCATCCTGAAGCGCTCCCCGGAAACGCTCTTCGGAAGCGAACTTTTTTTGAATCACTCCGTGTACCGGATAACCTACTGACAGCAAACATCTTACTTTTCCGCGTGAACCACTAACCGTACCACCAACCGTACCCTAATAAGTAAATATAAGAATTTAAAAGAAGGATATATAAATATATCCTTCTGCATTCCGGGGTTTTGTCGGAGGCATTACTGCACAAAAAAAGGGAGATTACCCCTCCCCTTCCTTCTTCCGCCTTCCGTGTTCTCTTTTCACCTGATCCGGAAAGCCCAGATGGCGGACAATCACCGCGTTCTGGAGTGGAGTCAGATTAACCAGCTTGTCGGTATATTCCACACTCAGCAAGTCGGCATACAGGGCGGGAAGTTCGCGCACATGCTTCCGGAACGAACGGATGGACGATGTGTTAAGCTCACACGGATAATACGCCTGTGCCACCCGGGACAAGGCATGGCAGCCCGAAAGCAACCAATCAAAATTTTCTTCTTTCATGTCTATTCTTTAAAATTCGTCGGCACGGGGAGCTTTGTGCACCCGGCCTGTTTAGAAAACGGGGGCAAAGGTAGGAAGAATCCGAAAGTATGGAAAAACGAAATATTCAACTTCGGAAATTATCTTCCGCGTTCTTGCTTGAAGTAGGACAAGATGGTGGTGAAATTAAGGAAACGACGGTCGCGGACATGAAAGCGGCTTTCGAACAAATAGCGCGAGCAGATGACGCTACAGAAGTAAGCATAATTCAGATGCCGGTGCAGGCGCGACTGCAGGCGGTCGTAGAGCCGGGAAGCGTATGCGATGAAGTCGCGTATCTCCGCATAGTGAACAATGCGGGGACGCAAGCGTTGCGTGCCGGCGCGTTCCATCATTGCCAGGGCATACTCTATTTGCTCCATTTTATCACGATTATTCTGCATGCTTTGCAGCAAGGCATCCAGGCGGATTTCCTGACGTTCATAACGTTGCCTTGTACGTTCGAGGCGTTGTCTCAATTCTTCTTCGGTCATTGTTTTTATCAGATTAATTTTATTTTCAGCATCTATAAATGTACGTAAAAAGGCTTTGCAACGGACGGTTTGTTTGCACTAAACAGACCATCTGACACAACAAAACGGACGGTCTGTTCAGTGCAAACAGACCGTCCGTTTTATTTAAGATTTCATATGTTTGGACACGTTCAATCGGATGCCGTTCAAACCGTTCAACGGGAGAAGGCGGATTGAAAATCCTTATACTCGGGGGACGGATTAAGAAATTTCCTCGCACACTCGCATTTCCATCCCCTTATATACCACCACAATCTTGTGCAGGCGGGTGCTGCCGATGGCGCGCTTCACCGTGTCGGTATCGGCGTAGCGGTTGGCTTGGGCGATGGCTTCCTGACGCAATTCTTCCACGCGGGTTTCGGGATCTTTGTATTTGGCATATTTCAGCTCCACGATGTAGCTGTGCGTCATGTCGGAGTAGATGTCCAGCATGGGGCAGAGGAAGATGTCGACGTAACCCGCCTGCGTGTCCTGTTCGGAGACGGGGCGGTAGAAGCGGTTCTGTGCGGTCATGGCGAGGGTGAAGCCGTGAACGAAGAACTCGCCTTTCTGCTTGTCGCGCTGCGAGGCGTAGGTTTTCAGGCAGTCGGCGATGTAGTCGAAGTAGGCTTGCCAGTCACCCCGATAGGCGAGACGGCTTGCCAGTTCACTCTTCTCGTAGCTGCTGAAACTGAGGTCGGCATCGTTGTAGGTGTTCAGCAGATAAGTATAGAGTTGTTCCTGCACCACCAGATTGGGGATGGTCAGTTTCGTTTTTCCTTCGTGCGTGCCGCTGATGGTGAGCATACCGAAATAGTAGAGCAAGCTCACGAAGTTGTCCGGATTGGTGATGCCGGAGGCAGGAAAGCCGGTCTTCAGTTCACCGGTGATGAAGCCCTGGCTCACCAGCGTCTGGATGACGGAAGCGTCATGGGCAAATTCCTTGTCCTTGCGGATGAGCATGCGCAGTTTCTCGTAGTCGATGCGGATGTTCTCTTCTACCATGTTATCCGGAGCATTACCGTACAAGATGTAGTTCTTAACGAAGTAAAGCACCATATTGGAGTTGTACATCGTAGTTCCGCCGTAGCTTTTCTGCGCGAAGCAATAGTTGTCGTACCACGGTTTCATTATCTCTATCAGTTCGTCTACGGTGTGGTGGAAGGGGCTGGTAGTAGAATAGTAGGTCAGCATCTCGCGCACTTCCTCTTCCGTGAAGCCCATCAGCTGGTTAAACTCCGGTGTGAGGGAGTAGTTGGTGCCGATGTTGAAGCCGCTGGTGAGGTCGTCCATCGTCACGGGGCTTACTCCTGTGATGAAACAACGCTCGATGCTGGAATAAGTCCCTGCTTTTACTTTATTGAAGAAAGCGCGCAGGTAGCCTTCACCGTGCGTTTCGTTGGTGTAGCGGTGCAGGCTTTCGGGGTCGGCGAGGATGGCGTTGGTGAAGTGGTCGTATTCGTCGATGAAGAGATACATCTTCTGTCCGGCACGTTCGCAGGCCTGATAGAGGTAATCCAACTGTTCCACCGCTCCGCTCACGGCACACAACCCTTCCGGAGTGCCTTGCGGCAGAAGGTCGGCATATTTCTTGCAGAAGTTCTCGAAAGTAATCCCACAGTGCGCATCCAGTCCTTTGCGATAGTTGCTCAGCTCGCCGGTGATGCCGGAGAAGTTGAGGTAGAGCACCAGATAAGTATTACGGCTGGGTGTGGGGTGTTGGCCGATGTACAGGTCTCCAAAGAGGTCTTCGAACCGGTCGCGGGTGCGCACGTCGTAGTAGTGTTGCAGCACATTCAGCGTCAAGCTCTTACCGAATCGACGGGGGCGGATGAAGAAAAAGAATCGATCCGCCTCCTCTATCATGGGGATGAAGCGGGTCTTATCCACATAATAATAATCTTCACGACGGATGACCGCGAAGTTCATCATGCCGTAAGGGAGACGTTTTCTGCCGGGTACTATGTATTTCAATGGATCCATAATCTGTCCTTCTGATTTGTTTTTTATCTAAGCTGTTGTTGTCTGTCGGAGATAACGATACAAAGATAATTAAAGTTCTTGTAGAGATGCCTTTCTATCATCTCATTTTTTCGGCTTTTTTATGTACCGAGAATCAGGAGTTAAAGAATTTATCGCTTCGCTCAGAAGTTAAAGGAGTTAAAGCCGATACTCTGTCGCGAATGCCTTCTGTTCTCCGTTCAATCGGATTTGTAATCCTTATACTCGGGGGACGGCGGATTATAAATCCGCCGGGACGAAGGCCTTATCTCACCTAAAAAGCAAGAATGAAACGGACAGGACAGGCAACGGACTTATCAACGCCCACTGAATATCTGTTACCGTAGTCAAAGCTGTACGCAACATCCGCAGCCTGCTCCACACTCGAAACTAATTTGAGGCTTCCGAAAAACTCTGTACTACCGACTTTTCCGAGTTGAGTATCTATCACATCTTTTACGCTATACACTGCTGATAGCTCCGTGAGAGCTGGCCAATACCAGCCGCTACTTTGTGTAGGGGCAGGATAAGCCGTTTCAAATTTATCTAAAGCGTAGATAGGCTTTATGCGTTTGCTATCAGTAGAACTACTGCTCTCCAAATAAGCATTATACTGCCGCAAAGCAAGCGTGTTGATGTAACCCTGATTTTTGACTATTTCATGAAAATCATACTCTGCCGGAACCGTAAACCCGGCAGTGGATAATTTGTCCTTTACAGCTTCATTCCCGCCATACGTCCACGTCATCTCCTTAATGCCACTATCAGGGTCTTCGGCATACCACAATGACGTCACCAAGCCATGGGTTCCTTTGGGAAATTTATCATCCAGCAAGCCGAAGTTAGCTGACGCAACATCCCCTATCCAGTAGACAATGCCGATACAAGCGGCTTTCTGCGCATCATTCAGAGTAGCGTCCTTAGCAACCAGCGAACCATCTTTCATGAAGTAATCTCCGGATTGAAGCTGATGATCGGTTATCTTTTTTATCACCGCATTATCCACCGTATAGGTCTTATATTTCCCTATTGATATATTGTTGGGAGTGAAGTCCCATCCTACCTTTTGGGATGCATCATTGACATAGCTGCCGGACAACTTCGAAGCGCTGCCGGACGCAGGCGTTATCAGATAACGAAAAGTATAGTCATCCATCAGGCAGGGACTGAATCCGCTGAACTTATGAGTATGGATCACGTAATCGTGAACGGCAGGAGAAGTATTGGTAAACACATACACCGTCAGCGGCATCTTCATCACCACCAGTGCCATCCGGTGCTCCATAGAGAACGAGAGGATGGTGCCGCTGACCGTGCCTTGGGCAATCATCAAATCCTGGGCGGTATATTTTGCATAGGTGCCCTGATCGGTGGCGGGAGTCCATGCGCTGATGACGTTGGCAAAGAAAGCGGTGGCATCGGTAGCGGGAGTGCCGGAAGGGGTAAGCCCGGGGACGAGGTCGCCCGTCAAGGGTGAGCGCCAGGGATAGTAGGCATAGTAGGTGGCATCGGCAGGCAATGATGTTGTATTGCCAGCCGGAAGTTCCCATTTAATTCCGCCGCTGCCATCGTCCGCAGCGGTGAGGCAGAGGTTGTTTATGCCGTCTACTATTGCAGTGTTCTTCACGGCATACATGCCTATCTTGTCACCCGCGGTGAACTTTGTTTGATAATCGACCTCTGTGGCACGGGTAGAGGCACCGACGTAGGAACCTTGCGGTGCGCCGTCTGCCGCAGCATACCCGCCATCGCTCACACTGATGGTAAGGGTCTGTGCATTGTTACTCCCGGTTCCTATGCCTTCGTTGGGCAGTCCGTCTTCAGCGCAACTCAAAAATACGCCCATGCCTGCCGCAAGCAGCAGCAACGGGGAAAGATGTGATAGTTTCAATAGGTTCATTTTTACTTTCATGTTGAATGGGATAAAACCGCTATGCAGGATGTTTTTTTATAGGGTTCGTCCAGGCGGATTGAAAATCCTGATACTCAATAACGGCGGATTACAAATCCGCCGGGACGCCGGGACGGGTAGCTAAAAAGCAAGGATGGGACGGACAGCATGAGAAACACTGGCCTTATTTTCGCCGCTTGCCGTACCATAATCGACGATAGCGGTGAATGCCTCATTCGCATTGTAGGAGGACTCTGTACTCGACCAGAAAAAATCATGTCCGTAAGCATCCCCACCAACTTCTACAAAATGGGTGTCCATTGCGGCATTACCATACAACATTTCAGCATTCTCAGAGTTAGAGGGCCAATACCAACCACTACTTTGTGCGGGAGCAGGATGAGCCGTCTCAAATTTATCTAAAGCAAGGATGGGCTTTACACGCTTGGCATCGGTAGGATTAGTGCTCTCTAAATAAGCATTATACTGCCGCAAAGCAAGTGTATTGATGTAACCCTGATTTTTAGACATTACCTGAAAATCATATCCCACCGGCACCGTAAACCCGGCAGCGGCTAATTGGTTCTTTACAGACTCAACTCCGCCATACGTCCACGTCATCGTTTTGTTACCACTATGGTCAGGGTCTTCAGCATTCCACATCGAAACCACCAAGCCATGAGTTCCTTTGGGAAATTTATCATCCAGCAAACCGTAGTTATCTCCCTTGATATCGCCTACATAAAAGACTACACCAATGGCTTTGGCTTTCTGTTCAGCAGTCAGCTTTACGTCCGCCAAAATTAGATTGCCATCATCGTCCTTCCCCTGATATCCCCCGTCGGAAATAGTGCCGTCACTATAATAGAAATCTCCTACCTTCACACCCATAAAAGCATCACTTGTCACAGCTTCCTCACCATCGGAAAGCCATGCAGTACTCATCTCTGCCACTACCTCGCTTATATTGCCGGGCTTGACGGTCATGGTATAGTTTATGGCAGCTCCTGCCATCCATGCGGGGGTGGAGGGGATAGCTTTGCCCGACACCACCTTCGGTTCACCGCCACCTATGGAGTAGGTGATTGAAAAAGTGCTGCCCGTGTTGGGAAGCATATAGAAGGTGGCGACATCGATGGCGGGAACGCTCGTAGTGGTGATGGGGACGCTTACGGGCGCACTGCCACTCGCCTTACCGGTAAATGCTTTTGTTCCTCCATAACTTCCCCAGGAGAAGCCGGTGGCATCGCCGTTGTAGGTCAGTGTCCCGCTTGCCATGCCGTCCAGCGAGAATCCGCTGATGCTGACTGCGTCTCCCGCTTCGTTCTTCACCTTGAAGGTGATTTTGGCAAGCGCATGCTTCATTGCGAAAGATACGTTTCCGCTATTCGTAGCATAGGTTTTGTTCAGCAATGGGATGGCGGCAAGCAAGTCGGTCTGCGTGGCCTCCGTAGCGGGCACGGTGTAGGCGAGTGAGGGATAGCCCTGAGCGGTGCTTCCCGACGGGGTCAGTCCTGCGGCGCTATGCGGCGCATAAGCGAAGAAAGACAGCTTGTCGTTGCTGTTGGCAGGCCAGAATTTCACAGGGGTGTATGTCCACGGACTGCCGGTAGCGGATGTTCTCTCCACGTTCTGGTTGTACATAAAGTTGGGAGTGGATGAAGTACCGAAATCAGTTCCTTGCGTGAGGTACGCGAAAACGCCCATTGAGGTGAGGTTGTCTTTGGCGAAGTCCGCCGCGCGCGTCTGCGCCTCTACCGTAGGGGAAAAGCCTATGGCAGCGAGGCCGGATGGGGCATCGCTACCGGGGGACGCACTGTCTCCGCACGCCGAAAGGCAAAAGGGAAGCAATGCTAAAATCCATGTCCTAAATCTTACATTCATAATCTTTCGTTTCTAAAAAAATAAGGTCCGCACGCTTTGAGGCATGCTGGAAACGAAAAGAGTTATGAATGTTCTCTATCTTTAAAGACGGGGTGTGCTGTTGCACGCTTTGATATCTACCCTATTGAATTTATTTCATAGCTTTTCGTTTCCAGCATGTCAAAGAGCGCAGTATTAACTTTTCGGAGTTAACTGTGTGCCCGGAGAAGGACATTCAACCTTGTCCGGGCTGGTCAGGGGAAAATTAC
>OHHI01000412.1_pt1 | contig 27444 bp, 20 predicted proteins | sample 1568001 | NCBI WGS metagenome assembly OHHI01 (sample SAMEA3879506, study PRJEB24766) | human gut metagenome | biome: human-associated habitat; feature: feces | place: USA | collected 1985/1987
GCTGTTCTTGAACAGTGAGAAGTATCAATATGACTTTATACCTGAGTAGTTACGCATCTGTTCTTGCTTGTTAAAGAATCTCAAAAGAAAAGCTAAAGGCGAATATTCCCAAATCTTTCCCGATTCAGTATCGTTATTTGCAGTGTGAATAAAAACAGGAAATAAATTAGTAACACTTAAAAACAATAACGATTATGAAGAAGATTTTATCTATTCTCGTATTGGCTATCGTAGCCGTTCAGTTCGCTTTTGCCGGTGATGTGATTACCAAAGACGTAAAGGAACTTCCATTGACTGCGCGTAACTTTATCAATCAGTATTTCAGTAAGCCGCAGATTTCATACATCAAGATAGACAGTGAGTTTTTATCTAAGAAGTATGAAGTGACGCTGACCGACCGCACGGAAATTGATTTCGACAAGAAAGGCAATTGGACGGAAGTAGACTGTAAAAAGAACGCTGTGCCTGCCGCTCTTATCCCAGCTTCTGTAAAAGATTACGTGAAGGCTAATTTCCCTAATGAAATTATCACTAAGATAGAGCGTAAAAGTACGGGGATTGAGGTGGAACTTGCCAATGATTTCTCTTTGAAATTCAATAAGAAAGGGCAATTTGTCAGTTTGGATGACTAATGGAGGGAGAAAATGATGAAAACAAGATTCTTGATGTTGGTGATGATGATGTGCATGACCGCACTGACATTCAGCGCATGCAGTGATGATGATGACGATGATAAGAGTATTGATGTGCCGGAGGCTGTAACACAGGCTTTGAAACAGAAATATCCAAGTGCTACGGACGTAGACTGGAAGCAGAAAAGCTCATATTTTGTAGCCGATTGCTGGCTGGACGGGAAAGATTCGAATATATGGTTTGATGCCAATGGAAACTGGTGGATGACAGAATCGGAAATATACTGGAATGATGTTCCCGGAGTTGTCCAGACTGCATTTAATAATAGCGAATATGCAAACTGGGTACAAGATGATTATTATTTCTTGCTGTATCCGTTGCAACCCATGCAATATGTGATTGAAGTGAAGCAGGGGAATCAGAGTATCAGTTATTCTATTCGGAAGATGGAGGGCTGATGAATACTGTGAATGTAACGGGAAAGGATGATACGATTTATCCACCGGAAGAGTGAGAAAGTTACAAGCTACAAGCTACGAGTTACAAGTTGCTGCGCTATGTCAGTCTTTAAACTACTAAACACTATCAAGCCGCAAGGACTTGTAGCTCGTAGCTTGTAACTCTCTCACATCGGTCGATAATCTTTTGCCAATCCCCCTTCGCTGGTCTCTTTATAGAGTGAAGGCAGGTCGTTTCCGGTTTCTTTCATTACTTCTACAACCTTATCAAAAGATACGCGGTGCATTCCATCGGTGAATGAGGAATAAAGGTTGGCATCCAGTGCACGGGCGGCGGCATAGGCATTTCGTTCGATACAGGGGATCTGTACTAATCCGCAAACCGGGTCACAGGTCATTCCCAGATGATGCTCTAATCCCATTTCAGCTGCATATTCTATTTGAGCCGGACTGCCACCGAACAATTGGTTGGCAGCGGCTGAGGCCATAGCACAAGCTACACCCACTTCTCCCTGACATCCAACTTCCGCTCCCGAGATGGATGCGTTTGTCTTTACTATGTTTCCTACGAGCCCGGCTGTGGCAAGTGCGCGGAGGATGCGGATGTCACTGAAATCGCGGCTCTTTGCTAGATGATATAATACTGCCGGCATCACACCGCAGGAACCGCAGGTAGGTGCAGTAACTATGGTTCCGCCTGAAGCGTTCTCTTCACTTACGGCAAGGGCATAGGCAAATACCAGTCCGCGGGATTGTAGGGATTGTTTGTATCCGCTGGCACGTATATAATAAGTAGAGGCTTTGCGACGCAGGTTCAAAGGACCGGGCAATACGCCTTCCTGTTCCAGTCCGCGGCGAACGGCTGCCTGCATGGTTTTCCAGACTTCGTTCAGATAGTCCCAGATATCCTCGTTTTCACACTCTTTGACGTATTCCCAATAGCTTCTCCCGGTTTTTTCACACCATAGCAGAATCTCGGTCATGTGATTCATGGAGTAGATGTCGGGAGTGTTGACCGAAGATGCACCATCGTTTTCTTCGGCTAAAGCACCACCGCCCACGCTAAATACTATCCATGAATCTGTTTCATTGCCTGCTGCATCCACAGAAACGAACTTCATTCCGTTGGGATGAAAAGGGAGGAATATCTTCGGTTCCCAAATGATTTCTACCGGAGCGGCAGGTTGCAGAGTGTCGGTAATGGCTATATTAGTCATATGCCCTTTACCGGTGGCGGCAAGGCTACCGTATAGAGTAACTTTAAACGAGGAGGCTTCCGGATGTTTTTCTAGAAATAGCTCGGCAGCTTTGCGAGGGCCCATTGTATGGCTGCTTGATGGTCCTGTACCGATACGGTAGAGTTCTTTAATTGATTTCATACTATATTTATTTATAGGTCAACAACTGTGATTCCTGCGCCACCGAATTGCACATGCTCATCGGCAAAGTGTCTGATACCGGGAACTGTTTGCAGGTACTGGCGGATAAGTGTACGCAAAATGCCCGTGCCTGTTCCGTGAAGAATGCGTACGCGGGACATCCCAACGAGGATGGCATCGTCAATAAAGTAGGTCACTGCCTGCAAAGCTTCATCACCCCGCATACCGCGTACGTCGATGTCTTGTTTGAAGTTCAGTTTCTTTTCGTACATACTGTCCTGCGTCTGGTTGCTGACGAATGTGCTTTTGGTAGAACTGTCTACCTTTTGCGGAACAGTGTTTGTACGCTCCAGACGTTCCACTTTAATGGTAGTCTTTATACTGCCGAATGCTATAACGGCATTTTTTCCATTTACTTCCAGAACTTCGCCTACTGAATTCTGTCCTTTTATCTTCACCATCGCTCCCGGCACAATGCTTGCCAGGCGCTCTGCTTCCTGCTTGGCTTTTTGCGCAGCCTGCTCCTGCGCTGATAATCCGCTATCAGTATCTTTTCTTTTCTTTTCTTTTTTACGATTCTGCTTTTCCTGCAATTTCTGCATTTTACGGGCTATTTTCTCCTCCTGTTCTTTAGAGGCAAGAGCTTCCATCGATTGACGGAATTCCGTCAACTCCTGGCGTGCCTGGCGAGTCTTTTCTTTTTCAGCCTGTGCTTCCTTAATGGTACGGATGGTATTCTCAATTCGGGCATTGGCCTCTTGTACCAGTTGTTCTGCTTCTTCCTTGGCTTTTTTTATAATCTCCTTGCGAGATTTTTGTAAGTCCTCCATTTCTGCCTGATAACGGGCGATGGTGTCTTCCATATGCTTCTCGCGTTGGCGGATGGTCTGGCGTTTGCCTTCCCAGTATCGCTTGTCGCGTACAATGTCTTGCAGGTATTTATCAGCATTGATGTATTCACTACCCACAATTTCGGATGCGTCAGCAATCACATCTTCCGGAAGACCGATCTTCCTGGCTATTTCTACGGCAAATGAACTTCCGGGGTTACCGATCTGAAGTTGGAATAAGGCCTGCATCAGGTGGCGGTCATATAGCATAGCTCCATTTACTACCCCTTCATGGTCTTCGGCAAAGTGCTTCAGATTCTGGTAGTGTGTAGTAATAATACCGAAGGTTAATTTTTGGTTGAAACGTTTCAGTACGGCTTCGGCTATGGCACCACCGATTTGAGGTTCTGTTCCGCCGCCGAATTCATCGATCAGGATGAGGCTGCGTTCATTACAGTTCTTCATCATTATCTTCATATTGGTAAGATGAGAAGAATAGGTACTCAAATCATCTTCAATGGATTGTTCGTCACCTATATCAATGAATATGTTGCTGAAAATACCCGCATGGCTGCGTTCGTGCATGGGAATGAGCATACCACATTGCAGCATATACTGCAATAACCCTACTGTTTTGAGACAAACGGACTTACCACCGGCGTTTGGACCGGATATAATCAATATGCGCTGTTTCTCGGTTAGTTCTATATCGAGGGGAACTACCTTTTTCCCATGTTTGGAGAGGGAGAGTTGCAGTAACGGATGGACTGCCATGGTCCAATCCAGTAAGCGCGTATTCTCAAGCGCGGGTTTTATACCGGATATTTGCAGGGCAAACAAGCTCTTGGCACGGATAAAGTCTATCTCGGCAAGGAATTCGTAGGACTGCAATACCTCGGGAATAGAAGGACGCAGCAGATTGGAGAATTCCACCAGAATACGGATAATCTCTCTACGCTCATCTCCTTCCAATTCACGGATACGGTTGTTGGCTTCCACTACCTCGGCAGGTTCTATGAACACGGTTTTTCCACTTGCCGATTCGTCATGCACGATACCTTTTATCTTCCGTTTCAATCCCGGAGCAACCGGAATTACCAGACGTCCGTCACGCATAGTAGGAGTAACATCTTTGTCTACCACACCCTCGGATTGGGCGTTGCGCAGGATACCATTCAATGAACGGGAAATACTGTTCATGGTGTTTGTCAATTCCCGGCGGATACGTGCCAGTTCGGATGAAGCATTGTCTTTTATCTTTCCGTAAGGTGAAAGTATATTATTTATCTTCTGGATCAATTGCGGGAATGCCAGGATATCTTTGGCGAGATTCCGAAGGCAAGGGTAGGGGGAATCTTCCTCCTCCATATCTTCTTTTTCCAGAAAGCGTACGATGTCCCGTATCGTTTCCAGCGAACGGCGTAAGTCGAAAAGTTCCTGTTCGTCCAGATACATTCCTTCCACGCGTATCCGTTTGAGGGATGGACGGACGTCGAAAAAATACTGTGCGGGGAAGTTGTCTTCTTCCTGTATGATGCGTACGAATTCAGTCACGAGGTTCAGGCGCTCCTCCACTTCCTCAAAGTGATCGGAGAATGCCATATCGGTAACTCGTTCGACGCCTAACGTACTAAGGCATTTTTCACTTAGTAACTGGCGTATTTGGTCGAAACCTATTTTATATTCAAAGTTCTGCGGGTATATCATGTTGCAAAAGTACGATTTATTCGTGAAAAAAATAGCAGGAAGTTTGTAGATTTAAAAATGATTTGTACCTTTGCACCGCTTTAAGAGAAAAGCACTTCTTGAATGAGGAGTTTGGAGAGGTGGCAGAGTGGTCGATTGCGGCGGTCTTGAAAACCGTTGTACTGCGAGGTACCCGGGGTTCGAATCCCTGTCTCTCCGCTGAGCCTTACTGGACAGAAATGATCAGTAAGCAGACAAAAAGCTACAAATCACAGATTTGTAGCTTTTTTTATTGCCTATAGGTCTGGTGTCTGGAACAGTAAAAGGACGGTTCAATAGCAAATTGACACCCAAATTACCTATAGCCTTTACTTTCAAAGAATGGTTTTGCCGTGATATAGACTTCAGAGGTTATTATGGGGATTTGGTGTTTTATTGCATAGTCTTCGGCCATTGATAAAAGAAAACTTGCAATTCCTCTGCGTTGATAGTCTTTATGCACAAACATGGATTACAGATAACCGTCTTTCTGCATAGATGTAAATCCGATAATCAGGTCTTCTCCATTCAGGGCAACAATAAAATATAGATTGGCAATTAAATCAGCCAGATGTTGTCTGTCATCTCCACATGAAGCCCAATCCAATCTTCTATTTCCTCTGGCGTGTAGTCTGCTTTGTTGATAGTGCACAAAGTTGCTTTGTACATTTCCTTTAGCTCTGGAATATCAGCGATAGTTGCTTTCCTGAATTTGTAGTTTCTATTTTCCATAATAAATATGTTTTCTTTTCGCAAAGATAAAAAAGAATAACTCAGTTTATAATTGGATTGCTTTTTTGAGAAAATGCTGGCGCAAATCAAGAGGTTTTTGGGATATAGATTGACGATACTGCGGATGAATTGCCTCATTCACTGCTATAATTGTATTAATCTGTTATAAAAGGACAATAATCAGCACTTTATCATATTCCCGCGGATTAATATCGTAACTTGCAAAAAAGAAAAATCCCGCCTATTTTATCCCCGAGTATAAACTATCCTAAAAAGAAATGAATTATGAAAGGTAAAGAGAGAAAGAAAGAAGCAAAAAAAGAAAAGTCAGAGAATAAGATAAAAGTACTGACTGAGTATCAGAGAGAAAGAGAAAGCAAGAGTAATAAAGGAATGAGCCTAATACCCAAAGCATAATGGTGTCTGTAAAAAGAGAGGGTATTATACTGGAAGGCACTTCGCTTGAATTTGAGAATGAGGGAGTGATGAATCCGGCAGTAATAGCCGAAGGAAATTCCGTGCATATGTTCTATCGTGCTGTAAGAGAAGGAAATCACTCTTCCATTGGATATTGTCGGCTTGAGGGACCTTTGAAGGTTGTGGAAAGAGACACGGTTCCTTTATTGGTTCCTGAATTTAGTTATGAAAGTCAGGGTACGGAAGATCCCCGAATCGTGAAAATCGATGGTCTTTACTACCTTACTTATACAGCTTATGATGGTTATAGTGCCGTAGGAGCTTTGGCGCTCTCTTCTGATTTGAGGCATTTTGAGAAGCAAGGCATTATTACCTCCCAGATTACTTATCCACAGTTCCGGGAACTACTTCGTACCCAGCAGGCTATTATCGGTAAGTATTTTCGTTCGGGCAATAAGCGCGAAGCGACTAATGAGAAAGGGCATCCACTCTATATGATGGATAAGAATGTGGTTTTCTTCCCTCGTAAAATCAATGGGAAGTTTTATTTCATGCACCGTATCCGTCCCGATATCCAGTATGTGGCAGTGGAGCGCTTGGATATGTTAACGAAAGAATTCTGGAAAAGGTATTACCAGAATTTTGCGAAACGTATTCTGCTGGCACCTTATCACGACCATGAGTCGAGCTACATCGGAGCTGGTTGTCCGCCGATAGAGACAAGCGCCGGTTGGTTGTTGATTTATCATAGTGTCTATGATACTCCTTCCGGTTATGTTTATTCCGCTTGTGCGGCTTTACTGGATATTGACAATCCGGCCATTGAAATAGCCCGTTTGCCTTATCCGTTATTTACTCCTACGACAGAATATGAACTGTCTGGTGTAGTCAATAGAGTTTGTTTCCCCACAGGCACTGCCTTGTTTGGTGATACACTCTATATATATTATGGGGCGGCCGACAAACACGTCGCCTGCGTGTCAGTGAAACTGACAGAGTTGCTGGATGAATTAATAAAACAATTTAAATGAGAAAAATAGTATGTATCACTACTTATCCTCCTCGTGAATGTGGCATAGCCACCTTTGCCCAGGATTTGGTCCGGGCTATTCAGTCAAAGTTTGGAAATTCTTATTCCATCAGAATATGTGCAGTAGAGACCGACACGGAGAAATATGCCTACACCCGGAAGCAGGCTGTAGAGTATGTGCTTAATACTTCGGATGCATCGGCTTTCGCTGCCTTGGCCAGGCAGCTGAATGAAGATTCTGAAATTGAAATTGTACTTGTGCAGCATGAGTTCGGATTGTATGCTGAACAGGAAGAAGCTTTCCTTGAAATGTTGGAGCAACTGTCCAAACCGGTGATTCTTACTTTCCACACAGTCCTTTCGCAACCTTCTCTTGATATGTATGGGAGTGTGAGGAGAATAATAGCTGCCTGCAAGCATCTGGTAGTCATGACGCAAAATTCCCGTCGTATCTTGTTGCGGGTGTATCATGCTGATGCTGATAAAATCGAGGTGATTCCTCATGGTACTCATCTGGTGTCATTTAAGGATAAGGGTATGCTAAAGAGTTTTTATAAACTTTCGGGTAGGCGCGTCCTTTCTACTTTCGGTTTGCTTAGCCCGGGAAAAAGTATAGAGACTACTTTAGATGCTTTGCCGGATATTGTGAAAAAGAATCCTTCCGTCATCTTTCTTATCATCGGAAAGACACATCCGGGAGTATTGAAGGTCGAAGGAGAGAAATATCGCAATCTGCTGAAAGCAAAAATAAAAGAATTGCATTTGGAAGAATATGTACTTTTCATCAATCAGTATCTTGAATTACCTGTTCTGTTAGAATATTTACAGTTGACAGATGTGTACCTTTTCACTTCAAATGACCCGAATCAGGCAGTCAGCGGGACATTTGTTTATGCTATCAGTTGTGGTTGCCCGATCATAGCTACTCCTATTCCGCATGCATTGGAATTGCTGAATGATGATTCTGGTATCATCTTTGACTTTAAAGACTCGATTCAATTGTCCATAGCTGCCAATCGTTTACTTGCCGATGAAAGTCTGCGGACTGAGATGAAGCTGGTGGGATTGCAGAAGACGGCATCTACAGCCTGGGAAAATGTAGCAATTGCCTACACGCAGCTTTTTCAGGAAACCGGCAAGTCGGAGGAAGAACTGATTTACTCTTTACCTCCCGTGAATACCTCTCATATCCGGCGTATGAGTCGGCAATGGGGAATTATTCAGTTTGCGAAAGGGAATCGGCCGGATAGTTCTACGGGATATACGCTGGATGATACGGCACGTGCACTGATAGCAATGTGCCAGGTCGTTGCCACCGGAAAAGCTAAGGTGAAAGAACGTTATATCAGGACTTATCTGAATTTTATCCGTTATTGTCAGCAGCCGGATGGCTCTTTTCTGAATTATGTGGATCAGGATGGGTTGTTCACCCCACAAAATCAAGAAGTAGGGTTGGGCGATAGTAATGGGCGGGCTATTTGTGCTTTAGGCTATTTTATCTCTTGCTCGGCACATTTCCCGGCTTTGTGGAAAGAAGAAGCAGTTGCTGTTTTCAAACGGACATTTCAGCAGTTCAGCCGGATAGAGTCTCCCCGGAGTATAGCTTTTATGCTCGAAGGACTTTATTATTACACCCGTGTGTGTGTATCGGCCCAGGCGGATGCCTATATCGGACTATTGGCCAATAAACTTGTTCAGTGCTATCGCCGGACGGCAGATGGAGAGTGGCTATGGTTTGAGACATATCTCACTTATGATAATGGCATTTTACCGGAATCAATGCTGTTGGCTTATCTGGCTATTGGCCGGGAGGAATATAAGCAGATAGCTTGGGAAGCTTTTGAATTCTTATTGAAGAAGTTGTTTGTTGGAAATCGTCTTCAAGTGATTTCCAACCAAGGATGGATGCATAAAGGAGAAGATCATCATGGATTTGGAGAACAACCGGTAGACGTGGCGGGAACGGTGATTGCTTTAGGTACATTCTATCAGGTATTTAAAGAGGAAAAATACCTTCGCATGCAAACTGATGCCTTTAACTGGTTTTTGGGGAATAACCATTTGCATCAGATTATTTACAATCCGGTCACCGGTGGTTGTTATGACGGATTGGAGGAAAATAACATAAATTTGAATCAAGGAGCTGAATCGACCGTGTGCTATTTAATGGCAAGATTGGCACTTGCAGCTCATTGCTAAAAGAAGTAATCGTTTATTCTGTGAAACAGCGAAATAATAAACAAAGGAAAACGGTTTCTTATTCTTATCATATAACTTAAAAAGGGATAGAAAAGAAGGAAAGGAGTGATAAGGTGGTAAGGTGATAGGGTGATAAAGTAGCTGCGCTATATATCACAGAGCGTTATCCCGCTATCACCCTATCACCTTACCGCCTTATCACTCTTTGTTCAAAACCGTGCAATAATGAACCAAATTCAACTACTGATTCGCATTATTAATACAATTCAAGCAAGGATGGCACGGATTACACATTTCTTTTTAAACTTATCCGTGATGTCCCGTGTAATCCGTGTTTGAAAGGTATATTGGGGCATATTCAACTTTATACTGTTAAAGGTTAAAAGTGAGAGCTTTACAGAACATCTGTTTCATTTTTTATTCTTCTGCGGTACTTCGATGCCGTCCGGCCATACAGCGTTTGCGTAAGCTACTGCATCGTTTCCATTACCTGTAAAATCTTTCGCGGTATTGTGCCCTTTACCATCGTTGAATTTCCAGTATGCGCACAGCCCTGGCGTTTGGGGATCAACGTCGTACATATTCTTGTAGATTTCCTCTTGCGTACGTACCACGTTCCAAATGCGTACTTCGCAGATTTCACCGTTGAGCATGCGCACAAGAGTGACAGGATCAATGCCATAGGAGTGACCTATTTCGAAATGGTAGCCCTTACCTGCGACCTGTTTGCCCAGATTGATGGGTTCACCATTGCCGTAGTCTTCGATATTGCTTTGCAGCTTACCGTCCACATAGATGGCTGCGGTTTTAGCCTCTGTGTCGTAGGCTACAGCTACGTGATACCACTCACCAGGTTGTAACGACTTGCCCTCGTCAGCCTTAGGAAACTTGATTTCGTTGGTGGAAAATTGCAGTTGCTGCCGTGGGAAGCCGGAATCACCCAAGCGGAAGAGACAATATTGTTCGATGCCCATGATGGTGGAGATGTCTTCGGTCATGATGAACTTGTTGATGCGAATGATAGCTTCGAAAGTAAGTTGCGTCATATTATTTACTACATTGGCCGTGGGGCTTCCGGCATCAAAGCCGGGTACGCTGAAGAAGTTGTCCGTCAAGCTGACGGCTACGGTGATGGCACTGGAACGGCGTACGACGTAGCAAATGGTTTTAGAACCGTTCAGTGTGCCTATTCCGCCCGATGCCTGTTCGATGGTGACGGGTAACAAATATCCGGCATCGATGGTGAGGTCAGTGAGACCGGAAAAGCTGATAGTGTCTGTTTTTGAGTTTACTTCCCCTTTGGGAATGACGACATTCTGTTTTGCGAACTTGTAATATTTGGTATCCAGTACGGGGTAGTCAGTGCCCAAACGGGCGTTATATAAACTTATCAGAGAGGGATCTACTTTGAAAGTAACATCCACATCCTGTTCTATAGGATATGCCAGTTCGGCAGATAGCACAAGTTGTCCGGTTTCTTTGGTGTTATTGAAGGTGAAATTGGCTACATCTTTCACTTTTGCCGCATCTATATACACGGCATTGTCGAAAGGAGAGTCCTTGCTGTAATCTTTGTTGTCGCATGCCGTTACTGATAGCAGGAAGGCTGCGACCATACTTATGAAAGAGGCGGATGGAAGAATGCCCCAATGAATATTTTCTGTTTTCATGTGATTTTCATTTAAATGGTTAAACAATATAGACTACTTGGTCTTTAATCCGCATTTACCAATCTTTGTGATATCCATTATCAACAGGTTGTTCTACTTTGGGGTCTAAAGGAAATGCATTATACGAACGTGAATTTATGAAAGGAGCAGTATATTGTCCTAACGTAGAAACTTGCGAATTTTCTCTCTCTTGATATTCATTTCCAATAAGGTCAGTACCGAAAACCAGGAGATCGCTTTTTTTCTTTCCTTCTTCTACCCATTTTTTGAGGTTTGCTGTCGAATTATCCCTGAAAGAGTAATTTTTGTCATTGCGAACTACGGTTACACTTCCATAACGGTTCTCGTCCAATCCGGCAATAAGTCTGCGTGCATATTTGCTATATTGCTGAGGGCTGCCATCCGCATTGGGATTGATGATTTGCAATTCTTCATTAAGTGAGAAGTAGCCATGCCATGCATAATCGATGTATTTGCCTACCTCTATGTTTCCACACTTGGCTGCGTCATAGAAATATTCCGTAGCATCGCCTTTATCCACCAGCGTCAGCAACTTGTCGGGCATGGCTTCATGTAGCGCCTTGATTAGCCGGGGATATGAAGTGGTGTTCATTTCCGGCATTCCAGCTTTGCCGTATTTGCTATCGTCGTCCCAAAGATTTACGCCATCCAAGTAATAGCTGTTCACTATATCTTTCACTTGGCGGACAAAGTCTGCTATCTGTGCATCGTTCATATTACAGAAGCCTATGCCCTTGCCACCATTCTCAATGCAAAGGCATACTTTGCGATTATAATCCTGAAGGAGGCGGATATATTTGTTTCTATGTTCCAATACATAGGCCAGATCCTTTCCCGGTTCGAGTAAAGCACGTCTACTGGAAGCATCGTATCCTATCAACGCTCTTTTCAGGTTGACTATATTCCCGATATTATAATTTTTTTGTTCTTGATAATTCTGAAAACCCCATGCGCTGGCAATCAGAGGATTATATGCTTCCGTATTTACGTAGAGTACTGATATCACACCGGGTACAAAGTCCTTGGGAATTTCTATCAACTGACCGGACTGCTCAAATGTAGTCTTTTTCTTCTGGAAACTTACTTTGTAATAAATGACTTGTTTAGTGGTTTGATCTTCTACTTCGGCAGGTTTTTGCGCCAAAGCGATTGCCAGCAGATAGTTTTTTTCCGATTCCAGTCCTTCGGAAGAAAGAGCAATGCCAATACTACCGGATACTGTCTTTCCGGCAGGCACGGTGAGCACGCCGTCTTCTCCGATCATTACATTAGTGGTGGGAAATGGAAACATTGTAACATCACTTTTTTTGTTATATTCCGACACAAGCGTCGGATCGGGAACGACTTTTACCGTAACAGCCGCTGTCGCGGGCTTTGTCAGTGCATAGCTTATTATGTCGGTAGTCGCCTTGTCACCTTCATACATATCGATGGTTATTTCGTTGGAGAAAGTTTTTATACTATACAACTGACCTCCTACGCTGTTCATCGATGTTTCGTCCGGTAGTATACCTACGGCTTGTGTAATGCTGTCTTCCACGCACCCCGCCATTGCCACCAGTAACATTGAAAAAGCGAAATATTTTAATGAGTTATTCATAAAAAATAAAATTTAGAGTATTTACGTAGATAATAAAATGATTTGTAGTTACCGTTAGTAGCTTCACTTCGACGGATTCATCAACTGTATGGCCGCCCGGCATGTCCGGTAATTCATATTAGCTTGATAATATCCATCACCCAAAGCGTATATAGCCAGTCCACCCAAAGGTCCGAGGGACACTACCCGGTCGGTCATGTCCGACACTGCGTCTTGCTTCATATTTTCCTCGTCTATCAAAGTGGAACCTGTTTTGGCTGCCAGTAACAGTTTTTCTTTGGGCAACAGCGTACCATAAGTTTCCAGCACGTTCTTTACTTGTATTTTCAAGTTCACGGCGCTCTCTATACCGGCAGTATTCAATACTACGTAGTTTAGTTTATCCAGGTCGCCAGCATCCACAAAGGCAGGATCGCCCTCAAATACGAGTGTTTTACCGGCGGTCGATAGTTTGGAGACAATAAGTTGTGCGGCTTCTTTGCGCGCAGCCTGTTCGGCGGCACTTCCGCCATAACTTGGCAATCCGTTGAAAGCGAATCCGTCCAGCTTCAACTCAGTGGCGGCAGCCACAGCCTTGTCCAGCCATGTACCCAATGCGGATACATCGGTGAGATCGGCCATCTTTGCGACATAATCCACGAGATAGAGTACTCGTATGCTTTTCTCTTGCAATATGAGGATATCCTCACGGTCATAAGCGGTTATGTTTTCCGGATTGGCTAAAGTGACAATGTCCAGTGAATCGGGTAGTGAGCGAAGATAATTCCCTTCGTTCACGGGCTGTTCGGCTCCATTGTCAAAGTTACCGTAGGCTATATAGTGCGGGTGTTCTTGCTTGTAAATGCGTAGTACCTCCATATAACGTGCCCAAAGTTCGGAATTCTGTTCCTTGACGTGTTGAGGGTTGATATCCACAGGCGTCGGTTCGTTCCAGTCGCTACATGATGCAGTCATTACGATGACTAACAGCAAGAGTAGTCCGGTATACAGTTTTTTGATTGAAATTTTCATTTTCATATCTTTTTAGTATATATAATTTTAGTTCTAACTGTTATTGGAATGGCTTTTTGTCCCACCACAAGCGCGTACCTCCGTTGTCCGGTCCTCCCAGCAAACCTATTGCCAGATTAATGTTATCCGCATTCTCGGTGTATTCGGTAGGCGGATACCACAAACGGCGTATCATGTGGTTGGTGTCGATAATACCACCACTTTTGTTCTCTACCACCGGTATCAGTCTTGGATATCCTGTGCGACGGAATTCACTCCAGGATTCGACTCCTAACGGGAAATTAGCAATCCATTTTTGGGTAATGATACGTTCGAGATTGCGCTCAAAGTGTTCAGCGCCATCCTCCCAGGCAATGGTAATGGTGCTGCGGGGGCCTGCAGTGTCATCGTACATATAGTACAATGCATCTGTGTAGATTAGCGGCATGTCAGTGGTATTTGCAGCATAAGTGTTAGCTTCTGTTACTCCCCACTGTTCAAAAGAAAGGGCGATGGCCTGGTTATACAGGTCTTTGGCCTCGCCTCCCATATTCCAGCCGCGCAGGGCACCTTCGGCACGCAGAAAGGTGATTTCGGCGGCATTCATCCACATAATGGGGTCAGTCTTAGTAGTCATGTAATTGCTCGATGCCGTGATTATGTAATCCTTGTTGGTTGCGTCGATACCGATACGAATGCCTACCCAGCCCTTAACAAGATTCCAATATTCATCGTACACATCTACCGTAGTAAACATTTTCTCACGTCGCGGGTCTTTATAGCCGTTCATGTATGAGATGATGTCGGCTCCTATACGGGAATCGTTCCAGTCGTTGAATATCATGGCGGGACGGTTTTCTTCCACTTTCAGGAAGGCATTGTCTGTATTTGTTGTAAGAACCCCCGATGTGACGGCTTCTTCGGCTATCCGTCGAACTTCCGCCTGCATCTCCGGTACGTAGGTCATGCGCATTGCCATGCGCAGCTTCAGCGAGTTGGTGAATTTTAACCATTTGGAGAGGTCTCCCTGATATACGTCGTCGTATTTGCGATAGGCTTCGGCACTCAGGCTGAGGTTATCTTTGAGAGTGGCGACTACTTCGTCAAGTTCCTTGAGCATCTGTTTATATACATCTTCCTGTGAATCGTAAGGTACGGTGAGGGAAGCGTCCCCCGTCTTGGAGATGACTTTGGAGTAAGGGATAGGACCGTACATATCCGTCACTCGATGCATGATGATGATACGTAACAGTTTGCCCAATGCGAGTGCTACGGGGTCTTCCGTTTCTTGGAGTAAGTCGCGATAAAACGGGTAGGTACGCGTCATGATGTCGGAGAAAGGCGCTTCCTGCCAGTCAATAGGCGGGTTGTAGGTTTCGAATTTGGCTGTCCATTCCGTCGTGGTGCTGAAGTAACCGGCAAATGCGCCTGCGGCGAGAGGCTCTATAAATTGATAGAGATGTTCTTCTGTGGGAATGACTAACCCTTGCAAGCCTTTGAGACTTGCACCGACGTTGTAGCCTTCGCGCCCCAATTCTTCCTTGTCCACTTGGTAGTCTTTCCGGTTGATTTTGTCGAAATTGTCCGTACAGGCAGCTCCGGTGACAAGTAGCAGTGCAAGTGAGAACAACTTTAAGATAGACGTTGTATGTTTCATAATATCTTTTGTTTTTTATCCGTTAAAAGTTGATTTTCACATTCAAGCCGACGTTGCGTGTACTCGGCAGCATAAAAAAGTCGATTCCCTGGTAGTAGTTGCCTGTTGTGGCAACGGCTTCGGGATCGAAAGGAGCTTTGTTGTAAATCATCCAAAGGTTACGTCCCACAACCGATACTTGGATATCACATACATTGTGCAGCCATTTGCGCGGAAGTGTGTAGCCTATGCTTGCTTCCTGCAGGCGTACGTTGGTGGCGCTGTAGGTGTAATATTGTGGCAATCCCAACTGGGAGCCGATGGCAGTGTAATAGGTCTGTGGGGCGATCATATTACGTCCGTTTATCAGCACTCCGCCATTGTCGCGGGCAAGGGCTGAAACTTCAGATACACCATACTGGTCCATTGCCGCTTCCGTAGCCGAATAAACAATGCCACCTATGCGTGCTGTAAACAATGCACTGACGCTGAAACCGTTCCAGGAGAACTGGCTGCTCCATGCCAGATTGCATTTAGGAAAGACGCTCCCGAGCTTGATGTCGGGCAGGTTGCTTTCTGTCGTTATGGTTCCGGAGGGGGAGATCTCGACCATTCCGTTGTTATCACGTTTCAAATCGGCCTGTGTATAAAGATCGCCCAACGTACCACCCGGCTTCAGAATAAAACGCGCTTTGCCGAGTCCGCCTACATCCAGGCGGTCTTTATTGATGATTTCACCGGTTTCGGGATGTACGTAGTTCTTCACCAGTTCGATGATTTTATTCTTGTTGTGACTCAGTGTGAAGTTGGTTTGCCAACGAAGGTCTTTTTTCCATGTGTGCCCGTAACCGAGGGAGAGTTCGATCCCTTTATTCCGTACGTAACCTGTTTGCAAATATATAGTAGTGTAACCGGAGGATACGGAGATTTTCGGGTCGAAGGTCTGGTTGAACGTATTGGCGAGATACCACGATAAGCCCAGGCTGAAATCCTTGAACAAACGCATGTCGAGCCCGACCTCCCATGAATTGGTACGTTCGGGTTTGAGGTCCCCGATGGGATAATGCGTCTTTGGCTTCCATGTTTGGGTGGTTTCATCGTATTCATAGGTAGGCGATGTCAGGTTGCGTGGATAAGGCATACCAACAGAACTAAACGAACCGCGTACTTTCAGGAAGTCAACCCACTCAGGTAGTTTCATCATTTCGGAGATGAGTGCAGAAATTCCCACTGATGGGTAGAAGAATGATGAGGTTGAGGAATTGGCCAGTTGTGAAGCCCAGTCGTTGCGTCCGGTGAGTGTAAGATAAAGCATACTCTTCCAGCCGAGTTCGGCACTGGCAAAAACAGACTGTGTCTGTTCTTCCCATTCGTCTTGGCGCGCTTTCTTTTGTGTGTTGTCGAGGTCAAACACATTAAAAACATTCGGAATACCGTTGGCGCGTATCGGACCGCGGTAGCTCAGCTCATCGTATTTATTATCCACAATGCTTGCTCCGACATTGACTACAAGGGAATAGTTGCCGAAACGCTTATTGATATTTGCCAGCACGTCGGCATATATCTGTGTTTCGTCCGGTTTGGATATGGCATAGAATCCTTGTGTACTACCTTCGGTTAGTGTAGGGTTGGAGCTGGCGTAGAGTTTTTCCTCGTATTTAGTATTGGAATTATCCACTCGTACGCGCCCGGATACGTTGAACCAGTCGGTAACGTCGTAGCTTAGAGAAGCGGAGAGCATGTAACGTTTCTTGTAATTGGTGCGTAAGTTGCGGTATGCAATCCAGTATGGATTCTGCATACGAAGGTCACCCTCGCCCTGTGGCCAGTACATGGTTTTGATTTTACGTGCGGGGTCCCAACGCTCGAATGCTTTTATCAGGCTGAAATCGTCACCGCGCGGAAACAGATAAACTGGAACTATCGGGTTGGAATAAGCTCCCTGATTGGTCATGTTGCGATCGTTTTGGATGATATAGTTTGCTCCTACGTCAAGTTTCAGCTTATCGTTTAGGAAATTTGTTGTATTTCGGAAAGTGAAGTTGAAACGATTGTACCTGTTATTGGGAATAATCCCGTCGGAGTTTACCGCTGCTACCGAGAAGAATGTCTGGTTTTTATCCGTTCCCGTAGATAGTGTGACGGAATTGGTGTAAGTGATACCGGTGTCGAAAAAATCACGTGGCTCATATCTTTTACGGGATGCATCGTTCAGCAACGGTCCCCAGCTTAGCGTGGTAGAGCCGTCCGTTTTTCCCATGTTTCCCGTTCCGTAGCGGTTCTGGAAACGGGGTAACACAAATGGTTTGACAAATTCGGTATTACTGGATAGGGTAGCTTGCATTTTGCCCACTTTTCCGCGTTTGGTAGTGATAACGATGGCTCCGTTGGCGGCATTACTGCCATAAAGAGCCGCGGCGGCTGCACCAGTCAGTACGGAAAGGCTTTCAATATCATCAGGGTTAAGGTCGGCAATGCTTTCCGTTGCTCCTTGTGAGCCGTTTTCGGTAGAACCGCCACTGCCGAAGTTGTACATCGGGATACCATCGATTACATAAAGCGCATTACTGCTTTGTTCGATAGATTTTGTACCGCGCATTACCACCTTGCTAGCTCCACCCACACCGGAGGAACTGCTGTTGATGACAATACCTGCCACCTTACCATTCAGGCTATTGACAAAGTTGGCATCTTTGATATTGGTTAACTGGTCTGATTTTACCTGTTGTACGTTGTAGCTGAGTGCTTTTTGTTCACGTTTGATACCCAGAGCGGTGACAACCACTTCGTTCAGGATTTCCACATTGGGGGATAATTGTATGTTGTACATACTTTTGTCGGTAACTTTTATTGTCTGTGAGACGTATCCTATGTAGGAAAAGTTCAGTGTACTACCTATGGGGGCTTCGGTAGTGAAATTGCCATTTAAATCAGTGATGACTCCCAAATCCGAGCCTTCTATTCGGATATTTACTCCGATAAGAGGCTGATTGTTTTCATCAACAACTTTTCCACTTATCTTTTTGACTGTTGTGGGTACAGGTACTTGCTGAGGAATGATTTTAATATAATTCTCTGTCAGTTGATAGGTATAGCCTGTTTCTTGGAGAATTGTTGAGAGGGCATTTTCAAGCCCGACATTTTTTAAACTGAGATTCAGTGCCGGCTTGTCTTTCAGTTGCGAATCATTGTAGCCTATAGATAATCGGGATTGTTTCTCCACTTCTTTCAAGGCATCAATAATCGTGATATTCTTTTTCTGAATGGTTATTTGTATGCCATTCTGGGCAAAAGATAATGTTTGGTACAAAAATAAGCATAGAAATAGTACAAAACATCTTTTTGTTGCCCGTTTATATCCAATGAATTTGTAACTTTGCAACATGAATTTAAGTATTAGTTTGTTAACTCGGTTGAACTATAAGAAAATAATAGAGTTTGCACTCCGGTACTTTAATTTCTATTTCATATCCGGGAGCGTGAGGGGGCTCTGCTCCCGGGTACTTTTTTACATGTTATTGATTGTTTGAGGTTTATAATTATTTTATTTCTGCATAATGTAACATTTGTCTTTCTCTATTTTAAAATCCAGATAACCGGCTACATCGACAATTACATCCATTACTTCGGTCAATGAAGCATTGTCCCTGAACCTGAAGCTGAAACGGTCATTTTTTAAATCATGAAGACTGTAGATGAACTTGTAATTGTATTTTCGTTCCAATACACGGATGATATCCGATACCGTGGTTTGACGGAATACCAGCTCTCCCCGTTGCCAAGCTGTGACATCATCTATATCGGGGTAGTTCAGATAGGATTTTCTACTTTTTTTATCAAAGGAAAATTGCTGGTTGGGACTGAGTATGACCTGTTGGCTCATATTATCATATTGCACAAGAATACGGCCTGAAAGCAAGGTGGTACTAATATCTTTGTCCGCGTAGGCTGTTACATTGAACTCGGTGCCTAAGGCGGTTATTTGAAAATCCCCCGATTTGACAACAAATGGATGGTGCTTGTCGGGCTTGACTTTGAAGTTTGCTTCTCCTATCAAATATACACTTCTGGTTTGACCTGTGAATTGTCTGGGATAAAGTAAGGTGCTTTGGGAATTTATTTGAACCTGACTTCCGTCCGGTAAGAGTATGTTTTTCATTTCTGCCGTCGGGATGAATTGTTGTACCAAGTCGGTTTCAGTATTTTCTACTTGATAGAGCAAGTAACTTAAGGAAAGAGATATTATTAACAACACTGTCGCTGCAGATTGCCACAGCCCGAAATGTAGCTTTCTGCCGGATTCTTTGTGTGGTAGGATAGGAGCGATGCCATTATTTATTTTCCATTTGCTGAGTGACTTTTCCAAGTTCTTGACTTCCCCCATATTTTGAGCTTCAGCGAAAAGTTCTTTCAATGCCTTGATTTTTTCATTCTCATGGTCACTGTTTGTCAGCCATCTGTAAAAATGCTGTTCGGTATTAGCTGAATAGCTGTATCTGGTGAATAGAGTCAGTATTTTCTGAAAGTAATTTTTCATAATTTCGTGTTATTTATAGAGGACTTCTATATATACCACAACTGAACTGTCCTGGCTACTTAAAGAAAATGCAGAAAAAATAAAATAAAGATGATTTTTTTTAATTCTTGTAGTGTTAGATAGATCTGGTGTTCTACTGTACGTACGGAAATATTGAGCGTTGAAGCTATTTCCTGATTGTTCATTCCGTTCAAACGGCTCATCTCGAAAATCATTTTACGCCGCGTGGGAAGTCGGTTCAAAGCTAAATCAAGAATCAGTTGTAATTCATCGTGATAGATGGGATTCAACGGATCTTCTGAAACACATAGTTCTTTGATTAAGTTTTCCTGTATCTGTTCCTCTTGATAGTGTTGCTCCAACTTTTTATGCTTGATGAAGTTAAGTGTCACGTTGCGGGCTGTTGTGAAAATGTATCCATTGCTTTCTTCTTGGTTACTCCATATTTCGGGCTTACTCCACAACCGAGTGAAAACATCTTGTGCCAAGTCTTCGGCATCTTGCTCTGATTTCAGAAGGAAGAAGATGAAATGTTTCACTGACGAATAGTGAGTTTTGAATATTGTTTCAAAATGTAGCGCCAAATTATGGTCTTGAATCATAGTATCTTTATTGTTAAAGTGTATTCTCCTTGTCGCTTTCCACTTTACAGGGGGGATTTTTTATACAAAAGAAACCATTTATTTAATTAGTTGTATCTCTTTTACCTAGTTATCTTTATAAAATGGCTAATATTTTTCTAATCGTCCGGTTATACTTAGTTAAAAAGAATGTCGATTCACAGAGAAAAAAGGGTAATTCATCTATTTTAGTTTCTTTTGTTTCTTCAAAATTATATATTTGCAATAAGCAAACAGGCAATGTCATCATCAAAAGCAGGGATATAAAAAATTATTTGGAATAGCTTTTTATAGAAACTGATTATGAAGAAAATTAATCTTATAGCAGGATTAGCATCCGTGTTTATGTGTCTTCTTTTCATGGGGCTCCGGGATATAGGTCGTTATCCGGAGAAAATATGGCTTCATCGTTGCAATTCTTTGGAAAAATTGTACGAGAAACAGGGGCGGTATCCGAATATAGAGGTTGATCTCGTTTTTCGGAAAGACCGTGTATTTGATGTAACGCATGATGTAGATACAAGTTTTAATCTGAGTTTGGGTTCCTATTTTTCTTATATGAAAGATCATGAAGGAAAAATGTGGCTGGATATAAAGAATCTGACCGCTGGAAATAAACATGTAGCACTAGAAAGAATGAATGAGATGACGGAATATTTCCAGATTGCAAAAGACCGTTTGATTATAGAGGGTAAAGATTGGAAAGCTTTGGAAGCTTTCACTCAAGACGGTTATTATACTTCGTATTATGTAACTTATGATGAACCGGATGATTTGAGTGAAGAAGAAGTGGATGATTGCATCGAAGAATTACAGGAAATTGCGGATAAAGAGGTGGTTAGCGCTCTCTCATTTCCGGGATATTGGTATACTGAAATAAAAGAAGGTTTGAACCGTTCCATAGATTTACTGACCTGGAAACACAGGAGTAGCCAGTTGCAGTTCTTGTTGTCTTCTGTCGGACGTGAGATGTTGGCCGATCCACAACTGAAAGTGGTATTGGTAAAAGAAAAAGGGCGGTTTCATAGATGATCATTCGGATGCTGACTTGCTCTGAGAGAAGCAATCGTTTTTCGGCTTCGCGATAAAACAATCGACAAGGAAAACTGTTTATTTAGTATGATTCTAAATTAAAAATGAATATATTATGAGTAAAACAGTTGATTTGTTGGGACAGCAGGCAGAATATTACCTGAACCATACGTGTAAAACAATAGATAAGAAATTAATTCATGTTCCTGGACCTGATGTGATTGATAAAATCTGGGTGGACTCTGACAGAAATGTACGTACCCTTAATAGCTTGCAAGCTTTGTACGGACATGGACGCCTTGCGAATACCGGGTATGTGTCCATTCTGCCGGTCGACCAGGATATAGAACATACAGCCGGAGCATCATTCGCTCCTAATCCGATCTATTTTGACCCTGAAAATATAGTGAAACTGGCAATCGAAGGGGGGTGTAATGCAGTTGCATCCACATTTGGCATATTAGGGGCTGTTGCCCGTAAATATGCCCATAAAATACCTTTCGTAGTAAAACTGAACCATAACGAATTGCTGACTTATCCAAATTCTTACGATCAGGTGATGTTTGGAACCGTAAAAGAAGCATGGAATATGGGTGCGGTAGCTGTTGGCGCTACTATCTATTTCGGTTCGGAGCAAAGTCGCCGTCAGATTATTGAGATATCACAAGCTTTTGAATATGCTCATGAGTTAGGTATGGCAACCATTCTCTGGTGTTATCTCAGAAACAATGATTTTAAGAAGGACGGCACAGATTATCATGCGGCAGCCGACCTTACCGGACAGGCCAACCACATAGGAGTGACCATCAAGGCTGATATTGTAAAGCAAAAACTTCCTTCCAATAATGGCGGATTCACAGCTATCCACTTTGGTAAAACGGATGAAAGAATGTATTCTGAACTCGCAACTTCACATCCTATCGATCTTTGTCGCTACCAGGTTGCTAATGGCTATATGGGGCGTGTCGGTTTGATAAATTCCGGTGGTGAATCTCACGGAGAATCGGATTTGCGTGATGCTGTTGTTACAGCGGTTATCAATAAACGTGCCGGTGGAATGGGATTGATTAGCGGACGGAAAGCATTCCAAAAGCCAATGGAAGAGGGGATTCAATTGTTGAATACCATTCAGGATGTTTATTTGGATTCTTCAATAACAATTGCATAAAATGTTTAATCAGTATAGAAGGCTTTTATCTTCTATACTGATTATTAAATGTAAAAGTGAATTCTTGAACTGTTATCAGAGCCGGATTTTATCTCCAGTTAACCCTGAGCATATTGTCCATCCACGGTAACCGCATGAGTTTGTATGACCAGGGAATGCTATCCAATAATATATCGTATGCACGTTCCTCTACAGTTAGAGTCCATTCCCTTTCAGTTTTTTCTATAGATCCGTTTCTACTTAAAAATGCTTCTTGGAAGGCTCTCATTGAAGTGCTCCTCATTTTTGACCAGCTCATTTTTGCTATTTCTAATAAAGAATCTATTGCGTTAAGTTCATCTTGATTCAGTTCCAGTCTTCTGGGAAGTGGTTCGTCGGAGAAATAATTTACTAATAAACGATTGAGGAACAGTTCTTTTTCATTATACTCGCTGTCTTCATTTGTTATAAGGCGTTGTAAAATGAATATAGCTCGTACTTTTGATTCGTTACTATTGAAACTTCTGTAGTCTTGGCTTAACATACCAAGCCTCATGAAAAGCTTTGGAAAAAATGGGCTGAGAATGACTAATCCTGCATTGGGTATAGGTATATGTTTCAAATCTCCATATTGTTCTGTACCGAAATGAGGGGTAGGGGCTGGTTCCGGATCTGGAGTATGGGTTGGTTCCGGAGCAGTAGAATCATATACACGTACTCCGGGAGCTATTACATTCTTATCTACTTTTACACTGCCACAAGTTCCTTCATCGCCCGGGCCAATATCCCAATTTCCTTTGTCACATTTAGCTATGATTTTTCCTCCTGCGATTGTTATGTTTCCACATTTACTTTTTCGACCTGCATATTGACCGGCACCGCCTATTCCTGCAGATCCCGCACGCCAGGAGGTTTCGTGCTGATAACCCGCATAGGCTTCTATGATTCCACTTACGATAATAATGTCACCACATTCGGTAGCATATCCACATCCTATACCGGCGGCACCTTCTCCACCGTATGCAACTAATTTTCCATCGCCTTTAATGATCAGGACGGAGTTCTTTCTTGATTGAATTGCAGCCATTTCACGACCACTGTGTAGTATGTTGTTTCCTTCAAGAACTACCGTGATATGACAGTTTTCCGCAATATGAAATGCAACGCCCATGTTTCCCGGATCACATAAGTTGGCATTTTGTAGAACAATTGTCGCATTTATTCCTGCAGACACTGTGATACCATGTCTCGAATTGGTACCTGTGATAATGTACACTCCATCTTGAGAGACACGGAAAGCATCCGATTCCCTACTCATGTCTATTTTTTCATTTTTCATAAGAATAAAAATTAATATTAATATTGTATTTGTTGATTATCATATATTGATTTTCAGCCTGCTTTTAATTGTTTCTGCCTTGAGTGACCGTTAGTGCTTCATAATGATTATCCGGCAGTTTATATTATTTGTAATTTGAAGAGAGACTACAAATGAACACAGGCAAAAATAGCTGGAAACCGGGAAATCTAAATACTAAAATCAGTAAACTAAAATAATAATTATAAGTGCTTGAAATACAGTGGAACAGCTTGAGATTAGTCTTCCTGTTTTTACGATTTCAGCCTTTTTTTGATGATATGAAGTGTGTGCTAAACAGGATTCAGCCCATGTGTTTTGCGGTAAAAGCTTCAATAGTGATTAGAAAGCAAATAGGGGACCATTTGTTTTTACCCTGTGTGTGTTGTATTTTCCAATAAGCTTTATTGGGTGTTGACCTTGGCTAACGAGCCTATCAACCAAGGTTAATCGGTTCGTTAACCAAGGTTGATAGGCCTGTTAACCTGGGTCAACACCCGACTATTCCTAAGGATAAAGAGATATATCTTTGGCTCTCAGTAGAATAGCGCCTAATATGAAATAAATAAATGCATCGTCCTGATACGGGTTGACTGTGAAAGTGAGAGTAAGCCACTTACCCTCACACTGGATTTTTTACTACCACCACACTTAATGCCTTAACTATCAACGATTCACATTAAAAGTGAGAGCAGTGAGAGTAACTTGAACCAACTTTTTATTGAACGGCTGCATTCAACTTTTCAGTGAGACATCTTCTTCTCCATTCCGAGGGAGAGTAACCATATCGGTTTTTAAAAGCTTTGTGAAATGCAGAAGGGCTGTTGAAACCTGTATTATAACAGATGTCTTCTATTTCTGCATTCGAGTCTCTTAGAAGCATTTCTGCTTTTTCAATGCGAAGTGACGTAAGGTATTGAAGAAAACTACATCCATATTCTTGATTGAAATATCTATTTAAATAGGTGGAATTGACTGCCACTCTTTGAGCAAACTGCTTCAATTTTATTTTTTGATCATAAATGAATTCCGGTGTTTGTAACAGTTGTTTTATTTCATCTATTTTTTGAGGAGTCAAGTATACTTTGGAACTCTTCTTGCCATTTATGAGCACCTCTTTTTCTACAACATCTTTTTCTGATTTGCTTTCTTGTTGTTGATTTAGGTTATTCACTGGGAACGGGGACAATGTTTCCCGATAAATATGTAACTTGAGCTTTTGTTTTACGAATTGGTGTAAGAGAGAATTATAAAAGATATATCCACTTAATACGCCAATACAAAGGTTGTATAAAAGATTGCAGATGTATGAAGAAGTGAACATATTCAATAAGAATATGAAGAAGAACCCTGATATTAGGATGCTTTTTCTTTGAATATCGGAAGCTGATTTTAGGGATATACAGTCTGTTTCATTCATATTTCGCAAAAGTAACACGTAAATGAAAGTCTGTGTGATTCCTGTTATTATACACGTCAAACGGAAAAGTGTCCACCAAGCCGGGGACGATGATAGAATTTCAGCCCAACTGTAAGTTAAGCGATCTGTCACCGGACTTAAAACTGACATCAGTATGTAACAACACGACAATAGCATCGAAGGTAACAAATGTTTCCACCATTGTGACTTTTGGGGAAATATTCCGGTAATACGGAAGCGGATAAAGAAATAGAGTAAAGGCGGGAGGAAAGTCAGGCCCCAACAGTATAGGGTAGGTAGGAGGGATGTTCTCTGAAGCAGAAAGAAATTTTCGTACCATGTGCTATATGACGTTAGTCCCCAGTATATTAGTAGGATTGGTGCTAATAATATGGCCAAATCCTTTTTATGCTTGTTTCTCCAAATTAGAGAGATAGAAGCAAGACCTAGTACAGCCCAAGTCAGCAGAAAAGCACAAAAAAGTAATGTCTTTAATATGAAAAATGGCATGATATTGTTGTTCTGTTGCTTGCAAATGTACACACAAAAGTCCGAAAAGAGTGATTTTATTCTGTATTTTTTTTAAGTTTGGTTATGAAATGTTGGTGGAAAATTGTTTCCTTTGCCCCCTAATCTGAGGGTTACTATATAACGCTCGTTAGGTATGTAAATTACCATCTTGGGTTGTACAAATGAATAATTGTTACAGGGGCTATACATTAATTGCTTTTTTGGTTTGTTCGCTGGCGGTATATGGACAGACTGAAATGCAGGCTATAGATACTCTTCGCAACATCCGGTTACAGGAGGTGATTGTTACTGCTACTCAATCAGATGCTCCGGGAACCCGTTCTGTCATTGGGCAGGATGCTATTCGTCATATACAGGCTACTGACCTTTCTGTCTTATCTCAATTACTACCCGGTGTTCTTGTACGCAATCCGGATCTGAATGCTCCGGCTGCCTTTACCATCCGCAGTGCAACTTATGAAAATACGACTAATGCTTTAGGGACAGCCATAGTGGTGGATGGACTCCGCATGAATAATAATGCCAATATGCAGCAAATGGGACTTGAAGGTAGGGGAAGCCTCTTTAATAGCACGGTGTTATCCGGTTTCGACGTGCGTTCTTTGTCTCCATCTTCTGTGGAGTCGGTCGAGGTGATACGTGGTGTTCCTTCGGCACGTTATGGAGATGTGACCAGTGGTGTTGTTCTGGTTAAATCGAAAGCCGGGATACAACCTCTTACTATCGGTATTCGTCTGACAGCTATGGAGAAACTTGCTTCTGTGGGGAAGGGCATTGCGATCAGTAATAATGGGGGAACTCTCTATTTAGGAGCTGATTATGCACTTTCAAATCAATCGCCTCAAGTCTTTGAAGAATCTTTTCAAAGATTTGGAATCCAAGCGGCCTATGCGAAGGATTTCCGGTCGGCTACTTTGCGTCTTAATATGCGTGGTTATTGGATGAAGGACAATGATAAAAGAGGGCAGAATACGGTGGATGGTGAATTTCGGAAATACCTGGATCAAAACATATCCTTTTCTGCTAACGGACAGTGGAAATTGAATCGTTCCTGGATTTCCAATCTTGAATATCAGTTAGGGTTTACGTATGGAAGCCAGAAGAATGAATCCAGTACATATTATTCGGGAACGCAGCAAGTCACTACCTATACCGCACAGGCAGGTGAACATGCCGGAGTGTTCCTGCCTCCCCATTATTTCTCTCAGTTATCCGTTGAAGGCAAGCCATTGAGCGGGGATGTATCGTTGACTGCCAATCATAGAAAAACGATGGGTGAGAACATCAGTAACCATTTTCAACTGGGATTTCATGCTGAGGTGGAAGGGAATCGTGGAAAAGGAATCAGTTTCGATCCTCTTCGTCCTTCCTTGGAAATGCTCAGAGTGCGCACAAGGTCTTATCGGGATATACCTTTATTATATAAACCCGTTGGCGGAATTAAATAAGCGCATATTTAAGTCTGCCAATAGGTTTGTTG
>OHHI01000429.1_pt1 | contig 26310 bp, 18 predicted proteins | sample 1568001 | NCBI WGS metagenome assembly OHHI01 (sample SAMEA3879506, study PRJEB24766) | human gut metagenome | biome: human-associated habitat; feature: feces | place: USA | collected 1985/1987
AAACTCATTGAAACAAATCCCGTACCAGTCACCGTAATATCGGTATGATTACCGTCAGACCACTGCTCCGCACCGTTTATGCCGTTCGTTCGATAGAACTGAATATCATATTGATTTTTCTCGGCAGAATCGACTTTCATAGTTGCAGTGGCAATTTTTGTATTTACATCTGTAGAAACATTCAGGCTGTAAGTGTTTTTAAACCATGTGCTGATATCAACATATTTCGTGTTCCATGTCAGTGTGACAGTACCCTCGCCACTGCCTGACAGACGGTAGTTGAAGCCGTCAAGATCTTTAGGCGAGGTGGCATTGTCGATGAATGTGCCTGTCCATGTTGCTGATGTGTTATCATTTATATAGATAACGCCAAGCTTTGCGGAGAGCGTTTTCAACTCTGCCTGATCTGTAGGTGCGGCTGTCACTTTCATGTATATATCAGACTTTGTGAGCTGCGACTTATCAAAAGTCAGCACAAATTCATGCTTGTTGAAATCGTCAGCCATAAGTTTCAGAAGTGAAAACTCTATTTTTGAATTGCTTCCAAAAGTCTTTTTTTCACCGTTATATTCGACTGAGTATTTTGCAGTTTCTTCTCCGGTAACGGCATTTCCGTTGCTGTCCACAAGCTCGACTGTCAAAGTGTATGTGATATCCTTGTCATTATGCTTTATCAATGTTTGCGGATAGTTGCACACATTGACTGTCACACAAGGCGAGTTTTCCATACTGCTAAAAGTTATCGTCCTTGGAAGATCATTTTCATCTGTTGTAAGATAATTAGATGAAAACAGCATACCAGCTCCCTTTTGTGTGGACACAACTCGCTTTACACTTGAAACGCTGGTATAAGCCGCCAGGACGCCAATAGTACTGAGTGCGGCTGCCGCAAAAGCTATCCATATTGCAAGCCACGATCTTTTAAGCTTTTTTATAAATTTGTCTTTCATAACAGCCACCCTCCTCTCTATTTTGTGATTTATTACTTTCTCTGAACTGTCAGGTAGACCATATCAGTTTCTTTATTGTTTTGGACGTTTTTATTCCATTTTACTCTGATTATAAAATAATCGCAAAACGGATCTTTATTGTCAATTACCGTCAGTGTATCCGATTGCCAATAAAGTGCTTCGGAATTTTTCTGAACATTGCCGTAGCTGTCATAGGACTTTTCGTGAAGTGTGCTGTTAGCAAGTATCTCCGAGCCGTCTCTATTAAGATACTTTCCGCTTATTGGACTATCGCCTGACTTATCATAATAAAACGTGCCGTCACTATCTGAAACATAAACAACGGCTTCGGCTGATTTTTCAGTTTCACTGACGCTTTTCGCACGGTATATCTCATACTCAAAAGGGATATTCGTTGTATGTGCAAGCTGTATTTGATATTGTTGCACGTCTGCCCCGCCTATGCCGAAAACAAAGTCTTTATAACTGCCGTTCTCAACGTCTATATCTGCCATTTCAAGATTTGCCACAGATTCTTTGTTTCCTGCGGTGATATAAAGCTGAGTAGGGGCATTTATTTTTGTTGTAAGAGCAATAGAACGTTTGTGAGTAATCCACGCATAAACAGGCAGTGCCACAAGCAGTACCACCGAAATGGATACTGCTATGACTAGCTGTAGCTTCTTCTTTTTTTCTAATTTTCTGAATTTTCCAAAAATGCTTTTTGTCATAATTTTCTCCTGAAAATGCCTGCTTATTATGAATTTATAAAGCCTGTTTCTATTTTTGCGTTTGTGTAAACAACATAGTCGCTTGAGGTAGTTCCATTAACAACTGAGTTGTTGTCATTAAGCAATACCGCAGTAAGCTCAACTCTGTAGTTCGCATAGGTAAGTCCCTGCTCCTCAAAAGCCTTGCCTGTTTTTACTGTAAATTTCGTAACGGCTGTGTTTTGTTCTTCGCCATTATAGTCAGTGGTAAAAACGCACTCCTTGCCATTCAGACCACTGCTTGATGTGGCGTTTTCCAAAGTAAAGCTACCGAGATATTTGCTAATATCGTTTGTCTGCTTATAATCGCCACTATTGTCCTTAACATACAACCTCATTGTATACTGTATTTTTTTGCCACTGTCCTTTGTTGATCGGCTCAAAGCAGACAGATCATAGATAGCATTTGCTGTTATTGCCATTTCTTCTGTAGTCATATCTTTGGCATTGATACCAAGCTGAGAAAATGGTGAATCCTTCGACTCAAGAACCGTTGACTCTGCAACGTTATAGTTTAGCTGTGCCACCGTCATTGCCTTTCTATAGTAGCGTCTGGCAGGCATAACTCCACTTGCAGAGATAGAGCTGTTCTCAATATTGTTCTGGCTGTATGCAACATAAGACGCCGCATTTACTCCTATACCGGTTTTTGTATCCCCGTCCTTACGCTCAGGAAACTGATCTATGATCCCTGCAGTACCATAAGTTAAGCTGATATCAGCCTTGACAGTTATAGAGCCATTTGTGTCACTATTGATATAATCGTAGACCGAACCGGGATACATCAGCATATAGCTGTCTTTAGCTTCTGAAAGTGTCTCAGTCTTGCTTATTTTTGCGTTTGATAACTCTGTGTCTGAACTGTTTAAAATGCTGTAATCAACATTCACCGAAGTTCCTGCAATGATCTTTGCATTAGCTCCCGCATCTTTTTCATCAAAGCTCTTCATAGAGAATTTAAAAGCCTGATACATATTGAAATCGTCACTCTTATAGCCATTAAATGTATCTCTAAGGCTCCGATCAATGCTTATCTTTGAAGTCATTGTGGCATGGATAAAGTTATTTGACGCTGTTATCTCCTCTGGGTCATGAGCCGTCACACTTACTAGCTGTGTAAAAAAGTTTGCAATAACATATGCGCCAGTGTCATTATTTGTCACTTGGACAAGGTTTGTAGGAATATTGCCATTGAGCTTTCTTGGCTTATTACCGCTATAATAATTCACAAAGTTCTTGATGACCTTTTTTGAACCTTCATTTTCCGGAATATTGATAGTGAGATAATAGTTCTCGCTTATTATCATTTCGTCATTATCATTTTTTGGTGTATCACTATTCGCTGAAACAGTTATCTTATAAGTGCCTGTTTCATTCTCACCAGCAGGTCTATAATACTTGCCGTCGCTTGTTTTTACAGTAGCTGTAGCTTCATCATCTGCCTCAACAAGTGTTCCGTCAGATGATTCTTTAGCTGTTACCGACGCATATCGTAACAGTACATCATTCATTGTAACCGGTTTAAAGCCACTTATATTTGTCAAGTCAAGCTCACCGGTTGTTTTATTAAACTTAGCATCACTTGCGGTAGAATGATAAGTCTTGTCATTGTTATTTGCATCAACAAGAGTTAGCTTTGTATCATCGGTAAGCACACCACTGTCAGTGGCACTATCACCAATAAGATAAAGCTTTTTATCAAAGCTCCAAAGCATACTATCACCGTTATTGAGCATTTTTTCCCATTCGTTAGCGGATTTGTAATAGGAATACTTAAAATAAGTAGTAACAGGTGCATCAAAGCTCTCAAAAGCAAGCTTTGTTTTATCCGTATAGTGAGAATGGTTAAAGTCTGTGCCTGAGATAACGTAAGATTGAAAGCTGAAATCAAGCACCTTTCTTACAAAAACAGGAATATGAAGTCTAAGAGCAGTTTTGCCACTTCCCGTTGGGTCGATATAATCAAGAGTAATGACAGTAAATCTGTTTGTGCCGTCATTGTCATACTGACCGTCTGTGACCTTGAAATATCCTGTCTTGCTGTTAAACGTAAGAGTGCTTTTGTCTGATTTTTTCAAAACGCCGTTATCATACACATAAGTCGCTGTGCTTACATTCATAAGATCTGTTGTTTTCAGCTTATTTGAACTGCTGTCGCAAACATCACAATTTGTCAGAACTGAGATATACTTTGCGAGCATTTGTGTGATATTCAACGATGAGTTATCATCTATAAGCAAAACTGGAAGATCGTTCAGCTCCTGAACATCAAGCTCAGAGGCCTGACGAAATGTTGTAAGCTTTGAATTAGCCAGATCCTCTGCATATGTCTTTATGGTACTGTTTATGCCATAGGATTTTTTGGGTGTGCCATTCGTATAAGAAGCAGCGTCACTGATGATAGTCTGCATATTTCCGCCAACAAGATCGCCTGTGAAAATTTTATCTCCAATGGTTTTGCTTGGATTTATATTGACACAAGGCGAATAGATATCAACGTGCGTGCCGCTTCCCTCGCCGATATTTTTGGTATTGTCCTGAGTACCGTTGTAGTCGGAGTGAACTGCGGTAAAGTTGGTAGGTGCTTCTGAATTATTATACTGTATATCAGGTAAACAATCCGTGTTATTTACCGATACTCCAATAAATTTAGATGATAGATTTTCATCCTTGTTCCAACCTATCAAGTTAGAAACAGATACGCTATTGTTGCCTCTTACATAGCCTAATTTATTTATGAGAATATCATAAGCATAAGTGCTGCCGCCGTCATTATGACCGATCACGCCGCCTACACCTGCACCATTGGACTTATCTTCTGCTGAAAGAGTAACATTGTTGACTTCACAATCAGATATCTTCAGATCACCATTAGCTTTTATACCAACATAACCTCCGATACCTGCATCACCATTTTTAGCAGCTGGTATACCTATCGTTGCATTTTTTACAGCAGACTTTGATATGGTCACAGCCTCATTCTGTGTGCCGACCATTCCGCCTGAACTTGTATAGCCATAAACACCGCAAGCTGATGTTTCAGATGTTTCTCCATAGTAACAGTCATTGATAGACAACTGGTTTTTGTTTATTCCAACGAATCCACCAGCATTACTACCATAAACATCGACGCTGACGCTTGTGTTTGTTATTGTGCAGGCTCCGTTAGACAGTCCTATAAGACCGCCCTCGTTCATTGTCTGGGTTGCAAGGGGTTTATTGTCTTTTTTTGAACCGATAAAGCTATCTTCATTATAGGCTGTAAGCTGAACATTGCTTATTGTCGTTTTGATATTTGCAGTGCCTGCGATTCCACCTACGCCAAACCAAGTTTTTGTGCCTTTATCAAGATTAGCAAATTCAACTTTATTAATTTTTATATTAGAATTATCAACAGAGAATTCGTTGCCTTTCTGAGAATTTCCCACAAGACCACCTGTTTCAAATCCGCCATACACATAAACGCCACTGTTTTCAGACTTAACGTTACTTATATTGATATCATTTGTTGACTTTCCTATAAGTCCTCCCACAGTATATGCACCATATATTTCAAGATCAGTCAATGTTATTCCGCTAAACGTGCAAGAACTCTGTACTCCGCCAACAATACCACCTGTAGAAAGGTCTTCATTAACATACGATTGTCCATCGTTGTTATACGTCTTAACGCTGATCTTGCCGGAAAGCTTAAGGTTATTTACAGTTAAAGCATACGTTGAACAGTTTATCAACCCAACTCCTTTTACGGAGGCAAATGCGGTACGATATTTATAGTTATCCATATCTTGGATTTCAATAGTGCTACCGCTCTTGTTATCCGTTATTTTCACAGCATAGGCTTTTATATCTGTATCGAGCTTTATAGTCTTATCATTTCCCTGGATAGTTGTCAAAGATAAAGTATAATCACATTTAATGTCGCCAAGGTTACTATCCTTTGCATCAAACAACTGATTTATACCACGAAAACCGGTTCCGGTGAGGTCATAGGTTTTATTTCCTGTGAGTTTAACAGTAAAGTTCTTATTTAATTCGTGTGCCCACTTTGCTTCATAAAGACCTTTTTCACTTGGCTTTGTATATTTTTTTAGCATTACAGAATTTTTCTTTTCATATTCCCTGCTTGTAGCCTTTTCAAGTCTTTGATAATCTGAGATAGCAGTTTTGTAATCTTTATCATCAGAAGTCAATGTAGCTGTGCCAACTTTTGAATAGTCTGCATTTCGAGTAAAAGTATAATGACCATAGCCGCAAGTATTTTTATTACGGTCTGTATATCCCATACCGGACTGTGATATGATAGACAGCATAAACAACGCCTGTGCATTAGGCACTTCAATGGTATTGGTCGTGCCGGCAATAACATTTAATTTCTCATCATCACTTAGCTCACTCTTAAACTGCGTGATGAGATAATTTTTCCTGCCATTGTTAAGGTTAGTTGACTTACCAAACGTTGTTCCCTCTTCGATAGCAAAGCCGTTTACAACTCTGCCTATATATGGATTGATAAAAAGATTGGTATATACGTCTTCACCCACTGCCTCAGTATTGCTGATTGTAAGCGCACTATCTTTGGCAACGTTGCCCATATTTCTGAAAATAACGCCGCCGTAAACTATGGCGCCAACATATCCACCTGCAGTAATGAGATGTTGTTTGCTGTTATCGTTATTTGCAAATGTTATCTTAGGATTTGTTACCTTGACATTATCAATGATATTATCTCCACCGAACACAACGCCCATAACACCGCCATAATACTCCGTCTTTCCGGTACTATAGTTTAATTTATTATTATTGTTTTTTGAAAGCGTTACTTCTTTGGTATATTCTATATTGATATCTTTTACAACACTTCCGCTGCTGAACCTGATGAGCGGGCTTGCAGATTTATTGGTGATAGTTGGATATGTTCCGTCGGATTTCTTCTGTCCAACAATAACGCCCCTGAAAACGTAACTGTTTGATGTTCCGCCAAGACCTGCAAAAGAACTGCCGAGAACTATATCATCATTTATCTTGTAATAAGCCTCGCAAAGATATTTGATAATGTTATCTTTTAAAACTGTTTCCTTTCCGCTTACGAAATTGCCTGTTCCATCATAAGTATAAGTTTTATGATTAGTGCCTTTACAAAAAGCACTATTAGCATTAACAGTCGATTTATCGGCAGAAACATTTGCATTATAGTTTACTTCCCAGCCATTTGTAGGTGCGGCTGTACTGATAACTCGTGCGACCTCTGCAAGTGTAGAAGCGTCAAGGATATATGGATCAGAGTATGTTCCGCAACCCTCGTCCAGATATGGTCGCTCAAGGTTTACGTCTATCTCATCATAGTTTTGGGTGGTATTATACGATTTAGCAACATATGGCTTGTATTCAGTAAAGCTATATTCCTCTGTTGCGTTATTTTGGTCAGGAGAAGTATACCTGTCATCTCTACTCCAATCGCCATGATACTTATTCTGCCTGCTCAAATCATCTACACGATTCTTTATGGTGTCAGACACTTCTTTTCCGTAGGTTACATTATGCTTAATATTGCCAGCTGAGTCTGTACCCCAATCGTCGTCCCATTTATAATTGTATATTGCAGAAGAGCCTGCTCCGTCAGAATGCTGAAAGCTTTCAAGCAAAGTAGCATTTTTGAAAATTGAATTTTTATTACTTGCGTCAAGCTTGATATTTGAGAAAGTCAGAGATATATTTTGACCCTTTTTGCTTCCTACATTGCCTATAAGGCTTGTTGCAGCATAATCCTGTCCGCCTTTATCATATTTAGCAGTAGTCCTACTGTGTTTTTTCTGTGACACATTCTGTATAGTGATCTCTGTCATGTTGCCTATCTTATTTATAAGCAAAGGGGCATAAGAATTTTCGCCATTTAAACTTAAAGAAGTATCATTCACATACAGATCATCAAGAACGATACTGCCGGACAGATTTTTTTGTAGTATTGGTGTCGTCAGCAACCGAGCCGCAAACCAATGCACCTGAACCACCATTCACCTTACCGATATTTCCCTTAAAGGTCAGTTTACCGCTTATGGTAACAGCTCCATTTTCATTTCTGAAAAGTCCGCATTGCATCATGTAATGTTGATTATGGTCATTAGTTAAATTTGTTCCATCTATGCCGTCAGTTGTACGTGCATAATTGTCACTATTACTGCTTGATACCATTTCAGACTGATTAAAGCCATTATTTTCAAAAGTAATAGTTGAATTTGATTTTATATTACAACCATTTGTATCAACTGGATAAAATGAATATCCTGTCAAATCTATTTCTGGATCTGTTGGAAAATCTATATTTGTACTATTAATATATGCTTTTATATTATTTGCCGCAAAAAGCTTTGCACTCCACTCAACAGCCTTAGCTCCGCCTGTGGTGGCTTTACCGTTTTTATATACATCAAGGTTATAATAATATCTTGCCCAAGAATTGTTTTTCCACACAGCACCATTATTTGTTGTTTGATTTTGATAGGTATTGCAGTTCTTTCCGTCCATATACAGCAAACGCTCTCCGTCCGCTGTAACAGCAGGAATTGAAATTATGGCTTGACGATTAGACATAAAACTAGCTGAAGAAGAATAATAAATACTACAACGAGCTATCTCATCAAAATACGAATAGCTTGGGCTTATATTTATCTTAGTATCTTGTGAGATCTTATATCCATTAGGTTTAGTAAGTTCAAAATAAGTTGCATCTCGTGAGCTTCTGTAATTATTGACATTTTCACCTTTAAAATAGTCAAAGCCATAAGAGTCATAATCTCTACCAAAAAGAGTTGAGGCAAGCATGCCGAAATTTATACATTTTGTTGCTTTCACTTTCACACCGTCAAAGCTAACCTCTTTTATGCTCCAATAACCTGTTGTGGAAAGTACAAGACCGCCCAGTTCTGTGCCATTGTTCACTGTTAAGCTTGAATTGTTTACATTCAAACTACTCAGATCAATTTCTACTCTATACCAGTTATGCCCTAAAAATCCACCGCTATTTGATTTACCACTAGAATTTATTGTTAAAGCATTAATATTAACATTGGTGATAGATATCTTATTAGGTACAACAGAAGCTGAATTATCCTTAGCACCGACCTCTGCAATAAGTCCGCCAACTCTAGAGTTACTTCCTGTGTGATTGTCAGTTATATTTCCGCCAACAGTTACATTATCAAATTTAATACCGGTTGTAGGCTTTGATGTAACAGCTCCTACCATTCCGATAACTCCGCCAAGACAAGTGCAGTCTTTCGTTGTTGTGCTATTATCGTATGTAAGATTTGCTGTTACAGCAGAATTAGTGAATGAAACTTCACTTGTGGCTTCAGCAACATATCCAACCATACCTCCGACAAAATTAGTATACGCACCACTTGGAGTTGCGGTCACATCAGCGGTCACTTTGTCAATAGTCAAAGCTCCGCTGTTGTAAGCAGAAACAGAACCAATATAACAAGCATCACCGCCGGAAGCATTGTCGCCAACAATATTTAAGTTTGAAACAAGCATTATATTGCTTATTTTTGCACCGCTTGTCTTTGCAAAAAGTCCGTTGTGAGTATGGAAAACTATCTTATCATTTTCTATTCCCACGGTCATGGTAAGTTTATGACTATTGCCATTCAGAGTGCCTGTGAAAGTATCCTCACCATTATCACGCATAAAGCCGGTAAGACCTGTGTCGCTTATATCAACATCTGCACTAAGGCTGATATTTGCCGCAAGCATATCTGCCCTGCTAGCACCGCTATACTTAACAAAATCATTGCTATCATGCTGCATTATCAAAGCCGCACGGGCAAAATCTGCCCTATTGCTTATGGTTATATTGTTATTAGGAAATCCATTTATTGTAACAGTATGCCCTGATCCATCAAAAGACAGAACACCTTCAGCACTCTCAAGCATATCGGAATCGTTAAGGCGAAGCACTCCGCCCCAATCCATATCGTCTATGACTTTTGAAGATGTCCTTATAAATGACCAGCCGCTTAAGCTATAAATCAAAGCATTGCCTCTATTTCCTACTATCTGACATCTGTTTTTGTTAGAGTCTTTAGGATAAAAGCCTGAAAGGTTTGTTTCACCGCCAAGCCTTACAACGCCATTTTTATTAAATTTGCCTACAATTCCACCTACGCTCTGGTTTGCAGAAACATCATTTGCCGTAACTGTGACTTTGCCGCCAACATCAATAAAAGCCTGATCTGCATAGCCCACAAGTCCGCCATAATTATTTTGTGATGATGTGGGATTATTAATACGTATAGTGGTATTCTTGACGCTTACATAAGCCTTGCTGTTATCACCTATCTTACCAATAAGGCCGCCAAAATCAAGGGCATTGCATGAGCCAGTCACATTTACAGTGATATCACTTAGTGCTAGTTCAGAGCTAAGAGCATTAGCAGAATATCTTCCGACAATACCACCATAAAAGCCTGCCCTGACAGTGACATTGAAGTTTGAAGTAATAGTATCATTAGCGGTGCCCGTGATACTAATTTTTGCACTATCTGCGCTGTTTATCAGCAGTCCGAAAACAGAGCCAACAGCCGCACTGTCAGCGGTATCTCCTGATGAACAAGCAAGTGCCATTTTCATGCCGCTGAATTTTGAAATATCAAATTCTTTACTGTCGGCTTTACTATATGTATAAGAGCCGAAAAGACCGCCCGCAGTTACAGAGCCTGTAACGCTTCCGGTCATGTTAATGTTGACATCTCCGCCGACATTTATTTCTGCATTCTCTGCACTGCCCACAAGTCCGCCTGCGTTGTTTGCGGATATATTTACGCTTGTCAAGGTGTCGCACTTGTCAATGTTCAGTGTTGCACCAGTACTCATTTTCCCGACAAATACACCTGCGTTCGATTTGCCGGAAACGTCAAGTGAACTACTTGACAAGCTTACGGCAAGACTTGTGTTTTCGTCCATAGTGCCGCAAGCAAGACCTGCATTATCCCCGCCTGATACTTCCACCTGGACATCACTGAGAGTGATATCCAGATCGACATTTGCTCCATTTTTCATATTTCCTATAACAGACGTGAAGGATTTATAAATTGTAGCACCTGAATCATCTACAGGATCAGCTTTTATTTTCCACTTATTAGCTGAAGCCACATCACCGTGTATAACATTCTCAGCAAGCAAAGCTGAATTTTTATCTTCGGGTCTGACAAAAATAATAGTATCTAAATTTGCACTGTCACTAAGATATTCAAACAGAGCAAAATTAATAGGAAGATTAATAGCTGAACCCTCATTTGCTTTGACTGTTCCCATGAAAGGATAATTTTCATTGCCAAGTCCTTTTTCTATTCCTGTAAAATCAGAAGCCTTAAACTGAGATTGGTTGTTTGAAAACAATACTGTGATTTTCTGATAAACAGCAGGGTCTGCATTAAGAAGCTTTTTAAAATCGTCTGCATTCTGTATCGTAAAAACGCCACTTTTGATATCGTTAGTTATGTCAGTATATGTATCTGCCGCCATAGCCGTAATAGCGTTGGTGACAGTTGATACCATTTTAGACACAACACCTGAAATGTCTGCAAGCGGCATACTCGTGACAAGCAATACGGCAGCGGTAACTAAAGAAATAACATTCTTGCGATACTTGCTGTAAAGCTTGCGGCATATTCTATTAATTTTCTGATTTCTATTAGCTTTCACTTTCAACTGCCTCCGTGCAAAGTTAATATTCTTATCTATACGTTTAGTTCAACAAGGATATATTGCACCTTTGTACCTATCTTTTCGTCAGCGTCATTATACATGGAGCTTAGTGATGATAACTGTGCTGTGCTGTATTTATCACCATTAAGTATTTTCTCAATAACTGTTTTATTCTGTTCTTTATCGGCATCACCTGACAAGAACAAGCTTAAATTACCCTTTATATATTCCGCAAAATTCAAACGTTCTTCACTGTCATCATCAAACAGCACATTTTTCTCTGCCAGATTTTCATCTGTGCTTTTCATTAGTATCTGACCAAGCGTGTTCGGCCACACCCAATATACGTTCACTTCCTGCGGAACGTTTACTTTACAATCTTTAAACGTCCTTGTGAATGTTTCATCATGAAGAAAATCGGAATATGTGTGATTGTTCTCATCATATTTCTCAAAAAACATGATATGTCCATTCATAAATCTAGTTACTTCTTCTTCAGTAATCTTTTCATAAGAAACAGCGTCTTCGTTTTTATTCTCTGCATACCCCGTGATACTCAACTTGAACTGTATCTCCATTTCTCCCGACTGGTTCGGGACAACATAAAAAGTAAGCTTTCCATGACTACCAGGATTAATACCATTCGTCATACCGCTTTCTTCATCAAGAAGCCAGTAGATCTTTTTGTTCTCGTCAGAAGTGATGTTGCTCCCATCAGACACCTTAGAGTAGTCATTGCTGTCAAGTATCTCAGCTTTAAGCACATTGGCACTGCCTACTGTTTTCAGTTCAAATGGCGAATCTACGCTCTTCATTCCAAATGAATCAAGATCAAGGGCTTTATCAATGGTAAACCAAGCCAGACTGACCGCAATAAGTATAAATGCCAGCACTGCAACTGGTATTATTTTTATAATAAGCAGTTTGCGTTTCTTCTTTTCTTCCTCGCTGTCTGCTTTCTCTATCACTTTATGCTCAGCCACTTTGGCGACCTCCATTATTTCATCGAGTCAAGCTCTTTCTGCAATTCTATCATGTGGTTTCTGCAAGCGGTTATCTCGCCTGTGTATTTGTTGAACCACTCAACGTCCATTTCGTTAGGCTCTTCCTGCAAAAGAATCGCCTGAACCAGTGCTGATTGTGAACGTGATCTCTTACGCTCTATTTCCTCGATAGTAAGTCTGCATTTCTTTATTTCTCTTTTAAGCTGCCCTTTACTGCTCACGTTATTGTCCTCCTTGCATTAATTTCCCATTTTATCAACCGAATCAACTATCTCGTTGACTTCCCTATAGCCTTTGTCAAGATTTTCGGTGATATGGTCAAGTGCTTTTTTTACGTCCTCAAACTTGCCCTGCATTTGTTCGGGATACTTCACAAAGCAGTAATGCAGTTCGTTTATTGCTTTCTGCTCATCAGTGTAATCGTCGATAAGAAACACCAGCGACCTTGCCGCACCCATGTCCGAAAGTATCATGTTGTATCTCATTGGAAGATCCTTGCCGCTTTCAAGATAAGTGTCTATCTCTTCAGAGGCGGCAGACAGATTTTCCATATACTTAGCGATGTAAGTCTTTCTGACTTCCTCGGACTTGTCCATATAAAGCCCGATAAAAACGAACAGCCCTGCAAGTGCCGCAATACAAATAACGATAGCCGTTATCATTTTAGCCTTCATTATCTTTTCCTGATTCAAAGCTGTTCGCCTCCTTTTTCTCGTTTTCATGCATTTTCAGCCGCTGAACTTCCTTTTCAACAGCCTCACGCATAAGCTTTTCTTTTTCTTCCTCAGCCGCTTTCAAAGCTTCCTCACGGCTTGAGTATATCTTTATCTTTGCGATAGTTTTTACCTCATACACCGCCATGCAAACTGTTGGGATTATCACAAACAGCATGAGGAGCTTCTTTGTTGATGCAAATGACCCAAGCCACTTGAAAAATCTGAGCTTTCCATAGTATTTTCCAATAATGCTGGCTTTTTGCACTGTCACGCTATCCTCTATTTTGTTAGCATCGCCTTTAGTAACAAAAGTGCCGTCGCTCAAAACCTCAGATATCCTGTGAGTATTTATCTCGCCTTTAATACTATCATCTTGAGAGTAGAACGAAATGATATCCCCTGCCTTTAAGCTGTCAGTATCCGTCCTTTTGATGTAAATATAGTCACCCTCATGTATAGACGGCTCCATACTTCCACTCACGACCTTCAGTACGCTGTAACCAAAAATGCTTGCTGTTTTGCCGATACAGCCACAGACCATTATGTACACCGTAACACTCAGCAGTGCTGCAAACACAGCAGAGCCAAGTATTGTCAAAGCTATTTTTACTATCCTCAACGCCTTGCCGATGATAACGACTCTCCCTCCGTGTTATTGTTTCCTATATTTCTCTTTCAAATGCCTTACCATTCTGCCAACTGCTGAAACATGATACTCCTTATAGAGTCGTTTCATTTCAGTGTCGATAGCTTTCTGCTCCTCAGCGGTGCGCTGTGGCGGAATATATGGTCTTGGCGGTCTGTTCTTTCGCTCAAGACGTTTTCTCTTTTTAAACTGCCTGTTTTTGATACGCCTCTTTACATCATATTTCAGATACGGAGCATATTTTTCATAGATAATCTCAATTTCACGCTCTGCACGTTTTCTCTCTGCCTCAGCCTGTTCTTTTTCCATCTTGACTTTGAACATCCTGATATAGTCTGGATTATCCGTCACAACAGGTATGATCCCAAATGCGTGAGCCAGAACATATGTTATGCCACGTTTTGCCATGTAATATGGATTTTTGGAATATTCTTTAAATATCTCATTGATATTTTTATTTTCAAAGCTTTCACGTTCAGCTTTAAGACGCTCAGCACGTTCACGCTCACGACGTTCCTGCTCACGCTGCTGTTGTGCTTCTTTCGCCTTTTTTGCAGCGATCTCAGGGGACTCATACTCTGACACAAAGCTTGAAGACACGGCTTCTTCATTCGTGCTGATCTGCTGATCCATAGCAGATCCAAGGCTGCTGCGGACGAGCTTTTTCTCCTCTCGGATCCTAGCTCTTTCCTCACGGACACGCTGCTCCTCTTCACGGCGCTGGCGCTCTTCCATTTGCCTTTTGCGTCTTGCGATATGCTTGATCTCTTCCTCTTTTTCACGGCGTTCACGTTCCTCACGCTCCGCCTTTTCTCTTGCAGCCTGCTCCGCCTGCTGTTTTTGGATAAGCTCCAATCTTCTGCGTTCAGCTTCCTCATGCTCCAGCCTTATGCGCTCTTCTTCCTCACGCCGCTGACACTCAAGTTCCTCCTGCTCGGCACGCTTTCTTTCAGCTTCTGCAGCCGCAAGCTCCTCAGCCCTCTTACGGTCTTCCTCGTCTTTGAGAAACTGCTTTTCTATCTCAACTATACGGTCAAGCTCTGCCGTAAGGTTTCCTGCCTCTTCGGCAGTCATACCCATATCTGTCTTACTTGCACTACTTTCTTCACCCTCACCAACTATGACATCATATTTATCAGACGTCTGCTTATCAAAACGCCTGACAACCTTTGGTGCGAGGGTCTTGCTCTTTATGGTTTTAAGCTCCTCCGACTTGTCTGCCCCATGGGTATATGAGCGGAAAAGCATATAGTTCATTGCGGTCAGACCATATATATCCTCGATATAAGAATCATCAGGTCTTTGTGCAGTATCGGAAACGTTGACCTCGTAGCCTGCCTTATCGTAGCTTTCAATAAACTGCCAAAGGGTAAGACACGCCATAAGGTCCACATTTTTAGTGATAGCGTTTGTTCTCATAACAGGCGGTCTGATAAAAGCGTTGCCAAGAGTGGTACAAAGCACTGAGCCTTTATAGCCTTCGATAGCCTTTTTGACCCTTTCAAGCCTCGTCCAAACGTCAGTATCATTGCTGCCGCCGACAAGACTGTCAACAGTTTCTATCTTAAAACTAATGTTGACCTTTCTCCCGTCGCCGCTGTCAGCCACGGTATCGTAATTAAAAGAATAAGCCTCCTGCGCCTCTGCGGTCTGGACAAGCTTATTGTATCTTATATTTATAAAAATGTATAGCCTGTCGATAAGGGTATTTACAAATCTATTTTCATATGTATCGAGAGTTTCCTCTTTATGAATGTTGAGTATCTTTGACGGAGTTATCTTTCCGGTCTTTTTGTCGATATCCTGAATAAGATCGGTGTGCTGTCCTAGATGTTTTATGGACTCTACCGTTATCTTCCTTGACATAGCGATAGGCACGATCTCTTCCACTTCTTTAATGGTGTTTCTGGGATTTCTTATTACCGTATCAAGATGTGGCAGAGCTTTTTCTATCTCTGTGAGCCAGGACGAATCTATATTCTTCTCGATTATCTTACGATTAAAAGATACAGTTTTTTCGCCCGAAAGAAGCAAAGCACGGGCTGCCGCAAAGCTGTTATTGCCGTCAAACGTCTTTACAGCTTTGTCAAAAGCTGCACGCTGTTCGTTGTATTCGCTCATGCCCGTCCCTCCTCTCAAAGTTTATGAGTACAAATTTTAGTACAGTTTTTGCAATCTTTCAAGATATGCTATAGATTCTTTCATAGTGTTTCTGCCAAAAAGCTTCAGCATATATGTGCAAAGCTCTTTCAGCTCTTCTCTTAGCATTGCCAAGTTAAGCGACTCAAATTTTCTGAATATCTTTGTGGCAAGCACATAGTCAATGCCGTCAAGTTCCTCTCCGCCGCAGGCAACATATACAGGAACAAACAAGTTCATCTGTTTAAGTATACGGTTACCGAAAGCCACTCTCAGCTTTTCAATTACCCACAGGTCAAGCTGCTAGATCTTTTTCAGACTGTCCTGTGAAACAGGATACATTTGAAAAGCTTCCTTGAAGAGTGTGTCAAGATGTTCAAAGCTTAAATTCATAGGCGGCGTGTCAGGTGCGTCAAAGGCAACTCCCTTTGCGTCAAGATTGATAGGCTGTGCACGGTCGTATACCTTATCTGAGATAGTGAACGTGGAATCGTCGTTGTTGGCAGTACCGATATACCAAATGTTCTGCGGAATACGCAGCTTGCCCTTATCCAGGCGAACAGGGTCGGTGCTCCACACATTAGGAACAAGATCAAGCTCCCACTCGGCAGGATCAGGCATTTCAAGAATCGAGAGCATTTCTGCAAAGTAATATTCTACTCTCGCAATGTTCATCTCGTCGAGGAGTATGAAGTTTACATCGTCATTGTATTCAGAAGAATAAATTCTTTTGAGGACTTCTGTTTCATTAAAGTTCTTCGTGAACTCGTTGAAGTAGCCAAAAAGCTCAGTTCTGTCACGCCATGACGGCTGAACAGAAGCAATAGTAGTATCTTTCTGCAAGAACTTACCGAATGAATATGGCAATGATGTTTTACCTGTACCAGAGATACCTTGCAGGATAATGAGCTTTGTTGAAGCCATGCCTGCAATGAAAAGTCGGATAGTTTTTATGTCATAATAAAGGTGCATTCTTGAGCAGGCAAAGTTTCTGTATGCTTCGCAGATACCGCTAAGGGTGATGTCATTATTGTAAGCAGGCGGCTCGTATGTCTTGTAGAAATTGTCCACCTCGATAAGCTTTGAAAAACGGCAATCTGCTGTCTGAACAACGCCGTCCACAGTGGTTTGAACTTCGCCCTGTGCAGGCATCTGCTCGCCCTCTGCAAGCTTTGTTTCACCCTCTGCAAGAGCGGTGTTATCATAGACCCCAAGCTGAGCCACCTTCATTGCCATGATCTCATCTTTTTCCTTGGTCATTTTGACCACCTGACGCTGCAGGTCAGATATTTCTTCGATAAGATCCTCGTTGCTGACGATAGAGTGTCTGAATCTTATGTACTTTCTCACAGCAAGCACTATCATAAAAATAATAAGCACAAAGATAGCCACAACAACGATAATTGCAAGCACAGAAAGTATCCAGCCCAGCGCACCAAAGTCTGCCGAGTAGATCTTGAATATCCTTATGTAGTTTTTTATATTGAAGATCTGTTTTATGCCGTTCCACAGACCCTTGAAGATCTGCCCAAAGCCTGCAAGCATTGACGACATGAAAACAAAAAACCATTTCAGAAATCCATTCATAATGTATCACCCAAGCAGCAGTTATTTGTCATTTTTCTCCTGCTGTGCATTTTCCTCTTCCTTTTTCTTCTGCTGTGCAAGGTATTCCTCAACTGCACGTCTTTTTATTTCTTCCTCATCGCTCTCTGTGATAGCAGGACGCTTTATCTCGATTATGGTTGCGATAAGCTTATAAAGCTCAAAGAGGAAAAACAATGCTATCGGCAAAAGTATGCAAATGAAAAATCCCGTTTTTGTTCTGAGAAAATCCATTACCTTGCCGAAACCGCCTATTTTTGCACCTTTCCACTGACCGATTATATCACCTGCATAAACAGTGTATGTATCATCTACGTTATTAGCATCGCCTCGTGTGATAAAGCCTACAGAGCCGTTATCATTGAGTACCTCTGCGATACGGTGGGTATTTTTCACCTTTTTGCCGTCAATAAGCGTCCAGAAAGTGATAACGTCGCCCTTTTTCAGAGAATTGATATCGTCTATTTCCTTTGAGATAATAAGGTCGCCTTTTTTGAAAGTTGGCTTCATTGAGTCAGATTCAACTGTGAGCGGGACATATCCCAGCAGACTTGCCGTACCATTATTCTTATCAGACGAGAACACGAGAATTGTTATAAGCAGTGCAAAGATAAGCACCACCCATGCGATAACATTAAAAACGATCTTCAAAGCTTTTTTCATAATTCAAAACCTCGGAAACCCGAGGCTTCCTCCCTTCTAATTCTTTAAGTTGTTTCAACGATCTTGAAATTCATACCAAGCTTCATTGTGCCACCGATTATTTTGTCAACACAATCAGGGTCATTTCCCTCAAGCCATATAACCACTGTATACTTGTCTTTCTCACCAGGACCAAGCTTTTCACGTCGGTCCTTCATGACCTCAGTAGAGGAGGCGAACTCCTTGTCGCAATCGCTTTCCTTACCGCTGCCGTCAGACTTTGTTTTACCATAAACAGTTTTCTCGCCATTCACGAAAAGCTCCACTCTGATAGCTTCATCAACACCGTTCGTGACGTTCTCGATAGTCATTTCGCTGTCATAGCTAAGTGTGTCTTTACCGGAATTTATGAGATAGAAAGTATAAGCTATATACCCCTCGCCATTATGGCTGCCGTTTATCTTGTCGATATTATCAGGGAGATCTTCGCCACTGATATTTGTCATATCATAGAGGATATCCGCATTGAGCCTTGAATTGCTCGTGGTATAGTCAGGAGTTTCCGAAAGAGTAAGCCCCTGATTTATCATATCATACTTACTTATCTTAACTGTAAAGCTACCATACTTGTCGTAAAAATAAGACACCGCATAAGCCGCCGCCACGATAGCGATAAGTATAATGGCAAGTATTTTAAGCAATCTCATCAATACCACATAGCGTTTAGCTTCCTTGGCGGTCCTGCGAAGTGCAAGGGTATCGACTACTCTTGTATTTTTATCTATATTTTTATCGTCCAAAACCGTATCACCCGTTTATTACTCATTTCTATTGCGAACGTATCTTTCCGCAATATATTTTCCTGCATTTTCTCCCGAATAGTAAAGGCACTGCATACCGCTGAGCTGTTTCACCTGCTTATCATCAGTAATTCCGTCAGCTATGACCTCAGCATTAAGGTCAAAAACGAAATTCAGCAGAGAGTTCACGCAGGTATCATACCTGTCGCTCTTACCAAGAACCTGAGCCACTGAGCCGTCAAGCATGATATTATCTACCTTGAACTCAGCGGTCTTAAGCATTTTAAAGCCCTCAGTGCCGAAGCCTGTGAGCAGAAAATGAAAGCCCTGTCTTCTCATAAGAGCCACGTTATCTGCCGCTGTACTGTCAGCTTCATCAAGCACATCAGGCGACAACTCAAAGCAGACACGCTCATACTTCACGCCAAACTTATCGCAATAATCTGCCACAACTCTCGGAGCTTCCGTCTGCCTTAAAAATCTTGCAGGCACGAACACGCTTGCCCAATCAACGTCAACTTCCCTTTCGTGAAACTTGCCCAAAGCCTGCAAAAGCTGAACGAAAGCAAGCTTGAAAATGCTAACACATCGGTCGGAAAGCTGAGCCACAGGGAGATAATCCGCAGGCATGAGCGTTCCCATAACAGGAGAATTGAGCCTTGTTTGCGACTGCAAAAAAGTGACCCTGCCGCTGTCGGTATTTTTTATAGGTCTATAGAAAAGCTCCACGGCACGAACGCCGTCAACTGTAGAATTTTCGCCCAAAGCAAAGCCACTTCCTTTCTGCTCCAATGTATTATTATAGCATATTTTCGACAAAAAACAAAGAAAAATCGGGAGATTTCCCCAAATATGGTAAATTATCTTTTATGCCCATTTACCAAAAAACGCCGAATTTCTTCGGCGTCTTTTTTGTTTTATTGTTATGGATTAAACACCTGTGCCTGTGTTTGAAAGGTCATAGAATTTAAGATTAATCTGGAAGTCCTGACCTGCATTAGCATTCCAACAAGCCTCATCTTCTCCCTCAAGCCATACACGAATGTAATACTTAACAGCGCCACCATAACCTGTACCCGTTGATTTTGTTACAGTAGCAACATGTGTTGCATTAGCAGCATTAGTAACCTTTCCGTCAGTAGCTTTAACCTCTGTTGCAACAGAAACTTCACCATATGAAGCAGTTAAAGTTGCTGCCGCGGTCGAAACAGCCTTACCGTCTGTGTAATAATTTGTAGTAGCATTTCCCTCTGCACCAAGGAACACACTCTGTGCTGCCTTAGTGTCAGGGAGTATTGCAACACGAGCAGCCTTGTAAAGTTCTGTAGTTGTATCACTATCACTACCCTGTTTAACTTCAACGTCAAGACCAAGGTTTACAGCACTAGTGCTTGTTGTTCTGAACCAAACCGGAATGTCAAGATAATATCCTGAGCCTTCCTTATCAACAGCTGTAACAGCATCACCTTTTTCAGAAGATTTACCGTCATCCTGAAATTCCCAGCCAGCAGCAGTAGTTGCCTTGTTGAAAGGATTGTCAACATCAGAAACTTTCTTACCATTTTCTGTTGCTTTTACAGTATAGAACATATCAAAACCATTAACAGAAGATGCAGGAATAAGCTTACCAAAATCTTTATATACAGAACCCGTAGCAGCAGTGTGTGACCAAAGTGTTTCATCAGCACCAGGTGCAGTTGCCTCTTGTCCAGCAGTCAGCGTGTTGCCAGTTGTAGCTTTACCAAGTGAAATTTCAATTGTCTGTGGAGTTGTAGCAGTAAGCTTAATGCCTGTTACTTCAACTTCTCTACTCATAGTAAACCAAGCGTAAGTAGCAGTAGAAAGCATTACAGCGGAAGTTGTGAGCATTGCAACTGCAGGTATAAGTTTCTTCTTAGCAGAAGTATTCTTCTTTTCATTAGTTTTCATATCTCTTCGTCCTTTTCATAATAATTTGTCGGTTTATACTGTCCGATACAGAGGGAGCTCGTTATAGCCGATTTGCGGTAACATGACCGCCAAGCACCTTTTGTTTATGTCAATCTTATACTAAATTCGACCCGCTTTGTCAATAAGCTACCAGCTTAGTATACATTATATTTATCTTAATACTTATTAACATGTCAGACATATTTTGCTAATTTTCGACATTATCATACTATGTAATAACAACAGAAAGCACGGAATAACGTCATTTGTTATTCCGTGCTTTTTAAAACGATTATTCAATAAATTTTTTTGTTAAACTTCAAACGTTTTTGTACATATTAAGTTTATATATGTACACAAAAGTTATCATAAGCAAGATTTACAAAATATTAATAATTATTCTGCGCTGTCGAGCATTTTAACAGCCTTCATCATGATAGCACATTCAAGACGCTTCTTCTGTATCTGACATGACAGCTTATGCGCATTGTGGATATCACCTGCGTAAATGTAGTTGTTTGCATTGCAACCGCCACTGCAATAGAACTTTGCCCAGCACTTTTTGCACTCTGGCTTGTTGTAAACGTGTGCGTGAGCAAACATATCTTTCATTTCCTCGTTAAATGTGCCGTCATAGAGATTGCCCATTTTGAACTCGGTGATACCAACGAACTGATGACATGGATAAATATCGCCGTCAGGAGTAACAGAAACATACTCGTTTCCGCTTCCACAGCCCCTAAGTCTCTTTATCGCACAAGGACCCTGATCGAGGTCTATCATAAAGTGGAAGAAGTTTATGAACTTGCCCTCGTCCCTTATCTTCTGTATCTTCTCGGAAAGTATCTCATACTCCTTGAAGATCCTCGGCAGGTCAGCTTCTGTTATAGCATAAGGCTCGCTAGGGTCAGCCATAACAGGCTCAACGGATATCTGGTCGAATCCAAGGTCATAAAGGTGCATTACATCATTTGAGAAGTCAAGATTATACTTTGTGTAAGTGCCTCTTACATACCAATCCTTGTTCTTAGGACGTTTCTCAACAAGCTTCTTAAAGTTAGGGATAATCCTGTCATAGCTTCCTGAACCGTCAACACGCACTCTCATTCTGTCATTGACTTCTTTTCTTCCGTCGATAGACAGAACAACGTTGTACATTTCCTTGTTGATGAAGTCTATCATCTCGTCAGTGAGGTGTACACCGTTTGTGGTAACAGTAAATCTGAACTTTTTGTTGTGAGGCTCCTCCTGTGAACGTGCATACTCAACAAGCTTTTCTACTGTACCGAAATTCAGTGACGGCTCACCGCCGAAGAAGTCCACCTCAAGAAATTTTCTGTCTCCTGAACGCTCTATAAGAAAATCTATAGCACGCTTGCCTGTTTCATAGTCCATTAGCATTCTGCCCTGACCGAAATCGCCTGTTGAAGCAAAGCAATATTTACATCTCAGGTTACAGTCGTGAGCAATATGCAGACACATTGCCTTGATAGGCGAAGCCACAGCAGACAGGGCATACTTCTCGTAATCGTCCTCGCTGAACAATATCTTGTCATTGTAAAGAGAAACTATCTCCTCATAGCAATCCTCGATATCCTTGCTGTCATACATCTTTGACAGCTTTCTTACAACGTCCTCAGGACATTTCTCCTCAAAAGGCGGCTCAACATTGTCTAACAAATCATATGTCAGATCGTCTATAATATGTACTCCGCCACTGTTCACATCAAGCAGTGCATTAAAGCCGCCAAGCTTAAACTTGTGTATCATTTAAAAATCACCTTTCGCATTAATATTCATATACAAATTTATACAAAAATAAAGGGACATAAAAATGTCCCTTTAGCAAGGCGTGTGTACGCTCGCACGCCTCAGAAAGATCGGAATATTAAGCCTCTCTCTCGCACTTCTGGTTAGCAACTGTGCAGGAAGTCTTGCAAGCAGACTGGCAGGAGCTCTGGCACTTGCCGCAGCCGCCCTTAACAGCAGTCTTCTTGAGATTAGCCTTATTGATCGTCTTGATATGTTTCATAGGATTTTACCTCCAATAATTTATTTACACTAATTATACCACATATCCCACCATGTTTTATGAACGAATAGTTAATGCAGTATAAATATTTATCCTTATCAAAAACGGCTGCTTTTAGAATTAACCCCTACAACTCCGCCTATGCCTGCACACACAAGGGTAAGCACAAGCTTTGCAGGCACGGAAAAGCTTTCGGCAGCTTTTGAAAACAGTGCACTGAGAATGACAATGATAAGAAAAATGAACACTCCGCACAGCACACCTGACAGCAGACCGTTTCTACGTTGCCTTTTTCCGCAGACATATCCCCCTGCATACGCCCCGATACCAAGTGCCGCCGTTGACATCACCGACAGCATAAGATCGGTAGCATCTATCTTAGTGATAACATACGCAAAAGCAAGTACAGCAACAAATATCGCACCGCACCCCACGCAGGCAGAAATTGCCGTAGATGACAGCACAGAAAGCTTTCTGCCCCCAAAAAGCCTGTTATTTTTCATATCCGCACCCCCGCATACAAAATTCCCTAGGAAAATTATATTCACAGCCACGAATAATAAGAACACAAAAAAAAGGACGGATAAAAAAACTACCCGTCCCTTAAAAGCGATATTTACTTTGCGTCACCGTCATGAATTGTTTCGTTCTTAGCGATAGCCCACTTCTTAACACGAATCTTGCTTCTGTCTCCGCCTGTTTCGATAACAACAGTGTCGTCCTTGATAGAGAACACGATACCAACGATTCCGCCGTTTGTAACGACCTCGTCACCTATCTCAAGGTTATCTCTCATCTCAGCGTCTTTCTTATCCTGCTTTTTCTGCGGACGGATAATAAAGAAATAGAAGAACACGATTATGAGTACCAGTGGGATAAAAGTCATGGCAAGTGATGCAGGTGAACTCTGCTCAGCTGCCAAAACTGAAATAATTGCTGACAAATTCATCAAAAGACCTCCAAATCTAATAATACTATATTAGTATATCAGATATTTGCACAAACTTCAAGCCTTTTAACAAATAATTTTCATTTACAAGAAATTATTTCTTGTTCTTGATATACTCGTCGATAGCAGCGGCAGCCTTTTTGCCTGCACCCATAGCGAGAATAACAGTAGCAGCGCCTGTAACAGCGTCACCGCCTGCGTAAACGCCTTCCTTAGTTGTTGACTCGTTCTCGTCAACGATAAGGCAGCCGTGATCGTTTGTTTCAAGACCAGGAGTTGTACTTCTGATAAGTGGGTTAGGTGATGTACCGATAGACATGATAGCTGTATCAACGTCAAGAATGAAGTTTGAACCCTCGATAGGGATAGGACGTCTTCTGCCGCTTGCGTCAGGCTCGCCAAGCTCCATTTTGATGCACTCCATGCCGTTTACATGACCGTTCTCGTCGCCAACTATCTTAACAGGGTTGTTAAGAACGAGGAACTCGATGCCCTCTTCCTGAGCGTGATGAACCTCTTCCTTTCTTGCAGGAAGCTCGTCCATTGAACGTCTGTATACGATATAAACGTGCTCAGCGCCAAGTCTCATTGCAGAACGAGCAGCGTCCATAGCAACGTTACCGCCACCTACTACAGCTACATTCTTAGACTTCATGATAGGAGTCTCATAATCGTCCTTGTATGCCTTCATAAGGTTGATTCTTGTAAGGTACTCGTTAGCAGAGTAAACGCCTACAAGACCTTCGCCCTCGATACCCATGAATCTTGGAAGACCTGCGCCTGAACCTACAAATACAGCTTCATAGCCCATGCCCATAAGCTCGTCGATAGAAAGAACTCTGCCGATAACCATGTTTGTCATGATATGTACGCCCATGTTTGTCAGATTGTCTATCTCGTGCTGAACGATAGCCTTTGGAAGTCTGAACTCAGGGATACCATACATAAGAACGCCGCCTGCTGTATGGAATGCCTCGTAGATAGTTACGTCATAACCAAGCTTAGCAAGGTCGCCTGCAACTGTAAGGCTTGAAGGACCACCGCCGACAACAGCTACCTTGTGACCGTTTGGTTCAGCCTTTTCTACGGCAACTGCCTTGTCCATCATATAGTCTGCACAGAATCTCTCAAGTCTGCCTATACCAACAGGCTCACCCTTGATACCTCTTACACACTTGCCCTCACACTGATGCTCCTGTGGACATACACGTCCGCAAACAGCCGGCAGAGCGTTTGTTGTCTTGATGATAGCATAAGCCTCTTCAAACTTGCCCTCTGCTACCTTTGCGATAAACTCAGGTATTCTAACGCTTACAGGACATCCTGTCATACAAGGCTTGTGCTTGCAGTTAAGACATCTCTGAGCTTCTTCTATAGCCTGCTCAGGGGTGTAACCCAAAGTAACTTCCTTGAAGTTTCTAGCTCTTACCTTTGGCTCCTGCTCTGCGATAGGAGTCTTTGTCAAACTCATATTAGCCATTATCTTACACCTCCAGTAAGTCTGCACAAGTGAGCCTTTTCCTGCTCCTTATAAGTTGAGTTTCTTCTCATAAGCTCGTCGAAATCTACCTTCTGACCGTCAAAGTCAGGGCCGTCAACGCAAGCATACTTGATCTTGCCGTCAACAGTTACACGACATCCGCCGCACATTCCTGTGCCGTCGATCATGATAGGGTTGAGTGAAACGAGAGTCTTGATGTCATAAGGCTTTGTTACCTTGCAAACGAACTTCATCATTGGAACTGGTCCGATAGCGATAACTTCGTCAAACTTAGCACCACCGTCAATAAGTTCCTGAAGCTTGTTTGTAACAAATCCGTGATAGCCGTATGAACCGTCGTCTGTACAGATGTGAAGATGTGAAGAAGCCTTACCCATTTCGTCCTCGAGGATAACGATATCCTTGCTTCTGAAGCCTGCAATAAGATCAACTTCAACGCCCATGCTGTGGAGTTTCTTAGCCTGTGGGTAAGCGATAGCACAGCCAACGCCTCCGCCTACTACTGCAACTCTCTTGATACCCTCGTCATACTCTGTGGCAACGCCGAGAGGACCAACAACGTCATGGATATAGTCGCCCTCATTAAGTCTTGCAAGCTCAGTTGTAGATGCACCTACTACCTGGAAAATAATTGTGATCGTGCCCTTTTCTCTGTCATAGTCAGCGATAGTGAGCGGAACACGCTCGCCCTTCTCATCAACTCTGTAGATGATGAACTGACCAGCCTCAGCCTTAGCGGCAATGTAAGGTGCGTCGATCTCCATAAGAACAACAGCGTCATTGAGCTGCTTTCTTGTTACGATTTTGTACACTAAAATCCCTCCCTGAATAATTAGCAAAATAATATTGTTTTAGGCAAATAATACAAAAACATTTTCTATTATCGCCTTACAGCATATAACATTATACTATATTTAAA
>OHHI01000444.1_pt1 | contig 25658 bp, 18 predicted proteins | sample 1568001 | NCBI WGS metagenome assembly OHHI01 (sample SAMEA3879506, study PRJEB24766) | human gut metagenome | biome: human-associated habitat; feature: feces | place: USA | collected 1985/1987
GCTTAACCGGATCAATCTGCATGTGCCTGCAGGGGCATATATGGCACTGGTGGGATCATCCGGTGCCGGAAAGACAACGCTTTGTTCCCTGATTCCGAGATTCTATGATGTGACCGGAGGATGTATCCGCGTGGATGGGAAAGATGTCCGTAAGGTGACGTTAAAGAGCCTGCGTGACCATATCGGAATGGTGCAGCAGGATGTATACCTGTTTTCGGGAACGATTTTTGAAAATATACGGTATGGAAAGCCGGATGCGACAAGGGAAGAAGTGATTGCCGCTGCAAAAAATGCCAATGCCCACGAATTTATCATGGCATTTCCCGATGGATATGATACAGATATCGGACAGCGTGGAATCAAGCTCTCCGGAGGGCAGAAGCAGCGGCTTTCCATAGCCCGTGTTTTTTTGAAAAATCCACCGGTTCTGATCTTTGATGAGGCAACTTCCGCACTGGATAACGAGAGCGAGAGGGTCGTACAGGAATCATTGGAGAAACTGGCAAAGAACCGTACGACATTTGTGATCGCCCACCGTCTGACAACGATCCAGAATGCACAAAAAATTCTGGTTCTGACAGAAGATGGGATTGCGGAATCCGGTTCCCATGAAGAACTGCTGGCACGGGGCGGTGTGTATGAAAAACTTTATCATATGCATTATTAGACCGGCTGTGTCACAACTTGCATTATTATAAAAAAACGAGTAAAATAGAATAGATTTTGAAAAAACAAAAAGGAGTGGATTATCATGACCAAAATAGATATTATCTCCGGATTCTTAGGAGCCGGAAAAACAACTTTTATCAAAAAGATGATTGATGAGGCATTTACCGGGGAAAAGATTGTCCTTATCGAGAATGAATTTGGCGAGGTCGGCATTGACGGTGGTTTTTTAAAGGATGCTGGAATCCAGATTACAGAGATGAATTCCGGATGCATCTGCTGTTCTTTAGTTGGTGATTTCGGAAAGAACTTAAATGAAGTCATCACCAAGTATCATCCGGATCGTATTTTGATTGAGCCATCCGGAGTCGGTAAGCTTTCCGATGTTATGAAGTCCGTGATTGATATTGAAAAAGAGCAGGATGTAAAATTAAACGCACTGGTAACGGTTGTAAACGCGCTTAAGGCGAGCAAGCAGATGAAGGCGTTCGGTGAGTTTTTCAACAACCAGATCGAGTATGCGACAACTGTCATTTTAAGCCGCAGCCAGAATGCAACACCGGAACAGCTGGAGTTTTGTGTCAATAAAATTCAGGAATTGAATCCAAAGGCTGCCATTATTACAACAGACTGGGCAAAATTATCCGGAGAACAGATCCTTAAGGTAATGGAAGGACAGGATAATCTGGAGATGAAGGCTCTTGCTGAGGCACATCATGCAAAGGAAGAGGCAGAACATGAGCATGAGCACCATCATCATGACCATGAAGACCATGAGCATCATCATGACCATGACCACGAAGACCATGACCATGAGCATGATGAAAACTGTACCTGTGGCTGCCATGACCATGAGCACCATCACCATCATCATGCAGATGATGTATTTACAAGCTGGGGCAAGGAGACACCGCACAAATTCGAGCGTGCAAAACTTGAGGAAGTACTTAAGAAGTTTGTCGATTCTGACAATATTCTCCGCTCCAAAGGGATGGTGGAGAGTACCGATGGCACCTGGCTGTACTTTGATATGGTTCCGGGCGAGTATGAGATCCGTGAGGGTGAGCCGGATTACACCGGACGTATCGTGGTAATCGGAACGGAGATTCATGAGGATGAATTACTGAAGACATTTGGTCTTTAAAATGCTGTAAACCCCAAGAAAAATGTAAGGAGAGCAATTATGGCACAGGATATTCCGGTATATTTATTTACAGGATTTATGGACAGCGGAAAAACAACTCTCGTAGAAGAAACGCTGTTTGAGAATAACTTCGGTGATGGTTCGAAAGGAATTATCATCATGTGCGAAGATGGCGAGAAAGAATATGACGAAGCAAAACTGGCAACCATCAACTTCAAGCTGGTAACGGTCGAAGAGGAAGAGGATTTTACGCCTGCAAAACTGCAGGAAATCCAGGACACCTATCAGCCGGAACAAATTTTTATCGAGTACAACGGCACCTGGGGGATGGACAAGCTGCTTGAGGCAAAAATGCCGGAGGGCTGGGTGATTGTACAGTCACTGGCAACCGTAGATTCCACGACGTATGATCTGTATATGAATAATATGCGTGCAATGATGCAGGAACAGGTTTTTTCCAGTGATGTGGTTATTTTTAACCGTACAGATGATGATACCGATCGCGGACATCTGCGCCGTACCATTAAGAACATCAACCGGAAAGCACAGATTGTCTATGAGCGCAAGGACGGAACGATTGATGAGCGTCCGGAGGAATTACCGTTTGATATCAATCAGGATGTGATTGAGCTGACCGATGCGGATTATGCTATCTGGTACATGGATGCCATGGAAAATTACAAGAAATACGATCGCAAGAAAGTAAAATTCCTGGCTCTGGTATATAATCCGGATAAACTCAAGAAAGGCGTGTTTGTTCCGGGACGGTTTGCGATGACCTGCTGCATTGAGGATGTGACATTTATCGGTTTCAAATGTAAATATGACAGGGAAGAGGAACTTCCGCACAAGTCATGGATTACAATTACGGCAGAGATTCGTGTCGAATTTGCACGGGAATATAAGGGAAAAGGACCGGTTCTTTACCCGGTTTCCATCGAAAAAGCCCAGAAACCGGAAGATGAGCTTGTATATTTTTCGTAAAAAAGTCGTTGCGAAAAGTGAAGAAGTCATATACAATAAAGAGGTGTGCTATACACCTCTTTTTGTATTCAGCAGAAAAAGAGAACAGGGATTAGATTAAATTTATTACATACAGGAGGCAGTTTATGTACCCGATTGTTCGAAAAGAAACATTGGCAGATAACATTATCCTGATGGACATCAAGGCACCGCGTGTGGCCAATGAGTGTCTGCCGGGACAGTTTATCATTGCAAAGACAGATGAAGTAGGAGAGCGTATTCCGCTTACGATCTGTGACTATGACAGAGAGAAGGAGACTGTCACCATCGTGGTACAGACGATTGGCGCAGGAACCGAGCGTATGATGGCCTTAAATGAGGGCGATGCTCTCGAAGATTTCGTTGGACCTTTGGGATGTCCGTCCGAACTCTGTGAGGAGGAGAACCTTGAGGAGACCAGGAAAAAGAAAATTGTATTTATCGCAGGAGGTCTGGGAACCGCACCGGTATACCCACAGGTAAAATGGTTGCATGAGCACGGAATTGATGCAGACGTGATCATGGGTTCCCGTACCAAGGATCTGCTTTTTTATATGGATGAGATGAAGGCAGTAGCCGGAAATGTATATGTATGTACGGATGACGGTACTTATGGATTTCACGGAAATGGCTGTCAGCAGTTACAGGCATTGATCGATGAGGGAAAACATTATGATGTATGTGTCGCAATCGGACCGATGATCATGATGAAATTCGTTACAATCCTTACCAAGAAGCTTGAGATTCCTACCGTTGTATCCATGAACCCGATCATGGTAGATGGAACCGGTATGTGTGGAGCATGCCGTCTGATGGTTGGCGGAGAAGTAAAATTCGCATGTGTTGACGGACCGGAGTTCGACGGACATCTCGTTGACTTTGATCAGGCAATGAAGCGTCAGCAGCAGTATAAGACAGAAGAAGGCAGAGCAAAGCTCGCATATGAAGAGGGCGCTACCCATCACGGTGGATGCGGCCATTGCGGAGGTGACAAATAATGGAAGGATTAGTCAGAGTACCGGTTCGTGAGCAGGAACCAAAGGTTCGTGCTACGAATTTTGAGGAAGTATGTTATGGATACAACGAGGAAGAGGCAGTTGCAGAGGCTTCCCGTTGCTTAAATTGTAAAAACGCACAGTGTATGAAAGGATGTCCGGTTTCTATCAATATTCCGGCATTTATCGCACAGGTCAAGGAGCGCAATTTTGAGGAGGCTTATCATATTATCTCCGAGTCTTCCGCACTTCCGGCTGTCTGTGGACGTGTCTGCCCGCAGGAGAGCCAGTGTGAAGGTAAATGTATCCGCGGTTTCAAGGGTGATCCGGTTGCCATCGGTAAATTAGAGCGTTTCGTTGCAGACTGGGCACGCGAGCACGGTATCAAGCCAAAGAAAGCAGAGAAGTTAAACGGACACAAAGTAGCAGTGATCGGTTCCGGCCCTGCAGGTCTGACCTGTGCCGGAGATCTGGCAAAGCTTGGCTACGATGTGACCATTTTTGAAGCACTGCATCGTGCCGGTGGTGTGTTAAGCTACGGTATTCCGGAGTTCCGTCTTCCAAAGGACAAGGTTGTAGCAGCCGAGGTAGAAAACGTAAAAGCACTCGGTGTGGATATCGAGACCAACGTTGTCATCGGTAAATCCGTAAAGATCGATGAGCTGATGGAAAAGGAAGGCTTTGAGGCTGTATTTATCGGTTCGGGAGCAGGACTTCCAAGATTTATGGGAATCCCTGGAGAGCAGGCCAACGGTGTATTTTCTGCTAATGAGTTCCTTACAAGAAATAACCTCATGAAAGCTTTTAAAGAGGGTTATGAGACTCCTATCTCAAAAGGTAAAAAGGTTGTAGTTGTCGGTGGTGGAAACGTAGCCATGGACGCAGCCAGAACAGCTCTTCGTCTCGGTGCTGAGACACACATTGTATACAGACGTAGTGAGGCAGAGCTTCCTGCACGTAAAGAGGAAGTACATCATGCTAAGGAAGAGGGAGTTATCTTTGACCTCCTTGAGAACCCGACAGAGATTCTTGTAGATGAGAATGGCTGGGTTAAGGGTGTTAAGCTTATAAAGATGGAGCTTGGAGAGCCTGATGCATCAGGACGTAGAAGCCCTATTGAGATTGCCGGCTCTGAGTATGAGATGGAATGCGATACAGTGATCATGTCACTTGGTACATCGCCAAATCCACTTATTTCCTCTACAACAATAGGTCTCGATACAAATAAGAGAAAGTGTATTGTAGCTACTGAGGATACAGGTGCAACCTCAAAAGAGGGTGTATTTGCAGGTGGAGATGCCGTAACAGGTGCTGCAACGGTTATTCTTGCCATGGGTGCAGGAAAAGCTGCAGCAAAGGGTATTGACGAGTTCTTATCTGCAAAATAATATAGAGCTTAAAGCATTATTTATGATGCTTCATACCAAAAAGCTTCCGGAAGGATTTAATTCTTTCCTGAAGCTTTTTGGTTATATGTTATGTTTATATAAAGGCATTTAGCATCATTGTGTAAGGCAATTAATAAGCCTTGTGTTGTCCTCTGGCTTCATTATACAAAATCGTATGAACCGTTCCTCAAGCCCGGGAAAGGTAGAGCAGTCCCTTATCATCATGCCCTGCCTTATGGCGCGCTCAAAGAGCATATGTGCATCCACGCCTTCATCAAGTATCTTAAGCAGATAGAAGTTGCTGTAGGATGGATAAAGCTTGAATTTGTGTGATTCTTCAATCAATTGCCTGCATCTGGTTTTCTCCGCAAGTATCAAGCTTCTTGTTTTATCTATATATTCTTCATCCAAAAACATGGTTTCGCCTGCAACAACGGCGAGAGAGTTAATCATCCACGGATTTTTGTTTGTGTTTATGTCTGTAAGGATTTGTGAATTTGATGTTATGGCATAGCCCAGACGAAGTCCCGGGGTGGCAAAAAACTTGGATGTGCCGCGTAATATAATCACATTGTCAAACAATTCAGTCAGAGGTATTGCTGAAAGCTCATCAACATCTGGCACAAACTCTATATATGTCTCGTCTATCATCACATAAGTATTTGTATCTTTACAGTGGGTTAAAATTGTTTTGAGCTTATCCGGTGTGATAAGACTGCCTGTCGGATTGTTGGGATTACAGATGATGACAAGGTCGGTATCAGCTGTGATTGCAGAGATAAATTCATCCGAATTAAACTTAAAATCATCCTTTTCCTTAAGAAAATAGTAGGAGATATCACTGCCGTTTATCCTTAGGTCGCGCTCGTACTCAGAGTAAGTCGGGCCTAACAGAATTGTCTTTTTGGGAGCTGTAATCTGAATGAAAAGTGAGATGAGCTCCGTGCATCCGTTCCCGACTGTTATGTGATTGTAATCGCACTTGCAGTAGCTGCCGATAGCCTTTCTGAGAGAAGTATACTCCCTGTCAGGGTATTTTGTGATTGCATCAATGCGCTCAGACAGCGCTGTCTTTAGTTTACCGGATTCACCGAGTGGGTTGACATTTGCTGCAAAGCTCACAATATTTTCTTTCTTTATACTGTATATTTTTTCTATTTTTTCAAGGTCACTGCCATGAAAATGCTCCTTTTGTTCTATCATTAGCTGTAATTTCCTTTCTATTTGCATTGCAACAGCATTGCAAATCGTATATAATTTACATTATATAATAAGTGTATAAAAAATCAACATTTAACGTAAACGGGGTAACAATTGTGCGAGCACGTATAGGGCAGATAGCTGCCGGCAGATTTAATGGCACGAAACCGATTTTGGCGTTTTCAGAGGAGACAATAGACCTTTCGGTCATTGAGGGAAGAAGCGAAGCGGGAAGCTTTGTAATAGAAAGTACGAATCAGATAAAAATCTGTGGCATAGTTTATTCGACTAATCCAAGGATGGAGTGTCTGAATCCGCACTTCGAGGGCGAGAAAGTCAGGATTCGTTATCAATTTAACAGTAAGGGTCTCACGGAGGGCGATGCCTGCGAGGGCAAATTTGTGATTGTATGCAATCAGATAGAGTACAGTCTTTCTTTTTGTGCAAGAATCACAAGGCTCTATGCGGAAGCATCCACCGGAGCGGTAAAGAGCCTTGATGATTTTACAAGGCTTGCGGCATCTAATTGGGATGAGGCTTATCATCTGTTTTATAATCGCAATTTCTTAAACACAATTCCTTATGACAATGTATATGAGAGGCTGACCTATGAGGGCTTTGCCTGCGCCAGACCATCCGGTCAGAATATGGAGGAGTTTCTGATTGGCGTAAACAAAAAAAAGCCTGTTTCCATTAGTGTAGACAAGTCAGAGGAGATTTTTATGGCTTCTAAAGAGCCACAGAGTGGATGCTTTACCATAACAAAGGATAACTGGGGCTATACCGAGATACGCCTGCGCACGGATTGTGAATTCATAAAGCTGTCTAAGCCTGTTTTAACGCATGATGATTTTATAGGTAAAACTTATCTGTATGAGTATATCATCGATGCATCTGCAATGCATGCCGGACGTAATTTTGGCCGTATATATATTGATGGTGTATATCAAAGCTTTACAATAGATATCACGGCCGGTGTAAGAGATGATGATGGCAGCATAAGTGGTATAGCTGTGACAAAGGACATAAAGGAATGCATGGTCGGAATCATGGAGCTTTATACCGGCTTCAGGCTGAAGCGGATAGTGACCGGGGTATGGGCAAACGAGACTATAAGCATATTAAACCACCTGCATGCACTCGTGCCGGATGAGCATATGTATGAGCTGATGAAGGCTCAGGCATTTATTATCAACAGGCAAAGGCAGGAAGCTAAGTGGATTCTTGATGATTTCAAGCACAGTAATCCTGATAAGAAAGCTCCAATCTGGGGCTATTATCTGTATCTGATGACGCTGTTAGAGAGAGAGCCCTCATACATTGACAATATGACACACGAAGTGGAGCTGATTTTTTATGAAAATCCTGACTCTGTGCTTTTGTTCTGGGTACTTTTATTTTTGAGGAATCAGTATTTTGATGACAATGCCGGTAAGCTTAAAGATATAAAATACTGGGTACTGCGAGGCTGTTCGTCTCCGTATTTGTATATTGAAGCTTATTATCTCATATCACAGGATCCTTATCTAATAAAGGAGCTGTCGGTATTTGAGCTTCGCATACTAAGCTGGGCCGTAAAGAAAAAGGCTCTGACAAAGGAGCTTGCCGGAGCAATTTTTGAGGCGGTTGATCTGGCAGGCGGGTTCGATAACAGGGTATATGAGCTTCTTACAGCAGCCTATGAGATATGTCCGGAGGCAGAGTATGTCAGCATCATATGCAGCTACCTGATTAAGGGACACAAAAATGATACCTGTTTTCATAAATGGTTTGAGCTGGGTATCGAGAATAAGCTGCGTCTGACAGGCTTGTATGAGTCGTATCTCATTACGATGGATGACAGGCAGATTTCCCCTGTGCCAAAGATTATCCAGATGTATTTCAGCTATGATAATAAGCTGCCATACCGAAAGCTTGCAGTGCTTTACAATAATATAATTGCTGCCAAGGAAACAGAGCCTGAGGTCTACCACAAGTACAGGAAAGCTATGGGCAGGTTTGCTATGGACCAGGCACAGCTTAGGCATATTGATGACAATCTGGCTGTTTTATACGAGGATATGCTTGAGTTGGGATTCATCAATGAAGATCTTTCGGCAGCTTTTTCAGATATTATATATACCCACAAGCTTATTGTATTTGATAAACGCATAGTGAGAGCCATCATATATCAGAATGAAATGAAGGAGCCTCAGATAGTTCCGGTTACAGACCAGTGTGCTTATTTTGAACTGTTTTCAAACGACTATGTTATACTTTTTGAGGACTCAAGGGGCTATAGATATGTTAAAAGCATCTCTTACAGACTGCAGAGGCTGATGGATGCCGAGAAATACCTTGACAGGTGTATAAGCCTCTCGCCAGACAGACCACAGTATATAGTGTCACATTTTAAGAATGTAAGGGATTATTCTGATTTTACAAAGGGTGATTTGAAGCTGTTTAAACCTGTATTTTATAGTGAATCTTTTTCTGATTCCTACAAAGCTGTTATGGGATACAGAATTTTAAAATATTGTCAGCTTCACGATTATGAGGATTACGTCAGGCCATTTCTGCAAAGCATTGATTTTGATACCCTGCAAAAGGATGCAAGAAAATATCTTATTGACATGCTTGTATCAAGCCGCCTCTATGAAAAGGCATATGATATGGCCATGGAGTATGGAATAGACATGCTTGCTGCCGCATCGCAGGTGGTTTTGTGTGAGAATGCACTTAAGGTGCAGCATGTAGATGATGATTTTATGGTGCAGCTTGCCATATCTGCCTTTAAAACAGGCAAATACAGTGACCTGGTGCTTAAATACCTGTGTGAAAACTATACCGGGCCTACAGACGAACTGATTAATCTGTGGCATGCTGCTGATAAGTTTTCAATATCTTCCATGAAGCTTGATGAGCGTATTCTCGAACAGGGTATTTATACGCAGATTGAGCCTGAAAAGATATCGGATATCTTTCTGGAATACTATAAAAGAGCCGGAAATGATAAGCTGATTTTAGCTTATATATCTCTTGTGGCACATGGATATCTGCATAGTGGCATGTGCAAGGCCGATTTTATTTTTGATATTATCGAAAAGCGATTTATTGGAAACAGAACATTAAATGATGCCTGCCAGTTAGCCCTATTGAAGCATTTTGCTGAAATAACGGATATCACTCAGGCTGAGCTTGAGATTGAAGATACATTGCTTAAATATTATATATATAACAATATGTATTTTGATTTTTTTGCGAAGCTTGATTACAGACTGCTGAAGAAGTATTTCATCTATGACAAGGCATTTTTACAGTATGAAAGTACTCCGGGGGCTCATGTTGTGCTGCATTACAGCCGAGACGAGGATGGTGAAGAGTTTAATACAGAGGATATGGTTGAGATGTACGACGGCATATACGTAAAGACCTTCGTCATATTTTTCGGTGAGCTGATCAGGTATTATATTACTGAGGAGCATGACAACAGCATAGAGGTGAAGGAGAGCAATCGACTTACATGCAACAATATACCGGGTGACAATGATCACAGCCGCTATGATCTGATTAATGAGATGATAATATCAGATACACTGTCTGATGAGACAACCTTAAAGAGCAATATAGACGAATATAAAAGGCTGGATGCTGCGACTAAGCAGCTTTTTAAGCTGATTTAAGAGGATTTATAATGGGACATAATGGCAATTCATACTATATAGGCATAGACTTAAATGACAGCTATGCTATGGTTAGTTATTTTCAACAGAATATGAAAGAGCCGGAGACTGTCAGCACTGTTGCGGGCAGTGAGGAGTTTCAGATTCCTCTTGTACTTGCACGCCGTAAGAGCATTGGCAAATGGTATTATGGAGATGAGGCAAGAAGACTCTCTAAAAGCGGTGAGATGGTGTGTATTGACCAGCTGCTTAAGAGAGCACTGAATAGTGAAAAAATAGTCATTGATGATGATTCATTTATGGCAGAGGAGCTTTTGGCCTTGTTTCTTAAAAAGGTTATGGAACTGCCATCCAAGCTTGGTAACCATTCATCCTTTGACAGGCTTGTTATATGTGTTGACAGGCTGACAAAGGAGAACGTGAGCATGTTTTATGGCATGGCGGTCAGGCTTGGCATAAATTCCAGACAGCTTACGGTCATAGACCGAAAGGAGAGCTTTTATTATTTTGCACTGAACCAGGACAAGTCACTCTGGCTTCATGATGTGGTGATGTTTATGCAGGAAAAGGAGAGTATATTTTTTTATTCCCTAAAGAGGGATCTTCGCACAACGCCACAGGTAGTATCTATAGATGAAAGCATAAGCTACACTCTGGATAAAAATGATAAGGACAAAAGCTTTTTGGATATAATAAATGAGAGCTTTAAGAATCAGATTATCTCAACGGTCTTTCTCGTGGGAGATACGTTTGCTGAGGGCTGGATGAAGCAGTCTGTTGCACTTTTGTGCAAGGGCAGACGAGTGTTCATGGGCAATAACCTCTTTACTAAGGGAGCATGCTATGCGGCAGCCACGAGGGATAAGGAAGCAGAATGGCCTTTTGTATATATGGGCGAGAATGAGATGAAGTTCAATCTGAGCCTTAAGGTACATGATAAGGGAGAACTGTCGTTTTATAATCTTATCAGTGCCGGAAGCAACTGGTTTGAATCCAAGGGGCAGTGTGAGGTTATAATTTCAGGCTCTTATGAGGTGGATTTCTGGAAGCAGCTTCCTAAAAGCAGGGAGGCAAAGATTGAGACACTAAGACTTACGGATATGCCGCCCAGGCCGGATAGAGCTACACGCATCAGAATCACGGCGACACCTGTATCTGATGACAGGATAGATATAGAGATTAAGGATTTAGGCTTTGGCGAAATATTTATGAGCTCGGGCAAAGTCTGGCACTATGAGATGACTATGTAGGAGGGCATATGGGAGAATTATTACTGTGTAATGAAGCTATAGCGGCCATGCCCTATTACATAGAGGGTATGTCTATAAATGTTTACTCGATAGAGGAGCTTAATTATTATATAATCAACAATACATATCTTTTGGATGATGACTTCATGAGTCTTGAGCTGTGCACCTGGATTGAAAACCATGCACATCTGCCAAAGCTTGCCATGCATCTTAGAACCATTATATCCACAAACGGCAGACTGTCTGCTTTTGTGACTGAGCTGCTTGAGTACAGCGGCTACTGCACTAAGGAGGAGCTTAAGAACACACATGATGCACTTAAGGAGCTCGAGGAAAAGAGCGAGTTTGAGTGCTTGAAAATCAGGGCAGACAGACTGATGGAGAAGAAAAAGTACACTGTAGCAATTTTTGAATACAAAAAGCTGCTGTCATGTGAGGATGCAAAGCATACTGAGCGTGTATTGTACGGAAACATATATCACAATCTGGCTACAGCCTATGTGCAGCTGTTTTTATTTGATATAGCAGCGGATTTATATCTTGAAGCTTTCAGGCAAAATGGGGACAGAAAATCACTGTGGTCTTGTCTATATGCCTATAAGCTTGATAATAACGACATAGGATATGCCCGGATTGTCAGGGAATATAGTGTTACGGAGCAGGAAATAAATAATCTGGACAGCGTATTAAAGGGCGTATGTGCAGAAGCTTCAGATGGTTGTGATAAGGGCAGACAAAAAGAAACAATTTTGAAATACAAAGAGGATTACAGGGCGCATGTTATTTAACCGCATATCAAAGCTATTCATATGAGGTAATAAAATCGCAGAGCTTGATATGGAAGTTCAATCTGAGGATTGATAAAATTTCCATATTGTTATATAATTTCAAATTGAAAAATGACTAAAAAATATTAATATAGAGGAGCACATTTTAAAATGAGTAAGATTAGAACAAGATTTGCACCAAGCCCGACAGGAAGAATGCATGTAGGAAATTTAAGAACAGCACTGTATGCTTACCTGATTGCAAAGCATGAGGGCGGTGATTTCATTCTCCGTATAGAGGATACAGATCAGGTACGCCAGGTGGAGGGTGCTGTTGATATTATAAACAGGACACTCGAAGAGACTGGACTTTTCCATGATGAGGGACCTGACAAGGATGGCGGATGCGGTCCATATGTGCAGAGTGAGCGTGTGGCACAGGGTATCTACATGAAGTACGCCAAGGAACTTATTGACAAGGGAGAGGCATATTACTGCTTCTGTGACAAGGAGCGTCTTGACAGTCTTAAAACAACTGTTGCTGGAAAGGAAATCTCTATATATGACAAGCACTGCTTACACCTGTCAAAGGAGGAGATTGAGGCAAATCTCGCGGCCGGCAAGCCATATGTCATCAGACAGAACAACCCTACAGAGGGCACAACCACATTTGAGGATGAGATTTACGGAGATATCACAGTAGATAATGCAGAGCTTGATGATATGATTCTTATCAAATCTGACGGATATCCTACATACAATTTCGCAAACGTAGTAGATGATCACCTGATGGGCATCACACATGTAGTCAGAGGAAACGAGTATCTTTCATCATCCCCTAAGTATAACAGACTTTATGAGGCATTTGGATGGGATGTGCCTGTATATGTGCACTGTCCGCTTATCACAGATGAGGAGCATCATAAGCTTTCAAAGAGATGTGGTCACTCATCCTTTGAAGATTTACTGGATCAGGGATTCCTTACAGAGGCTATTGTAAACTTTGTAGCGCTTCTTGGCTGGAGTCCTTCAGACAATCAGGAGATTATGTCACTTCCTGAGCTTGTTGAGAAGTTTGATTATCATCATATGAGCAAATCACCTGCTGTATTTGACTTCACAAAGCTTAAATGGATGAACGGAGAATATATAAAGAAGCTTGATTTTGACAAATTCTATGAGATGGCACTGCCATACATTAAGGAGGTTGTCACAAAGGATTATGACCTTAAGAAGATAGCAAGAATGGTTCAGACACGTATTGAGATATTCCCTGATATCAAGGAACATATTGATTTCTTTGAAGAGCTTCCGGATTATGATATTGCAATGTATACTCACAAGAAGATGAAGACAAACCCAGAGACATCACTTGAGGTATTAAACGATGTGGTTCCTATTCTTGAAAGCTGTGATGATTTCTCAAATGATGCACTTTTTGAGACTCTTAAGGCATATGCTACAGAAAAGGGCTATAAGATAGGCTATGTTATGTGGCCGATCCGTACCGCTGTTTCAGGCAAGCAGATGACACCGGGCGGAGCTACAGAGCTTATGGAGGTGTTTGGCAAAGAGGAGTCTATAGCCAGAATTAAGAAAGGCATAGAAAAGCTTTCTAATAACTAATCTATTAACAAAGGGTATTTTATGAATTTTAACAAAGCCCAGCTTGGCGCCATCGAACACAAGGATGGCGCTATGCTTGTTTTAGCAGGACCGGGTTCCGGTAAGACCGCAGTTATCACACACAGGACTAAAAACTTAATAACAAAGCATCATGTGAAGCCTTCTGAAATTTTAGTTATCACCTTTACCAAGGCTGCTGCAAATGAGATGAAGGAGCGTTTTAATTCACTGATGAAAGACGAGAGGGTGAACGTATCTTTTGGTACTTTTCATGCTGTCTTTTTTACGATACTCAAATATGCATATCGCTTTACAAGTGCCAATATTGCTGATGAGTCTGTGAGATACGGCTTTATCAGGGAAATTTTATCCTACTACCGCCTTGAATACAAGGATGAGAATGAGTTTATAGGCAATTTACTTGCTGAAATCAGTCTGATTAAAAACAGCCGCATTGATATAGAAAATTTCTACTCGGGAGTGTGTGGTGAGGAAATATTCAGGGATATATATAAAAAATATGAGACAAGGCTTAAGGAAAACAGGCTTATTGATTTTGATGATATGCTCTCGTATACTTATGAGCTGTTTAAGGAAAGACCTGATATACTGGCATTGTGGCAGAACAAGTATAAATACATACTGATTGATGAGTTTCAGGATATTAACCGTCTGCAGTATGAGATTATAAAAATGCTTGCCGCTCCACAGAATAATCTGTTTATTGTAGGAGATGATGACCAGTCAATATACCGCTTCAGAGGGTCAAAGCCTGAGATAATGCTTGGGTTTGAGAAGGACTATCCGGATGCAAAAAGAATCCTTTTAGATACTAATTACAGATGTGGCAGATATATAGTGGAGGCCTCGTTGAATCTCATCTCGCACAACAGGGAGAGATTTGATAAGAAAATCATTGCGGCAAGCAAGTCAAAGGCGCCTGTTACGTTTGCTGATTTTGAAAACAGAAGAGACGAAAATATCTTTCTCATACGCGATATAGATAAAAAGATAAAGGCAGGAGCTGTATTCAGCGACTTTGCGGTGCTTTTCAGGACAAATACCCAGCCAAGACAGCTTATAGAGCAGCTTATGAGCTATAATATCCCATTCAAAACAAAGGATAATATACCTAATATATATGAGCACTGGATTGCCAGAGACTTGTTTACATACCAAAGAATTGCAGGAGGCAGCAGAGACAGAGCTGATTTTTTGCAGATTATGAACAGACCAAAGCGGTATCTGTCAAGAGACAGTCTGTGTGATGCAACTGTGGCATTTGATGAGTGGATTAAGCTGTTTGATGAGAAGCCGTGGATAGCTGAGCGGATAGAAAAGCTCGAGTATGACATGAAGCTTATAAGCCGGATGAATCCATATGCCAGCATAAACTATATCAGAAGAGGGATTGGTTATGACGACTTTTTAGCTGAATATGCCGAGTATAGGAATATAAATAAAGAGGATTTGTTTGATATACTGGATGAAATCCAGTCAGGTGCCAAGGGTTTTGCTACCTATGAAGAGTGGTATGAGCATATAAGGGAATATACAAAGCAGATGAAGCTTATGGCTTTATCGAAAGAAAGTGACCCTAATGCCGTGACACTTGCAACCCTTCACAGCTCAAAGGGGCTTGAATTTGAAAACGTGTATATAATTGATGCAAATGAAGGGATAATGCCGTATAAAAAGGCTGTGCTTGAAAAGGACATAGAGGAGGAGCGAAGGCTGTTTTATGTCGGCATGACCCGTGCAAAGACAAGCTTGTCTGTTTACTCGGTCAAGTCGGTAAACGATAAATCAGCCCAAGCCTCCAGGTTTGTCCGTGAAAGTAAAGAGCCTAGACAAAATAATAGTAGAGATGATTAAATATCATCAAACATTTCGTCATCCAAAAGCTCATCGAATCTGTCGGCAGCAGCCTCGTACTCGTCGTCGGATTCGATATTTTCTATTCTCGGAAGACCTTCCTCGTCCTCGAAATAGCGATACAGATACACTTCGCCACTCTCATTCTCGTTGCCATTTTTGTCTAACGGTAGAAGAGCTATGTAATCCTTGTGATCTGCATCAAAAATGGTGATAATCTTGCATTCGACACTTCCGTTGTCCAGATCGAGTGTTACGCGGATATCGTCTGCCTCATCAGGTGTAACAGGTGTTGCTTTTTCTGCCATATTGTACCTCTTTCTTTATAGTAATCTAAAGTAACTATTATATTATATCAAATTATTCTATACAAAAAAAGTCAAAACTAGTATAATAAATAAATACTAGAATTATTGATTGGATGGTGTTGCATGAATTTTCGATTAACAAAGGGAAACTTTTTAAAAACAGGTGCTTATATTGAGGGGGATAGTGCAATATTCACCTTTGCAGCAGAAAAAGAGGATGAATGCAGCATTGTTTTACTTGATAAATCGGGAAATACCGCCTGTGTGATTGATATACCTGCCGAGTATTCGACAGGTTCACTTTACTCTGTGAGACTTCATGGTTTTTGCAGGAATGAATATGCATATTATTTTAGAATTAATGGAAAAAGGTGCATAGATCCCTATGCCACAAGAATTTTCGGCAGAGAAAAATGGAATGATAAAACAAGAAGTGACAATGATTACGAAATAGCCTGCGGGATAGACAGTAGTGATTTTGACTGGAAATATGACAGCTTTCCTGAGATAACCAGGGACCGGATGAAGCTGTATAAGCTGCATGTGAGAGGCTTTTCCATGGATGTTTCAGGGGACAAGAAGCATAAGGGCACCTTTGAGGCTGTATCGGACAGAATAAATTACATCAAGAAATTAGGCTTTACTTCAATTCTTCTCATGCCTGTTTACGAGTTTGAAGAAATGACAATCCCTGTAAAGCACGATATTCCGGAATATGCAAAGCCGAATTATTCCTTAAAGGATGAGCAAAGTGTGCACACCGACAAGCAAAATGACAAGGTCAATTTTTGGGGCTATACCTCCGGCAATTATTTTGCCGTAAAAGCATCATATGCCAGTGACGCTTCAGATGCCTCCAATGAGCTTAGGCGTCTCGTTGAAAGGCTGCACAAAAATGGCATGGAATGTATCGTAGAGATGTATTTTCCGGACAGAACTGACCACAATCTGATACTCGATGCGCTCAGATACTGGGTCATGAGCTTTCATGTAGATGGTTTTAAGCTGCTTGGGGACAGGCTGCCTATTACTGCGATTGTGCAGGATGCTCTCCTTAGCCGGACCAAGATACTCTATGATGGCTTTGATATGTCGGTTGTACCGCAAAACAGGACATATGAAAATCTCTATATTGACAAGGATGAGTACCAGTTTGCGGCGCGTATGATGTTAAACCATATCAACTGCAATATGTATGAGCTTTTAAACCAGCAGAAAAAGCAGGGGGAGAATGTCGGATTTATAAACTATATATCAAGCAATAACGGCTTTACCCTGAGCGATTTATTCATGTACAATGACCGTCACAATGAGGCCAATGGTGAGAAAAATGCTGATGGTCCTTCATGGAATTTCAGCAATAATTACGGTTGTGAGGGGCCTTCGCGAAAGAGATTTATCCGTGAGATAAGAAAACTTAAGTGGAAGGATGCCATGCTTCTATTGTTTTTGGCACAGGGAGTGCCTATGATTATGGCAGGTGATGAGATCTGTAATTCACAGGATGGCAACAACAATGCTTACTGTCAGGACAACCCTACAGGCTGGGTGAACTGGTCAAATGAGCAGAGCAGAAGGGAAAACATCAGGTTCTTAACCAGACTTATCAAATTCAGGGATGAGCATCCTGTTATTTCCTGTCCAAAGCCGTTTAAATTCAGCGATTACAAGGCTGTTGGGTATCCTGATTTGTCCTACCACTGCAAGAATGCTTGGATAGGCGAGTGTGATGCCACAAAGCTATGTGTAGGTGTGATGTACTGTGGGGATTACAATGAAGTGAATAAAGACTATGTATACGTAGCTTACAATTTTTATTCATCCAGGGAGAAGTTAGCTCTTCCTAAGCTAAAGAAAGGAATGAAATGGTATAAAGTCTGCGATTCTACGCTCAAAGAACCGTTTTATGACAATCCGGTGCTGTGTGAAAACCAGCAGTATGCAGATGTCTCACCGCAGTCGGTATACATCCTCATAGGCAGATAGACATATGAAAGCAATAAGACATTTTATAACAATTACACATCACAAGATTTTAGTCATGCAGGGGTGCTTTAGGATAGGGCTTTATAAACAGGGACTTCTTCATGACATGTCAAAATATTCACCGACGGAGTTTCTCGTCGGCTGCAGGTATTACAAGGGGTATATGAGCCCGAATAATGCGGAGAGAGCCGACAAGGGCTATTCATCTGCGTGGCTTCATCATAAGGGGCGCAATAAGCATCACCTGGAGTACTGGATTGACTATGCTGTTTCAAAGCCGGGGGACGATAAAGCACATACAAAAATGGAGGGCATGAAAATGCCCATAAGGTATGTCTGCGAGATGTTTATAGACCGTGTAAGCGCCTCAAAAAACTATCAGAAAGAAAAGTACACCGACAAAAGTGCACTGGAATACTATGAAAAAAGCGTGGATCACTACATGATTCATCCAGATACAAAAGCAATGCTTGAGTATCTGCTTGTCATGCTCTCTGTAAAGGGAGAAGAATATACTTACAGCTACATAAAAAAAGAGGTTTTAAAAGGGCATATCCCATACGAAAAGGATAAAATAAACCAACTAGAACAGGGACTTCATGTCTGATGGAATATCAGATATGAGGTTCATTTTTTGTCCTGTGACAGGGTGCGTGAAAACAAGACGCCCTGAGTGCAGTGCTTGTCTGGATATATATGTATAGTCGGGATTATATAAAAAGTCACCTATCAGTGGAAAACCGATATACTTCATATGGACGCGTATCTGGTGAGTGCGTCCGGTAAGAAGTCTTAGCTTGACAAGCGATAAATTATTATCCGGGTTATATTTGATTCTGATAAAGTCGGTTACTGCATATTCACCATGTTTGAAATCAACACACCGCTCTATGGTGGAAGCATCCTTTCTTGCAATCGGAGCACTGATGCGCATGCATATAGGTGTACACCCACTGCAGACGGCGTAGTATGTCCGGTGTATGGCACGCTTTGCGACAGCGTTGCCAAGTATCCCGCCTGCAAGTGCATGCTTTGCGACAATTGTAAGCCCTGTGGTATCTCTGTCCAGCCTGTTTATGCATCTGTATACAAACGGCTTGTTCTGACTGCCATAGTAGTACATGAGCGCATTTGCAAGTGTGTTGTCATGGTTTCCGGCGGAGGGATGGGCAGGCATATCAAACGGCTTGTTTATTACGATGATATCATCGTCCTCATATGCTATATCAAGAGGCAGATTTACAGGTGCTATATTATCCGAGCATTCGTTTTCGACAATTTGGACTGTGATTAAATCATCCTTACACAGCCTTTCATTTGTATAGGCCCATATACCGTTTCTTAGTATGCCATGGTCTGTCTGCTTCAGCCTTACAAGCACCTGATGTGTGTAGCCATGCTCTTTCAAAAAGCCTTCTACTGTTTTTCCTGTATCATTTTCATTGATTTTGTAGTCTATTTTTCTATTCATGGCAAAGATTATATCACAAAATACAGATTTGAACATAATATATTATAAGCAAATAATGACAGGGTGCTATGTGAATACATTTTTATCACCTCTTAGTTTAGAACGTGAGACGGAATGTCTGAAAAAAGTGGCTCAAAATGATAAAGAAGCTAAGGATGAGCTTATATTACACAATATGCGCCTTGTGGCACATGTTACAAAAAAATATGCAGTAAGCGAGGATGAGATGGAGGAGCTCATATCCATAGGCACTATAGGACTGATAAAAGCAGTGTCATCATTCAAGGCTGATTACGGAAATCGTTTTGCAACCTTTGCAATCAGATGCATCGAAAATGAGATTCTGATGCACTTTAGAAGCCGTAAAAAGAGCCGGGGTGATGTGTCCATATTTGAACCTATAGGCACTGACAAGGAGGGAAACCAGATTCATTTGGTGGATGTGATTGAGAATGGACAATCTGATGTGGTATCGGATATAGAGGTATGTGAGTCACTTAAGATTTTAAGGCAAAATATGAGAAGCGTTTTATCGGACAGAGAATATTATATTATTACGAAACGCTTTGGCCTTGACGGTGAAAAAGAGCTGACACAGAGACAAATTGCTAAAACGCTCAGCATTTCGAGGTCATATGTTTCAAGAATTGAAAAGGCCGGTTTGAAAAAATTACGAAAACTGCTCGAATAGGTGTTTACAAAAGGCAAAAATATGTTATCATAGAGCCATGTCTTTTGTGCATTTGTCTATGCATTTACCCCAATTGGAATAGGAGTATATATGTACAGTACAGTCAGAACGGCTGTTTTGGATGGAATCAGTGCGATTCCGGTACAGGTGGAGGTTGATATTTCAACCGGCATGCCTGTTTTTGATATGGTTGGAAATCTCACCTCAGAGGTAAGAGAAGCAAAGGAGCGTGTTAAAACAGCGCTGCACAGCGTTGGTATTGTTTTGCCTGCCAAGCGTATCACAGTAAATCTATCGCCTGCAAATATTAAAAAGACCGGAACAGGCTTTGATCTGCCTATAGCTGTTGCTGTTTTAACAGCTATGGGGGTGATTGACGCTGATAGCATAAAGGACTGCACACTTGCAGGTGAGCTAAATCTAAACGGTGAAATTTTGCCGGTCAGCGGTATTCTGCCGATTGTATTTGATGAGTACAACAAAGGCATTGGAAAGTTTATTATTCCAAAGCAGAATGAAAATGAAGGCAGACTCGTCTGCGGTGCAAAAATATTTGGGATAAGCCATTTAAATGATGTAATTGCACAGTTTGATGAAGCAGCATTTACGTGTCAGAAAACCGGCATGGCACATGAGCTGCAAATGGATGAAAAATACGCCGATTTTTGTGATGTTAACGGACAGAAATTTATTAAAAGAGCATGTGAGGTGGCTGCTGGAGGTATGCACAATATACTGCTTGTCGGACCTCCCGGTGCAGGCAAAACAATGATAGCAGAGCGTATGCCGTCAATTCTGCCTCCTCTTAGTGAAAATGAGAGACTTGAGCTGTCAAAAATATACAGCATCTGTGGTCTTTTGGACAATGACAGCTCCTTAAGGGACAGCAGACCATTCAGAAATCCCCACTATTCCGTCACCCAGGCCGCATTAATCGGCGGAGGAACAAGAATTAATCCGGGCGAGATATCGCTTGCACACAATGGCGTTTTGTTTTTGGATGAGCTCGCTGAGTTTAAGGGCGGCCTGCTGGATCTGCTCAGGGCTCCACTTGAGGAGCACTGCATCAGGCTTTCAAGAGCCGGCAGAAACGTGACTTATCCGGCTAATTTTCTGCTTTTTGGTGCGATGAACCCATGCAGCTGCGGCTATTATCCCGATATGCAAAGGTGCCGCTGCTCAGAGCCGACTCTGCGCAGATATTTTGATAAGGTCTCACAGCCTATAATAGACAGAATTGACATATGTGTGGAGGCGTCACCGCTTAGCTTTGAGGATATAAACAGTACTACATCCAATGAATCATCTGCGGACATAAGAAAGCGTGTTATGCACTGCCACGAGCTTCAAAAAGAAAGGTTTAAAGGTGAGAGCTTTTCTTATAATTCAAAAATATCAACTGACAAGCTGGAAAAATACTGTTACCTCGGCAGTCGAGAGAAAAGCTACATGGAAAATATGTTTGACAAGCTTGGACTGACGGCACGCACATACCACAAGATACTTAAGGTTGCGCGTACAATAGCTGATCTGGACGGCTGTGAAAACATAAAGACAAAGCATCTCAACGAAGCTATATGCTACAGAAGCATCAATGAGAAGTTCTGGGGAGGTGCTGTATCATGAAGTTCAAATACTGGCTTACAAGCCTTACAGATATAAGCAATGCGAAGAAAAAGCTTCTGCATGATTGCAGTATAACGGCAGAAAAGCTGTTTTTTATGCCAAAGGATGAGCTTTTTGATATTTTGTTTTTCACAGATGATGACAGAAAAATAATCCTTGAATCAAGAGCTTCCTATGACGTAGAGAAGGAGTGGATATTATTTCAGCAGAAGGATATCGGCTTTGTAACAATGGAGGATGAGGCTTATCCGGACAAGCTTAGAAATATACATAATCCGCCGTATAGTCTTTTTTACATAGGCGCTCTTCCCGACAAATCAAGAAAAAGTGTCGCTATAGTCGGAGCACGGGGCAGAAGCGCATATGGCTGCGAGGTGGCAAAGGTACTGGCAGCAGCACTTTCAAGGCAGGGAATACAGATAATCAGCGGCATGGCAAGAGGAATAGACAGAGATGCCCATATGGGGTGTCTTGAGGCTGGTGGAAATACATATGCAGTTCTTGGCTCCGGAGCAGACACCTGTTATCCGAAAGAGAACCGCTTTCTATATGATAAAATAAAGGTCTTTGGAGGCATAATCAGCGAGCTTATGCCGGGCACCGACCCGCAAAAGATGTTTTTTCCGATGAGAAACAGAATAATTTCCGGGTTATCCGATATAGTAGTTATAGTTGAGGCAAAAAAGAGAAGTGGTTCACTGATTACGGCTGATTTTGCAATGGAGCAGGGAAAGGACGTATATGTCATTCCGGGGCGTATCACCGACACCTTAAGCTACGGCTGCAACAGTCTGATAAAGCAGGGCGCAGGCATTATTTATAATATTGATGAATTTGTCTCAGACATTACAATGACTGGGTTTACAGAGTGCACACAGATGGATTTCAGAAAAAATTTACTTGATAAAAAAGAAGCATTGGTGTATAGTTTACTCGATTTTTGTCCTATCGCAATCGGGACATTGTCTCAAAAAGTGCCGTATGAATTATCGGAACTATTTGAAGTGTTAGAAAATCTTATACAAAAAGGATTTGTTAAGGAGACAATTCCAAATTACTATATAAGGAGTTTATAATGGCTAAATATCTGGTTATCGTAGAGTCGCCTGCAAAAGTAAAGACTATAAAGAAATTCTTGGGAAAAAACTATGAGGTAATGGCATCAAACGGTCACGTGAGAGATCTGCCAAAGAGCAGCCTTGGAATAGATGTGGACGGAGATTTTGAACCGAAATATATCACAATCCGTGGAAAGGGTGAAATACTCGCTAAGCTTCGCAAGGAGGCTAAGAAAGCCGATAAGATATATCTCGCAACCGATCCCGACCGTGAGGGAGAAGCCATCTCATGGCATCTGCTTCACGCACTTAAACTTGAGGGCAAGGATGTAAGCCGTATCAGCTTTAATGAGATCACGAAGAATGCTGTCAAGGAATCCTTAAAGCACCCAAGAAAAATAGATATGGATCTTGTAGATGCACAGCAGGCCAGACGAGTTTTGGACCGTATTGTAGGTTACAAAATCAGTCCGCTGCTTTGGGCCAAGGTCAAGAGAGGACTTAGTGCGGGAAGAGTACAGTCTGTTGCGCTTCGTATCATCTGTGACAGGGAGGATGAAATCAATGCTTTTATTCCTGAGGAGTACTGGAGCCTTGATGCCACGGTTGATGTGGAGGGTGAGAAGAAGCCAATTACTGCAAAGCTATACGGCAGGGGTGACGACAAGATAGCCATTTCCTCAAAGGAAGAGATGGATAATGTGCTTAGCGAAATAAAGGGTAAGGAGTGTAAAGTACAAAGCATCAAAAAAGGCCAGCGCAGCAATAAAGCTCCGCTTCCTTTTACAACCAGTACTTTACAGCAGGAGGCTTCAAAGGCTCTGAATTTCCCAATATCAAAGACTATGCGTATAGCCCAGCAGCTCTATGAAGGAGTTGACATAAAGGGACAGGGTACGGTAGGTATAATCACATACCTGCGTACTGATTCTGTCCGTGTATCAGATGAGGCCGAGGCCATGGCAAAGGATTTTATTTCAAAAAGCTATGGAGACAAATATCTTTCCACCGGTGAGGGAACAAAGAAGAGCAGCAAAAATATACAGGATGCCCATGAGGCAATCAGGCCAACTGATATAAACAGAGTGCCTTCTGAGATTAAGGAGTCACTGTCAAGAGACCAGTTCAGGCTTTATCAGCTTATCTGGAAGCGTTTTACTGCAAGCCGAATGGCAAAATCTGAGTACGAGACTACTACAGTAAAGCTCTCAGTCGGAGATTATGTATTCAGCTTTGCTACGTCAAGACTGTTATTTGATGGTTTTGAGCTTGCATATACTGCTGCAGACGATGCAAAGAAAGAAAAGCAGCCTGTTCTTAAAAATCCTCTGACAGAAGAATCACTTCTTACAGTTGAGGAGCTTTTGCCTAAGCAGCATTTTACCCAGCCCCCGGCACACTACACAGAGGCTTCTTTGGTAAAGACACTTGAAGAGCTTGGAATAGGACGTCCTAGTACCTATTCTCCAACAATATCTACAATACTTGCCAGACGCTATATTACCAAGGAGAGTAAAAATCTCTATGTGACAGAGATAGGAGAGGTTGTAAATTCTATTATGAAGGAATCATTTCCAACTATTGTCGATGAGCATTTTACAGCCAATATGGAGTCGCTTTTAGATGCAGTAGCCGAGGGAAAGGTTAACTGGAAGACAGTTGTTGAGAACTTTTATCCTGATCTTAAAGAGGCAATCGACAAGGCTGAAAATGAGCTTGAGAAGGTTACAATACATGATGAGGTGACAGATGAAATCTGCCCTGAGTGCGGACGCAATCTGGTTATAAAATACGGACCTCACGGCAAGTTTTTGGCATGTCCGGGATTTCCTGACTGCAGATTCACTATGCCTTATCTTGAAAAAATCGGCGTCAATTGCCCTAAATGCGGTAAGGATGTTGTACTCAAGAAAACAAGGAAGGGAAGAAAATACTATGGCTGTATTGACAACCCAGAGTGTGATTTTATGAGCTGGGGCAGACCTGTTGCAGAAAAATGCCCTCGTTGTGGAGGATATATGATTGTAAAGGGAAACAAGATTGCCTGCGCAGATGAGCAGTGCGGCTACGTAACAGATAAAAAGCCCGAAAGAGAGGAATAACAATTAATGGGAGTACAATTATTAGATAAGACACGTAAGATTAATAAGCTTCTTCACAACAACAATTCATCAAAGGTTGTGTTCAATGATATATGTCAGGTGCTCACCGGGGTGCTCGACTCAGACATACTTGTAATCAGCAAAAAGGGCAAGGTGCTTGGCTCTAGTATCTGCAAAGGCGTGGATGAGCTTCATGAACTGATAGTAGATGAGGTTGGAGGCTATATTGACACTGAGCTCAATGAAAGACTTCTTGGCATCCTTTCAACAAAGGAGAATGTAAACCTTGAGACGCTTGGCTTTGGTGAAGATACAAGGATGTACAAGGCTATTATTACACCTATTGATATAGCCGGCGAGAGGCTTGGAACTCTTTTTGAGTACAGAAGTGACAGAGAGTATGACATTGACGATATCATTCTTACAGAGTATGGCACGACAGTGGTGGGGCTTGAGATGATGAGATCCGTGAATGAGGAGAATGAAGAGGAAAAGAGAAAGGTATCGATTGTCCGTTCAGCTATAAATACACTTTCTTATTCTGAACTTGAGGCTATTCTCCACATCTTTGATGAGCTTGACGGCAATGAGGGTATACTTGTTGCCAGCAGAATAGCCGACAGAGTAGGCATTACACGCTCGGTAATTGTGAATGCCCTGCGCAAGTTTGAGAGTGCAGGCGTTATCGAATCGCGCTCATCCGGTATGAAGGGCACATACATCAAAGTAGTAAACGATGTAGTCTTTGATGAGCTTGACAGAATCCGAAATAAAAACAAGTAAATAAATTTAAATATATTTTTAAGGACTTATGTTTGAAAGAACATAGGTCTTTTTTATG
>OHHI01000447.1_pt1 | contig 25466 bp, 30 predicted proteins | sample 1568001 | NCBI WGS metagenome assembly OHHI01 (sample SAMEA3879506, study PRJEB24766) | human gut metagenome | biome: human-associated habitat; feature: feces | place: USA | collected 1985/1987
CCATAGCCTTTTTCCAGTTGGCGCGGCGGCCAGAGGTCACGCCCTGGCGCTTGGCCTTGCCTTCCATGCGGATGGTGTTGACCTTTTCGACCTTGACACCGAAGATCTGCTCGATGGCCTTCTTGATCTCGCTCTTGTTGGCATCGATGGCAACCTGGAAGACGTACTTCTTGGCTTCGGTCTGTTCCATGGACTGTTCGGTGATAACGGGCTTGATGATGATGTCGTATGCGGTCTTCATTATGCGAACACCTCCTCGATCTTAGCAAGAGCAGCCTGGTCGACGACCAGCTTCTTGGCGTTCAGGATGTCGTAGACGTTGATGAGGTTGGCGAAGGTCACCATAACGCCGGGGATGTTGGCAGCGCTCTTGACGACGAGCTCGTCGTTTTCAGCGGTGACAACCAGAGCCTTGCAGTCGGCGTTGACAGCCTTCAGGAAGCTCTTGAAGCTCTTGGTCTTGATCTCGCCCATCTTGATGGAGTCGATGACGACCAGGTTCTCTTCCTGTGCCTTGGCGCTGAGGACGGACTTCATAGCCAGTCTCTTGACCTTCTTGTTGAGGGTGTAGCTGTAGTCGCGGGGCTTGGGGGCAAACACGATGCCGCCGTGGTACCACTGCGGAGCGCGGATGGAGCCCTGACGAGCGCGGCCGGTGCCCTTCTGGCGCCACGGCTTGATGCCGCCGCCGGAGACTTCTGCACGGGTCAGAGCGCTCTGCGTGCCCTGACGGCAGTTGGCCAGGTGGTTCTTCACGGAGTCGTGCAGGACGGACTCGTTGGGCTCAACACCGAAAACGGCTTCGGAGAGCGCCACTTCGCCGACCTGATCGCCGGCCATATTAAACAACTTAGCAGTAGGCATATTCGCTCTCTCCTTTCCTTACTTTCTTGCAGAAGCCTTCTGCGGGTTACGACCGGAGGCCTTCTGCGGGTTGGTGCTGATGCCGGCGTCGCCCTTCTTGACGACGGTCTTCTTGACGGTGCTCTTGATATAGACAATGCCGCCCTTCGGGCCGGGGATCGCACCGCGCACAACGATCATGTTGAGCTCGGGATCGACCTTGACCACGTCGAGGTTCTGGACGGTGACCTGATCCACGCCCATGTGGCCGGCCTGCTTCTTACCCGGGAAGATACGGGAAGGATCGGTGCTCGAGCCCATGGAGCCGGCGTGACGGTGCACAGGGCCGCCGCCGTGGGAGGTCGGGGTACGGCCCTGGCCGAAGCGCTTGATGACGCCGGCGTAGCCGTGGCCCTTGCTGATGCCGGTGATGTCGACCTTGTCGCCTTCCTTGAAGGTGTCGGCCTTGACGACATCGCCCACATTGACAGAGGCGCAGTCCTCGAGACGGAACTCTTTGAGATGCTTCTTGTAGCCGACGCCCGCCTTGTCCAGGTGGCCCTTCTCGGGCTTGGTCAGCTTCTTCTCGGCGACGTCCTCGTAGCCGAGCTGGACGGCTTCATAGCCTTCCTTTTCCGTGGTCATCTTGCCGGTGACCGTGCAGGGGCCTGCCTCGATCACGGTGACGGGGACGACCTTGCCTGCTTCATCGAAGATCTGCGTCATGCCGACCTTTTTACCGATGATGGCTGTTTTCATACATGTTCCTCCTTCAGGTTATTGGTCAGCTCGCTTAGCTCATGGCCAGAGGCTGCTGACTTGACCCGTCCGCACACGCAAGCTGCGGACTGCGGGTTTGTAAATATGCGCTCGCGCGCAGGGTTAACGGGGTGTGCTTACAGCTTGATGTCGATCTCGACACCGGCCGGCAGCTCCAGATTCATCAGAGCCTCGACCGTCTTCTGGGTCGGGTTCATGATGTCGATCAGGCGCTTGTGGGTGCGGCGCTCAAACTGCTCGCGGCTGTCCTTGTACTTGTGGACGGCGCGCAGGATGGTGACGACTTCCTTCTTGGTGGGCAGAGGGATGGGGCCGGAGACGGTAGCGCCGGTGCGCTTGGCGGTCTCGACGATCTTCTCTGCGCTCTGGTCGATGACCTGGTGGTCATAGGCCTTGAGACGAATGCGGATCATTTCTTTTGCCATTTTCGGTTTCTCCTTCATTTTGTACGGTTTTCTTGCTTTGTCGAAGCCGTACGGTGAGAGGTTTTCTTGTACGCTTATCCGTGCGTATCATTCCGGCTCATAGAAAAACCGGCACGAATAAACGGCCGGTCCACACATGGCGCAGCGATCTACGCAACGTACAGATATTCTCTCAGCCGCCCGATGTTCGGACATACTCCCCGAAAGTTACCTCAGAAACCTGAGCAATCTCCCGGTTCATCGCAATATCGCGCAAATAGGGCAGGATGCGCCCAATCGCGGACTTGCATATAGTACCAAATTCCGTTGCACATGTCAAGACAAATTTCACTTTTTTCTTGAGAAATTTTTTAGCAGTCTCTTTTCGCGGCAACTGTGGCGGATTTGGCGCAAAAACGCGGCATATCGCCCCCTCCCTGCCGATATATTTAGGGGCAAAGGAGTTGATGGACATGGCAATGGCCTGGCTTTGGACGGGAATGGTGGCAGTCTCGCTCATTTTCGGCGCGCTGACGGGAAACTTGAATGCGCTCAGCGCTGCCGCGCTCGAGGGCGCGCAGAGCGCGGTCGAGCTGTGTTTGGCGATGTGCGGCGTGATGTGCCTCTGGACGGGCGTGATGGAAGTGATGAACCAGTGTCATCTCACCGACCGCCTCGCTTCCCTCTTCCGCCCGCTGCTCAAGAGGCTCCTGCCGAACGCGAGCCGCGACAGCGAGACGCTGGCCGCGATCTCCGCCAACCTCTCTGCCGACCTTTTGGGGCTCGGCAACGCGGCCACACCGCTCGGCATCCGCGCTGCCTGCCGCATGAGCCGCGGCTGCAAGGGTATCGCATCGGATGAGCTGTGCCTGCTCGTCGTTTTGAATACGGCGTCCATTCAACTGTTGCCCACCACGCTCGCAGGCGTGCGCGCTTCGCTCGGCGCCGCCGACCCGTTCGACATTCTGCCCGCCGTGTGGCTGACGTCGCTTCTCTCTGTCCTCGCAGGGCTCCTTGCCGCAAAGCTCTTCGCCCGTCTCTGGAGGAATTAAGTCATGGCGCTCTCTACGCTCATCGTGCCCGTACTGCTCACCTTCACGGCCTGCTTTGCCCTCGGCAAGCGTGTCGACGTCTACTCCGCCCTCACCAAAGGCGCGGAGGAGGGACTCACGGTGCTGCTGCACATTCTGCCGTCACTCATCGCACTGCTCTCCGCCGTCTACATGTTCCGTGCGTCCGGCGCGATGGAGGCGCTCGGCGCGCTTTTAGCCCCCGCACTCGACAAGATCGGCATTCCTGCCGAGACTGCGCCGCTTCTCTTCATCCGCCCCATCTCCGGCAGTGGCGCGCTGGCTGTCGGATCGGAGATCATGGATTCCTACGGCGTCGATTCCTATGTCGGCCGCGTTGCGGCGGTCATGCTCGGCTCGAGCGAAACGACGTTCTACACCGTCGCCGTCTATTACGGTGCAGCGGGCATTACGAAAACGCGCTATACTATCCCCGCCGCGCTCTGCGCCGACGTGGTGATGTTCCTCGCATCCGCGTTTTTTGTGCGGCTACTCATGGGCGCGTAAAAAGGAGCCGCCGCAGGCAGCTCCTTTTCCTTTATTCTTCTGTTCTCACGCGGATGCGCAGGGCGCATTTTCCTCTCTGCCCGCCGATAGTAATTGCATAGCGCAGGGCCAGCATCCCGCCGTCCTCGTCGAGCTTCCACTTGACCGACTCCGCCTTCACTGCGACCGGCAAGGTTCCGTAGGGCACGGCATAGAATGAGGTGTGCTCCTTCCCCTCCGCAAAGGCCATCTCGCTCGTCACCTCGCCCGTGCGCGTCAGAATGATGCAGTCCGGCGCGAGGGCAAGGCGCGTCGCGGTGGTCACCTTGCCGTCCCCGTCCGTTTCCTCATAGCGCAGGAGATAGCCGTCGCGCGTTTCCTCCATCGTGCCGCGCACGCGGAGATCTGAGCTGTCGGCGCTCATGCCTTCGTATTGCTGCTCGCCGTGCACGGTGAGCCAAACGTTTCTTTTCATACAGTCCACTTTCTCATTTGTTTCTGTCATCATACTACGGCGGAGAGCGGGACACAAGGCGCATTTGCATTTTTTGTGCGTTTCCCTGTTTTTGCTATGGTAAAATGCAAAAGCGCGTGCTATAATCTCCGGTAAGCAGATTCTCTGTTCCGTCAAAGGAGGCGTCACTATGAAAATTGATCTGACGGAAAAGCAATTCCGCCGTCTTCTTGATCTGGTCTACGTCGGCAACTGGGTGATGAACTCCACCCGCGGCGACGACCGTATCCGCGAATACGACGATGTAGAGAGCACCGTATTCGCCAACTGTCTCTCCCACGGCATGGTGCCGCTGGTCGAGGCCTATCAGGGCGAACTGATCCCCTCGCGCGCGTTTGCCGAGGGCGGCATCCACGAGGCCATCATGGCCTACGAGGACACGATGTTTTTCGAAATTCTCGCTCAGGAGCTTGCCCTGCGCGATATGGACAGCGACGCGCCCACGCCCGAAAATGTCGACGAGCTGCGCGAGCGTATGGACACGTACTTAGGCGAATTCGAGCAGCACGGCACCGACAACATCACCGTTGAAATGTAAAAGTGTAACAGAAGGCAAAGAGGTCTCCGCTTTTTAAGTGGAGACCTCTTTATCTTCGCGGCCGCAGCCGCGAAATGTTTTTGATCCATAAATCGCCGCGACAAGTGCGTGGCGATTTATTCTTCTCGCTCGCGCGTGTCGAGCCGCCCTACGGGCGGCGAGGCACGAAGCGGAGCGCATCCCCTATTTTTTAAGGATGCCAACGGCATCCTTAAAAAATAATCACGTCTTGATTCCCATCGTCTCCCACTTGCCGCTGCGGTAGCGCAGGAAGAAGATGACACTGCGCACCGACCAGTCCACGATCGCGTGCGCGAACCACACGCCGATGACGCCGTAGCCCATGTACTTGCCCAGCACATACGCAAGCATCACGCGCACGACCCACATCGTCAGCATACTGGCGAGCATCGTGAATCTGGCATCGCCTGCCGCACGCAGGAAGCCCGGCACCATAAACGCCGGTACCCAGATGAAGATGGATGAGATGCCGTGGATCAGCGTGACCGTGACGGCGAGCTTTTCCGCCTCTGGTGAGACGTTGTAGACACGCATGATGAGTGGCAACAGCGCGATGATCGTCAGGTTGACGGCCGCCATGATGCCGTACGTCCACTTGACAATTTTTCTGAGATACGCGCGTGCCTGATCGAATTCGCCCGCGCCGACGCACTGGCTCACGACCGCTGCAAGGCCCAAGTTGATGGCCTGACCGGCAAAGCAGTTGAAGTTTGAGATGGTGTTGCCGATGGCGTTCGCCACCATCGATGCCGTACCAAACGTCGAAATCAGGCTGAAAAGCACGAGACGCCCCAGCTGGAACATGCCGTTTTCGACGCCGCTTGGCACGCCGATGTAGAAGATGTTCTTCATCAGGCGCATATTGAGGTGGAAGCCGCGAATATCGGACAGGTGCAGCATCAAGTCGCGGTTGAAGAGCAGCGAGAGGATGACGACTGCCGCGACCGTGCGGGACACGAGCGTCGGGATCGCGACGCCCGCGACGTCCATACCGAAGCCGAAGATCAAAACGGCGTTGCCGATCACGTTGATACTGTTCATCAGGAGTGAAACTTTGAGCGACACGTCGCTGTGGCCCATCGTGCGGAACAGCGCCGCGCCGCCGTTGTAGAGCGCGATGCCCGGAATGGATGCCATCACATATAAATAATAAGTGTTCGTCGCCGCCATGACGTCGGGCTCGATATGGCCGAACATTACGGTCAAAATCTGCGTGCGGAAGAGGTACAGCAGCGCCACGAAGAAGATTGACACCGCGCCGAGCAGCGCGATGAGCTGCTGGCCCGCGTTGCAGGCGTCCTCCTTCTGTCTTTGACCGATGTACTGGCCCGCAACGGCTGCGCCGCCGGTCGCCATCGCCGAGAAAATGTAGATCATCAGATTGCTGATCGAGTCGACGAGCGACACCGCGCTGATCGCCGCGTCGCCGACGGTCGCAACCATCAGTGAGTCGGCAAGACCCACTGTAATGGCCAGAAGCTGCTCGAGCAGCAGCGGCCACATCAGCGCGACGAGCTGGCGATTCGTAAACATCATTTCCTTGTCAGCGCGCACCGGCGCTGCCAGTTTGCCCATGGTTTCACACTCCTTGTATCGATTGAGCCTGTATCATAAACCATTTGCCTTTCTTTGTCAACGCCGCGTCAAGAAAGATACGGTTTCAGCGCTGCGCCCCACGCTTCGACAAGCTTTTCCTTCGTCCATCTGGCGTTGGCCGGCGAGGTGGAGGGAAGCTGGACGGCCTCGCGCCCGAGCTTCGCGCGGCAGTATTTTTTATAGCAGGCGTAGGACGTGCCGCCGTTGCAGAAGATGGCCTGAATGTCCGCCGCATCCAAAATGACGGACAGATCGTTCGGCACAACGTTCGTGATGCTCGCATCCGACGATCCCACGATCTCACATGAGCCGATGGTGTCCCACATGGCGACGCCGCGGCGCAGGACCATCGCTTTCTTCTCTTCGACCGTCTTCGGCGTTTCCTCGCCCAGAACAGCGGCGAGCGTCGGCCAGAAGCGGTTCTGCGGGTGCGCGTAGAAAAACGCCGCCTCCCTTGACTTGACCGACGGGAACGAGCCCAGGATCAGCACGCGCGACTTTTCGTCATACAGCGGCGGAATATTATGGACCTGCGTCTTAAGCTCCATTTTCTCGTCCCCTTTCTGCCTTTTTCGCCATTTTAACACAGGAACATCAAATCGCCAAGTCCCGTTTTCTCCGTCTGCGTGCGCTTCACGCTTCGCTGCGGAAATGGGTTGGCTTTTCGGCAAAGTTATGTTATGATAAAGTAAATATATATTAAATGTAGGTGCCTTGCCCCGCGTGGGCACGGTCATCTTTGAGAAAGGACATCTATGAAAGACGACGACAATCACATTCTTCTTTTAGAAAAGGGCAAACGAGGCCTTCTGCAGATCATCTTCGGCCGCACGGGCATCATCATCGTTTCGCTGATCGTGCAGATCTTGTTTCTCTTTGCCGCCTTTTACAAGCTTGAGGGTTTTCTGCCCTACTTCTGGGGCGGCAACACGCTGCTGTCGGCGGCAGTCGTGCTGTTTCTGTTCGGCAACGACGACAACCCGACCATCAAGCTCACGTGGTTTTTCATCCTCGCGGTGCTGCCGGTGTTCGGCTTGATTCTGTATGTTTACATCAAGACCGACCTCGGCCACCGGCTGATGATCCGCCGCTACAACGACATCCTGTCGCAGACGGAGCACTTCGCCCCCTCGGAAAGCGCGTGTTCCAAGGAGGAATTACCGGAGGAGCTCCAAAGCCTTGCCTCCTATCTGAATTCCTGCGGCTTCCCCTGCTATCAAAACACACAGGCGCAATACTTCCCCCTCGGCGACGATGCGTTCGAGGTCATGTGCGACGAGCTACAAAAGGCCGAGCACTTCATCTTCCTCGAGTATTTCATTGTCAGGGAGGGCTACATGTGGGGCCGCATCCTTGAAATTCTCAAGGAAAAGGTCAACGCGGGCGTCGAGGTGCGCGTGCTGTACGACGGCACCTGCGCGGTCGCGCTGCTGCCCTATTCCTACCCCGAAAAGCTCGAAAAGCTCGGCATTGCCTGCAAGATGTTCGCGCCGCTGCGCCCGTTCGTCTCCACGCACTACAACTACCGCGACCACCGCAAGATCATGGTCATCGACGGCAAGATCGGCTTCACAGGCGGCATCAACCTCTCCGACGAGTACATCAACCGCACCTCGCGCCTCGGCCACTGGAAGGACACAGCCATTGCCCTGCGCGGCGACGCCGTGCGCAGCCTGACGCTGATGTTTTTGCAGATGTGGGACGTCAGCTCCGTGCACTTTACGCCTGAAGTCTACAGCAAGTATCTCGACGTGTCGCAGCCGGCGCATGAAAAGGAAGCGGGCTATGTCATCCCCTATGGCGACAGCCCGCTCGACCGCAACCTCGTCGGCGAGATGGTCTATATGGATATCATCAACCGTGCCAACCGTTACGTACACATCATGACGCCGTATCTCATCATTGACAACGAGATGATCACGGCGCTGACCTACGCCGCGCGCCGCGGCGTGGAGGTCCAGCTCATCCTGCCGCATGTGCCTGACAAGGAGATCGCCTTCTCGCTTGCGCACACGTATTACCGCAGGCTGCTTGAAAACGGTGTACAAATTTATGAGTACGAGCCGGGCTTCGTTCACGCGAAGGTCTTCGTCAGCGATGACTGCAAGGCGACCGTCGGCACGATCAATCTGGACTACCGCAGCCTGTACCACCATTTTGAATGCGGCACGTACCTTTATGCATCGCCCGAAGTCGCAAAAATTGAGCAGGATTTCCAGCAAACGCTCGCCCGGTGTGTCCGCGCGGACGCAGAGCTTCTCAAAAACGACCCGTTTATGCGAAAGCTCATCGGCCCCGGCATGCGCATCATCGCCCCGCTGCTGTAAGAAGTAAAAAAGTCGAAACCGAAAGGTTTCGACTTTTTTTATTCTCAATTACTTTTCGAGCTGCTCGAGCGCGCTGCACACGGCAGTGTGCTCCTTCTGCACCGCCACATAGAGTGGCTGTACGCTTTCAGGCATCGAATCCTGACCGCGCGCAGCGCTTCCGTCATCTGAGAGCTGGCGTGGGCGAGCGAGCCGAGGCCAAGGTTCAGCGCCACGCCCTTGAGCGTGTGCACCGCGCGGAACGCCGTAGTCGTGTCGCCCGTGTTCATCGCATTCGTCAGGTTTTGCATGCTGTCATCGCCCGGGAACATATTAAGGAAGCGCACGATGCGCTCGTCGTTCTGAAAACGCGCCTTGGCTTCGCCGTAGTCGCCGCCGATGCTCGCGCTGATGTGCAGTTCAGGATACTCCTCGATGACGATCTCGTCAAGCGCGGCGCGGATGGACTGCAATTTCTTCTCCAAGATCTGCTGCGGCAGGTCGCGGAACAGCAGGAAGAATTCATCGCCCCCGTAGCGCACGAGCTCGTCGTCGCTGCGGATCTGCGATTTGATGGCCTGCGCCGCGCGATAGAGCGCCGCGTCGCCCGCCTGGTGGCCGAAGCGGTCGTTGATGTGCTTGAAGTTGTCCATGTCGATCATGGCGAACGAGAACCAGCCCTCCAGATTCTTGAGCCGTTCGTCGTAATAGCGGCGGTTGTAGACCTTGGTGACCGAGTCCATATACACCTGCCGGTCGCGCACGAGCAGCTGGTTGAGCACATTTTCGCGCTCGAACATGTCGTCGCTCTTGATGCGCTTGACCAGCTCGAGCGAATACGGCCTGCCGTCCACCTCGATGAACGACGCGAGCACATAATAGATATCGCTCGCTCGCGTTTCGATCTTCGTCTGTGGCTTGTGCGTGCGCAGCACCTCCTACGAAATGCAGTTTTCGCAGCGGCGCTTCTTTTTCCACACCGCGTAGCAGTGCTCGCTCTTTTTAAGCGTGCAGCCCTCATCCGTTTTCGTCAGCTCCACACAGATTGTCGGCGCGACCAGCCGCGCAATGTCAAAGATGCGGCGATATGCTCGGCAATGTTCATGCCGCCCATGATCTTGAGGCGCGAGATGACGGTGCTCTGCAATTCGGAGGGGACCGTAAGCACGCGGCGCAAAAGACCGTCGATACGCATACGCACGACCATTTCGCCGTCCTGCGGCTCCAAGTGGATATCGCTCGCGCGCTCGGAAAACGCGCGTTCAATAAGGCTGTTGACAAAGCGGATCGTCGGCGCGCTGTCGCCGGAGTCCATCGCCTCCTGTGAAACCTGCACGGGGACAATGTCCGGCGTCGAAGAGCCCGCCTCGCGCTTCATCTCCTCGATGACGCCGGCCGTGCCCTCGCTGCCGTAGAGCAGGCTGATGGCGTGCTCGGTCGTGCGGCGGGTCGCGATCATCGGGATCACACGCTTGCGCGAGGCAACTTTGACCTCCTCCTGCGCGACGAAGTCGAGCGGGTCGCTCATAGCAGGTACAGCGTATCCTTGACGAGCTTGACCGGCACGACGCAGAACTTCTTGGCGATATTCTTCGGCACATAGCTTGCAAGCTCCACGGGGATGGACACCGCCGTCAGGTCGACGAACTCGACGCCGAGCTGCATCTCCAGCGCCTCGATGAGCTGCTGCTCCGTGATAAAGCCGGCGCGGATGAGCACATCGCCCAGGCGCTCCTTTGTCTCCTTCTGCATTTCAAGCGCTTTTTCCAGCTGCTCGTTCGTGATGACGCCCGACGAGACCAGAAGATCGCCCAAACGCATGTACGCCATATTCATCCACCTCCATCTGCTATCTGCCGATGTATGTTAAGAAGTTGTATATCAGGAAAAATGCGCTATTGCTATAAACTTTTTTCTGAAAATTGTCAATAATGTTCAGTATTTCTCCCCATTTCGCACATATTTTACAATCCATATTTCTTTTTTCCTCAAATTTATCGTGCATTTTTACCGTCCGCTGACGGCTCTCCCGTTTTTTTGCGGAAATGCTTCGCCCTTTACGCTCTTTTTTCAATCATTTCTGGCAAAACAGCAGGAAAAACCGGGAAAATATCCCTTGAATGTTCCGTGGTTCTGTGCTAAGTTTACATTAAGTATCAAATGTTTCTAAAAAAACACGCATAAACAGTTTTTGTTTGGCACTGGCTTTTCCGGTGCCTATTTTCTTGTCCGCCTGCCCCGCGGCGGCATTTCTACAAAAGAGCGCGCCCTAAAATGCGTATGAGGTCTACACGATGGTCGAAGCCAAGATCCTGATCGCGGACGATTCGAAAATGAACCAGCAGATCCTTTCCGAAATCCTCGGCGGCCGCTACGAATACCTCTATGCCGACGACGGCATGCAGGCGCTCGAGCTGCTGCTGCTCGACATCAACATGCCCCGCCTCGACGGCTTCGGCGTGCTCGAGGTGATGAAGCAGCGCAACTGGCCGCAGGAGATCCCCGTCATCATCACCTCGTCCGAGGATGACGAGTCATTCATCCAGAAGGCCTACGAGCTCGGCGTAACGGATCACATCCGCCGCCCGTTCAACCTGACGGTCACGCAGCGGCGCGTGAGCAACGCACTCACGCTCTACGCGCGCCAGAAGCACCTTGTCCACCTGGCCGAAGAGCAGGTTTACGAGCACGAGAAGACGAACAGCGCCATCACCGACATTCTGCTGCGCCAGCTCATCTGCACATTTCGGAACGGCGCGCAAAATAGAAAGGAAGCATCATGGCACACAACAAATTTCTCCCTCGCGTGCTCGCCGCAGCGGCGGCGATGATGCTGCTCGCAGGCTGCGGCAGCAAGGCAGACCCCGGATTTTCCCCGGCGAACCCTGTCAATATCACGATCTGGACGTACTACAACGGTGAACAGCTCGAAGCGTTCAACGCGCTCGTCGACGAGTTCAACTCGACCGTCGGCAAGGAACAGGGCATCACGGTTGAGAGCTCCAGCCACGGCAGCGTGACCGATCTTGAGAACAACGTGCTCGCTTCTGCCGAGGGCAAGGTCGGTGCCGAGGCGATGCCCAACATCTTCTCCGCCTACGCCGACACTGCCTACGCGCTCGATGAGATGGGTCAAATTGCCGATCTGAGCGATTATCTAAGCGAAGAGGACCGCGCCGCCTTTATTGAGGACTATCTGAGCGAAGGCGACTTCTCCGGCTCGGGCAGTATCAAGATCTTCCCCGTCGCCAAGTCGGCGGAGCTGCTGTTTCTCAATGAAACGGACTGGGAGCCGTTCGCCGCCGCCACAGGCGCAACCTATGACGACTTGGCCACGATCGAAGGCCTCGTCTCCGTCGCCGAACGCTACTACGAGTGGACCGACGCGCAGACGCCCGACATCCCGAACGATGGACGCGCGTTCTTCGGCCGCGACGCGATGGCGAACTACATGCTCATCGGCGCCAAGCAGCTTGGCTGCACGATCTTCGACGCACAGGACGGCAGCATGACGCTGAACTTTGACCATGATACCGCGCGCACCCTCTGGGATAACTACTATGTACCCTTCATCAAGGGCTACTTTTCCGCAAGCGGCCGCTTCCGCAGCGATGATGTGAAGACCGGCAATATCATCGCCTACGTCGGCTCGTCTTCGAGCGCAACGTTCTTCCCCACGCAGGTCATCGCCGACGACATGGACAGCCACGACATCACGCGCAAGGCGCTTGAAAGCCCGAAGTTTGCGAACGGCGAGGACTACGCCGTGCAGCAGGGCGCGGGCATGGTCGTGACGAAGGCGAGCGATGCCGAGATTCAGGCAAGCCTCGCGTTCCTCAAATGGTTCACCTCACCCGAGCACAACATCACGTTCTCTGTCGACTCAGGCTACCTCCCCGTCACGCACGAGGGCAACTCCATCGACGCGATCCGCATAAGCGGTCTTGCCCTCAGCGATGAGATGGACGAAGTCCTCTCCGCCGCAGTCGACACGGTCAACAAAAACCATCTCTACACGCCCCGCGCCTTCTCCGGCGGCACGAACGCCCGCGCCATTCTTGAATATTCCATGAGCGATAAGGCAAGCGCTGACCGCGCCGCGGTCAAAGAGGCAATGGCGCAGGGGCAGAGCTTTGAAGAGGCCTCGGCGCAGTTCCTTTCCGACGAATGCTTTGAAGCCTGGTATCAGGATACGCTTGCATCGCTTGAGGCCTTTCAGGGCTGAGTGACTGTTCAATGACAAAAAAGGGGCCGTTTTATGTTCTTTCGCAAACCATCGGATCATGTGCCGCATGTCACCATCTTCCATACGATCCTGCGCTCCATGCTCTGGATCCTGTTCATCGAGATCGCGCTGCTTGTCGGCATTCTCTATCTCTGCCGCATCAACACGAACCTTGAGCAGAATGCTGTCGACATCTTGCAGATACAGACGGAAAACCGCCAAAACTATCTGCAAGGCCAGATGCTCGACGCGCAGGATCTCTCGTCGCTTGCGGGCAAGATCAACGCCGTGACGCAGGCCATGCTCGACGACGGCGAGATCAGCCTTGACACGCTCGACAGCGGCAGCGACGCCGCATCCCCCCTGCTGCTCTCGATCGGCGACAGCCTGATCTCCTCGATGCGCCATCGCCCCGTCACCGGCATTTTTGTCGTGCTCAACACGCACGATCTCGACACACGCAAAAAGGGCGAGCCGCTGCCCTGCCTTTACCTGCGCGACCTTGACCCGAATTCCTCCCCCTCGCAGCGCAATTCTGATCTTATGCTCGTGCGCGCACCCGCACAGGTCGTACAGTCACTCTACATTGCGACCGACACGAGCTGGACGCCCTCGATCAACTATGGGTCCAACGGCAGCAGTGGCTTTCTCTATCCCGTCTTTCAGGCAGCCTACCACGGAAACGGCGAACTGGACGCCGCGGACTACGGCCACTGGACGTCCTCGCCCTACACGCTCTCCGGCGACGATCACTCCGCCATCGCCTACACCATCCCGCTTATTTTAGATGACGGCACGGTCTACGGCGTGCTCGGCGTCGAAATTCTTGAAAGCTACCTGCAAGCCCTGCTGCCGGGCACCGAGCTGCAGAATGACAGCTCGGGCACCTATCTTCTCGGCGTCGCATCGAATTCCGCCATCGGAAAAGACGACCTTACCGTCAGCGTCATCTCCGCCTCCCCCGCCGCAAATGCGCCACAGCAATCCTATGACCAGACGCTGCTGCTCAAGCCGTCAAAGCGCGGTGGCTACCAGAGTGACTCCCCCCTCGGCCTTTGTCACGCCGCCGTGGCACCGCTGACGCTCTACAACCGCAACGCGCCGTTTTCCAATGAGCAGATGCTGCTTATCGGCTCGGTGCCGGTATCGACGCTTTACGCCTTTTCAGGCTATGTGCTGCGGTTTTTGATCATCGCGGTCCTCGTCGTGCTCACTGCAGGACTTTTCAGCAGCCTTGTGCTGGCGCGCAAGCTCTCGCGCCCGATTTCGCGCCTTTCCGACGAGGTCGCGCACGCGCGTGAAAGCCGCAGCTCCATCCCCATGCTCTCCGCCACCGGCATCATCGAGCTCGACCGGTTCTCCTCCGCGTTCACGCAGCTCGGACGCGAGGTACTCGATACTTCGACCAAGTTTCTGCGCATCATGGACATGGCAAGCGTGGAGCTCGGCGGCTATGAGCTGCGCTCCGCTCCCGACAGCATCTATGTCACCGACAATTTCTTCGACCTTCTCGGCATGCCCGGCGTTGACGCAGACGACTTAACAGCGCAGAGTTTCCGCGAGCTTTTGCAGCGCTTTGAGCGCTCGTGCCCCCACTCCCCCGCGCCCGACGGCGCGATGCTCTACCACATCCGTCTGCCAAGCGGCAAAGAGCGCTACCTTCGCATCGAGACGACACACGAAGACGGCACGCAGGTCGGCCTTGCCGAGGATGCGACCGCCAACACGCTTGAAAAGCTGCGCATTGAGCACGAGTGCGACTATGACACGCTCACAGACCTCTACAACCGCCGTGCCTTCCACCGCATCTGCGCCGAGTTCTTCTGCTCACCCGAAAAGCTCGGCCACGCGGCGCTTTTGTTGTTCGACCTCGACAACCTCAAGCAAATAAACGACACATTCGGCCACGACTGGGGCGACGAGTACATCCGCCGCACAGGCGAATGCTTTGCCAAGAACGCTCCCGCGCGTACTGTCTGCGCGCGCATCAGCAGCGATGAGTTCAGTGCACTCTTCTACGGCTACAACGATCAGGATACGCTGCGCGCCGACATCCGCGCGCTGAAAGCCGCCCTTGAGCATTCTGTCGTCCAGCTTCCCAGCGGACGTGAGCTGCGCGTGAGCGTCTCCGGCGGTATCGCGTGGTATCCCGAGAGCAGCACAAATCTCATCACACTGCGCAAATACGCGGACTTTGCCATGTATCAGGTCAAGCTCTCGCGCAAGGGCGAGCTGCTGGAATTCGACCCTGAGGTCTACCGCACCAGCCTGCAGGAAAGACGCTGCCATGAGGAGTTCCGCCGTCTCATCAACGAGGAGCTTGTCACCTACCGCTTCCAGCCCATTATCGACGCAAAAGACGGCAGCGTCTTCGCCTATGAAGCGCTCATGCGCGTGGATCTTCCCACGCTGCACTCCCCTGCTGACGTGCTGCGCCTCGCGCGCGAGGAAAACTGCCTGCACGAGGTCGAGCGCATCACGTTCTTCTGTGCGTCAAGTGCATATCAGGCGCTTGAAAACGCCGGTAAGGTCGTGCCCAGCGCGCTGCTGTTCGTCAATTCGATTGCAAGCCAGTATCTAACGCCCGATGAGCTTTCGGAATACTCCGCGCGCTACGCCTCGATCCTGCCGCGCATCGTCATTGAGATCACGGAGGAAGAGTGCCTCGACCCCAAGGCGCTGCGCATCAAGCAGACGATCCGTGGCAGCTCTGGTGCGTTCGCGCTCGACGACTACGGCAGCGGCTACAGCAACGAGCGCAGCCTTCTCGAGCTCTCGCCCAACTACATCAAGATCGACCTTTCCATCATCCGCAGCATCGACACCGACGCCAACAAGCGCCAGATCGTGTCGAACACCGTGTCCTACGCGCACCAGCGCGGCATGAAGGTCGTGGCCGAGGGCCTTGAGACCGCGGACGAGGTACGCACCGTGCTGTCGCTCGGCGTCGACCTTCTGCAGGGCTTCTTCCTCGCGATGCCGCAGGTCGAACCCGGCGGCGCGAGCGAAGAAAGTCTTGCCGTCATCGCCGAGATGCACAGCCAGAGCGATGAGAGTCAAATTTCGATATTTGGCGGCGACAAGCAGTAAATATCGCAAAAAGGCTCACGAAAGCATTGCTTTCGTGAGCCTTTTTCTTTTATCCGTTCTCTTTCGCCGTGCGGGCGCATTCGATGATCGTGCGCGCCGCGCGGTCGATGTTGATGGGCTTGGAGAGGTGGGCGTTCATGCCCGCAGCGAGGCATTTTTGAATGTCCTCATGGTAGGCGTTGGCTGTGAGGGCGATGATGGGGATGTGCTTCGCCGTCTCGCTGTCGAGCTTTCAGATGGCGGCAGTCGCCTCCAGGCCGTTCATCACCGGCATCTGCATGTCCATCAGGATCGCATCGAACTCTTCTGGCGCGGCCTGCTCGATCCGCTGTAAGCAGTCCTGCCCGTTCACAGCGCGCACACAGTGCACCCTGTAGCCGCGCAGTTGCTCGGCGGTGATCTCGTAGTTTAGCCACGAGCACGGTGAGCGGCTTTTCCGGCAGCGTGATGGCCGTCTCGGTGTGCTCTTCGGTCTCGGCGTCGTCCGCCGCGGCGGGCAGGTCGAGCGGCACGCGGAATGTCGTGCCCTTGCCGACCTTGCTCTCAGCCCCGATCGCACCGCCCATCAGGTCGACGATCTTTTTCACAATGGCAAGGCCGAGGCCGCTGCCGCGCACCTTGTTGACGCGCGTGTCGACCGCGCGGGAAAAGGCCGAATACATCTGTTCCATGAACTCCGGCGTCATGCCGATGCCCTTGTCGCTCACGACCGAGACAAGGCGGACCTTGCCGCTCTCGGCAAGCTTTTCCTCATAGGCCTCGAACTTCACATCGCCGTTTTCCGGCGTATACTTGACGGCGTTTGAGAGCAGGTTCATATAGATCTGCCCGAGGCGGATCTGGTCGGAGAGCAGCACATTGTGGGAAATGTCGTGCAGCTTCCCCGAAAAGCGGATGTTTTTCGCCTCCGCCATGCCCGCGATGGCCTGGCAGTAGAAGTCAAACAGCTCCGGCAGCTTCACCGGCTGCGAGACGATTTTGAACTCCCCGCTCTCGATGCGCGAGATGTCCAGCACATCGTCGATGAGCTCCTGCAAGTTGCTGCCGCTGACACGGATCTTTTCCAGGCACTCTTTCATCTTATCCGAATCGTCCGCGTGCTGTAGGGCGATGTTCGTAAAGCCCATGATGACATTCATCGGCGTGCGGATAGCGTGCGACATGCGCGAGAGGAACTCGGACTTTGCCTCGTTCGCGCGGCGTGCCGCAGTCTCTCCGCGAGCGTCGAAAGGTCAAAAAACGGTTCAACATAGGGCAGATACTCCGGCAACGATGCTCTGCTTGCTCATTTCACTCATGTGGACGCTCGCTCTGCCGCTGTGTCCGGTCAGACGGTGCATCTGCCGCTCGCTTGCAGCCTCTTCATAATAACCCGTGCGCAGATCGATACGGTAGATCGTATAATAGATCTTGCTGATGGCCGAGATGACCTCGTAGCTCATCCGGCTCTCCGTGAGCACCGTTTCCAGCGCGTGCTGGTGCTCGCGCTCCTCCCTCACGATCTCATCCACGCTGCGGAAGTCCAGCAGGATTTGAAAACTCGTTTCCGTCTGCTGCACCCTATTGGCGCGCACCTCGAAATAGATGTTCCCGATGGCGTTCGGCACACTCTGGTAGCGGCGGCTGACGCGGTCCTTGGTCCTGAGCTCGCGCATCAGATTTTCTGCGTCCAAAAATTGCAGGAAGTCCGGTGCGCTCTCCTTAAGGACGCACTTGTGATAGTAATGCTCGACCGCCTCGGCATGGGAAAACAGCTCCTGCCCATGCGGGAGCAGGTCGCCCGCGGAGTTGGAGTGCTCCTCGATCTTGACGATCTCGGCCCGGTCGTTCATCAGGTCCACACGATAAACGGACGTGCTGTCCTTGCAGAGCACCTTGAGCATCTGCTGCTCAAGCTTCACGACCTGCAAATTCTGCTCGAGCGACTTCTGCTTTTCTTCCAGCAGCGTCAGCATGCGCAGGTTCTCCCGCGCGCTGCCGAGGTGCCCGCCGACAAAGGCAAGCAATCGGAGCTGGCCGGCCGTCATCGCCCGCTGCGGATTGTCAAGGCCGAAAAAGCCGCTCAGATTGCCGCGATAGAAGACCGGCACCGCGATCTCGGAGTGGATGCTCTGCGTCTTCAGGATCTCGTACTCGCTCGGCATCTGCGTTTTCACGTCTTCAATATTGGGAATGACGATCGTCTCGCCGCGGCCGAAGACCTCCAGCCAGTACGGCATATCCGCGGGAACGATCTCCGTCAGGTTGTCGATCTGCGGCGCGACGCCGTTCGCGCACCACTCAAAGGTGTTGCAATAGGCCTCCGCCGTCCCCTCCAGCCGCTCGAAGAGGAACACGCGGTCGGACAGCATGGCCTCGCCGATCAGGCTCAGCAGGCGGCAAACCAGCTCGTCCATCTCCTCCTTGCTGCGGGAGCGGTCGATACGCGCGAGCTGATCGATGAGCGCAAGGCTGTATTCTGCCGCAATGCTCGCCCCTGCGGTCACGGGCGGATGCTCTGCTTGCTTCATGCGCTTGTCTCCTTTGCGGCGTTTACACTTGTCATAAATATGCAAAATTGGTCATAGTTTGTTTACTATAGCATGGGGTAGTTCGAAAGTAAACGCGAAGTTGTCCCTCCCGTCGATCGTTCGGCATCACCGCACAAAAAGTGCGCCGGCTCGTTGAGCCGGCGCACTTTTATTTGTTTTCACATTCTGACGCTTTACTTCTTCTTGCCGCCGAGGAATTCCGGCAGGGGCTTGCCCTGCTTGAGCCACTGGTGATACTCGGCCGTCGCGGCGAACTCGACGTCGCCCGCAGAGTTGAGCGCGGTCTCGACAGAGTCCTGAATGACGCCGATGATGAAGCCGACGCCGACGACCTGCATGGCGACGTCATTGGAGATACCGAACAGGGAGCAGGCCATGGGGATGAGCAGCAGCGAGCCGCCCGCCACGCCGGAAGCGCCGCACGCGCCGAGGGCCGACATGATCGAGAGCAAAATCGCCGCGGGCAGCGAGACCTGCATACCCAGCGTATTGGCCGCGGCCAGCGTCATGATGGTGATGGTGATGGCCGCGCCGTCCATGTTGATCGTCGCGCCGAGGGGGATAGAGACGGAGTAGAAGTCCTTGTCCAAGCCGAGCTTTTCGCACATCGCCATGTTCACGGGGATATTCGCCGCGGAAGAGCGGGTGAAGAACGCCGTCAGGCCGCTTTCACGCAGGCAGCGGAACACCAGCGGATAGGGATTGCAGCGCAGATAGATGAAGATGATGATGGGGTTGATGACAAGCGCCATGAAGAGCATCGTGCCGACCAAAAGCAGCAGGAGCTTGCCGTACTGGGTGAAGATCGCAAGGCCGTTGCTCACAACGTTCGTGAACACAAGGCCCATGATGCCGAACGGTGCCAAATTGATGATCCAGCGCACGATGGTGGACACCGCGTCCGCCGTGTTGCTGAGGAAGACCTTCGTCGAGTCCGCACCGAGCTTCTTCATCGCCACGCCGAAGAGACAGCCCCACATCAGAATGCCGATGTAGTTGCCGTTCATAATGGCGGAGATGGGGTTCGAGACGATGTTGGACAGCAGCGTGTGCATGACCTCGCCAAGGCCCTGCGGGATGACCTCGGCCTCAGCGGCCTCGGGCAGCAGGAGCATCTGCGGGAAGAGCATGCTGGTCACAACGCTCAGTGCCGCGGCGACGAACGTCGTAAGCATGTAGAGCCACATGACCGTGCCGAAGCGGCGGTCGAGCTTGGACGAGCCCTGCGCCAGCGCGCTCGCCACGATGACGAACACCAGCACGGGGGCAATGCCCTTGAGCGCGCCGACAAACAGGTTGCCAAGCTCCTTTAACCACGTCGCGCCGGGACAGACCAGCGCCAGGATCACGCCGACGACAAGGCCGATCGCGATGCGCAAAATCAGGCTGACGCCGTTATACGCGGCGGCAATTTTTTTAAGGGTCTTCATAAAGGGATTCATAGGGGCATCTTCTTTCTTTACAAAATCTAACGCTCTTACGATCCTCTTCTCTCTGCTCAGGCCGCAAAGGCGCTTTCACTAACGGCCTTTATTATATCTTTATGTGCAGGAAATTGCAAGGAGCGGACAGATGTATTTCTACGAAAAACACTCCAATGACAGAAATTCGTCATTATCGCCATGAGATCTGCTGTCTGTCGCCGTCTCGCAGCACGAAAAAGTCTTTTCTGTCCGCACGCCATAAAATTCTTGCGCAGGCGAACGGATTCTATTGACATCTTTGGGCATTTTTGCAAGAATCCGATTCGTCTGTCAAAAAACACAGCACAAATAATAACACCCATCGGATCATACCGACGGGTGTTATTTACATAACCGCATTTTACATCGGCTCAGCGTGTTCGCCGCAAAGTGCAGCAACGGTCAGCGCAAACAGCTCCGCGCTTCGCACGATCTCATCTACCACAAGGTACTCATTTGCACCGTGCATGTGATAATCTACACCTAATCGGGAAGCGCCAAACGCCACGCCATTTTTCAGAAAGCGCGCATATGTCCCGCCGCCAATAGCAAGGCACTTGCCCGGTTCGCCCATGACCTGCTCATAGCAGCCTAAAAGCGTCTGGATAAACGGACTATGCAGGGAAGCACAGTGTTCTCTTCCCATGTGCCTGAATAGCTCGTATATAGGCCGCCCTTTTCCAGGTTGATGACGGGATACTCTCCGTCCGGCGAATAAGAACAGGGTGTTTCTTCCTTCCGTGTGTTGAAAGATCCGGGATGGGAATTGCTGACAGCAACGCCTTTATATACGGGTGCAGCGGATTCTGGAACAGCTCTTTACTGGGCACTCTTTCCACACACTGCCCCAAATACATCACTGCAATCTCATCTGAAATGTGCTTAACGACCGACAGGTCATGCAGCATGTCAGTCATATCGCCCGCACAGAGCTTGGGTTTGACAAGTTTGATTACCACAGTCTTCGTCACACCCACGCCACCATGCTTGCCGAAAAGGGTGCTTCGCCCAAATATGTGCAATACCGCCTCGGTCACAAGAACATTCAGGTCACAATGCAGATCTATCAGCATCTCACAAATAAGATGTCCACCGAAAATGCACATGTGGGGAGACAGGATATTTGAGAAATGCGGGATAGGGCGGGATGAGAGGGGAGACGGCGGGAAAACCCCTGAAATACGCGGGAAACGGCGACTTTCGGCGCGGGACGGAGGCGCGAATTATCAACAATCTTGAGATGAGGATGCGTCGGCGGCGGTCGGCGCTTTTTTCACGCCCACGAGGCCGCACAACGGCGGCGGCGCGGCGAGGCGCACACATACGCAGAATACAAAGAAGCCCCGGAAACGCCCGTATAACGGCATTTCTGAGGCTTTTAGATGGTATGAGCCGCTCGGCCCCGTCCCGGAAGTCACAGCAGCAGACCAAGAGGACGAGAGCTTCGCGGCTCATGCTGCTATTGTAGCAGACGCGGCGGCGGATTGCAAGAGGGGCAAGCGTGCTAACGGAGCGTTAGAGCGTGCGAGTTTTGGGGAAAACGGGGCTTTTCGGCGCGGATCGGCGGGGATTAGGGCGTGCGCTGGCCGTGCGAGGCGTGCGCGGCGGGGCGGCGAAGCGGGGCAAAACAGGCGGCGAGCAATGGGACAAATCTGCAAAACCGATGGGACTGTGTCCCATTGCCCTGTTTTCAAGGGTTTTCGGGCTTTCGACCCTCGTTTTTCGCCGCTTCATCAATGGGACAGAAAACAGATTTACAACTAAATCAAAACAGCGCAAAAAATCAAGCGGTTCCACCTTGGGCTTCAGCGTCCTCGGCGGGGCCGCTTTTTGTTGCGGAGCTGCCGTTGTGATACGTCCAGTAAATAGACTCTTTTTTCCGTTCGACGTGCTTTCGATATTTGAGATGAACGAGGTCAAAAATGTCCTCCCGCTGCTCCTCCGGCAGGAGGCGATACATGGCGATCAGATCGGCCTCCTCGCCCTCCAGCGGCGAGCCGTCGCAGATCAAACCCGCCGTCTTCTGATGGGCGAAGAGGTCGTCGCTCGCTTTTGCGGGGGACGGTTCAATTTCGAGTAAGTAGTCGGCGGACACCTCGAAAATTCGGGCAAGCGAAGCAAGCGCATTATACCCCGGCTTGCTTTTCCCAGTCTCCCAATCGCCGACGTTTCCGGGAGAAACGCCAACTTCTTTCGCAAGCTGGCCTTGGGTAAGGTTCTTTTCAGAGCGTAGTTTTTTTAGTAGGGCACTGAACACAAAAATACCTCCTCGAAATTGCGGGTAATTCACACGCAAAACTATTGACAAACTCGTAAATGCGAGCTATACTAAGTGCGAAAAGTGGTTTATGAATAAAGCAAAATAAATCATAGCACACCCCGACCGAAAAGGAAATAGCAAATCGGCGAACGGTAGAGTAAAAGCGAGCGGCGGAGGCGTTTTTCAGAAGGAGAACGACAACATGAAGAACGACATCGCAGACATCCTGTTCAAGTACACCACTGGCGAGGCCACACTGGAAGAGACGAACGACGCCTTGAAGGAGGCGGAGGCGGGTTTCAACTTGGAACCGGGCCGCAACGAGATCACCCCCGACGAGATGGCCCTCACCACTGTCGGAGATACCCCGGAGGAGGCCAACGGCTTCGGCCTGTTGGACACCGGCACCGGCAGCATGGAGAAAGTCCACGTCACCAACGGCAAGCTGGACGAGGCGATCAATCAGGTCAACCATGACGGCACGACCAATATGCTGGCCTTCGTCATCATCGGCCCCAATCGTTACGAGGTCAAGGGCGACACCCTGACGGACTGCTAAAGCCCACCAACACCTAAGCGACTCTTAGATTTAATTCCGCCGACCGCCGTTCGCTTTTGCTCTACCACAAACGCCGAGAAAAGGAAAGGAGGCAGATCATGAGACGCGGCAAGAAGCCCACCCGCAAGCAGAAGATCCGGCTCGGGCAAGCGGGCCTCGCCCCGGAGAACTGGCTGGTCGTGAAGCAGAAAGCAAACGGCGAGCTAATCATTCTGAACAAGTACCACGACACGATCCGCGTCATCCCGCCACTGGCCGGATGAGCTTTGTAGGAAGGAGCAGCAGCATGAAGGAGCAACCGCACATCTGCCCACTGTGTGGGCGAGCATACGACGAGCCGCCCGCGCTGTCGCGAGTGGACAACCAGACGGACATCTGCCCAAGGTGCGGCATGATGGAGGCACTGGCGGCCATGCCGAGGCGGGAAACGCCACAGGATCGGACGCGGCGGGCCGTGTACGCCACGGGCAACCGCTGGGCGATCGAAAACTTTGAAGCGACCCACCACTAAGCCGAAACGCCCGGAAGGGCGTCACCGGGAACTGCCCCACCCGGTCTGAAGATGGCAGGGCAGAAAGGAATGACGGCAGCATGAGAAAGATCAAGAAGATCAACGGCTTCCTCGTGGTCAAGTTCAACGACCGCGAGAAGCGCGAGTACGAGGGCACGGCCCTCGGAGAGTACGGCGTGATCGACGCGGAGGTCTACACGGGCAATCTGGACATTGACCGGGGCGCGATGGAGTACGACGACGCGGACACGCTGGAGGTGGCCGTGGAGCTGGCACGGGGGCTGGAGTCCGAGGAGGACATCACGGACGAGCCGCCCACCTACACCGCCGCCGTGGAAACGAATGAGAGCTATACCGAGGAGGCGGTGGAGCCCGCCGCCCTGATCGAGGGCTGGACGCGCCGCCTTGCCACGCAGGTCAAGAGCAAGCACTACCCCGACACCGACCCGCGCACCGCCGCGCACGAGCTTTACGGCTTCAAGATGGCGCTGCATCAGATCGGCTTCCTGCCGGAGAGCGAGGTCATCACCGACCCGGACACCTTCGGCGCGGGACGGCTGGACGGCCCCATGCCGCGCAGTCCCGAGGAGCTGCTGGCGTTCGTGTGCGACGAACGGTGCAAGAACCGGGCCGGACATACGCAGGAGGAGCTGGACGCCATTTGCGCGAAGTGCCCGCTGGGACAGCTCTACGAGGACGCGGAGGCACAAGACCTGCGCATCCGGGAGCGGAGCGAGCGAGCGCTGCGGGAGCACATCGAGGGCGTGAGGCACGCTGAGGACACCCTGACCGCCCTGCTTGGCGGGCATGAGGCGCTGGCCTACCTTGCGGCGCTGCGGGACGGACAGATCCTGCAGGAGAACGAGTGCGAGCACTATGCGGCGCAGATCGCCGAGGCGGGCGCAGCGTGGGAGACGGTGCTGGAGGGCGTGAGCTTTGAAGACCTCTCCCGGCTGCGGCACCTGCTGCGGGAGGTGGACGAATACATCAAGGACGGCGGCGAGCTGTTCAACGGCTTCCAGCACGAGACAGAGCGCATCCCGGCGCATCGGCTGGAGGAGCTCCACCAGCTCGGGACGGCGCTTCTCGGCGAGTGCCCGGAGAACGACTGCACGATCTACCGCAACGTGTTCCGCATGGCGGTCGATGTCGACGGGCAGATGGGCAAGCTGACGGGCCACGCGAGGGAGACGATGCAGCGGGAGTATGATCGGCTGCTCCGGGAGTTGAACCACCTCTACACCATGAACCACGCGGTGAAGAAATACCGGGAGGCGCAGCATGACAGGACTTGAACTGCTCAAGGCCCCGGAGGCCACGGCGGGCGAGATCGCGGACATCATCTCCGCACCGTGCCCGCCCATCATCCCCGCCCACTGTGACGGCGTGAGCTGCCGCGCGTGCTGGCTGGCATGGCTGACAGGCGAGCCACTCAAAGGGAAAGAGCCGCCCGACAAGCGGACGGCTCTGGATGGGAAGGGTCTTCACTTTAGCAGTGCCAACGCAAGCGAAACTCGCCGGGTTACGCTATGGGGCGTAAGAGTTGGCGATGGCTACTTCAACAGTCAAAATCTTTCGCTGCACATCGGCGAGGTGGTTCTCGTCAGCAAGAGCGAAAACGGGTATGAAGCAGTCACTAAAGACGGCAAGCGCTTAGGAAAGCTCACTCCTTATCGGCGCGAAGGTCGATGAAATCCGGCGAGTATTCTTCCTCAAAAATACCGTCTATGTGGATATCGACAAAACGTTCCGACATGAATTGAAGAGCCTCGCGCCACTCGTCATAAGTGAACACGCCCTTCTCCATGAGGATTTTCGCCAAGGCTCTCGCACCCAATTCATGCGCGACCATGCTTGTGGTTATCCCGAGAATAGCGGGAGTCTTGGCAATCTCTTTGACATATTTATCGTGCTTAGTCATATACACACCCCCTCCCCGGGCAGCGGCCCAGCTCCATTATACACGAGCGGGAGGGCAAAGGAAAGGAGCAGCAGAATGTTCAGCACAGAAGATCTCAAGACCGCGATCGGCGCTACCGTCATCGCACGGCGAAACGCGGCGGCGCGGCTGCGGGAGGCGGGCAACCCCCGCGACCCGTTCCGGGCGCTGCCGGGGATGGAGCAGCAATTCTTTGAAGCGGCGCAGAGCGTGCGCAGCTACGACCTCGTTCTCAACTTACTTGAGAGAGAAGTGAAGCGGGAGGCGCGAAAGCGTGCGGGGCGCACGGCGCAAAGCGCGGCGGCGTTCCTTATCACGGCGGGGCTCATC
>OHHI01000472.1_pt1 | contig 24293 bp, 20 predicted proteins | sample 1568001 | NCBI WGS metagenome assembly OHHI01 (sample SAMEA3879506, study PRJEB24766) | human gut metagenome | biome: human-associated habitat; feature: feces | place: USA | collected 1985/1987
CCGTGAGTTTCTCAAAAAGGAGCACCCGATCCGGTTTAACAGCCTTATCCTCAGCGGCCAGCTCTGGACATATCTGGCGGACTTGAACGAGCAGGCACAGGAGCGTTTGTTCCTGATTGTCGAGCAGCTGAAGACAGCCGAAGGTGTGATCGAAGATTTGAAAGCAGCCGACCCGATGGCATGGGTCGGAGCCATGAACAACATCCGCAACCGTGCAGAGGAAATCATCCTCCACGAATTGATCTACGGGGAGGATGCGGTATGAGAATCCTTGAAGAATTTTGGTACGGCAATATTGAGCCGACCGAGTATGATACCTCTCCCTATAAGGAGTACAAGAAGTTGCAGGAGCTGATCTGCAGGAATGAAGAGAAGCTTCTGGCCACCATGACAGGTCAGCAGAAAGAACTGTTTGAGAAATACACAGACTGCGTCCGGGAGTTCCAGACAATAACCGACTGCCTCCTGTTCCAGAACAGCTTTAAGCTTGGAGCCAGGATGATGCTGGAAGTCACAGAAGAATAACCGAACATATAATTGCAGCCAACCGGCCAACAATGGTCGGTGGGGCAGGTTCTGTTATCATGGTAAGTATGTAGATGGACCTCAGTCAGTTACCTATTTTGTTGATGGAAAAACCGCTGTTTTTCTTACAGACGATTCTTAACTTATGAGGAGCTTTGATTTTATGGGAGCTTAGCTTGTAAGACCAAATCATCATATCGAGCAAATCCTGCTGTGAAATAGATGCCCCGGCTCCCCCATCAAAAGCCGTAGTCCCCGCACCCAAAATCGGCACACAGACATCCTGTTCAGAATAGTGATCCTCCAACTCTTTCCACAGTAGATTCAAGCACTGAAGATACTCATCACGGGAAAAGAATCTCCCCTTGCCCTTTTCATCAAGTTTTGCAAACGCCATCAAAAGGTCATTTCCATTGGGCACTATGGTTCCAGAATCATATCGTGTTTTTTGTTGATACCGTGATTTAGCCCGAGCAGGCGTAATGTTGGTAGCATCAATCAGCTTCTGCACATCTAAATCTGGATGCGCTGTTAAATACTGCCCGCAAATAGACTTTGGATTTATATCTGCGGTTTTATCACCGACTTGTGTTGTGAAGCACTCGTCAAAATTGATTACCCGCTTGCAGTTCCTCTTTTTGAGGATATTACCATATTCAACCCGAATCGAATAATTCTCTCCATGTATTGTCGTCCATCGGCGGAGTTTCAGAAAAAGCGCATATACCGCCGATATGGCAATCCAAATGAGCAGAAAACAGGCAAGGCGAGAAATGATGATATTTACATCCTCGGCTTCTAAACCCGAAATCCATTTGCATTGGTTAAGGAGCTCCTGTGTTATCCATCCACGACTGGCAAAGAATGACTCAGGCACAAATGTAAAAATACCTGTAACGACGGCAAATGCCGCCGCTACACTTTTCTTAATAAAATCAATCAAAATCCAAGCACCTCTTTTATGTAGGCATAGTCACCGACTTTTCTACCATAGGCATCATATTTCCAGAATGGTTTTGCATAATCCTCGTATCCATTCATATAGGAAGGAAGCCAGCTTGCCTCTTTTCTCGTAGAATTGTAGACGATAATAATCGTCTTTTTCCTCTTCTTGGCCTGTTCAAATTCATGGCGAAGATAGGAATACTTATTTATATTGCCACAATCTTCATTCTCACCAGGGGTAGATGCGCTAAAAACCTTACACGCCTTAATGCCGTTTGTGTTTTGCTTGTACGGCGTACAAGTGCACTGTCCCTGTTCCTTAGAAACACGTTCGCATCCACTTCCTGCTGTGCGAGATCCAGTCATATCTCCAACAACGAAAATCACGGCGGAGGAAGCGTTGATTTGACGATTAAATTCCGCTTTCAAATCACAGATGCGGCAGTCATTGCCATTGGCAACACTGCCAGAAGCCGCTTCGGACATGTCAAGGAAATCGACCTTGTGCAGGGCATCGCTTCCCCATTTATTCAATTCGTTCACAACATCGCGATCTCCGTTGAATAAATCGTAGTCAGCACTAATATAAACTCGCTTGCTCATGTAAGACACACTCCGTTCGAAAAATGTATTTTCAGATGCCGAAAGTACAAGTAGTTTACGGCCTCTTTATATTCACAACATATTGTATTGCGAAAGCCGAAAAAACACAATATCTTCTCTTTTTTGCCGGTTGCATAATGTAAATTATCCTCACCCACAAAGATAATTGTATCGTTCGTAATATCCTTAGCTTTCAGCTTCCCCTCTTTCACCATCTGCATTTTCTGCTCACGAATACGCTCCAGTAATACAGATGCAGGTTCATCATTCGGATCCTGCGGAACTAATTTACCACGAATAGCTAGGTCAAGAATTTTTTGTCTTAATGCTTTTGTATCCATTATTCTTTCACCTCTCCTATAAGTGTTTCAAGCTCTGCTACAGCCTTAGATATGTTAGCTGATTTTTCTTTTATCTGTTCTAATAACTCCGCCAGAGTGTAATCATCTGTTCCGGTATCCCTCTTCATCCAAGTAATATCAAGGCTTGCCTTATCTCTTGCTAGAATTTCTTCATAAGTGAACTTTCTCCATCTGCCATTCGGATTTTCTTCGCTATATGTTTCTTTACGAGCTGATAAATCACCATCCGCATAACAAGCTACGAAGTCATCAAAATCCTCTTTTTTCAGTGGATTGGTCTTACCAAAAGAAGGCATATCATTCCTAAGGTCATAAATCCATACTTCTTTTGTATTATCCTTATCTGTCTTTCCTCTTGTGAAGAAAAGCACATTTGTTTTAACACCCTGAGCATAGAAAATACCCGTAGGAAGTCTAAGTATTGTGTGTAAATTGCATTTTTCCATCAAGTCCTTACGAATATTCTCTCCATCACCATCTGCAAACAGGACATTATCCGGAAGAACTACCGCTGCTCTTGCCTTACCATCAGTATTTAAGCTTCTGTAAATATGTTGTAAGAAATTTAACTGCTTATTGCTTGTAGGGAAAGTAAAGTCATCTCTGGTTGCACGCTCTCCCCCCTTCTTTGTTCCAAATGGCGGATTTGTAAGTACCACATCGTACCCCTTCATATCCTTACCGGCATTAGATAAAGTATCTGCAAGCTTTATCTCGCCTTCGATGTCATGCAACATTGCATTCATCAATGCAAGTCTGTGAGTATCATGAACCAACTCACTTCCGGTAAATGCCTCTTCTCTCTCAAATTTTGCTGTATCAGCATCTAATTCAAAGAAATCATCTGTTTTTTCGCGCACATACTGACTTGCTGAAATCATAAAACCAAATGTACCACATGCAGGATCATTACAACGTTCCCCTGGTTGCGGCTTTACTAATCTGGTCATAACATCAATCAGAACTCTTGGAGTAAAATACTGACCGGCTCCGGATTTCTTTTCATTTGCATTTTTCTCTAATAACCCTTCATAGAGATTTCCCAATCCCTCTTCACGTGCAGAAAACCAATCAAGTCCATCAATCGTTGTAATAATCTTCTCAAGATTCTTAGGCTCATCAATATTAGTTGCTGATCCCTGATAAATCTCACGCACGCGTCCGGTACAGTTCTCACCCAGATAATTTAATAGCCCTTTATAAAACTTTTTCAGTTCCACACCACTCTTAGATTTTAAATCATCCCAGCGATAACCTTCGGGAATCTGTGATTCTGCTCCGGTTTCTTTTGCCATTTTTAAAAACAATATATATGTAAGCTCCGTTACATATTGATGATATGTAATTCCATCATCTCTTAAAACATTACAGAGATTCCAGAGTTTTGATACAATTTCCTGTGTTGTCATGCGGTTCTTCCTCCATCATCGTATAGATACTCATTAAGTTCTATAACAACGCTTTCTAATTTATTTCCAAATACTTTATTTATCTTTGCGAAGCCACCCTGCGACTTAAATCTGCCATCTTCGTCAAAAACCTGTACATTGAGTACTGATTCATTCAAAAGATAATCTTCCATACGCTTAATCCAGTTTTGTTCCTGCATAGTAAAGGTATGTGCCTTGCGCAATCTATCAACAGCTTTTCTGATTCTTGCTTCGTGGCTAATCAGCACAGAGCCAATTGCATAACGACGAATTAAACTGATAATGTCTGCTGCCATCTCCTCATTTGTAAGCTGAGAAATAGCAGTATTCAATTGTTGCACTGTATAGCCTTCTCTATCCAAAGCAAGCGACAGCGATTTCAAGCTGTCTCGTGTAAGTTCCCGCGGTCTTGTACATATGATTTTCAAAGCTGCAATTTCATTAATGTTCGTCTGAACATAATTTGAGAATGCATCCAAATAATCTTCCGGCCTGGCATCCTGATTACCATAACCTCTTGTATGACTAATTAGCTCATCTTCCTTATCTGAAATCACAACCGGCCTGCCACCGTTTGTCTTGCTCTCTTGAAGCATTTGGAATAAATCATAATATGCAAGCAGACGTTTCTTTGCATCTTCCGGTTTTCTATTTTGTAAATCCACAACAAACTGTGTAGGATCCATACCACCAGACATATCAATAAAGTGTTCCATTGTTTTTGAATCAATATTCTTCTTTTTACGCTGTAATTTTGCAATTACCTGATTAATCTGATTCTGTACATGAGCTTCGTCTTCCATCTCCTGTAAACCATCTAACAACTGGGTAAATGTCGTAGCAGGATTAGCTACTACCGGCTTCATAGTGCTTACATCTTCAAGGGCATCATATACACCAACCGGATCAAATATTTCAAAATGTGTTTTATGAATCTCATTGCATAAACGCGTCGCTCTTCCCAGCATCTGTTCAAAAAGAATTCGTGATTTTACACGTCTCATAAACACAAGTGTAGATATAGACGGAACGTCAATACCTGTAGTCAACAAGTCTACCGTTACAACTATTGATGGATAATCCTCATTTTTAAATCGCTTTATCTTTTCCTGTATTTTCTTTTTGTTTCCATTTGCAACACTACCAGTAATTTTGATAATAGCCTCATTATCTACGCCAGTTGGCTTATATATATCTCTTAAAATTGATACTATTGTATCAGCATGATCATCATTTGCTGCATATATTAAAGTTTTACCTTGTTCCCGTGGAGATTCAGGATCAATATACTTGGCTATCTCTTCTAAAACAGCCCTATTAAATGAATCTGTAATAACCTGCTTATTAAATGCTTCTACATCAAAATCAAGTTCATCATCCAATAATTCGCTATTCGTAATTTCTCCTGTAATCGGGTCATATATGGTTACAGTTTCACCCTGCTTATAATGAATACCCTCTGAACTCAGTTTTGTTTTCAATTCATGTGGTGCATCATGATCAACCAGATATCCTTCAATAACCGCTTCTCTGTAAGTATATTTGAATACCGGTTGCCCAAATATCTCTGTTGTCTGCAAGGCAGGCGTTGCCGTAAGTGCAATTTTCACAGCGTTAAAATACTCTATAACAGACCTGTATTTACTCTGATAATCTCTCTGGTCTCTATAAAGAACTTCATCCTCACACATTTCCTTGTCAAGAATATATCCTCTGTGTGCTTCATCAATAATAAGCAAATCATAATCAGATACAGCAGGCATAGTTTCACCATTATTATACATAATACGCTTAACCATTCCCTGTACTGTTGATATATGAATTCTAGTCTCTTTATCAATAGTCTTATCCTCTAAGCCCTTAATATTGTATATATCATCAAGGGTTAAAAGGTCTTCCATTTTTACTTCTTCAAATACATCCTGCGCCTGTTCGCCTAAAGCAGTACGGTCAACAAGGAACAAGATCCGACGGAAGCGTTCTGTTTTTAAGAAACGATAAATCATACCCAATACCGTTCTTGTTTTACCTGTACCTGTTGCCATCGCCAACAGTGCTGTCTGCTTTCCACTAATTACCGCTTCCTCTGCCGCCTTGATTGCATTCAACTGATATGGTCTTAAATTTAACCCGTCTTTATCTGTAAGCAAATCATACGGCATTTCTTTCAGTTCTTTATTTCCACTGTCAACGTCAGCCGCAAGAAGTTCTTCCATTCCATCAGGGCTCATCCAACCATGTAATGCCATCGGTGAATTATCCGGCTTTCTCAAATCCAAAAACCAAATACCAGATTTTGTCTTATATTGCTCCAAATATAGTCTACCATTTGTAGCAAACGTAAATGGAACCTTATATTCTCCCCATTTTCCTATAACATATTTTTCATCCTCTTCTCGGATACATTTCGGATAATCTTTCCCCTGATAATCAATAACCGAAGGTATATCCTTATGAATAGCTTTTGCTTCGATAATACCAACTAATTTTTCACCAATAAACAGCGCATAATCTGCATAGCCACGATTACCCACTGTTGAATTGGTAGGGTACTCTGCAATAGCAAGTTTTCTTCCCTTTGTAGGTCTTACCCCCTTAGAATAACGAATATTTTCTGTGTCCGCTTCCCAACCTACCATTCGTAATTGCTCATCAACTAAATAGCGAGTTTCAGCTTCTGTCTTATATCTCTGATTAGCAACCTTGTATGCCTGCTTTTTACGTTCTTCCTGCGCAACTTTTGGAGCATTTGCTGCATTTTCTTCAGCCTGTTTTGCAAGTTCGGCTTCTTTCCTTTCTTCTGCTATCTTATCAATAGGAACTACCATTGTACTTTTTTCCGGCATAACAAAATCCTTATGGGTATAACCCAAATCCCCATAAGTCTGCATAAACCACTCACACAAACCATAGGCCATAGGCAAGAAATTCTTACTGTCTGTTACAGAAGAATAGTTCTCATGTACAGCCTTATTACGGACCTTTCTAAGTCCGTGCAATATGGTAGCCAAATCTCTTGTTAATAATCCTTCTCTAACTAAAGTATCTATTCTAGCCACAGCAGTATTGTCCTGTGGGAACACAATTCTATCATATGTGAACATCAGATTTACAATAGTTTCGCCAATCATACCCAATTTCATAAGGCATGAATTAGAATCCGAATAACAGTACTTTTCTGCAAGCTCTCCAAAGTTTGCAAGTACTGGGAAATCTTTTTTCAAAAATTCAAAATTTGAAACCATAGCTATCCCCCCTATCCTTCGTTTAACTTCCTAATAATTTTTATTATCAGAAGTTAGCGTTCAAATCCGCAACTTTCGTACCATTCATCAACATAATCATCCACTTTTCACTCGGTCAAAAGACATACACTCTCCACATGCCCACTATGACAAAACTGATCCACAACCGCAACCTTCTTCGCCTCATACCCCTTCTCCTGAAGTATCTTCACATCCCTCGCCAGGGTTGCCGGATCGCAGCTCACGTAGACGATACGTTCCGGCGCCATGTGGACCAGAGTGTCCAGAAGCACCTGATCGCAGCCCTTTCGCGGTGGGTCCACGACCACGACGTCCGCGTGGGAGCCGTCGCCGCCTTTCTTATATATATCTGGAACGACTTCCTCTGCCTTGCCAACGAAGAACTCGGCATTTGTGATCCCGTTGATCTCGGCGTTGTGTCTTGCATCATCTATAGCCTGTGGAACGATCTCCACTCCGTATACCTTCTTTGCCTTCTGTGCGAGGAACAAGGATATGGTTCCTATTCCGCAGTACATATCCCACACGGTCTCATCGCCTGACAGATCCGCATACTCCAAAGCCTTGTTGTACAGGACATTTGTCTGGACAGGATTTACCTGATAGAAGGACAATGGGGATATCTGATATTTGATGTCACCGATATAGTCCGTGATGTATGACTGTCCCCAGAGGGTTATGCACTTATCACCGAGTATACGGTTCGTATTCTCCATGTTGACATTCAGGCAAATGGATGTCATGCCGTCTATCTTAACCAGTTCATCTATCAAAATCTCACTGTGCGGAAGCTTGTTGCCATTTGTCACCAGACACACCATGATCTCCTTGGTGGTAAATCCAACTCTGATAAGGATATGTCTGACCAGACCTCTTCCAGTCTCCTCGTCGTAGGTCGATATGTGATTGTCCTCAATGAAGCTTCTGACGATAGCAACTATTTGGTCATTCACATGTGCACCGATGGCACAGCTCTCTGTGTCTATGATGTCATGGCTTCTTCCTGCGTAGAATCCGATGACCACATCACCGTTCTTGTCCCTACCGACAGGGAATTGGGCCTTATTCCTGTAGTGGAATGGATCATCCATGCCGTAGGCTGGCTTTTCCATGATGGCTTCCACGTTCTCCATCTTGCCGATCCTCTGCAGACAGTTCTTCACCTTGTTCCACTTGTATTCGAGCTGCTGCTCATAGGAAACCTGCTGCATGGTGCATCCGCCGCATCGTTTCGCCTTGTCGCACACCGGCTCCACGCGGTATGGCGATGGTGTGATGAGCTTCATCAATCTTCCGTAGGCTATGTTCTTCTTCACCTTGACGATCTTCACCTCCGCCAGATCGCCCACCACGGCATCCTTGACAAATACAGTCATGCCCTGAACGTGTCCAATGCCCTCTCCGTCATTGCCCATGTCCTCGATGAGCACCTGATAATCCTCATTTTTGACAAGTGTGACTTCACCAGTATTTGTCGCATCCGTTCTGGATGTTCTAACAACTGAACTTGCACTATTCACTGCCTCCGCAGCTTTTTTTCTCTGCTCACCATTTACTCGCCTATTGTTCTTAGGTCTCCTATTGTTCCTAATATCTGACATATACTATCTCTCTTCCTATTGCCGTTATGGGGCGATCTTATGCCTTGAAGATCGTCCCTTTATATATTAATCTAACCGTTGTATGATACCATTTCTCATGCACGTAGACGCTTAGTTTCATGACACAGGGGATGCTCCTCGCGACACAGGGACACTCCTTGTGACACAGGGACACTCCTTGTGACACAGGGACACTCCTTGTGACACAGGGACGCTCCTCGTGACAAAAGGAACGTCCCTATGACGTCTTTCGGATGTTGGACTGGAGAGCTCTGTTGAAGCCCAGCCAGCCATTGTTGTCCTTTGCCGCATCCAGCTCCTGAATAAATGTCTGAATCTTGGCGTCTGTGTTGTCCGCCATGGACAGTGCCAGTGCCTCGATGAGTGCAGGCTTCTTTGGTGAGCCGTACTCAAGCTCTCCGTGGTGAGCCAGTATGCAGTGCTCCAGCTCATTTGCCGCCTTTGCAGGGAAATTGTCTATGGTATTGATCTTATCGCGGATCATCATCGTTCCCATGACAATGTGTCCCAGAAGCTGACCTGCGTCTGTGTAGTCGTTCTCAGGGAACTTGGAGATCTCGTAGACCTTGCCAATGTCGTGGAGAAGTGCCGCTGTGATCAGCAGATCCCTGTTGAGCACCGGATAATATGTGGTGTAGTAGTCACACATCTTGGCAACTGCCAGTGAGTGCTCAAGTAAGCCTCCTATGTATCCGTGATGTATCGACTTTGCAGCCGAATGATTCTTGAATTCCTTGACAAATGCAGGATCTTCGGCGAAGAATTTCTTCAGAAGCACCTTGTAGTAATCCTTGTCGAGTGACTCCACGAGTGCCATCAGGTCCTTGTACATCTGCTCTATATCCTTCTTGGTACATGGCATATAATCAGCCTCAACGTACTCTCCCTCGTCTGCGATCCTGATCTTCTTGATGTTGAGCTGAAGCTCATTGTTAAATGATGTCACCTGACCATCCACCTTGATGAAATTCTTTGCCTCAAAGTGCCCTATAGCATTGCTCAGCTCCCAGACTTTTCCGGCTATGCTTCCGGTCTTATCCACAAGCTCCAGGTTGTAATATGTCTTTCCTGATTTTGTAGTTCCTGTCTGCTTGTTCTTGCAGAGGTAGACATTTGATATCATGTCGCCTTCGTTGAAATCTGTTATAAATACCATTTTACTTTCCTCTTTCTATGTTTAATTATTATTGTATGCTTTAATTTTAATCATATATAAGAATACAATAGGCGGTTGTGAAAATCCAGTATTTACTGAACATTTCCACAACCGCCTGTATTGTATCTCTTATTCTACATATTGTCGTACTCATTAAGCTTGTCCGAAGCCGCCTTGCCTTTCTTACGTGACTCCTCCCTGTCAAGCTTTCTCACACCGAACAGCCCCTTGATGACAAATGCTATTCCAACGCACAGTGTGCCAAGTATGAGTGTAAGCTCAAGTCCTGACATATATCTCAGTGAAACATTAAGTGAGATTACGATGCATACAAAGAATGCAATGCAAAGTCCTGTAAACACAAGACCTGTTCCCATGTTTGGTTTTACCAGCAGCGCTATAAATGCGATGACCAGCAGAATTATAAATATTCCACTGACATTCACCCCACCGCCTATACGGAACAAGGAACTGAGAAGTCCCCAATCAGACACGACGACATTCTTAAGGAACATCACGCCTCCTGCTATCATCAATACGATTCCCAATAAAAACTGTAACAACTCTTTCATCCGCTTTTTCTCCTCTTCTTTTTGTAAATATATTATTTGTAATATATTGCCTCGTCACCCTTTAACCTATCTTTTCATAATATCAGCTTTGGTTTCCTCCCGCAACCATTCGCTTTGATTAATCAGGGAAAAATGTATGTTTTTCTACACCTGCAATGTGTTGACGCTCTATAATTATAAGGGGTATAATCAATTATGTATGTGTAGAATTAGAGACTTTATGTATACTTAATTGTGCTTTTACAGCACTTATCAAAATAAAAAGGAAACACTGAAAATGAATCTGCGAACATTAAGAGTTATAGAATACAACAAGATAGTCGAGATGCTGACCACATTTGCCTCATCACCCATGGCGAAGAGGAAATGCCAGCGTATAAAGCCCCGCAAGGACCTCGCCATGATCGAGACGCTCCAGCAGGAGACAAGAGATGCATTAAGGCGTCTGAACACTCAGGGTAATCTGTCATTTGCAGGACTCAAGGATATCGGAGCCTCGCTCAAGCGGCTTGAGGTTGAGGGCATCCTTACCACTGCTGAGCTGCTTGACGTTGCCAGCATGCTGGATCTCGCACTCACCGCCAAGAAATACGGCGAGAACGAAGGCACAAGCATGACAGATACGAGAAGACGCAGCAAGGAGCAGATCGAGGAGGAGAAAGCCTCCAACAAGATGCTTGGTCTTAGCATGAACCCGGATGGCACTACATGTCCTGACAGTCTGCGCACGAGATTTCTGGAACTCATGCCATTAGAGCATCTGTCCAGAGAGATCCACAGATGCATAATTTCTGAGAATGAATTTGCCGATGACGCTTCATCAGGTCTCAAGGCCGTGCGAAGGAACAAGCGCCTGACAAATGAAAAGCTGCACAACCAGCTTGCAAAGCTTGTCAGCGATACCAGCAAGCAGACCATGTTCCAGGATAATCTGGTAACCATGAGAAATGGCAGATACTGTATCCCGGTCAAGGCCGAGTACAAGAACCATTTTCCCGGTATGATACACGACCAATCGTCAACCGGTGCCACAGTGTTCATCGAGCCTATGGCGATCGTGAACCTGAACAACGAGCTGAAGGAGCTGGACAATCAGGAGCTTGCCGAGATCGAGAAGATACTTGAATCTCTGTCAGCACAGACTGCAGCAGAGATAGAATACATAAAATATGACTTTGACACTCTGGCTGAACTGGACTTTATATTCGCAAGGGCATCATTTGCAAGAAGCTACAAGGGAACCGAACCGATATTCAACACAGACGGAATCGTCGATATCAGGCAGGGAAGACACCCACTGCTCGAGAAGCACACGGTTGTTCCTGTGGACATCAAACTGGGTGAGGACTACAATCTTTTGATCGTGACCGGTCCTAACACAGGTGGCAAGACGGTATCTCTCAAGACTCTGGGACTCTTCTCCCTCATGGGACAATCCGGACTCCACATTCCGGCACTTGACGGTTCAAGGCTGAATGTATTTGACGATGTGTTTGCCGATATCGGAGATGAGCAGAGTATAGAACAGAATCTGTCCACATTCTCATCCCACATGAGCAACATCGTGTACATACTGGATCACGTTACGCCTGGCAGTCTGGTACTCTTCGATGAGCTGGGCGGCGGCACCGATCCTATAGAGGGCGCGGCGCTTGCCATCGCCATCCTGTCACATCTGAACGACATGGGTGTCAGATGTATGGCGACCACACACTACAGTGAGCTCAAGACATTTGCCATGAGCACACCGGGTGTCGAGAATGCTAGCTGCGAATTTGATGTGGCTACACTCCAGCCGACATATAAACTGATGATCGGTATTCCGGGAAAGTCAAACGCTTTCGCCATCGCCAAGAAGCTTGGGATCGACGAGAGCATCATCGAGAGCGCAAAGGCAAACATCGACAGCGATACTGTTGACTTTGAGACCCTGATCGCGGATCTCGAGAGAAGCAAGAGGGAGATTGAGCAGGACAAAGCCGACATTGCAAGACTCAAGGAAGACGCAAAGCAGCTTCAGGAACGTGCACAGATGAAGGATTCAGAGCTCTCCGACAAGAAAGCCGAGATTCTTGCAAAGGCGCGCCAGGAGGCATCCGAGATCATAGAGGAGGCGAAGGCTGAAGCCGATGCCGCAATCAGGAAATACAACAAATGGACTACAAACCCGGCGAAAGCCGACGCCAAAGCTATGGAGGCAGAGAGGCAGAAGCTCCGTGCGAAGATCAACGACCTCGGCAAGATGAACGAGGAGAAGCGCAAGACAGTGAAGTCCGATCACAAAGCATCTGACTTCAAGGTCGGCGATACCGTACATGTTATCAGCATGGATTCCGAGGGAACCATCACCGCTCTGGCGGACTCCAAGGGTAAGCTGAAGGTCCAGATGGGTATAATCAGCGCATCTCTTCCACCGACAGATCTCCTGCTTGTTGAGCACGAGAAGAAGAAACCGCAGAAAGCCACAGTCACAGGTGGCAAGAGCATGGCGAGGATGATGAATATCAAGCCTGAGATAAATGTGCTTGGAATGACGGTCGATGAGGCCACATCACTTGTGGACAGATTCCTTGATGATGCACTTATGGCGCATCTGCACAGAGTCACCATCATACACGGCAAGGGCACCGGTGCTCTTCGAAAGGGGATACATCAGTTCCTGAAATCACAGCCACATGTCAAATCCTTCAGGCTTGGCGAATTCGGAGAGGGGGACGCAGGAGTTACCATAGTGGAACTTTAAAACAGTGGTTATTGTAAGTGATTGTTGTAAATTATTTTAGCGGGAGGTTTACATATGAGCAAAAATAATATTCTCATTGTTGACGATGATGAGAACATCGCAGAGCTCATCTCACTCTACCTCAACAAAGAGTGTTATGAGACCGAGATAGCCGCAAGCGGCACGGAAGCTCTGCAGTTATTTGAAGAATATTCACCTGATCTGGTTCTCCTGGATGTCATGCTTCCGGGTATGGACGGATATCAGGTATGCACTGAGATCAGAAAGACATCCAACACACCTATCATCATGCTCTCAGCCAAGGGAGAGGTATTTGACAAGGTGCTGGGACTTAAGATCGGTGCCGATGATTATATTGTTAAGCCATTTGACTCAAATGAGCTTGTCGCCAGGGTCGGCGCACTTCTCAGAAGATCGGCAATGACCGAGAGTACACAGAAGCAGACACAGAATTCTACCTATGATGTCACAAGTGCAGACCACGTGGGAACATTTGTTGAATATGACGGATTGGTGGTCAATATATCCAATTACACCGTGACCTTCGAGGGACACAATCTCGAGATGCCGCCAAAGGAACTGGAGATACTCTATTTCCTTTCAAGCAGACCAAATCAGGTGTTTACGAGGGAGCAGCTTCTAGACAAGCTGTGGGGGTATGAATATGTCGGAGATACCAGGACCGTCGATGTACATATCAAGAGACTTCGCGAGAAATTAAATAACAATCACAACTGGAGCATTGCCACCGTATGGGGCATTGGCTACAAGTTCGAATGGAGAGCGTCATAATGAAGAAAACTGCATTTGATAAAATCGTTGTAGGATTTGTCATTCTGGTCGTACTGATATTTTCGTTGCTCATGATATACAGTATAGCAATCGCACAGAAATCCGTACTTTCGGAGCGCAAAGCCACCATGAAAAACGAAATCTCGCTGCTTGTCGACAGCTCCATCACAGAATACCAAAACGGAACCATAGACAATAAAACTTTATACAGTGATCTTCAGCATACTGCCACTACACTAGACATGGAAATATGGCTCACCGATGATAAGAGCAATATAGTATTTAAATCTCAAGCTTCCGAGTCAGAGAAATCAGGCTCTTCTGATTCATCAGGCAGTTCTTCCACTGGCAGCAAATCAGATTCGCTAAAAAACTACGTTGACAGTGATGACCTAAAATCCGCATTCTGTTATGAGAATACACTTAACGGCTATTTCCCTAGTGAAACGCTCATCATAGGACAGCCTCTTTACTCATGGAATAATTATGTTGGAACTATCATACTGGCATCACCTATGACGTTCAAGCAGGATATCCAGACTCGAATGCTTTCCACGACATTTGTGCCATTTCTGAGCCTCATGCTGATCGCCATGATAGCATTGATGCTCATGTCCAACAGCCTGTTAAAACCTATACGTGAGATCATCAAGACCTCAAAGTCATATGCGCAGGGAAATTTCAATGCCCGTGTAAATGTGACAGCCAACAACGAATTTGGGGAACTTGCCAGATACATGGAGGAGATGGCTGACGAGCTCAGCCGCTCAAACGAATACCGAAAGTCATTTATATCCAATATATCCCATGATTTCCGTTCTCCTTTGACGTCCATAAAGGGATACATCGAAGCCATGCTGGATGGAACCATTCCGCTCGAGCGGCACGAAAAATATCTAGGAATAGTGCTTAATGAAGCGCAGCGACTTACCAAGCTGACACAAGGACTTCTGGAGCTGAACAACTTCGACTCGTTCGACCTGCAGCTTGACAAATCAAACTTTGATATAAGAGATATAATAACACCTACCGTGAATACATTTGAAAAGAGATGTCAGGACAGAGGAATATTTCTTGACAGCGTATTTTTGACCGACAACACCATTGTGTACGCAGACAGAACCAAGATACAGCAGGTTATATATAATCTTGTTGACAACGCTATAAAGTTCACACCTGAGGGACGACAGATCAGAGTGCAGGTGACCGAGAAAGACAACAAGATATTTATAAGTGTCAAGGACGAGGGAGTTGGAATTCCAAAGGATGCCCAGAAGAAGGTATTCGAAAGGTTCTATAAGACAGACCCAAGCCGAGGCAAGGACAAAACCGGAACCGGACTTGGACTGGCCATAACCAAAGAGATCATCAAAGCCCACGGTGAGCAGATCACCTTAACATCCGAGGAAGGCAAGGGAAGCGAGTTTATCTTCTCTCTTCCGAAAGAGAAGGATATGCTGGTTCCTATCAAACCGGTTCACATTGAATCACGCAATGAGGGATACTCCGAAGCAGATACTTCCTCTCCAAGCATTAAGAGTAACGGCAAGTTCAGGATCAAGGACTCATAAACTCTAAGAAAAACCAAAACCCGGATATTACAACAGAGCGAAGCTCTGTTGTAGTACCCGGGTCTTTTTTAATTCACCTTACATCTCTCTCCATTTATCCACACGGCTTTCACCTCCCTGTGTGTTTCTAATATATATTCCGATCAAAATCTTCGATTTCTTGCAGTAAAAGTGATTTTTGGTGAAAAGTTTCTCAAAAAATATTTATCACAAAAAAGCTGTCAGTTTTATCATACTGACAGCTGTCTTGTTAATCATTATATCTATTATTCATTTCCTTCACAGCCTCGCCGATCTGGGTTCGAAGCTCCGTAGGATATATAACCTCCACCGATGTTCCGTACTGCATCGCCCAGTGTGACATGGCCTGACGGCTGCACACAAGTCTTACATACGTCACGGCATCCGTGGTTTCACGAAATCCTTCATACTGTCTGGCAATACTCTCATCCACCACATCAAAGTTGCTTCCAAACCAGTCCACTATATCTGATATAGCTGACTTCTTCACTCGGAGTATTATCGTAACCGGTTCGTCGGCAAACATATATATATGTTCTGCCATATGCTTCGGCAGGTTGAGGCCATGCTCCATGCCCTTGACTTTATCACGTTTTTTAGCCGGCTTGTTGATTATCTTAACCTGTGTCATTTTGTCCACACGATAATTCGATAGAGTGTCATACTTATCATAATTACATACGAGATAATACTTTCCATCATTTGCGACCATCTGATACGGATTGACTATATACGGTTCCTCACGTCGCGGATGGAGCTTCTTGTCCTCCCAATAGTTGTTATACACAAATGATATCTGTTTCTTTTCTGAAATAGCGTCATCTATCAAGCCGACATTGTACAGTGTCTGCTGATTGCTTGTATGCTCCAGACCTGGCAGACTGCTGACATGTGTCATCTTATTTGTGAAATATATATTCGAAAGTCCTGCTATCTTCTTAATGAGCTCACTGGCCTGTCCGGCAGGAATAGTCTTTGAGAACAGAATACTGTCTATCATCATTCTTAGTTCGGAATCATCAAATTCATGATTGTAGTACCAGTTTGATGTAATGATCTCCTTTGTTCCGTCCTTTTTGATACGCTCTGTCTTTGTACATTCTATCTCATATCCATAGTCGAACAGACAGTCAAGATTTGCCTTTATGGATTTTCTGTCAACTGTGATATCATAATCTTCAGTCAGCTTCCTCATGATATCCTTCTGATCCATCGTGTGATCACAATCCGTATATTTCTTCAATATGTCCAGAATACAGATGTTGAGCATTTTCTTTCCACTGGTAGGATATGCCATGTTTCTTCCCCCTTTGTATTATTTTGATGCGTGCAATGTGACATGTCTGGCTTGCACCAGACATGGCGCAACAGCCTACTCCCCCGCAAGCGGATCCCCCTCTATTGCATGTCAAGCGGTAGCACGCTGATGCGTGCAATATCATAAAGCTTCGCTTTATGACAAGTCCCAATTTAGGCGGTGTAGGTTGCCTGCTTCTTCAAGACCTGGGAAGTCGTTCTGTCTGAGTGCCTCGTAGAGCACTATTGCCACAGAGTTGCCAAGGTTTAATGAACGGATGTCCGGGAACATGGGGATTCTGATTGCTGTATCCTTATAGTCAACCAGTATCTCCTCTGGTATACCGGCACTCTCCTTGCCAAACATTATGTATGCATCATCCTCAAACCTTACGTCTGTATACTTCTTTCTAGCCTTGGTCGTCGCCATGTATATCTTTGCTCCGGGATTCTTTGCAAGAAAATCCTCGAAGTTCACATATGTTGTCACATCCAGCTTGTCCCAATAGTCAAGCCCAGCACGTTTTAGCTGCTTCTCATTTATCTGAAAACCCAGAGGTTCTATGAGATGCAGTCTTGCACCTGCTGCCACACATGTTCTTCCAATGTTTCCTGTATTTGCCGGTATCTCCGGCTCATGTAATACAATATTTAACATAACTACTCCTCCTATACTCAAATACGAGTTATCAACGGAATCACCTATATGTGATCTATATAGATTTCACACTGATACGCGCAATCAATATAGTACGATCATCCATGGCAGTCAGCAGTTACTCCATGCAAATCGTACGTAGCTTCTACTCAAATTTATAGATATCTTGGTGGGGTAAGGAACCTCCTCTCCTCGTCATGAACCACTACTCTGTCGCTGTTTTCCGTAAGGTGACCTATGACTGATGCTTCATATCCTGCCTCATAGAGCTTATCAGCCAGATGTTCTCCATCCGGAACCACAAAAAGTGCCGCGCCGCAGCCGTCTATCATATATGGATTATCCCCTGTGTGCTCACATATCTCTATCGTCTCCTGCAGTATCGGTATGTCATCATGGCACACCTCAAGCCCACACTTCAGCGCATCCCCCATCTCCCAGAGAGCAGCAAATACGCCGCCCCTCGATATATCATGGGCATACACACTGCCATGCTCCAGTGCTATATCCACCTGTCTGCCTAGCAGTATCAATTCTTCCATTCTCTCTACAGGTCTCAGATAGCTCTCTGAATACCTCTCGAAAAGCTCTTTCTGATTATCATAATAGAGTTGTAAGGTGCCACCCACACCTGTCTGCCCACACATAACTATATCCATACCAACTGGTCGTTTTAGTCTGCACAGGTCTGCATCATCACTATGTCCTGACTGTTTTCCCATCATAGTCACACTTATGATCGGCTCAAACACAGCGGTATTCACCTCGGTATGTCCTGTGATGATGTCCACCCCACATTCTGCACATATGCCCGCAAGCTTTCCGAGCAATTTCTTCATTCGTCGTTCATCATCATCTGGCATAACGATGGTATCCGTTGCCACCCACGGCATATAGCCACCGATCCTTACACTGTTGTAAAGACGGGCTATATCAAGCCTCAGTCCCATATATCCGCTGTCGATACACACTCCAGTGGCAACATTCACGCTTTTGCTTTTTGCCGCACCCGCATTTTTGCAGTCTGCATCTCCTGTCTTACCTGTATTTTCTCCGCCATCCCCATCACGCAACAAGAGCCGGGCATAGTCTTCTCCTATTCCGGCTCTCGTTACGTCATCATGGACAGTATGTGGCAAACTCTTAAGTATTGATCGCACCGTCTGATGCTCACCAAACTTTCCTCTCATATATACTCTCCAATTCGACCTGTTATTCTAAATTAGAATGCTGAAACTAAAAGTGTAACTACCATTGCGATACACAGAATCACAACTATGATCCTCGATACCAGTGTCTTACCCTTTTTGCTGCTGAGATCTATCATTTTCCCACACTCCTTATCATCGTAAATGCAACTTCAAAATTATCTTAATAATAGCAAAATATAAACCGTAGTTCAACAGCAATTATTTTACAGCCCCTGTCCCTTGAGGTAGTTGATAAACTGCTGTGCAGTACGTCCGCTTATTCCGCCATGGGCAAGCTCCCACTTGTTGGCCTCTGCGCAGAGTTCCTTCTCATCCATGGTGATATGCTCCTTCTCAGCAAGTCCCTTGACGATCTCAAAATACTCCTTCTGTGACGGTGCGCTGTAGCTGATCGTGACTCCGAATCTGTTGACAAGTGACAGCTTCTCCTGAATAGTATCACTTCTGTGAATACCATTGTTATTCTCCATATCATTCCTGTCGTTCCATGTCTCCTTGATGAGATGACGGCGGTTCGATGTGGCATAGATGAGTACATTGTCAGGTCTGATCTCAAGTCCGCCCTCGATGACAGCCTTGAGATACTTGTACTCGATCTCAAACTCTTCAAATGAAAGGTCATCCATGTATATGATAAATCTGTAATTTCTGTTCTTGATAAGTGAGATAACCTGTGACAGATCCTGGAACTGGTGCTTATATATCTCGATCATACGAAGGCCCCTGTCATAGTACTCATTGATTATCGCCTTGATAGTTGTGGACTTTCCTGTTCCGCTGTCTCCAAAGAGAAGTGCATTGTTCGCCTTGCGTCCCTCCACAAATGCCTCTGTGTTGTCCACGATCTTTTTCTTCTGTATCTCATAGCCGATGAGATCATCCAGCATTACATCCTCTGTGTTGTTGATAGGCACAAACTCAAGATCTCCGTGCTCACGGGTGATTCTGAACGCCTTGTTAAGTCCGAACATTCCAACGCCATATGCTTTATAGAACTCCGTCACGATGTCGAATATCTGATCCTCGTTCTCAGCCTCCTCTATCGCATTGCTGACAGCCTGAACCTTCTCGCTGACATTCTTGTTGTACATTCTCTCCTTCTTACCTATGGACTTATAGTTGTTGATAGTTGAGAAACAATCTATTCCAAGTACTCTCTCTATCTCGGAGAAATCAAAATCAAACAGTTTCTTGAATATCTTAAAGTCGTTCTTTGCAAAATAGTTGACTGTTCCGTCATTTGCCCCAACCTTCTCGCTGGTTATACTGAATGAGTTTTCATTTGTGATAAGTATAAATGCGAGGTAGTTATGCCACAGATTCTTATCAAATCCATAGCTGGTTGCAAGATCCAGGAGTCTCTTAATCTGGTCGTATATGCGGGCACACAGCTCCGCGTTCTCGCACCTCTTAAGATCAAAGTCCTCAAATATTCCAGACAGCTTCATGAGTATGCTGTCCTCTCCAAGATCTCTGTATAAAACAAGTTTCGCTATGTCTCTGTACATTTGTATATCCTTCTTTCTAAACGGCTCTGAATTCGGATCACCACCTGCGGCACATCACGCACTCCCGCCGATATTATTTTCTCTTTCTGTTATTTCTGCTGTTGCTCTTATCGTTATTTATATTGTTTTGTATATTGGCATTTCTGTCGATATTACTGTTAGAATTTTTATTGGTATTGTCCTTGGTGCAGCCATCTCCGGCTGTACTGCCAGACATCTGAGCCTTATCCGCGCCGGTCTGCTTATCACTCTCATTTTTATGCTTTGATCTAGCTTTCACCTCCGAGGCGCATTCCTCGTCCAGCCTGCCATTCCACCGTCCCTCCGGTATATTGCACGCCAGATTGTACTTCTTCCACGATATACCCTTTTCCCTGAGGTTCTTTACCACATACTCCTCAGACATTGCGTAGAGCACCGAGAAAAGAGGCACAAATATAAGCATTCCGAGGATGCCCATCAAGTCGCCACCCAACATGACTGCCACAAGCACCCATATGGATGGAAGTCCCACAGAGCCGCCAACCACGTGAGGATATATAAAGTTGCCCTCTATCTGCTGCAGCACGATAAATATGATAAGGAATATTATGGCCTGTTTCGGATTCTCCACAAGTATCATGATCGCGCCCGCAAAGCATCCCACAAAAGCACCGATCACCGGTATCAGCGCAAATACCGCGATTATTATGCTCACCGTAAGTGCATACGGAATCCTGAATATGGTCATGGTGATAAAGAACATCAAGCCAAGAATACATGCTTCAAGGCACTGTCCCGATATGAATTTGGAAAAAGTTCTGTCAGCCAGCACACAAGTCTGTATAAATCTGTCAGCTTTGTCCTCCTTGAACACTGCATATAGGATTCCCTTGACCTGTTTCTCCAGAGTCTCCTTCTGTGCCAATATATAACAGGCAAAGAAAATACCCACGAGGACATCCACAAATCCACCTACCACACTGCTGGCAATGGAGAACGTGGAAGACAACACACTGCTGCCGCCGTTCTTCACAATACCGACCACATTGGATATAACTGAATCCCAGTTGATATCGATACTCTTTATCTTGTCTACTATCTCCGGCTGATCCTTCATAAGCTTGATCGCCTTCCTCTGGATGTCATCCATAGCATCTGGCAGCTTATCTGCAAATGCAGTTATGGTCTTGGACATCTCCGGTATGATCATTGTTATTGCAAATGTAAATACCGCTATGATGCACAGAAACGACAATATCAGACAGGCCGGACGCTTAAATCTGTACAGGCGGCTATTCTCATTTTTGAAAAGAACCTTCTCAAGCCCCTTCATCGGAACATTCACCACAAATGCTATGGCAAACCCTATCACAAACGGCATAAGGATATTTACCAGCCAGCTGAAAAGGCTGGACACCTTATCAAAGTTGAACAACACATATGCAAACAATACAACACCGCACAAAATGAGCAGTATCCTTATCGTATCTTTCTTATTCCAATTCATTATATTACCTCTGTCTCTCCTAATAAATCATACAATGCTTCTCTCTTGACTTCGACACATACAGCCATTGTCCACTCAGTTCAGATCCATGATTAGTCCCCCGGATCATCCAAATGAATATTGCCAAATGTATCCGACAATGAATATGTCAGCTTTTTCTTTGGCTTATACACATCAATGACCGGAGCCATTATCCTGAAGAAATTCTCCTCATCCTTCGACAGCTTGAATACCTCAGCCGTGTTTCTGGCATCCCACAGCGCATCATGCTCTGCACCCTGAAAGTTCTCTCCCAGATAAAATACAGCATCCGACAGTGATATCCTTCTGGATGTGCCTATCATCCTGGCATATTCCTTCTGGAAGTCCTGCCATTTTGCAAATACCTTCTCAAGTTCCGGATGAGTGTACTGTTTCAGTCTGGTCTCACCTCGCAGCTGTCTCAGGTCGTTCTCGCTCCACGCATAGATAACATCCGCATCTGCGCACCACTCTATAAATCTGCCCACGGCATCCTCGTATGATGGGGCAGTCTCGAGCATCTCATCTGTTATTCCCGTGAGTTTTATTATACGCGATGCCATGTTTCCATATGCCGGTTTGACATAACTCTTAAACGAATCTATCTCGTTATATTCATCATCCAGTTTTACCGCACCGATCTCAATTATCTCACTCTTGCAAATCTTCTTTTCCTGTTTGTGTTCTGAATCTATAAGATTCATCTCAAAATCCACAAAAACGTATCTCATACATAATCCCCATTCATCAGGCATTCTGAATGTATCATCATTATGTGATATACATACATTCATTATAACAATTTACACCAAAAACAAAAAACTGTAAATAAACTTATTTCTGATTTATTTTAGTATATATTTTTGATCGGATATGGGTTAGAATTTTAGTGGCTAAACGACTCACTGACACATATTTTATCAAGCAGAAAGGATTAGACAAATGAAAAACATCATATTTGATATAGGCATGGTTCTCGTTGATTTCCACTGGAGAACCACAATGCAGAAACTTGGAATACCCGAAAACGTTATAGATACTCTGGATCGCAACATGGTAAATCATCCACTATGGAACCATTTTGATCTCGATGACATCCCGGAATCAGAGCTCATACAAAAATTCAAGGAACTGAGCCCGGAATGCAGTGAATATATAGATCTGTTCATGAACAATCTGGATGACGTGGTCGACATGTTCCCGGATGCGGACAAATGGCTCAAATCACTGAAAGACAGAGGATATCACGTATACCTGCTGTCCAACTATCCGAGAAGACTGTTCGCACTTCACACTCCACGATTCCACTTTCTTCCTTATACAGACGGAAGAGTCGTGTCATACGAGTGCCACATAACCAAACCAGACGAGAGAATTTACCAGCGTCTGTGCAGCAAATACAACCTCATCCCGGAGGAATGTATATTTCTCGATGACAGACAGGCAAATCTTGATGCAGCATCAAAGCTTGATTTCAACACTCTCCTCGTCTCTGACCCTATAGCTGTCAGAACAAAACTCGAGAGCATCCTTGAGAAGGAGAATATATGAGTCGAAACGAACCAACAGATAACACGCGAAGTAGCGATAAAACACTCCGCAGCAAAAGTACTGTAAAACGTGGGAATTCTCTCTGGCGCCCGGTATTCTTCTCCGCTGCTTTTATATACATGGAGCTGCTGTTTCACATAGCCATTTACCATGGTATAGACAGCAATATAATGCATCCGCTGACATTTGCCATTGCATGCGGTCTCACTCTGTCCGCGCTGACATCATTTTGGCACAGAATTGCAAATGCCATCACAGCGTATACCATATGGGGAATTTTCACCGTCTACTATATAGCCCAGTTTGTGTACTATAAGATCTTCAGGACTTTCCTTAGTCTGGTCTCCATCGGAGGTGCCCACGATGCCATGAATTTTAAGTCTGTCCTGTTCGCCACTCTGAGGGCCAACTGGTACGTGATACTGCTCTTCCTGCTCCCACTTATCTGTCTCGTATTGCTAAACAAATTAAAGTTTACTTTTGACAGAGGCCGTATCGGCGAGAGCAACGGTGTACTTAAGGGCGTCATTGTACAGACCGCATCATCCGCAGTCATGTGGATCGCAGCCATATGTCTTCTGGCGGTGCACGGAACCGGAGCATACACGCCTTACTCCCTTTTCCACGGCCGCTACGTGCTTGAGCTGTCTATGAACAAACTGGGAGTCATCATGACCACCGGCAGGGACTGCACAGTTATGATAACCAAGAGCAACTCTGACAAGACATTTGAGCTTGCAGAATCTGCTCTGGACATACAGGGCAGGTCAAACAGTGTGTCATCACTATCAAGCGATAAAGAAAACCAGAACAGCAAGTCATCAGGCAACGAGTCTTCGAACAGTGCATCCGGCTCAAACAGCACCGAATCGTCAGAGCCTCAGTATGTGCCTCAGATAGATGAGAATATCAACTTCACCCAGCTCTATAACTCCACCGATGACGATGAGT
>OHHI01000478.1_pt1 | contig 24115 bp, 20 predicted proteins | sample 1568001 | NCBI WGS metagenome assembly OHHI01 (sample SAMEA3879506, study PRJEB24766) | human gut metagenome | biome: human-associated habitat; feature: feces | place: USA | collected 1985/1987
TTCACAATTATATCATATTAGTTTATAAAATAAAAGAGCCTGATTTTCTCAGACTCTTTTATACCAAATATTTATGCATCATGCTCCATGTTACTTAACTTCTTCGCCTGGTCGGCTGCGATACAGGCATCAATTATTTCCTGGATATCTCCGTTAAGAATCTTGTCAAGCTTATAGAGTGTCAGATTGATTCTGTGATCTGTCACACGTCCCTGTGGGAAGTTGTAGGTACGAATCTTCTCAGCACGGTCTCCTGTACCGATCTGGCTTCGTCTCTCCTCTGCCTCTGCATCCTGCTTCTTCTGAAGCTCCATGTCATAGAGCTTTGTACGAAGAAGTGCAAAAGCCTTTTCCTTGTTCTGTATCTGTGACTTCTCAGTCTGGCTGTAGATGACAATACCTGTCGGATAATGTGTCAGTCGGACAGCTGAATCAGTTGTGTTGACACACTGTCCACCGTTTCCGGAAGCACGCATTACGTCAATTCGGATATCCTTGTCATCAATCTTGACATCCACATCCTCTGCCTCAGGCATTACAGCAACTGAGCATGTAGAGGTCTGGATACGTCCCTGCGACTCTGTCTCAGGCACTCGCTGCACACGGTGTACTCCCGACTCATACTTTAGGATAGAGTATGCACCTGAGCCCTTTACCATGAACTCGACAGACTTCATGCCGCCGATTCCTGTCTCATCGGCATCAAGTGTCTCCACCTTCCAGCCTCTGTTCTCTGCGTAGTGCACATACATACGGTAGATTTCCGCTGCAAAAAGTGCTGCTTCCTCTCCGCCTGCACCGGCACGGATTTCGACGATTACGTTCTTGTCATCGTTAGGGTCCTTTGGCAGAAGAAGTATTTTAAGCTCCTTCTCAAGCTCCTCCACCTGTTCCTTTGAATCCTTAAGCTCTTCCTTTGCGAGCTCTCTCATCTCTTCATCTGATTCCTCATCCAAAATAGCCAGTGAATCCTCGATATTCTGCTTGCACTCTTTATATTTCTTATATGTCTCAACTATAGGAGCAAGGTCACTCTGCTCCTTCATAAGCTTTTTAAATCTGTTTGCATCATTTGCCACATCCGGCTCGCTGAGCAGATTCATCAGCTCTTCATAATGGTGTATAAGATCTTCTAACTTATCAAACATGTTTTTCCTCCTTGCTGTCATACACTCCCGATACTACCCTGTCGTTTCCCGCCAGGTCCTTTATCACATGTACATCGCTAAATCCGGCAAACTGCATCATCTCTGACACCTGTCTGCCCTGATCGCAGCCTATCTCAAAAAGCAGCCTGCCCTGTGGCTTTAGATTTGCCCTGCAATCCTTTATGATACGCCTGTAAAATAAAAGTCCATCCTCAGAGCCGTCAAGGGCCTCATGCGGCTCAAATACCGACACCTCCGGCATCAGATGCGGTATCTCGTCGCTTCTTATATATGGTGGATTGGATACTATCACATCATACATCTCATCGACATGCTCAAACAGATCGCTTCTCTCAAAATCAACAAACACGCCGTTAAGCCTTGCGTTTTCCTTTGCCACATTGAGCGCCTGCTTTGAGATATCACAGGCTGCACCGTCCACATTAGTCGTGTTCTTTAAGATGCTTATAATTATGCAGCCGCTTCCTGTACACATATCAAGCACTCTCATACCCGGCTCTATCACCTTGAGTGCCTCCTCTACAAGAGTCTCTGTATCCTGACGCGGTATGAGCACATTGCTGTTCACACGGAATTTGAGTCCCATAAACTCCTGCTCTCCGACTATGTACTGGAGCGGAATACGCTCAGCGCGCTTACTCAGCAATGCTTGATATTCCCTTATCTGCTCCTGCGACATTTCCTCATCCATATGCACATAGTAATATGTGTGATCTATCCTGCATGCCATGGCTAAAAGCAGCCATGCATCGTTTTTTGCATCAACTATCTTTACTTTTTGTAATATGCTTTCCCCAAGTAAAATTGCTTCTCTATATGTCATATATACCTTCTATCCGGCGGTCAATGTGCACACACATTGTTTTCCTCCTGCCATTTCTTCCAGTCAAACACGGCCTCAACCGATGCGATGCCAACCTCTATCATTTCATCATCCGGCTCCTTTGTGGTCATTCGCTGCATTAAAAGCCCCGGTACACTAAGCATGTTGACAACCGGATTGTCATATCTGCCCGCAAGTCTGATAAACTCATAAGATACCCCTGCGATTACAGGAATAAGCACAAGTCGTAACAATAACTGCAGCGGCTTTGAATCCACACGGATAAACATGAAAAATAATATGCTTATGAGCATTACTATAAGCAGAAAGCTTGTGCCGCAGCGCTTGTGATGCTTTGAGCTTTTTCTCACATTTTCCACTGTAAGAGGCAGTCCGTGCTCTATGCAGTTGATGCATTTATGTTCAGAGCCGTGATACATAAATGTGCGCTTAATATCAGGTGTCAGCGATATAATTGCTATATACCCCAGAAATATTGCCAGTCTGATAACACCCTCTATGAACGCTATGAGCATCTGTGAGCTTATCACCTTTTTAAAAAGCCCAGAAAGAAAATAAGGTAATGCAAAAAACAGCGCTAGCGCTATGACAATTGACAGTACCACTGTACCTCCTAGCATGGCATTTTCCTGTTTCTTTTCTTTGGCAGCCCTTTTTTTCTTTTCTTCCGCTGTGAGTTTTTCTTCCTTTTCCTTTTTCTTTGAAGCCAAGGCACCTTCATCATCCTCGTCCTCGAAAAATGACGCTGAATACATCAGTGTGCTCATGCCCAGATAAAGCGAATCGACAAAGCTCACCACACCTCTTAAAATAGGAATCTTTCTAACTGCATCAAGCGTCTTTGAATTCTTACGCTTTGACACCTTGACATCTATTTCATGGTCAGGCTTCCTCACGGCTACTGCGTATGTGTCCTTGTTCTGCATCATTACGCCCTCCATGACAGCCTGACCGCCAATACCTGAATACTTCATAAAACCTCTCTATATTCCAAAAAAGGTTGAGGTATATTGCAACCTCAACCTTTCAAGTAACTATATGATTCTATTTCATACCATATTTCTTATTGAACTGCTCAATACGTCCACGAGCCTGGTTAGCTTTCTGCTGACCTGTGTAGAATGGATGGCACTTTGAGCAAATCTCTACGTGGATCTCCGGCTTTGTAGATCCTGTAACGAATGTGTTACCACAGTTACATGTAACAGTTGCCTGATAATAATCTGGATGGATTCCTTCTCTCATGATTTTCACCTCTTTTATATTCTTATCGTATTTCTTTAGCTTCACTCTTTATACCCGTATGCCCGATCCGCATATGATACTTGCTGCAAGAGCGACACGTTGCGTCCGTTTACATCCCGATAAACAGCTTAGTTATTGTAGCATATGAATCTGTCAATTGCAAGACATTTTTATAAAATTCTGTTTTTCTTTACAAGATTAACAAATTCCTTGTTGCTCTTTGTATGTGCAAACATGTTGAGTACGTTCTCAACAGCCTCATCAGAGCGCATGCCGTTGAAGGCTTTACGCATATTATCGACTGCTGCCTGCTCATCCTCATCAAGGAGCAGATCCTCACGCCTTGTTCCTGATTTTACTATATCTATAGCAGGGAAGATTCTCTTCTCGGAAAGCTTTCTGTCGAGCACAAGCTCCATGTTTCCTGTTCCCTTGAACTCCTCAAATACTACATCATCCATCTTGCTTCCAGTATCAACAAGAGCTGTTGCAAGTATTGTCAGACTGCCGCCGTTTCTCATATTACGTGCTGCTCCGAAAAATCTCTTTGGCATATGAAGTGCTACAGGATCAAGTCCTCCTGAAAGTGTACGGCCTGATGGTGGAACTGTCACATTGTAAGCTCTTGCAAGCCTTGTTATGCTGTCAAGGAGTATCATGACATCATTACCATGCTCTACAAGGCGCTTTGCTCTCTCTATTACCATCTCTGACACTCTCTTGTGATGCTCAGGAAGTTCATCAAATGTAGAGTAGATTACCTCGACATTGTCCCCCTCTATAGCCTCCTTGATATCTGTAACCTCCTCCGGTCTCTCATCAATAAGGAGAATAATAAGATGCATCTCAGGATTGTTTACAGTGACAGACTTTGCAACCTCTTTAAGTAATGTGGTCTTTCCGGCCTTAGGCTGTGAAACAATCATGCCTCGCTGTCCCTTTCCTATTGGAGAGATGAGATCTACAACTCTCATCGCAACACTTGCTCCGGGTCTCTCGAGACGCAGTCTCTCATTCGGGAATATAGGCACAAGATCCTCAAAGCTTGTACGCTTCAGTGCTACATCCGGTGTATATCCGTTGACAGTGGTCAGGTATAAAAGAGCCTGGAATTTCTCACGCTCAGACTTCACCTTCATATTACCCTTTACGATATCACCTGTCTTTAAATTGAAGCGGCGTATCTGCGCAGGTGCCACATAGATATCATGATCTCCCGGCATATAATTATCACAGCGGATAAATCCAAAGCCCTCCGGCATTACCTCAAGTATGCCTTCTGCCTCTTCTCCACTGTCGAGTGCTGCATAATCCTCTTTAAAAGAGTTGGCGCGCTCCTCGGCTGTACCGTTTTTCTCAGCCTCCTCAACCTCTTTTGCATCCTCCTCGAGCATTCTTTCAATAATCTGTCCCTTTTTCAGTGATGAAACGCCCTTAATTCCTCTTGCCTTCGCCAGATCCTTAAGCACAAATGCCGACAAACTTTCATATTTTTCTCTCATCTGTTCCATTTCGTCTTCTCCTTAAATTTGATAACAGTATTTATTCAATTCGTCTAAACAATATTATTTAACAAATATATATGTGTAGCTATTGGGAAATAACGCCTGAATTGACTTTTGAATCATTAATTAATGATTATACATCATTTCTTCAAAAATATAAAGCGATTTCTTATTTTTTATCATATTTTTTATATAATCGGTTATCTGCATAGTTACTTGATTTAAATCACCTGCAATGTTATGATTATTCAAAAGAATTTTTAGAGGGAGAATTACCATGGATAATAAAGAAAAAGCACTGAAATGCCACGAAGAGTGGAACGGAAAACTCGAAACCATCGCTAAATCAAAGGTTAATTCGAGAGAGGACCTTGCAATTGCATACACCCCCGGTGTTGCTGAGCCTTGCAAGATCATAGCCGAGGATAAGGAAGCTGCATACAAATACACCTGGAAGGCAAATACCGTTGCCGTAGTGTCAGACGGAAGTGCTGTGCTTGGTCTTGGAAACATCGGTCCTTACGCTGCCATGCCTGTCATGGAGGGTAAATGCGTACTTTTCAAGGAGTTTGGCAACGTAAACGCTGTTCCTATCTGTCTCGACACTCAGGACACTGAGGAGATTATTGCTGCAGTCAAAAATATCGCACCGGGCTTTGGCGGAATAAACTTAGAGGATATTTCTGCTCCGCGCTGCTTTGAGATTGAGGAGAGACTTAAAGAGATGCTCGATATTCCTGTATTCCACGATGACCAGCACGGAACTGCAATCGTTGTACTCGCCGGTATCATCAACTCTCTGCGCCTGACCGGCAAAAAGAAAGAGGACTGCAAGGTTGTTGTAAACGGTGCAGGCTCAGCAGGTGTTGCCATCACTAAACTTCTTCTGACATACGGCTTTACACATGTGACCATGTGTGACCGTCTAGGCATCATAGGAAAGGACTATCCAAACCTCAACTGGATGCAGCAGAAAATGACAGAGGTTACAAACCTTGAAAACGCAAAGGGTACTCTTGCAGATGCTTTAAAGGGTGCTGACATATTCGTAGGTGTTTCCGCTCCAAATATCATCACAGCCGAGATGGTTTCTTCTATGAACAAGGACGCTATCCTTTTTGCCATGGCAAATCCTGTTCCTGAGATTATGCCTGATGTAGCAAAGGCTGCCGGTGCCAGAGTGGTCGGAACCGGAAGAAGTGATTTTCCAAACCAGATAAACAACGTGGTTGCATTCCCCGGAATCTTCAAGGGTGCCTTAGAAGGACGTGCTACGCAGATTACTGAGGAAATGAAGCTTGCTGCCGCAGAAGCACTGGCCGATCTTGTTTCAGACGAAGAATTAAATGATGATTTTATTATGCCTGAGGCATTTGACCCTCGTGTTGCCGCTGTTGTCAGCGAAGCTGTAAAGTCACATATTTAATATGAGATACTATTCACTCAACAGATACTGCCGCGATACATTCGGTGAAAAGCTCTACAAGCTCTCTTTAGATGGAGGCATGACCTGTCCAAACCGTGATGGCACACTCTCATCGCTTGGATGCCTGTACTGCAGCGCCGGTGGCTCCGGTGATTTTGCGGCGGACCGCAGCCTTTCCATAAAGGAGCAGATGTCTGCCGCTAAGGAAAAGGTTGCTTCAAAGAGCAGCTGTGAGCACTTTATCGCATATTTTCAGGCTTTTACCAACACATATGCTCCGGTAGATTATCTGCGGCGCATATTTTATGAGGCTATAGAAGATCCATCTGTCGCTGTGCTGTCCATCGGCACAAGAACAGATTGTTTTTCTACCGAAATATATGATCTGCTCTCAGAATTAAACAAAATAAAGCCAGTCTGGGTTGAGCTGGGCCTTCAGACCATTCACCGGTCTACTCTTGATGCCATGAATACACATACATGTGTTGAGGATTTCATCATTGTAACGGATGAGCTTAGACGCCGTGGCATAAAGGTTATTGCACATCTCATACTCGGGCTTCCTCATGAGACACGCGGCATGATGCTTGAATCAGTTGATTTTGTTGCTAAAAGCGGTATTTTCGGAGTTAAGCTTCAGCTGCTGCATGTACTAAAGGGCACACCACTGGCTGATATGTATATTAAACAGCCATTTGAGCTTTTTACGCTGGATGATTACTGCGATTTTGTGGTAGACTGTATAGAAAGACTTCCAAAGGATATGGTTATCCACCGCATGACTGGTGATGGACCACGTTCTTTACTTGTTGCACCTCTTTGGAGCACAGATAAAAAACGGGTTCTAAACACAATCAATAAAAGATTTGAAGTGCGAGACACATATCAGGGACGATTAAACTTGTTTTAAAGGAGAAAATCATGGCTGAGCCATTTACCATATATAAGCTGACAATTTTATACATGCTCGACAAAGCGGGCTTTCCGCTGTCAAACACACAGATTTCCAATTTCTTTTTGGAAAAAGAATACACCGACTACTTCCGTGTACAGGAGGTCATCGGTGATTTAGTAAATGCTGATTTAATTAATTTCAAGTCTACTCATTCCAATACACAATATACTCTGACTGCTGCCGGAAAAGAGACTCTCGGTTTCTTCAAAGACAAAATTACCGACGGTATTGAGTCCGATGTAAAGAGCTTCTTTACAGACAACAAGCTCGAGTTCAGGCAGGAAAACTCCATTCTTGCCGACTATTACAGGACAACTGACCGCAAATATGCAGTACGTTGTCAGGTGCGCTCAGAGAGCACCACTGTCATCGACCTGACTCTCTCAGTCGGCACAAAGGAGCAGGCCGAGGCCATCTGCAGCAACTGGAAGAATCAGAACGAGGATGTGTACGCATACCTCATGGATATGCTGCTTCGATAGATTATTTTTTAGTTTTTCTTACAGAGTAGCCGAAGCTTCCGAGCTTATCTCCAAAGCCAAAATACTCTCCGTGCGAATACATCACAAGGCCGGTATCATTGATATGAAATTTCCCGGTTCCGTCCATGTATTTATCATCCACTGTCACACCGACGACGTCTGCTATAAACATTGTATGGCTGCCGAGCTCCTCGCTTTTTCTTACCCTGCACTCAATATTTACCGGGCTTTCTGATATTCCGACTGCTGACACATGCTGCATCGCAAGCGGTGTCAGATGCAGTTCTTTAAATTTGTCCACATCCCTGCCGCTTTTCACTCCGCAGTAATCGCAGGCTCTAAGCAGCTCCTCGGTGGTCAGATTAACCACAAACTCTCCGGTTTCTTTAATCATGTTATAAGAAAAGCGCTCCGGCCTTACAGATATTGAAAGCATAGGCGGATTAGTGCACACCGTCCCCGCCCATGCCACTGTTATTATATTGTTATTTCCGGCCTTGTCAGTGACACTCACCATCACAGCCGGCACCGGGTTTAGCATATTGCCCGGCTTCCAGTTTTGTTTTCCCATATGTTAATTTATCCTTTAATTTTTCTTTAATATCCTTTTATATCCACTAATTTTCTTTTAGACTTTCCATGCTTTCTTTAAGCCTTGCCCTGTTTGCATCCTCAATCTCCGTGAGCGGAAGACGAAGTCCTCCCACATCATATCCCAAAAGCTTCATAGCAGCCTTTACAGGAATCGGATTTACCTCACAAAACAGTGCCTCTATTAAATCCAGGTATTTAAGCTGGATATCAAGTGCTGATTTAATATTTCCATTCAAGTATTCCATTACCATGTCATGCACTGCAGCCGGCCTTACATTAGACAGCACTGATATCACACCGATTCCACCGAGCGAGAGTATTGGGATGACCTGGTCATCGTTTCCCGAATAAATATCGAGGTCATTTCCTGCCAGCTTCTTTAGCTTTACAACCTGCGATATATTTCCACTCGCTTCCTTGATTCCTACTATATTTTCAAAATTCCTGCCAAGCCTTGCCGCAGTCTGCGGAAGTATATTGCATCCTGTGCGCGATGGTACGTTGTACATAATGATTGGAAGCCCAACCGCCCCTGCTATCGCTGCATAGTGCGCATAAAGACCATTCTGTGTGGCTTTATTGTAGTAAGGTGTGACAACAAGCAGACCATCTACGCCAAGCTTTTCAACTTTCTGTGAGAAATCTATCACATTTTGTGTGCAGTTGGCACCTGTTCCCGCTATTACAGGAATCTGCCCGGCTGTCTCGTCTACCACACATTTTATTACCGAAAGCTTTTCTTCCTCTGTCATTGTGGCAGGCTCACCTGTCGTGCCACACACTATAATTGCATCAGTGCCACCGTCTATCTGCCTTCTCACCAGCGTCCTAAGCATTTCATAGTTTACACTGTTATCCTCATTGAAAGGAGTAATTAGCGCTACTCCGGCGCCCTTAAACAGAGACATATATACCTCCCAAATACACTATTTTACTGAACTATTTTATACTAAACTATTTAACCTATACTAAAATATTAAAGTCTGATGTCAGGGTTCTCTTTTATTATATCAGCAATTAATTCTCTCTCATCCATGTGATGCTTCACACCCTTTATCTCCTGATAATCCTCATGTCCTTTTCCTGCAAGCACTATGATATCACCATCCTGGGCATTCTCCATGCAGTATCTGATAGCCTCCTTACGGTCAGGAATTGTCACATACTCTCCATCTGCCTTGTGTACACCCTGCAAAATATCATTGATTATGTCCATAGGCTCCTCATCTCTTGGATTATCGGATGTGACAACAGTAAGGTCTGCAAGTCTCGATGACACCTCTCCCATCTCATAACGGCGTGACTTTGCCCTGTTTCCGCCACAGCCAAACAGGCATACAAGTCTGCCCGGCTCATACTCCTTAAGAGTGGTGAGAAGGCTTTCAAGCGCCATCGCATTGTGTGCATAATCAATCATAAGGGTATATCTCTTTGTAACAGGAACAATCTCTATTCTGCCCTTTACACTCACATGATGAAGAGCCTCCCCGATTGCCTTTTTATCCACATTGAAATGATGGCAGATAGCAATGGCTGTTAGTGAATTGTATACTGAGAATTTGCCCGGCACATTGACCTCCACATCAAAATCCAAAAGCCCTGATACATGGTATTTAATGCCGAGTGCTCCATGCTCCTTTTTAAGCTCAACATTTTCTGCTACCAGGTTGTTTGTGGACTTGTAGCCGTAAGTCTCCACCTGGCATGTGTGTCCCTTCATAATACCCTCTAAGTGCTCATCATCTCCGTTAAAGATACCAAGCCTGCACTGTCTGAATAAAAGGCTCTTGCAATGCATGTAGTCTGCAAAATCCTTGTGCTCATGCTCTCCGATGTGGTCAGGCTCAAGATTTGTAAATACACCAATATCAAAGGTAAAGCCCGATACTCTGTGAAGCATGAGAGCCTGTGATGACACTTCCATAACAACTGCATCAAGGCCTTCATCCACCATCTCCTTAAACAGCTCCTGAACTCTGTATGACTCAGGTGTGGTATTTGCTGACGGAATTCTCTTGTCACCACATATAGACTCTATTGTACCGATAAGTCCTGTCTTTATGCCGGCTGACTCAAGAATTGACTTTACCATATATGTGGTAGTGGTCTTACCCTTTGTACCTGTAATACCGATAGTCTTTATTTTCTCGGCCGGATAATCAAAATAAGCTGCTGACATACACGCAAGTGCAAGCCTTGTATCATCTACCTTAATATATGTCACCCCTTCGATAGGAGTCACATCTTTTTCGACAACCACTGCCGCTGCACCTTTCTTTACCACATCAGGGATAAAATCATGTGCATCTGACACAGCTCCCGATATGCACACAAATACTGATGCCTTCTCCACCTTGCGCGAGTCATACACGAGTGTGGAAATCTCTATATCTGTGCTTCCTGCTAATACTTTATAATCCATTCTTTCAAGTAATTTTTCAAGCTTCATTTTATTTTCTCCCATATTTTATTATATTTTTGATATATATTTTCTGTTAATTTTGTTTCTTAAAGATTTGTAACTATTCAACCACAGACATTCGCCAAACCGCACAATACTTGTGCTTTATATGATATCAATTTCTCCTGAGAAAACCTCAGTAGCAGGTCCCGTCATAAACACATGATTGGTCTTTGGTATATACTCGATAGTCAGATCTCCGCCTCTTAGATGCACAAGCACCTTGTTGTCAGTCTTTTTGTTGAGTATACATGCCATGACGGTCGCACAGGTTCCTGTACCGCAGGCCCAGGTCTCAGCGCTGCCCCTCTCCCATACTCTCATTTTCGCCTCATTCCTTGAAAGTATCTCTACAAACTCCGTGTTGGTGCGCTTTGGAAACATCTTATGATTCTCAAAAAGAGGGCCGTATTTCTCAAGCTCAAAGTTCGCCACATCATCGACAAACACTACCGCATGAGGGTTTCCCATTGAAACACAGGTCATGTGCCACTCTCTATTGCCTGCTGAAATCGGTTCATCTATTACCCTGTAGTCATCACCATAAGCACTTCCGTCTGCTTTCACAACCGGAATGTCCCCAGGCGTCAGAATAGGCTCACCCATATCCACGCGCACCTGTGATACCTTATTTTCCTCAACATATAGTGTAAGATACTTGATGCCAGCTCCTGTCTCAACCGATATTTCAGTCTTGTCTGTAAGCTTGTGGTCATACACGTATTTCGCCACGCAGCGTATGCCGTTTCCGCACATCTCGGCTTCCGAACCGTCTGCATTATATATCCTCATTCTAAAATCTGCCTTGTCAGACGGACCTATTGTGATTAGTCCATCTGAGCCTATTCCAAAATGCCTGTCACTGACATATATTGACACCCTTGCCGGGTCATCCAACTTCTCCTCAAAAAGGTTTACATATACATAATCATTTCCACAGCCGTGCATTTTTGTAAATTTCATAGTGATCACCTCGTTATTGGTTTTATATTGGTAACTATTCAGAACCATCCCACGCACATTCGCAAAACCGCACGATACTCGTGCTTGGTCACTGCTACGCAGCTAATTTTGCTCATATGTGTGGGGGTGGCTCTATTCGAGCCACCTTGAGAACAAGCAAATCTGCTGCTTACATGCGAGCACGATGCATCAGCTTTGCTTGTTCTCAGTGGTTCTGAATAGTTACTTTAATTATATTATACAGCGCACTTTCTGGTTTTTCTATAGCATTTTGTGCGTTTTATGTTGCGTTTTGTGCTGTTATAGATTATGCTTATAATAACATCTTATTATCAAAGGAGCATATCATGGATTCAAATTATACAAAAGCAGGCTACCTGACGGAGCCTTTTAAAATATTTCATCTAAGAGATGAACACAAGCTAAATATAGATTTCCATTACCATGATTTCCACAAAATTCTGATTCATCTGCACGGCAATGTATCCTACTGCATTGAGGGCCGCAGCTATGAGCTCAAAGAACATGATATCGTGCTTGTCAATGCCGGTGAGGTTCATAAGCCAATATTAAATGACGATTCAATTTATGAAAGAATCATTATATATGTGTCACCGCAGCTTATTGACGATTATGTGAGCAAAGGCTATGATCTGGCATGCTGTTTCAAGCAGGCCTATGCTAACCAGTCACATGTACTAAGACTCGCTGCGACCAAGGGCAGCCGTCTGGCTGATACAATAAAGGGACTAGACTCTACACTTAGAGAAACCAATGAATACGCAAATGAGCTGTACCAGAAGCTCCTGTTTTTAGAGTTTCTGATACAGCTCAATCGTATCACCCTGCATGGCGGTATAGAATATATTAACACATTTTCCTCAAACAAAAAAATTGTAGAGATTTTGGATTTCTTAAATAAGAATTTAACAAACCGTATAAGTATTGATGAACTGGCAGATAAATTCTATATGAGCAGGTATCACCTGATGCACACCTTCAAGGAAGAAACCGGCTGCACCATAGGTTCATATATCACAACAAAGCGTCTGCTGCTCGCCCGCGATATGATTCGCGACGGAAGCAGTGTGTCTGCCGCCTGCGATGCCTGTGGATTCGGAAGCTATTCCTCATTTATCCGTGCATACCGCAAGCAATTCCATTCTACCCCTACAAATACATAAATGCTTCACGATATACCACAGGAAGCTTTTAATTATTTTAATTATTTTTAGTGCTGCATTATCTCTCATTAATCACATTTATAAGCTCAGGTATGAGCTGCTTCTTACGCGATACTACTCCCTTAAGCATAATTCCATCCTTGCTCTGCGGCAGATTGTATGCTGAAGCTGCTATTGACGCTGCCTCTGCACCACTGTAGATGAGATATGTAGACTCATTAAGTATATCCGTAAGCATAACAAAGAGCATATCAAGCTGTTTTTCCACCTGCATCTTGTCAAGCAGAGGCACCACTCTCGCCTGTACCTTATCGAGCTCTGTCCTCGAAAGAGCAGAAATCTGCGATACTCCAAACGTATAATCCCCTGAATGAAAAATTTTAAAATCCTGATTTAATATTTCCTCTTCCGTCTTGTTAGCAAAGTTACTGCCTGCCTCGAACATTTTCTTGGCAAACTCTTCTACATCTATCTGCGCAATCTCCGCTAGGATAAGTGCTGTAGATTTATCAACCTGGGTACATGTAGGCGAACGGAACACTAATGTGTCAGAGAGTATTGCAGCGCACATAAGCCCCGCCATCTGAGGAGTAACCTCCACACCCTTTTCCATATACATCTGATAGATGATGGTTCCGGTACATCCAAGCGGCTGGTTTCTGAAATACACAGGTCCTATTGTCTCAAGAGAACCAATTCGATGATGATCGATTATCTCAAGAATCTCTGCCTCATCAATGTTGGCCACTGCCTGTGAGGTCTCATTATGATCCACAAGTATCACCTGTTTTTTCCTTGCATTCATTAAATTTCTGCGTGAAAACATACCAACATAATTTTGGTTTTCGTCAAGTATTGGGAAATCCCTGTGTCGGATTTTTGAAACAGTATCACGCACATCATCCACATAATCATCCAAATCAAAATGAATAAGATTTTCCCTTGTCATAAATGACTTTATCGGCATACTCTGGTTTATCAGACGCGATGTGGTAAACGTGTCATATGGTGTACTTATCACTACCACATCCTTAGCGTTTGCAGCATTTATGACATCCTTAGATATATCGAAGCCGCTTGTCACAATGATACAGCTGCAGTTTGCCTCAATACATATAAGCTGTGACTCCTCACGATCTGATATGATGACCAGATCATCCTCAGCCACATTGCCCTTTATGGTATCAGGTGTACCTGCTCCAACTATAACCTTTCCTTTCACAAAATAGCCATGCTCATTGCCTGCAACTATCTTGCCATCCAGCGTCTCTACAATATTCCTGTACTGGGTCCTCGCCTTTGCCAGGATAGAATTGTCATACACATCCATATATGACTTTGCTATATCACCTGTCACAATAAGTCCTTCAAGCTTGTCCTTCTTATTGACAACCGGAAGAGTGACTACGTTGAGTATCTTCATCATCTCCCATGCCTTTTTCATGGATAGATTACTGCTGACACCCTCAGTCCTTCTGATATGTATATCCTTTATCTGTGTGCCAACATCCTTTAAAAGGGCAGGCGTATCGGCCTTAAAATAATCCAGCACAAATGCTGTCTCTGCACTGATGCTGCCTGCTCTCATTGGTATGTATTCCATTGTATCATCTGTATGTGATTTAAGGTTTGCATACGCTATTGCTGCACAGATAGAATCTGTGTCAGGATTTTTATGTCCAACAACTCTTACAATCTTTTTTGCCATTTAGTTTTCCTCTCTGTCTGCCTTATAAAATGTCAAAATATGGTGCAACTCCCTAACCGGGAACTGCACCACCCTATTACAATAATATTTATTAAAAAATCGAACCAAAGAACCCGAGTATATACAATGCGATTACAACAAAGCCAAATGTATTGATAATAGCCAGCACAGTAGAGATGACTGCAAAAGTCTTTGTTGTTCCTACCTGCTTCTCAAGCTCTGACACTGTGTCCACCTTGTCTCCCATTGCCTTAAAGAGATCCTGAATATTCCTGAAACACTTAACATTCTCTGTATGTACCTTGTCAGCCAACTCCGCCTTTATCGAAACAAGCTGATCATTAAGCTCTTTAAGCGACTGAAGCATATGGGCATTCGCCTCATTTACCGCTGATGTAACTGCTGCTGTGCCCTCCTCTGTGATACGCCTTGTCTGCTCTAATGTGTCACCAAAATCAAGACTCTGGCCTATATTCTGGCTGATACCTGATATCTCAATGCCAAGTGACTGTCCGAGATTTCCAATCTGTCCGGACACCGAACTGCCAAGATTATCCATGTCTGAGCTTACCTGACGGCCTAAGCTGTCCATGCCTGCATTCATAGATTGCTCTATCTCAGCCATCTTTTCATGAACACTTTCTATAAGCACATCTATCTGCTTAGCAACCTGTGCAGTGATTCCATCGGCTTTTTCCTGTCTCTCGTCAAGTATCTGCTGCAGCTCCTCTGCCTTAGCTTCCCTCTCCTCAACTATGACTGAAAGCTCCTCAGCTTTTGATTCTTTTGTATTAAGCATCTCCTGAAGACGTTTTGCCTTTTCACGAAACTCATCAATTTGTGTTAACAAAAAATCATCTTTATCCATTTGTATATTATTCTCTTTTTTCTGCACTCTTTCACTACGATTCACATCGTCTCTTGCTACACGAGATGCCATTACTGTTCTTGAAGGTACTGCCCGCTCCGCTTGTTCTGTCGATATAAATCTTTTTGCACGTCTATCAAATATGCCTGACATTCGTATCCCTCCGATGGTTCCATTAAATACCATTAACGTAAGTATTGTACCATTACATGTTGTATTTGTAAACAAAAAAACCACGAAGTATAGGGTAATCACAGGATAATAAGCAAAAATCCCACAGAGCATATGCCCTGTGGGATAAAATATATACTGTGACTAATGAATTAGTCCTCTCCGTATAATTTAACGAGTTTCTCAAGGTGTGTATAACGTGCCTTAGCTGTCTCCTCAGACTTAGCAAAGAGTTTCTCTGCTCTCTCTGGGAATGGCTTGATAAGACGAGTATAACGTGCCTCGTTGTTAAGGAACTCCTGGTAAGATCCGTCGCCGGCCTTTGATGTAAGTGTGAATGGATTCTTTCCTTCAGCCTTGAGTGCAGGGTTGAATGAGAAGAGGTTCCAGTATCCAGCCTTAACAGCCTTCTTCATCTCATCCTGGCAATGGTTCATACCACCCTTAGCGATACCGTGAAGCTCGCAAGGTGCGTATCCGATGATAAGTGATGGTCCCGGATAAGCCTCAGCCTCTGTGATAGCCTTAACAGCCTGTGCTGGGTTTGCTCCAAGAGCGATCTGTGCAACGTATACATATCCGTAGCTCATAGCGATCTCTGAAAGTGACTTCTTGCTTGTCTCTTTACCGGCTGCTGCGAACTGACATACCTCACCGATGTTAGAAGCCTTAGAAGCCTGTCCACCTGTATTAGAATACATTTCTGTATCGAATACCATAACATTTACATTCTCACCTGAAGCAAGTACATGGTCAAGACCACCGAAACCGATATCGTAAGCCCATCCGTCACCACCGAAGATCCACTGGGATTTCTTAGCGAGGAAATCTTTATTTTTCAGAAGTTCCGCTTTCTCTGCGCGGTCGCATCCGCAAGCTTCAAGAGCCGCCACAAGTTTATCTGTAGCTGTTCCGTTTGTCGCTCCGCATGTATATGTGTCAAGGTATTCCTGTGCAGCAGCCTTAACATCTTCATTTTCCGCATCTGCGGCAAGTTTCTCTACAAGACCTTTCAGTCTGTTTCTGATCGTATTCTGTGCAAGAAGCATACCATATCCGAACTCAGCGTTGTCTTCAAACAATGAGTTGCTCCATGCCGGTCCTTTTCCTTCCGGTGTTACCGTATATGGTGTGGACGGAGAAGAGTTGCCCCAGATAGAAGAACATCCTGTAGCATTCGCAATATACATTCTTTCTCCGAAAAGCTGTGTGATCAGTTTTGCGTACGGTGTCTCTCCACATCCCGCACAAGCTCCCGAGAACTCAAGAAGCGGCTGTTTGAACTGGCTTCCCTTAACAGTTGTCTCTTTGAATTTAGCGATAACGTCTTCTTTAACCGGAAGAGTTACACCGTAATCGAAGTATTTCTGCTCTCCCATGTTTGCTTCAAGGTTTTCCATAGCAAGTGCCTTAGCACCTTTCTTGCCTGGGCAGACGTTCGCACAGGAACCACATCCTGTACAGTCAAGAGCGGATACAGTCATTGTGAATGTATAGTCTTTCATTCCTGTAAGTGGAAGTGTCTTGATTCCCTCTGGAGCGTTAGCTGTCTCATCTGCTGTCATAGCAACCGGACGGATTGCAGCATGTGGGCAGACGTATGCACAGCGGTTACACTGGATACAGTTGTCCGGCTGCCAGATCGGAATGTCTACCGCGATACCACGTTTCTCGTATGCGGAAGATCCTGACGGAGTTGATCCGTCTGCATAATCTGTAAATGCAGATACCGGGAGGGAATTTCCTTCCTGAGCATTTACTTTTGTCTGAATATTTTTAACGAAATCGATTACATCTTTTCTTCCGTTCTCGTCAATGTGCGGTACTGCAAGGCCTTCGTCTGCCGCATCTTTCCAGCTTTCCGGAACTTCGATCTCTACGACCTGTTTTGCTCCTGCATCGATCGCATCATAGTTCATCTGAACGATCTTATCGCCTTTTCTGCCGTATGTAGCTTTCGCTGCGGCTTTCATCAGGCTGATCGCTTCCTCTTCCGGAATGATCTCCGCAAGTTTAAAGAACGCAGACTGGAGCACTGTATTGATACGTCCGCCAAGTCCGATCTCTTTACCGATCTTAATTCCGTCGATCGTATAGAACTTAATGTTATGGTTTGCGATATAAGCTTTTACCTGTCCCGGAAGATGTTTCTCAAGACCTTCCATATCCCATGCACAGTTCAGAAGGAATGTACCTCCGTCAACAAGCTCCTGTACCATGTTATACTTGTCCACATAAGACGGGTTATGACATGCTACAAAGTTTGCCTGATGGATCAGGTATGTCGATTTGATCGGTGATTTTCCGAAACGCAGGTGAGACATTGTAACACCGCCTGATTTCTTAGAATCATAGTCAAAATATGCCTGAGCATACATATCTGTATTATCACCGATGATCTTGATAGAGTTTTTGTTTGCTCCGACTGTACCGTCAGCTCCGAGACCCCAGAACTTACAGTTGATCGTTCCTTCCGGTGTTGTAACGAGCGGCTCGTCTGCTTTCAGGGAAAGATTTGTCACATCGTCAACGATACCGAGAGTGAATTTTGCTTTTTCATCGTTATGATATACTGCAACGATCTGCGCCGGTGTCGTATCTTTAGAACCGAGTCCGTAGCGTCCTGTGTAAATCGGAACTGCGTCGAACTTAGATCCTTTCAACGCCGCAACAACATCCAGGTAAAGCGGCTCACCGAGAGCTCCCGGCTCTTTTGTTCTGTCAAGAACGGAAATCTTCTTAACAGAATCCGGAATCGCATCGATCAACGCCTCTGCGCTGAACGGTCTGTAAAGACGAACTTTTACAACGCCGACTTTTTCTCCTGCCGCTGTCAGGTAATCGATCGTTTCTTCAATCGTATCACATACGGAACCCATTGCAACGATCACATGTTCCGCATCTTCTGCTCCGTAGTAATTGAACAGTTTGTAGTTCGTTCCGAGCTTTTCGTTTACTTTGTCCATATAGTTCTGAACGATTCCCGGAAGGGCGTCATAATACGGGTTGCACGCTTCTCTTGCCTGGAAGAAGATGTCAGGATTCTGAGCGGAACCTCTAAGGCACGGATGATTCGGATTCAATGCATGAGCACGGAACTCATCGATCGCATCCATGTTCACCATATCTTTCAGATCTTCATAATCCCATGTCTCAATCTTCTGAATCTCATGAGATGTACGGAATCCGTCAAAGAAGTTAATAAACGGAAGTTTTCCTTCAAGCGCTGCGCAATGAGCAACCGGTGTCAGGTCCATAACTTCCTGTACGCTTGATTCACAAAGCATAGCCGCTCCTGTCTGACGACATGCATAAACGTCGGAATGATCTCCGAAGATAGACAAAGCATGACTTGCAAGCGCACGGGCAGATACGTTAAATACGCCCGGAAGCTGCTCGCCTGCCACTTTATATAAATTCGGAATCATCAAAAGTAATCCCTGAGATGCCGTAAATGTCGTTGTCAGAGCTCCTGCTGCCAAAGATCCGTGAACAGCTCCTGCCGCTCCTGCCTCTGACTGCATCTCTGTAACTTCTACAGTCGTTCCGAAGATGTTCTCTCTGCCTTCTGTCGCCCATTCGTCAACGTGCTCCGGCATAACGGATGACGGTGTGATCGGGTAGATTGCCGCGACTTCTGTATACGCATACGATACGTGAGCGGCTGCCTGATTGCCATCCATAGTCTTCATTTTTCTTGCCATTTTTTTGCTCCTCCTTAAGTTTTACATTGAATAAAATAAATTTCTCACATGTGTCCTCATTATATCTCCAAACTTGTCAAAAGTCTATAGAGGGCAGTTTGTTTTTTGTTTATTTTTAGCAACAGTTCAGCCATACAGATGTACGGGAAGCAGAAAACATGCCTGCATGTTTTTGCAAGCGGACATCTGTATGTGCTAAGCGCCTATTTATGAGTAAAACAGTGGCGTCAGCCACAATAAGCACGCAGTGCGGTTTTACGAATGGCGTGGGATAAACTGTTACATCTTTGACCGTATCCATAATAACCTCTTTGACAAAAAATGTCAAGAAATTTGAACAATCATCCTGTCCGGCCTTTTATATGGGCATCGCTGTGCCCCCATCAGTCCTTCTCCGCTATTTCTTTTAACTGTCGATACACATAAGATACCGGGAGTCCGACCACGTTATAATAATCTCCGTCGATCCGTTCGATATAAGCTGCAAACTGCCCCTGTATACCATACGCTCCGGCTTTGTCAAGAGGTTCTCCTGTTGCGGCATATTCCCGAATCTCTTCGTCACTCATAGGATTGACAAAAACTTCCGTTTCAACTGCATGAACAACCGACTTTCTTTTTCCCTCATCGTCATAATCCAAAATTGCCACGCCTGTATACACTTTGTGACTTCTTCCCTGCAGACTTCGGATCATACGGACGGCATCTGCCTCATCTTTCGGTTTCCCTAAAATACTTCCGTCTGACACAACGATCGTATCCGCTCCGATCACAATCGTATCCAACAGTACATTATTTTTCTTATCAAAACTTATCTGCTTCACCTGCTCTTGTTTTTCCCGTAAATCATCCGCAACATTTTCCGCCTTTGAAAGCGCAAGCTCTTTTACAATCTCTTCGGGGATCAGACTATGATAAACTTCTTCTTTGTCACTGACTCTTACTTCAAATGAAATTCCGATCTGCTCAAGGAGCTCCCGCCTTCTCGGGGAAGCCGACCCAAGAATAATTCTTTTCTTTGTCTGCATTTTCACTTCTCTGCTTTCTTCTATTTATTTTATTTACTCCAAGTATACAACAACCAATGTATATGTGTACACAAAGAATGTCACCCTTTGTAAAAAACATACTTTACATAAATTATTTCATTGAGCAGTCCTGGCTTTTTTAATACGTTGCAGCTTATTTTTTATACGAAGAATTGCCGCTCGGATCAAAAACAAATCACACCACAAATGAACATATAGACGGTATGTCGGATATCTCACAGAAATATGTTTCTCACCACGATAAAATTCGGTCACGACACCAAGTATCCACTCCTCCGGCACATTCTCTTTCCACCAGCGATTGTCCCCACAGATGATATATCCTTCCTTTTTCACATGCAGGATACGATGCAGCACATATTTTCCGTCCGGTCGCCGATAAAGCGGAAGATCGTATCGCTTTAATCTTCCATGAACCGGTTCTATAATAATTGTATCCTTTCGATTACGCAGCATCGGTTCCATGCTGTCTCCGACGGTTGTAGAGACACAGGTTTTCCCCGATCGAAGTTCTTCTTCTAAAGATGTATTGCGCATAACGTCTCCTCTATAAAATCTATCTTTCACTACAGATAATTTTATAAAAACATCCTTGACAGATCTTTATAATCTGCCAAGGATGTTTTTCATCTAATGAAAATAACTTTAGTTATGGAGTTTCTGGCCCCCACTCATCAGTATCCTCGCCGCCTCCAATATTTCCTTCAGTACCGCCATCATTAACAAAAGATGTTGTAATAATATCCTCTGTTCCAAATCTTACAACTTCTAATTCCGGCTCTAAAAATGTTTTTCTCACTTCTATTCCTCCTGCCTTCTCTTCTTATCGAATTGTATATTGCGCCATGTCGCTATATACAGTATGTTGCTCACCACTATTGTCCTGATATGTTACATATCCTCTTGCATACCAAGTTGTTGTTCTGCTCGTTTTTAAATACTGTGTGAAGTTTGCCAAATATAAATCTGTATTTACACCATATTTTTTCAAACGGGTAGTTGCTGTTGTATCTAATGTCAATTCTTGTTGTACTTCCTGAATTGCTGCATAGCCTGTACTATCAGTTGCCACAACACCGGCTTTTATAACTTTATAATCTGCATCTGTCGGAACAGAATATTTTGACAAAAACTTCACTCTTCCATTTGCATAGGACACATCGCACAAAACCGAAACTTCTTTTTGAATTTCTTCTGCTTCTTCAACATAAACAGATGTCACAGCTATGTCTTTATATACTGTAAATGTATAAGATTCATTGTAACAGATCGGTTTTTCATTCACAGTCCAGTGTGAAAACTTCTTTCCTTCAGGAGCCTGTGCTGCTACAACTCTTACCTGATCTCCGACTTCACAATATTTTGTTTCTGTGTTTCCGTTGTTATTGATCGTAACAACCGCCTTTAACTGCAATCCTTCGATCGACGTCTTCAAAGATTCAACAATCAATTTCACCTCTTCTACTGAAAGAGCTGTATTGTCTTTCGCTGCTTTTGCATCTGCAAGATCGTCTTCAAGCGCTTTTCTCGTTGCTTCCGTATATTTCTCCGCAAAATTTTCTTCCTTCATCCTGCTTTCTGCCGCAGCAATCGCTTCTTCTAACGCCGTATCGTCGCGGGTAACCGTAACAATACACTGTGCCGTTATATTAGGATAATTCACAGAACTTACTTTAATTGTTGCATTTCCCGCTTTATGAGCTGTGACAACTCCGCCGTCAACAGTAGCGACTTCCTCATTATCAGATTCCCATAAAACTTCTTGATCTGTCGCGTCTTCCGGGGTGATCGCTGCCTGCAGCGTCGCCGTCTTCTGCTCTTCCGTTCCTCCGACTTTCAAAGCCAATGCATCCTGATCTAATGTTATTCCCGTAACTGCGATTTCTACAGTTTCATATAATTTTGCATTTGCCCAACACGTATGCAGTTTCCCGCCATTTCCGTTGTTCCATGCGCTTGCAGGGCACTCTAGCTTCATATGAGTCGTTCCTTCCGGTAATTTCACACGAATACTTCGCAATCCACCGTTTGCCGAAAGATCTTCTGCATAATACTGCTGTGTATAATTACTTCCGTCTGTACTTGTAGAAACTTTAAATTTCGCTTTCACATTTGCAAAAACACCGCCGTCTGACGCAATCTGATGATTCTCGACACCGATGTCGGCAGAAAACATCTTGTAGCCTGTCACATCATATACAATCGAAGACGGCTCATGTGCACCTATGCCTTTTGTATATGTATTTATTGTAGACGTATCTTTCTTGATTGCTATCAACCTGTTTCCATCCGGACACAGATCTTTCTTAACTCCACCCCATGCAGTATTTCCGGACAAGTGCGTTAAATCCGACACATAAACTCCTGTTCCCAATTCATCCTGAAATTCCATTTTGAACTGTTCCAACTGTTGGAAAACAGCCTCAAGTTCTTCTTTTGTCGTGCTTTCCTGCGCTAACTTTGCTTCTGCCTCTGCCTTAATCGGATCAAATTTTGCTCTGGAATATACTTTACCCGAATCTGCGTTTCCGCTAAGCACGTTCAACTCCATCTGTGATTCCATCTGTGCAAGTTTTTCTCGTATTCTGATTTTTAAAGCTTCTGTTTCCGCATCTTTTTTTACCGGAGTCAATATACTGATTTCTGCCGCCGATATATGCTGATTGGGAGCGCTTCCATCCGTATGAATGACAGTAAGTTTTACTTTTTTGACATTCTCAACTTCTGCATCAAATACAAATTCCTTTTCGGATTTATTCTCTGCCGACCAATTAGCTCCCGGGTTGTTATAACTAATATGTAAGTTATTTCCTACATTTTCCCAATTTTCAGTTCCGTCTTTCTGAACCGAAACACTAAATTCTGTCACTGTTCCGTTTCCAAACGCGTCCTGCCTCGGAAGATAAGTAATCCCCTGGATGCTCTGCGCGTTCTGAAGTTCTACTGTTATCGTATTGTTGCCTGTCAGAGCGCCGTCTTCCCTGTTCGGCTGATTATCTCCGCTATAACACGAATGATAATAAGACGTAATCACTCCGTCTGTCGCATTGACTGCATGTCCCGTTCCGGGCGATGCCGCGCCTTCACCTGTACTTGATTCATTATCCGCCTCCGTATCCGCTGTTGTCGTCAGCTCTGTATAAGGCACTTTCTTATACCCCGATTCACTGACTTCTTCATTCCATACCCAATCAGCGCTTGCCTGTACGTTCACCGGAAATGCGCTTCCTGTAATAACCATCGCTCCAGCGCATAATAAAGCGAATGTCTGTTTCATTTTCATAATCTTATCCACCTCTTCCTTTTTTCTATACTTGCAATCCATAATTCAACGGTCTGCAGAAATATTCATATATTGCTTTTCTTCCCTCACCTCCCGGTTCCCTTATAATTATCGAAATCTCTGTTCCGACTCGAATGATAAATGATGTTATATCTTTATAATTTTACCCCCTCCCCGTATTTTTCTGTCAATATGTTTTGTGTATTTTTTTCTAAGATTTCTTTTATATCTTACTTTTTTTGTGCATTTTTACTCGATTTTGCCATTATTTACATTTTCAGATTCCCCACCCTTCTTCCTTCCCACAGATTTTTATATCAATTTTTCTAATAGCAAAACAGATAATATATTATTGTTTCTCATTTACAGATATGCTATGATAATTCCACTCACAGAAATTCTTTCTGTGAAAAATACCGGCAGCTTCACCGGTCTGAGGAATTCCCTCAAAATTACCCGATACAATACAACAACAGTTTTTGCGTGGATAGTCTTGTAGAACAG
>OHHI01000486.1_pt1 | contig 23495 bp, 16 predicted proteins | sample 1568001 | NCBI WGS metagenome assembly OHHI01 (sample SAMEA3879506, study PRJEB24766) | human gut metagenome | biome: human-associated habitat; feature: feces | place: USA | collected 1985/1987
ACATAATATAAAATAAATATAAAATACTTATTTGGGATAAATGCACGCAAAAGAATTTTACTTACGATGTAATCTAGTGCAGTATTAGATTTAGGGAAAGAGGGTAAGAATTATGATGTATCCGTTTATGACGTTAAATGATGAAACAGAAATTGTGCATTCTGATATGAATGCAGATGGAACGGTAAAAGTTTATATTGAAACCCCGGATAAAAAAGATGGATTTCATAATATGACATGTTATTTGCCGACTTATGAAATAAAAGAAATCAATGGATATTCAGATAAACAGGTTGAAGAATTTATGGAAATTATAAAATCAACGGCACATTTGATTATGGAATTTGCAAAAGAAGGGGGATTTGAACATGCCTCAGGTTTTTAAGGTAGGAGCCTACTGGATATATTTTTGGGCAAATGAAGGGAAACCGTTGGAGCCGATACATGTGCATATTGCAGAGGGACGTCCACATCAGAATGCAACGAAAGTGTGGATTACATCTGCTGGGAAATGTATCGTTGTGAATAACATATCAAATATTCCAACAGTTGCTTTGAGAAATATTGTAAGGATTATTGAAGCAAGAAGTGACGAAGTAAAACAAAAATGGTTTGAGTATTTTGGAGAGATACGGTATTTTTGTTAAACGCTTTATATTATCGTAAGTTTTTATAAAAAGAAAAATAAAAGTGAAAACTTGGGAACAGCGTAAGTTCTCAGAGTTCGTCAAAAATGTAGCTGTAAGAAATAGAGAAGGGTTGGAGTTAGAGTGCTATGCAGTAACAAATGATAGAGGCTTTATATCTCAAAAGGATGCGCATGATGACTTCGGATATATGGTAGATGTTGATACAACAGCCTACAATATTGTCCCTCCAAATTCATTTGCATATAATCCCGCTAGAATAAATGTTGGCTCGATAGGATACTATGCAGGTACTGAAAATGTAATAGTTAGTTCACTTTATGAGGTTTTTCAGACAGCGGATTATGTTGATGATAGATTTCTTTGGCATTGGTTTAAGTCTGAGCATTTTCCGAAATGGATTGAGAGATTACAGGAAGGAAGCGTGCGTCTTTACTTCTATTATGATAAGCTTATTCAGTGTGAGATAAAGATGCCATCTTTAGAGGAACAGATGAAGATAGGAGCATATTTTAATCACCTCGATCACCTCATCACTCTTCACCAACGTAAGTGTTATAGATTTATTGATATTGTGCTGGACGCTTGGGAACAGCGTAAGTTGGATAATGTAGCTGAATTCAGTAAGGGAAGAGGTTATTCTAAAGGTGATTTAATAGAGTTAGGAACACCAATTATTTTATATGGAAGATTATATACAAATTATGAAACCAGCATTTCAGATGTGGATACTTATGTAGAGGCAAAAGATGGTTCTGTATACAGTAGAGGTGGAGAGGTTATTGTTCCGGCATCAGGTGAATCGGCGGAGGATATCGCAAGAGCTGCTACCGTTGATAAATCAGGCATTTTGCTTGGTGGAGATTTGAATGTTGTAATGCCGAATGAAGATATTAATTCTGGGTTTTTAGCGATATCTATTTCTAATGGAAATCCACAACGAGAACTGGCAAAAAGGGCACAGGGAAAATCAGTGGTTCATATTCATAATGAGGAGATAAGAAATCTTCGTGTTCCATTTCCGATAAAGGTGGAGCAGAACAAAATAGTAGAGTATTTTTTTAACCTTGATCACCTCATCACTCTTCACCAGCATAAGCTATTTTGCGCAAAAAATGTAATGAAATACATAACAACCGATATAAACACACCCAAAAAGGAGGCTATTATGGCAGAATTAGAGTCCGTGATAGAGCAGAAACTTATTGAACAACTGATTTATGGTGATTCACAATGGACGTATCGCGAAGACTTAAAAACAGAAGCAGATCTTTGGAAGAATTTCAGATATATTCTTGAACAGAATAATAAGGAACGTTTAAATGGAGAACCACTTTCGGATGCAGAATTTGAACAGGTAAAGAATCAACTGCAGTTTTCATCATTCTATAAGGCTGGCGAATGGTTAGTTGGTGAAAATGGAAAAGTAATGGTACACGTACAAAGGGATACCGAACGGTTGCATCTTGTTGTGATGAATCATGAGCATATTGCAGGTGGCAGCAGTGTTTATGAGGTGATTAATCAGTACAATGCGTTAAAAATGGATGAGGATAGTAGTGTAAATGCAAGAGACCGAAGATTTGATGTTACTCTTATGATCAATGGATTGCCGATGATTCATATAGAATTGAAAAATAAGCAGCATTCGTACATGGATGGATTCTGGCAGATAAAAAAATATATTGGAGAGGGAAAATTTACGGGAATATTCTCAGCTGTACAGATGTTTGTAATCAGTAATGGGGTTGATACAAAATATTTTTCAGCTGCAAGTGATACCGAATTGAATCCGAAGTTTATCAGTGGATGGCTGGATAAGGAAAATAACGCAGTTTCCGATTACCTTGTTTTTGCAAAAAGTGTGCTTCGTATTCCTGAGGCACATGAGATGATCGCAAGATATACAGTATTGGATGAAGAGGCAAAGCGTTTGATTTTGTTGCGCCCTTATCAGATCCATGCAATAGAAGCAATTCGTGATGCTTCTAAGACTGGAAAATCTGGTTTTGTATGGCATACAACTGGATCAGGAAAAACCTTAACTTCTTATAAAGCTACCAGAAATTTGTTAATGGATATTCCAGCGATTGATAAAGCTATCTTTTTAATTGATCGAAAAGATCTGGATACGCAGACCACCATGGCATTTCAGGCATATGCGAATAATGATCTTATAGATGTAGATGAGACAGACAATGTGTTTGATTTAAAGAAAAAGTTGAAATCAGATGATCGTCAGGTGATTGTGACAACGATCCAGAAATTGCAGAGATTAATTACCAGAAAATTGCAGGAAGGTACACCGGAATATCACAAAATTAAAAACCTGAAAATTGCATTTGTTGTAGATGAATGTCATAGAGCTGTCACTCCTGGAACAAAACGGGAAATAGAAAGATTTTTTGGAAATTCCTTATGGTATGGATTTACAGGCACTCCCCGGTTTGCGGAAAATCCATATCCACAGATGGGAGATCTGCCTCGTACTACACAGGAATTATATGGAGATTGCCTGCATAAATATACGATTCAGAATGCCATTCATGACAATGCCGTTTTAGGATTTCAGGTGGAACATAATGGTCCCAAAAATAAAAAGGATGAAACGGACAGTAATCTTTATGTAACCGAAAGTCATATGTTGAAAGTACTCGAGGTGATTTTGAATAAATCTTATTATAAGTTGGGATTTCAAAATGGAAAAGGAAAGACATATGAGGGGTTACTTACAACAAGTTCCATCCAATTGGCACAAAAATATTATGATTTGTTGAAAATGGTAAAGGAAGGGAAGACAACACTTAAAATAGATGAAAAAATAAAACAGGTATTACCGGATTTTCCAAAGTTTGCAATTACTTATTCCGTAACAGAAAACGAAGAAGGTTCCCATGTAAATCAGCAGAAGATGCAGGAATCATTAGATGATTACAATAAAATGTTTGGAACAAAATATGAGATTTCTCAAATACAGGGATACAATGGAAATCTGAATAAGCGTCTTGCAAGGAAGGATGCAAAATATAAGAGCAGAAATGAGCAGCTGGATCTGGTGATTGTAGTCGATCGACTCCTGACCGGTTTTGATGCACCGTGTCTGTCAACGATATTCATTGACAGACCGCCAATGGGACCGCACGATTTGATTCAGGCATTTTCCAGAACAAATCGTATTTATGATAAAAATAAAGTATATGGTCAGATTGTTACATTTCAGGCACCCAAATTATTTAAGGAGAGTGTTGACAATGCGGTACGATTGTACTCTGCAGGAAGTACACAAACAGCTCTTCTGGCAGATTGGAAAGAGGTGGAATCGGCATTTCGCAAGTCATTAAAAGCACTTCGAATATCTGCAGAGACTCCGGAAGAAGTTCCGGGAATGTCAATAAAAGAGAAAAAAATATTTGTTAAGCTGTTTCAGGATTTTGACAAGTTTTTTGCGCAATTAAAATCATTTACACAGTATGAAGATAATATGCTGGCTGGATATGGTATTACGGAAGATGAGTATACGGATTATGCAGGACAGTACTTAAATGCAAAAGAGGAAATTAAAGAAGATACCGATGGTCAAATTGATGATCCGGGAGTGCCTGTCGTAGATGAAGATTATGAATTAATGGCATACAGTCATACAAAGATTGATTATGAGTATATTATCAATCTGATCCAGAACATTGTATCACCAGATGAAGAATCACAGGATGTTACACAGAAACAGAAACAAAAGCAGATGGATGAGGTAAAGCAATATGTGGAAGAACTCAGAAAAGATAATCCGAAAGTAGCTGAGATAATGACCACTTTAATTGGAGAAATTGAGCAGGATGTAAATAAGTATAAAGGACAGTCCATTCTGAATATTGTTGAAAATATGAAACAAGAGTGTATTGAAAAAGTAGTTACAGATTTTTGTATTACATGGTATACGTCTAAAGATGATGTTATGTATGCGGCAATGCATTATCGAAATGGAGAGATCCCGAATGAGAGTGCAATTAAAGAGACAGCAAATTTTACCAGTTACAAAGAAGTACAGGAGAGAGCAATTCCAAAATTTAAATATTATACAATGATGATTGCTGAGTTAAGAAAAACTCTGGATGAAGAAATTAAACCTCTTATGAACCATTAGGATTGATTTGTATATATAAATATTCTTTACTGTTCTTATCAGCGTAAGTAGTACAGGAAACGGAGGTGCTTATGCGAAATGATGAGAACACCACAGAACTTTTCTGTAATTATTATAAGGAATGGGTTAATGTATATAAGAAGGATGCCATAAGAGAAGCAACTTTGGCAAAATACCGAATGACACAAAAGTGGGTAGAAAAACTGGTGCCGGATTTGAAAGTATCTGAACTTACAAGAACGATGTATCAGCAGCTTTTAAATGATTATGCAAAAGAACATGAAAGACAGACAACACTTGATTTTCATCATCAGTTGAAAGGAGCAATTCTGGATGCCGTTGATGAGGGACTGATAGAAAGAGATCCTACAAGAAAAGCAATTATTAAAGGAAAAACACCAAAAGTAAAAAAGATTAAATATCTCAATCAGTTTGAACTTCATACATTGATTGCACATCTTGACATAAAGGAAAAACCAAATTGGGATTGGTTTATTCTATTGGTTGCCAAAACGGGTATGCGTTTTTCTGAAGCACTTGCAATTACTCCAGCAGATTTTGATTTTGCAAGGCAGACATTATCGGTAAGCAAAACCTGGGATTATAAAGGAACAGGTGGTTTTTTACCTACTAAAAACAAGTCATCGGTCAGAAAAATACAAATAGATTGGCAAATTGTTGTAAAGTTCTCTGAATTGGTTAAAAATCTGCCGGAGGATAAGCCGATTTTTGTAGGAGAAGAAAAAATATATAATTCAACGGTTAATGATGTTCTTGCGAGGCATTGCAGGGATTGTGGTATTTCAGTGATTTCAATTCATGGGCTTCGACATACACATGCATCACTGTTATTATTTGCAGGAGTATCCATTGCCAGTGTAGCAAGACGCTTGGGACATGCCAGTATGACTACTACCCAGAAAACATATTTACATATTATACAGGAACTTGAAAACAAGGATGTAGATCTGGTAATGAGGACATTATCTGGATTATAGAACATTAAAATTTTAAAATTGTGCTGCTTACGCTGAAGCTCTCTGTTTCATGACACTGTATACCATTATAGCAGAATAAAACAGCATGACCTGTACATACTATCAGAAAAACAAAGTAAGGAGAGATAGTATGGATCAGCAGGTTGGATCAGGGAGTCTTTGCTTTGCAAAGGCTCCTTTTATTATTGGAACAGCATCTGTGGTTGGAACCAAAGAGGGGGAAGGTCCCCTGGCAGATGCATTTGACTGTATCGGACCGGATGATAAATTTGGTCAGCAGACATGGGAGGCCGCAGAGAGCAGTCTGCAGAAAGAAGCATTGACGCTTGCCCTCGGGAAAGCAGATCAAAAGCCGGAAGATATGCGGTATCTGTTTGCCGGAGATCTGCTCGGACAGCTGATTGCCTCATCATTTGGACTGAAAACGTTTGAAATTCCACTGTTTGGACTGTACGGGGCATGTTCCACATGTGGAGAAGCGCTGGCACTTTCTGCAATGACGGTAGCGGCCGGATATGCGGATCGTGTGGCTGCAGTCACTTCGAGCCATTTTGCCAGTGCGGAAAAACAGTTCCGTTTTCCGCTGGAATACGCAAACCAGCGTCCGGTAAGTGCCACATGGACAGTGACCGGAGGCGGTGCATTTATTCTGTCAAAGGATGCGAAGCAGCCGCTGGCAAAGGTGGCGGGAGTCACAACCGGAAAGATTGTAGATTACGGAATCAAGGATTCCATGAATATGGGAGCCGTGATGGCACCGGCAGCCGCCGAGCTGATTGCACAGAATCTTACGGATTTTAAACGAAAACCGGAAGATTATGACCGGATTATCACGGGAGACCTGGGAGAAGTCGGTCAGCAGATTCTGTTTGATCTGCTGCTGAAAAAAGGCATGGATATCCGCAAGCAGCATGAGGACTGTGGCATGTTAATTTTTGATTCACAGACACAGGGAACCGGTTCCGGAGGATCGGGATGCGGATGTGCAGCCTCGGTGCTGAGTGCGCATTTCCTGCCAAAGCTGGCAAGCGGGGAACTGGAAAGAATACTCTTTGTGCCGACAGGCGCGCTGCTTTCTACGGTCAGTTTCAATGAAGGACAGACAATACCGGGGATTGCACACGGTGTTGTGCTGGAAAGCTGTATTTCATCCGCAAAAAAGGAGGGATAAGGATATGCAGTATGTAATTGCATTTGTAACAGGGGGAATGATCTGTGCACTGTCACAGATCCTGATGGAAAAAACAAAAATGCTTCCGGGACGTATCATGGTTCTTTTGGTCTGCCTTGGGGCCATCCTTGGATTTGTGGGGATCTATGAGCCGTTTTCCCAATGGGCGCAGGCGGGCGCGAATGTGCCGCTTCTGGGATTTGGAAACAATCTCTGGAAGGGTGTCAAAGAGATGGTGGACAAGAAAGGATTTATCGGTATTTTTCTGGGCGGCTTTAAAAACTGTGCGGCAGGGCTTTCCGCAGCACTCGTTTTTTCTTATATTGCCTCCCTGCTCTGCCAGCCAAAGATGAAAAAGCACTAGCAAATCTGGAAAATTCTGTTGTATAATAAATGGGAATTTTGCACACACTAGCTCTGTAGATCAAATAAAAGGAGATATGTGTGATGAAAAAATTAAAAGTTCTGATGATGAGCGGAATGCTTGCAGCAGGGATCTGTCTGTTTGCGGCCTGTGGTACAGCAAATGATGACGGAACGAACAATGGTGTAAACGATACTTCCAATACACAGGTTACTACACAGGAAAACATTCCGGGAACGGACAATACGACTGGAAATGGTACAACAGACAATAATACGGATGCCGGAAATTCCAAAAACGATGGCAATGTCGGAAAAGATATCGGGGATATGGGAAAAGATGTCGTGGATGGTGTGAAAGATGCCGGTGATGCTGTGGCAGATGGCGTGGATGATGCAATTGACGCGGTAGATCCGGATGCAGACACAAACAATGGCGGTAAGACCAATACCGGACGTTAGACAGGATTACCTATGAAAAAAGAAACTTACGTTAAAATGACCCAGCCGTTTCGGGATGACCCGAAACGTGCGCGGGCGTTACATAGAGCAAATAAAATATTGACGGTTGTGATTTTTGTGGCATATCCATGCCTGCTTCTGTGGCTGCTGTGGCAGAAGGATATGCGGCTATATAAAGCCATCTGTGTGCCGCTGGACGGATTTATTATTGTGACAGTTGTGCGGGCCTGGATCAACCGGAAACGGCCGTATGAAATATTTGAACTGCCATCTGTGATTCCAAAAGATACGAAAGGACATTCCTGGCCGAGCCGGCATGTGTTTTCCGCGGCAGTGATTGCGTTTACGTTCTGGTTTGTGTGCCCGGCTGTGGGGATTGTATTTTTGCTTATGACAGTTGCTATTGCATGGATCCGGGTAGTTTCCGGAGTGCACTTTATCAGTGATGTAGTGGCGGGATTTCTTTTTGCTGCGTTTTTTTCTTTGTTTTTTTAGTGTGGTTTTCACCGGCTATGCCGGAAAAATTACTGGCTTTCTTTCCGGAACTGGCGCGGTGTCATGCTGTATTTTTGTTTGAACACCCGGTTAAAATAGGAAAGATTTTCAAAACCGGATTCCGCCGCAATATCCAGAATGGAGGAGTCGGAAGTTGTCAGCAGACGCGAGGCGATTGTCAGGCGGTAGTCCCGCAGATAGTCCACGAAAGACGTTCCCATAGTTTCTTTGAAATACCGCATAAAATGAGATTCGGAAAAATCAACGGTTGCCGCGATGTCGGCAATCGTTATTTTTTGCATGTAATTATTTTCAATGTATTTTAAAACAATTTTCATTTTATCAAGCGTTTTGCGGTTACTGCCTGTCGTTAAGTTCCGGCAGCGGTTGTCTAAAATAAAGAAAAACTGGTACAACTGACTTTTGATGTACAGTTCATAGCCCTGTGGTTTGGTCTTGCTGATTTCGTCACAGGCATCAATTGGCATGATGACATCTGTGTAATAAGGATAGACAGGGGTGAAGATGGTTGGAACCGTGACTTTTCCGCTCATAAGAGGAAGAAGAAAATCGGTGGCAGTCACATCGTTCTGCCGTGGAATCAGCATACTCGGATTAAAGATGATATTTTCATATTCCATGAAGGCATCTTCCAGCTGGTCAATGGAGTGGAGCTGTCCCGGAAGAATAAGAGCCAGGGTCGGACCTTTTACTTTGTATTCCCGGAAATCTACTGTAATGCGTCCCATCCCCTTTTTGATGTAGATCAGTTCCAGTTCATCGTGCCAGTGCAGCGGTACACGCGGAAAATCCAGTGGGATCGAGCATAGATATGTATTATAAGGAAAGATAATATCCCCATGTGTGATGGTTTCGTGATAATTTTCATATTCAAGTATATTCATATCTTTATTTTAGCAGAATTGTCCTCTGCCTGTAAAGGACAAAAACACAGAAAACGCATGAAACAGGCGAAAACACAGGATATGCAGGCACTGTGGAAATGTACCAAGACAGGTGGCAGGAAATTGGTAAAATTTAACAGACATGGGCTATTTGAATATAAAAAATGATAGAATAGTATCAGTTTTTGCTTGAATACGACAAGAAATCAGCAGGAAAAAATCATATACTAAGTACATCAAAACAACACGAAATCTTGTGGGAGGGAAAACACATGACTTTAGCAAAAGCAGTATCTATGAAATATAACAAGACCATCGAGAAGTGCTCAAACGAGGAAATTTACTATGCACTCCTTGATATGACCAAGCAGATGGCAGAGGACAAGGTCAGCAACGAAGGAAAGAAGAAGCTGTATTACATTTCTGCAGAGTTCTTAATCGGAAAGCTTTTATCCAACAACCTGATCAACCTTGGTATTTATGACAGCGTAAAGTCCGAGCTTGAGGCATCTGGAAAGAACATCGGAGAGATCGAGGAAATCGAGCTTGAGCCTTCACTCGGAAATGGTGGACTTGGACGTCTGGCAGCCTGCTTCGTAGATTCTATCGCAACACTTGGATTAAACGGTGACGGCGTTGGATTAAATTATCATTACGGATTGTTCAAACAGGTATTTGACCACAACTTACAGAAAGAGACTCCAAACCCATGGATTACACCAGATAGCTGGCTGACAAAGACAGATGTCACTTATCCGGTACAGTTCGGTGGATTTACCGTACAGTCCAGATTATATAACATTGATGTCGTTGGTTATAACAACCGTACTACAAAGCTGCGTCTGTTCGATATCGAGACTGTTGATGAGAGCATTGTCGGAGATACGATCGATTTCAACAAAGATGACATTGCAAAGAACCTGACACTGTTCTTATATCCGGATGATTCTGATGACAAGGGACGTCTCCTTCGTGTTTACCAGCAGTATTTCATGGTAAGCAACGCTGCAAGACTGATTCTTGACGAGGCAGTAGAGAAGGGATCAAACTTACATGACCTGGCAGATTATGCAACCGTTCAGATCAATGATACCCATCCATCCATGGTAATTCCAGAGCTGATCCGTCTGTTACAGGAGAGAGGCATTCTGATGGATGAGGCAGTTTCCATCGTATCTAAGGTATGTGCATACACCAACCATACGATTCTTGCAGAGGCACTTGAGAAATGGCCAATCGGTTTCCTGGATAAGGCAGTTCCACAGCTTATGCCAATTATCCGCGAGCTGGACAACCGTGTACGTGCAAAAGTTTCCGATGAAAGCACCTATATTATCAAAGACGGTCTGGTACACATGGCACATATGGATATCCACTACGGATACAGTGTTAACGGTGTTGCATACCTGCACACAGAGATCTTAAAGAACAGTGAGTTAAATAACTTCTACAAGCTCTATCCGGAGAAGTTTAACAATAAGACAAACGGAATCACATTCCGCCGCTGGCTCATGTCCTGCAACCCGGAACTTTCCGCAATGATTACTGACCTGATCGGCGATGGCTGGAAGAAGGATGCCAATGAGCTGGAGAAACTTGGCAATTTCGTAAACGATGATGCCGTTCTCGACCGTCTCCTTGCAGTAAAGGCCGGAAAGAAGGCAGATCTGAAGAATTACCTGAAGATGAAACAGGGATTTGATATTGATGAAAATTCCATCTATGATATTCAGGTAAAGAGACTGCATGAGTACAAGAGACAGCAGATGAATGCACTCTATGTCATCCATAAATATTTCGAGATCAAGGAAGGAAAGAAGCCGGCAACTCCGATCACGGTATTCTTCGGAGCAAAGGCAGCACCTGCATATATTATCGCAAAGGATATCATTCACTTGATTCTCTGCTTACAGCAGATCATCAACAATGATCCGGAAGTCAGCCCATACTTAAAGGTATTTATGGTAGAAAACTACAATGTAACCATGGCTGAAAAGATGATTCCGGCATGTGATATTTCCGAGCAGATTTCCCTGGCTTCCAAGGAAGCATCCGGAACCGGTAACATGAAGTTCATGTTAAACGGAGCACTGACACTTGGAACTATGGACGGAGCAAATGTTGAGATCGCAGAGCTGGTTGGAAATGAGAATATCTTTACTTTCGGTGAGGATTCCCAGACTGTTATCGACCGCTATGCAAGAGGCGATTACAACTCCAGAAGCTACTATGAGAAAGATTCTGAGTTAAAGAGAGCCGTTGACTTTATTGTAAGTGACACTGTAAAGTCTGTAGGATGCAGTGAGAACTTAGAGCGTCTGTACAATGAGTTGTTAAACAAAGACTGGTTTATGACATTCCCGGATTTCGAGGAATATATTGCAACCAGAGAGAAAGCTTATACAGCTTATACCGATCGCAAGGCATGGGCAAAGAAAGCACTGATCAACATCAGCAAGGCAGGTTTCTTCTCATCTGACAGAACGATTGAGCAGTACAACAAAGAAATCTGGAAATTATCATAAAAATATTTTAACTCCTCCTTTAGTGGGAACCGTATGTTTCGGTTCCCACTTTTTATTGTGCCGGGCACACGGGAACGGGCACGGTGCTTTTTAAAATTTTACTGGAAGAATGGGGGTGAATTGGATATAATAAATATTATGAGGTTACAGGGGAGAAAATGGATATAATGTGCGAAGGAGGAACGCTATGAAATGGAAAGGGCGAAGACTGCTTGCCATGGCACTTACCGGTATCTTGCTTGCAGGATGCGGGGCAGCCGGACAGGTCGATGATTATGCAACGAATGAGGGAAGTACACAGGAGGCTTCCACCAAAACAACGGGAACTGAAAGCGGAGGGATTTCAAAGGACAAGATCAAGGTAGGGGTTTTGCACTTATCGGATCCGGCAGAAGGCAGTGGATATACCTATACACATGATCTCGGCATTCAGGCAATGCAGCAGAATCTTGGATTATCAGATGAACAGATTGACAGAAAAATAAATGTTGATGATTCCGATAAAGAGGCAACCGAAAAAGCGATTCAGGAGTGTGTGGATGATGGATGCAATATTATTTTTACCACCAGCTGGGGATATATGGATGCTACGGAGGAGATGGCGGAAAAATATCCGGATATATATTTTGCACATGGAACAGGATACAAAAGCAACGGAAAGAATTTTGTAAACTATTTCGGGCGAATCTATCAGGCAAGATATTTAAGCGGAATCGTAGCGGGAATGAATACCAAAACCAATAAGCTGGGATATGTGGCAGCGATGGATTCCTCCAATTCCGAAGTGACAGGAGGTATTGATGCCTTTGCACTTGGGGTGTATTCCGTGAAACCGGAAGCAAAAATCTATGTAAAAGTCACGAACAGCTGGTTTGACCCGGATGCGGAGAAAGCAGCAGCACAAACCCTGTTAAATATGGACTGTGATGTGGTCACGCAGCACTGTGATACAGAATATCCACAGACAATGGCACAGGAAAAAGGGGTGTATGGTATCGGGTACAATTCCGATATGAGCAAAAATGCTCCGGATGCCTGTCTGTGCAGCGTGATCTGGAACTGGGGTGCTTATTATACAGCAGCGGTGCAGAGCGTGATTGACGGTACCTGGGATGGAAGCAATTATTATGGCGGTATGAATGAAAATCTGGTAGGGATTACGTCACTTGCTGATTTTTGCACGGATGGAACACAGGAGGCTGTGGATACTGCAAAAGAAGATATTTTATCCGGGAAAAACGGTGTGTTTGACGGTGTGATTGAAACAAATACCGGGGAAACGATTGGTGAAGAAGGAAAAACGCTGGATGATGCCACAATTACAGGTGGAATCAACTGGTATTTTAAAACCGTTGAAGTGGTAGAATAGGGGGCATATATGAGTATACGAAAGAAAATTCTTGCAATCAGCATAGGGCCGGTGCTGGTATTAGGGGTAATTACCCTGCTTTTTATACTTACGATGGTTAAAAGCTCCCTGATGGATGAGGTACAGGATGCATTAAAAGGTACCGCGGCAGCCACCCTTGCCGCTTATGACCAGAATACCGGGGATTATCTGGAAAGTACCAATGGGGATATCTGGAAAGGAAGCTATAATATATCAAAGTCGGAGAGTCTTGTGGACCGGATCAAAGAGAATACCGGTATGGATGTAACCTTTTTTTATGGAAACAAAAGGATTATGACATCTGCACTGGATAAAAAAGGAAACCGTATCCTTGGTTCAGAAGCCGGAGAGCGTGTGGTGAATCAGGTGATCAAAGGGAAAAAGCCGTTTTTCAGTACAAATGTTTCACTGGATGGGACGAGAAATTATGGATATTTTATTCCAGTGTATCAGAATGGAACGACAGATCAGGTTATCGGTATGGTGTTTGTCGGAACCAATAAGGCACGAAAAGATGCAATTGTCAATAAAATCCTTGGAAGTATTATGATGGCATTGCTTGTAGTGATGCTTTTGTGCATTGTTACGGCGATGCGCATGGCAGCCTCTATCAGTAAAAATATCAAAAACAGTGTTGCTGTTGTAGGAAAACTTGCAGATGGTGATTTAAATGTGTGGGTAGATGAAAAACTTCTGAAACGAAAGGATGAGATCGGTGATCTGTCTCGCGGAACCATGACATTAAGGGATGCCATGAAGTCCGTAATCCGGGATATTTCAGAAAATGCAAAGCAGCTGCTTTCAACGTCACAGATTCTGGGTACGGCAGCAGACAACACCAATGGAACAATGTCACAGGTACAGCAGGCGGTCAGCCTTGTAGTGGATAATTCCAGTGAGCAGGCGAAAAATTCGAGAAATACTTCGGATCATATGAAAATTATGGGGGAGAATATCACGGAAACTACAGCAGAGGTACAAAATCTGGATCAAAATGCCACATTTATGCATTCTTCCAGCGAAAATGCTTCCGCAACGCTAGAAAAACTCTGTGGGATCAATGAACAGGTGGAGCAGATGCTGGCACAGGTTCAGCAGCAGACCGACCGGACAAACGATTCTGTACAGAAGATCCAGCAGGCCACAACCATCATTTCTTCTATTGCAGAGGAAACCAATCTGCTGAGCCTGAATGCCTCCATTGAAGCTGCCCGGGCGGGAGAAAGCGGCCGCGGATTCGCTGTGGTGGCAGGTCAGATTAAAAAACTTGCAGAGCAATCGGATCAGTCGAGTCAGGAAATTGAGCAGATAGCGTCAACGCTGATCAGGGATTCTTCCCTTGCTGTGGAAAGTATGCAGAGTATGCAGCAGATTATTACCAGCCAGAGTGAGAGCATGGCAGAAACGCAGAATATTGTAAAAGAAGTGCTGGGCGAAATTAACAGTTCCATGCAGAGCATCAAACAGATCAAAGCAAGTACCAGACGTCTGGAAGATTCCAGAAATGAAGTCGTTCAGGCAGTTGGGGAATTGTCCGGAATTGCGGAAGAAAATGTGGAAAGCACGAAAAAAACCTACGATGGAACACAGGAAGTTGTGGGAACGTTCCAGCAGGTATATGTAAGTGCCGAGCAGTTGCGTGAGATTTCTGATAAACTGGTAAAAGGAATCGGGTATTTTCATATTTAAAAGAAACACAGAGTGTCGGAAAATTCCGGCACTCTTTTTATGTCATGAATCTGGTATAAATCCTGTGAATCTGATATTCATAAATTTATGAATCCGTTACAATAGGGTAAAAGGCTTGCAAATTGAAAGGTTGGAGGTTTCACATGAATTTTGGATATTTTGATGATGAGAAAAGAGAGTATGTAATCACACGCCCGGATACACCGGCGCCGTGGGCGAATTATCTGGGGTCACCGGAGTATGGTGCGCTGATTTCAAATAATGCAGGAGGATACAGTTTTGCCAGATCTGGTGCAAACGGAAGAATCCTGCGTTATATTTTTAACCAGTTTGATCAGCCAGGACGCTATATTTATCTGCGGGATAATGAGAGCAAAGACTACTGGTCTGCATCCTGGCAGCCGGTAGGAAAAGATCTGGAAAGTTATAAAAGTGAGTGTCATCATGGAACAGCATACACAAAGATGTTTGCAGATTACAGTGGAATCCATTCTGAAGTATGTTATTATGTGCCGTTGAATCAGACATATGAGGTCTGGCATCTGAAAGTGACCAATGCGTCAGCGTGTGAAAGAAACCTGACCATCACCGGTTATGCGGAATTTACCAACAACAATAATTATGAACAGGATCAGGTAAATCTGCAGTATTCCCAGTTCATCACGAGTACGGTATTTGAGACAAACCGTATCCGGCATATTATTCACGGTAATCTGGACTGGGTGAAAGAAGGAGAGGAAGTGGATAACAAGCTTGCAATCTCCCGTTTCTTTGCACTGACCGGTGCACCGGTGGACAGTTACTGTGGAGATAAAGAATCGTTTCTTGGACGCTATCACGGATATCATAATCCGGTGGGGGTGGAAAACGGAAAATTATCCGGAGAAATGTGCTACAACGAAAACGGGTGCGGAGCACTGGCAGCTCAGATGCTTCTGAAACCGGGAGAAACAAAGGAAATTGCATTTCTTGTCGGAATGAAAGAACATGAGGAAGCAGAAGCAATCTGTAACCGCTATGCAGATGTGGCAGCACAGTGTGAGATGGAACTGAAAGAACTGACGGGCTACTGGCATGAAAAACTGGAACATTTTCAGGTACATACACCAAGCAGGGAATTTGATACCATGATCAATACCTGGAACGCATACAACTGTTTTATGACATTCATCTGGTCACGTGCGGCGTCGTTTTTCTACTGTGGTCTGCGAAACGGTTACGGATACCGCGATACCGTGCAGGATATTCAGGGTGTGATTCATCTTGCACCGGAGATGGCACTCGAAAAGATCCGGTTTATGCTTTCGGCACAGGTGGATAACGGAGGAGGACTTCCGCTTGTCAAATTTACACACAATGCCGGACATGAGGATACGCCGGATGATGCTTCCTATGTACAGGAAACCGGGCATCCGGCATATCGTGCGGATGATGCTCTGTGGCTGTTTCCAACGGTATATAAATATATTGCGGAGTCCGGAAATCTGGCATTTATCGATGAAGTGATTCCGTTTGCCAATAAAGATGAAGCCACTGTATACGAGCACTTGAAGAGAGCACTTGCGTTTTCTGTGAATCATCTGGGGCCGCACGGACTTCCGGCAGGACTTTATGCGGACTGGAATGACTGTCTGCGTCTGGGCAAAAATGGAGAGTCCTCGTTTGTTGCACTGCAGTTTTATTATGCAATGACGATTTTAAAACAGTTTGCCGCATACAAAGAAGATCAGGCATATATGGATTATCTGGAAGAAGAACAGAAAAAACTTGGAACATTAATTAACAATCTCTGCTGGAATGAGGATCGTTTTATCCGTGGATTTACGGAAGCCGGAGAGGTGATTGGAAAACGCACGGATCCGGAAGCAAATATGTGGCTGAATCCACAGAGCTGGGCTGTGATCAGTGGACTGGCAACAAAGCAGCAGGCAGAACTTTCCATGGAAAATGTAAGAAAGCGGTTAAACACAGAGTATGGAGCGATTCTGATGGACCCACCATATCATCTGCATGCATTTGACGGAGCACTGGCTGTGATTTACAATCCCGGTACAAAAGAAAATGCCGGTATCTTTTCCCAGTCGCAGGGATGGCTGATTCTGGCAGAAGCATTGCTGGGGCATGGGGATCAGGCATTTACCTATTTTATGGAAAATGCACCGTCTGCACAGAACGATCGTGCTGAGATCCGGAAACTGGAGCCATACTGTTATGGACAGTTTACGGAAGGAAAAGACAGCCCGCATTTTGGTCGTTCCCATGTGCACTGGCTGACCGGAACTGCTTCCACTGTAATGGTAGGATGTGTGGAAGGAATCCTTGGCATGCGTCCGGACTTTGGAGGACTTCGTATTGCACCATCCATTCCGGCGGACTGGGATCAGTTTACCATTGAGAAGGATTTCCGGGGAAAACATCTTCATATTGTGGTAGAAAATCCAGAGCATGTACAGAGTGGATGCAAAGCGTTGTACGTGAATGAGGAAAAGATGGAAGACAACTACATTCCGGTAGAAAAAATGACCGATCAGACGAAGGTACGCCTTGTGATGGCATAGAAGGGAGAAGTTATGAAAAACGATATGCAGTTTACAGGAAAAAACGGAGAATTTCAAATCCGTCATATGGTTGAAAAAACACAGCTCAATTTTCCGGTGGCAAATGAAGAGGGAATCAAAAGCAGCGTGACGCAGACCTTCGGCGGCGATTGTAAGCTGGATCAGAACCATTTTCTGCTGGAACCGGTGAGCATCGAAAATCTGCACAATAACAGAAGTACCCGCAATGTCTGGTGTACAATCAACCGGAAGGAACATGTGTCACTGACCGGAGTTTCGGCGCAGGCAGAATATGCACATTTCCTTGGAAAAGAGGAGGAAGTGACATTTGATGCCGGATTTATGTGGCAGGAGACGAAGCGGGAATTAAAAGAACAGAAAATCGAGGCAGCCGTGCGGATCTTTGCTCCGCTTGGAGTACCGGCAGAACTGATGCAGGTGCGCGTTACCAATAAATCGGATATGGATATGTGTGTGCGCGTGACTTCTGCTATCCCAATTTACGGCAGAAGCGCGGATAATCTGCGCGATCACCGCCATGTAACTTCCCTGCTTCACCGGATCCGTACTACCGGACGCGGCGTGATCTGTAAACCGGTATTGTCATTTGATGAACGCGGACATCAGAAAAATCATATGATTTATTTTGAGATGGGCAGTCAGGGAGATGGAACAAAACCGGAATCGTTCTTCCCAACGGTGGAATCGTTTATCGGAGAAACCGGAACATTTCTGGCACCGGATGCGCTTAAAAATAAAGAAAAAGGCTGTCCGGCCGGTTGTACCGTGGATGGAAAAGAAGCAATGGGGGCGATGGCATTTCCGGAGATTACCCTTGCAGCAGGAGCACATGTCGATTATATTCTGCTTGGTGGCATGACAGAGGATCCGAAGCTGGCAGAACAGGCAGCAGAAATGTTTTGCACGACCAAACAGGCAGATGCTGCCTTTGAACAGGCAAAAAATTACTGGAATGGGCTGGTCAATATTTCCTTTGAAACCGGAAACCCCAAAGAAGACAGTTATCTGAAATGGATCTGTTTCCAGCCGGTTCTTCGCAGAATCTACGGATGTTCGTTTTTGCCGTACCATGATTATGGCAGAGGCGGCAGGGGATGGCGTGATCTGTGGCAGGATTGCCTCTCCCTTCTGATTCTCGACCCGAAGGAAGTTCGCTCCATGATTTTAAACAGCTTTGCGGGTGTCCGTTTTGACGGGACCAATGCGACAATTATCGGGGATAAGCCGGGAGAATTTGTTGCAGACCGCAACAATATTACAAGAGTCTGGATGGATCATGCGTATTGGCCGTTTGTTACCACAAAATTGTATCTGAACCAGACGGGAGATCTGGATATTCTGGATCAGAAAGTGGCGTATTTTAAGGATCCGCAGGCAAAGCGTGGAACTGCCGGGGACGCAGAGTGGACACCGGCATATGGGATGCGCCAGAAAGATGTAAATGGCAATATTTACGAGGGCACGGTTTTAGAACATCTGCTTTTGCAGAATCTGTGCGCTTTCTACGAGGCGGGAGAACATGGAATGATGCGTCTTCGCGGTGCTGACTGGAATGATGCACTGGATATGGCAGCGGAAAAAGGAGAAAGCGTGGCTTTTACCTGTGCGTATATCGGAAATCTCCGTGATTTGGCAGATACCCTTGAAAAATACGAAGCGGCAAGCGGAAAGAAAGAGATTACACTGGCAAAAGAGATGGAAATTCTGATCAGACAGGACCGCACATCGTATGATTCGGCAGAAAAACGGAATGTTGTTTTAAACAATTATGTGAGTCAGTGTGTGCATAATATTTCTGGAGAACAGATTTCTGTGGATATCAGTACTCTGGTGCAGAATCTGCGGGAGCGTGCTGACTGGTATACCGGATTGATCCGTACGCAGGAATGGGTAACGGATGAAAACGGAAATGGCTGGTTTAACGGATATTATGATAATCACGGCAGACCGGTGGAAGGCAAAAGGGATGATCATGTCCGTATGATGCTGACCGGTCAGGTATTTTCTGTTATGGGAAATGTCGCAGATGATGCACAGACCGCTGCGATTATAAAAAGTGCAGACCTGTATCTGTATAAAAAAGAGGTGGGAGGCTACCGGCTGAACACGGATTTTAAGGAAGAAAAATTTGATCTGGGACGAATGTTTGGATTTGCTTATGGCGAAAAAGAAAATGGTGCGGTTTTTCCCATATGACGGTGATGTATGCAAATGCATTGTATCAGAGAGGTTTTGTAAAGGAAGGATATAGGGCATTGTACACTCTGCTCGAACAGGCCATGAACACACCGGTGAGCCTGATGTATCCGGGAATTCCGGAATATTTTGATGCGGACGGAAAAGGCAAATATCCGTATCTGACCGGGGCAGCCAGCTGGTATATGATGACAATGGTTACACAGATTTTTGGATTCCGCGGAGAATGGGGAGATCTGGTACTAGAACCCAAAATTCTGTTGCGGCAGTTTGACGAAAGTGGCAATTATTCGGCACAGTTCCCATTCCGTGGACAGACATACGCAGTGGTTTACCAGAATCCACAAAAGAAAGAATATGGGGATTACCGGATCACGGAAGTATGGCTGGATGGTCAGCGGTATGCCGGAGAAACAAATACAGGCATCTGCATTCCGTTTGCCGTACTTGAAGGAAAAGAAAACCATACACTTCGGATCGTTCTGGGATAGCAGAATTTTACCATGTGCTTTTGTACTTGGAACTGCGGTATTGTTTTGGGGTCATACCGACATAGTGCTGGAATGTCTGGATAAAATGACTCTGGGAAGAAAATGATAAATAGTTTGCAATCTGAATGTAGGTAAAATCGGAAAAGCGCAGAAGATTCTGCGCTTTTTCGATTTTTTTTTCGCGGATATAATCACTGATCGACACACCGAGGTTCTGCTTAAACAACCGGGACAGATAGCTGGCAGACAAATTGGTGTAGACCGCAAGATCTTCCACGGTGATTCTTGCACTGATGTGGGCATAGATATAATCAATACACTGTGCAACCGGTTTGGATAATGCGGCATTCTTCTGCAGAAGGCGCATTTTTCCAGTGAAGTCAAGAGCCATCTCATGATGCAGATCTGATATTTCCTGAATGGTGCTGCAGGCATCCATGTGAATAATGTAAAAGTCGCTAAGACGGTAGGCCTGCTCTGTTTCCATGCCGCCGTCAATGCAATACCGTGTGACCAGTGCAACGGTAACAACAAAATGATATTTTAAGTTTGTCAGGGGATTTTTGGAAAGAATTCCCATGCCTTCGGGATTGGTAAACGCTTCTTCCTTTAAATTTTTACTGACTGCTTCGATGTTTCCGTCTTTTACGGCTTCAAAAAAGGAATATTCCTCGGAAAGCGCACGATGATGGATTGCGTATTCGCTGTCTTCGATTTCTTTTTTGCTCCATTGATTTTTCAGCATGACAAGACCTCCTATTTATATCTGTAGATTATGTCATGAATCTGATATATTTGCAAGCATTTTTGTATCAGAACCCATTGGAAAACTCTATAATAAAACCATGCTTAAAGCAGAAAAGAAAAGGAGGAAATTTACTATGAAAAAGAAAGCAGTCAGTGCATTATTATGTGCAGCCATGGTAGCAGGAATGCTTGCAGGTTGCGGAAAAGGAAGTGATTCCGGTACACCGTCAGATACATCCAAGGGGGATGCGTCAAACGCAACAGAAAGTGCTTCATCAAATCTGAAAGATGATGGAAAGGTATTAAATATTTACTGCTGGAACGAGGAGTTCAAGAGCCGTATTACCGCACACTATCCGGATTACAAGGAAGTGGATGCAACACACGGAAAAATCGGAGATGTAGATGTTGTATGGAACATCACACCGAGTGATGACAATGCATATCAGAATAACCTGGATGCAGCACTGTTAAATCAGCAGGATGCTCCGGCAGATGACAAGATTGATATTTTTCTGGTAGAAGCAGACAACGCATTAAAGTATGTAGATACGGATTACACAGCACCGGTAAAAGATCTTGGAATTACCGATGCGGATCTTTCCAAGCAGTACCAGTACACAAAGGATATCGTAACCGATTCCAAGGGAGTGTTAAAAGGAGTTTCATGGCAGGGCTGTCCAGGCGTTCTTTTCTATAACAGAGAGGCTGCAAAGGATGTACTGGGAACCGATGATCCGGATGAAGTACAGAATTATGTATGTGACTGGGATACTTTCAATGATACTGCTGCAAAAATGCAGGCAAAAGGTTACAAGATGATTTCATCTGTAAATGATACATACCGTGTATACTCCAACAATGTCTCAAGCAAGTGGGTAGAAGACGGAAAAGTACAGGTAGATGACAATATCATGAAATGGGTGGACGATTCCAAAAAACTCGTAGATGCAAAAGAGGCAGGAACCTTTGATATGTGGTCCGATGACTGGTCAAAGGGATTTTATCCGGACGGAAAAGTATTCTGCTACTTTGGACCGGCATGGCTTGTAAACTTCTCTATGGCAGCTGATACCGAAGGATCTATCGGTTACAACGGCGGATGGGGTGCAGCCCAGGGACCACAGGGATTCTTCTGGGGCGGTACATGGATCTGCGCAGCTCAGGATACAGATAATGCAAGTCTTGTAAAAGACATTATGTTAAAGATGACAACCGATGACGATATTATGAAAGATATCGTAGTTGATGATGATGATTTCGTAAACAACAGCACAGTTATGAACGGAATGGCAGATGGATCAATTAAGGTAAAAGACAATAAAGAATACAGCAGCAAGATTCTTGGTGGTCAGAATCCTCTTCCAATGTACTGTGCAGGTGTTGAGACACTTGATTTAAGCAACCTTTCTTCTTACGATCAGGGATGTAACGAGGAATTCCAGAACGCTATGAAGAACTACTTCGAAGGAAAAGCAACAAAGGATGAGGCACTTGATCTCTTCTACAAGGCTGTAACTGAGAAGTACCCAGAGTTAACTTACTAAAAACGATTATTAACAAGCACCACAGGGACCGTGCCTGCCATACAGGAATGGAGGCACGGTCATTTTAACAAAAACTATGTGTAACGAAAACTATATTCATCATAACATACCAGTTGGGAGGTAGGTCTTATGAAAAGTAATAGTGGAGGAAAAGCGGTCAGATATAATAAATGGGGCTACATATTTCTGATTCCATTTATCGTTGTATTTGTAATATTTCAGCTGGTACCGTTAGTAAACACCATTTATAACAGTTTTTTTGAAAATTACATGTCTGGTCTGACACAGGTTGGACCGAGATTTGTTGGATTAGATAACTATAAGGCTTTGTTCAGCAGTGGAGATATCTGGACGTATTTTAAGAACACGATGGTTCTCTGGATCATGTGCTTCATACCACAGATTTTCCTCTCCCTTTTATTAGGTGCATGGTTTTCCGATGTCCGTCTGAAATTAAAAGGGTCCAGATTCTTCAAAACTGTAATTTATCTGCCGAACCTGATTATGGCATCTGCATTTTCCATGTTGTTCTTCACACTCTTTTCAGATGGTGGACCAATCAATTCCCTGCTGATGCAGATCGGATTTATCTCAGAACCTTATAAATTTTTATCACATGCAGGAAGTGCCAGAGGCCTGATCGCCATGATGAACTGCCTGATGTGGTTTGGTAACACGACCATCCTTCTGATGGCTGGAATGATGGGAATTGATACTTCCCTCTTTGAAGCAGCTGAGGTGGATGGAGCAACTTCCACACAGGTATTTTTCAAGATTACACTTCCACTGCTTCGCCCGATTCTGGTGTATGTAATCATCACATCACTGATCGGTGGTCTGCAGCTGTTCGATGTACCGCAGATTTTGACAAATGGAACCGGTGATCCGATGAGATCTACCATGACATTGATCATGTATCTGAATAAGCATTTGTATAGTAAGAATTATGGTATGGCTGGTGCTCTTTCAGTTATATTATTTATAATAACAGCAGTGCTTAGTATTTTCGTATTCAAATATGTAACAAAAGATATGGTGGATACGGGTGCAAAAACATCGAAGAAAGCAAAAAAGTGAAGGGAGGCGTAGATTATGAGTACAGAAACAAATAAGAAAAAAGCGGATAAAAGCGATAAAATTGCATTATAT
>OHHI01000493.1_pt1 | contig 23112 bp, 23 predicted proteins | sample 1568001 | NCBI WGS metagenome assembly OHHI01 (sample SAMEA3879506, study PRJEB24766) | human gut metagenome | biome: human-associated habitat; feature: feces | place: USA | collected 1985/1987
TCTTCCCGACTATGTCGACTTCAAGGAGATCATCGAGCCGCTGCGCCTGCTCTTTAAGGACGAAGTGCGTCAACTTGGCCGCGAGCTGGGGCTTCCCGAATACCTCGTCTCCCGCCAGCCGTTCCCCGGCCCGGGCCTTGCCATCCGCATCATGGGCGAGATCACGAAGGAAAAGGCCGACACGCTGCGCCTTGCCGACGCGATCTACCGCGAGGAGCTGGAAAAGGCCGGCGAAAACAAGAAGATGAACCAGTACTTCGCCGTCCTGACCGACACGCGCACCGTCGGCGTCATGGGCGATGGCCGCAGCTACGACCGCGTGCTTGCGCTGCGCGCTGTGACGACCGAGGACTTCATGACCGCCGACTGGGCCCGCATCCCCTACGAGCTGCTCGACAAGATCAGCGGCCGCATCGTCAACGAGGTCAAGGGCATCAACAGAATTGTCTACGACATCACCAGCAAGCCCCCCGCAACGGTGGAGTGGGAATAAGAAAAAAGTGAATATGATGGGCTGCAAAGCCTTGAAAACACTCACTTTTTGAAAATCTCATTTCCTCTTTGATAGCAAAATGATAGCAGATACCAAAGCCATTTTGTTTGTTCTTATTTTGGCGAGCGAATGGTTTGCAGGTTTGCTGTCGCATCCAATCCTATATTGAGAGCGAAAAAGGCTCTGCTGACTTTCTGTAAAAGAAGGTCGGCAGAGCCTTTTGTTATTCTTCGCTATGTTCCTTGAGATCAGCAAGGAGCAGATCACTCAGCTCCTGCGACGGCGTGATCTTGTGCCACTGACCGGAGGTGTCAAGTTCAGGGTAGCGGTAGCGCCAGCGGTCATATTCTTCTTTGGTGATCTCCCCCGCTTTCAGCTTGGCGGCAATCGCACCCCATGCGGAAAGCATCCTGTGAAGCTCCGCTGCGTCGCGTCCTTTGTGGATATGAACGCGCAGATGCACCTCATCCTCGCACTCACAGACCTCAAGACCGTAGCGGTCTTCCAGCGTGAACAGCGTGTGCATCAGCCCCACATAGGAGTCAATGTCCGGTACATCCAGCGCCTTGGGCGAAACGTCAAGCGCCTGTGCCAGCGCAGCGGTCACGTCCGCTTTGGGCGTTCTGGAACCATTCTCGTACTGCGCAAGGCGAACATCTGCGGATTTCTCCGGAAAGCCCAGCGCCATGCCAAGGTATTTCTGTGTCATGCCCCGCATCGTGCGGAAAAAGTGGATGCGTTCACCAATCGCCATAATAGCCATCTCCTGTGTCGGTTGTCTTTGATAACGAGTATAGCAGATATGTTTAGTTTCGTCAAGAAAAATCTAAGCAAATTTATTTAATATTTTCCTGTAAACCGGCTTGACTTAAACTGCTATGTATAGTACAATAGTTGTAAACTAAGCATATTAGCTTAATTCATAAAAATTTTACAATTACGCTGGTCAACAAATGCAGAAAAAATGTCCGTTGTAAGGTGAGAGGGGGGTGAAATTCAAAAGAGCCAAACTGAATGACCGTCCAAGGGATACTTTCTCCGGGGAAGCAGGCGATGAAATGAGCGTGCCAAGGAGAAGAGAAAACGGCACAGCGCCGAAAAGGGTTGCCTGCCAGAGTCCTGCGGATAGAACGGCGAAGCAATCAACAACAAATCAGGAAAGGAAGGTATTTTGCCTATGGCAGGAGAAATTTTTATGCGAGTAAATGAAGTCGCGGAAGAGCTTGGCGTATCGGTTCCGTATGCGTATAAGCTCATCCGTGAGCTGAACGAAGAGCTGCGAAAGACCGGCTGCATCACCATTGCAGGCAGGATCGACCGCAAGTTCTTCCATGAGAAGTTCTACGGAACGAGAGAACCGAAGGAAAGAAGGGAATCGAATGGCAGCGTTTAAGGACAAGAAGAACGGCTCATGGTATGTGCAGTTTCGCTATACCGACTGGCGCGGTGAGCGCCAGCAGAAATTAAAGCGCGGCTTTGCCACGAAAAAAGAGGCGCAGGCATGGGAGCGCGAGTTTCTGATGCAGAAGCAGGCTGACATCAATATGAGCTTTGAGAGCTTTGTGGCGCTTTACGAAAAAGACGTCAAGCCCAAGCTGAAGCTCAACACATGGCTCAGCAAGGAGCATATCATCCGCACAAAGATTCTGCCGTATTTCAAAAAGCGCAAGCTCTCGGAAATCACCGCCCGTGATGTGATCGACTGGCAGAACGAGATACGGCAGCACACCAAGTCAAGCGGCGAAAACTATTCCCCGGACTATCTCAAGAACGTCCATACCCAACTGAGCTGTATTTTCAACCACGCTATCAAGTATTATGGCTTGCAGATCAATCCTGCTGCAAAGGCCGGAAATATGGGCAGCGAGCAGCCGAAGGAAATGCTGTTCTGGACGAAGGAAGAATACCTCAAATTCATCGACGCCATGATGGACAAGCCCATGCTGTACTACGCCTTTGAAATCCTGTACTGGTGCGGCATCCGCGAGGGCGAACTGCTGGCACTGACGCCTGCGGACTTCGATTTTGAGAAGAAAACGCTCCGCATCAATAAATCCTATCAGCGCTTACAGGGCAAGGATGTTATTACCACGCCGAAAACGAAGAAAAGCAACCGCGTGATCCAGATGCCTGACTTCCTCTGCGACGAGATGCAGGACTATTTCAAGCAGCTTTATGGATTGGAACCGGACAGCCGTATTTTTCCACTGTCCAAATATGCCTTGAAGCGCGGCATGGAGTTCGGGTGCAAGGCGTCTGGTGTCAAGGTCATTAGAATCCACGATTTGAGACACAGCCACGTTTCTTTACTTATCAACATGGGCTATTCCGCCGTTGCCATCGGCAATCGTGTGGGACACGAAAGCGTGGAAATCACCTACCGGTACGCGCACCTGTTTCCTACTGTGCAGAAGGAAATGGCAGATAAATTGAACGTCGAGAGGGGTAATTGAAAATGTCACTGAAAAATCGGGACAACCACAACCGCTGGCGCAATAAGACCGTTGCCTTCCGGGTGTCACCGGAGGAAGATGCGCAAATTGAAACCTTTGTCAAGCTCTCCGGGCTGACGAAGCAGGACTACATCACCCGCCGCCTGACCTGCAAGGATGTGGTGGTGCAGGGCAATCCGAGGGTTTACAAAGCGCTGCGTGACCAGCTTGCCGCCGTGCTGGACGAGCTGCGGCGCATTGAAGCGGGCGACAGCGTGAACGACGAGCTGCTGGATGTGATTGAAATGATCGCCGTCATCATGGATGGCATGAAGGAGGAAAATGCCTATGGAGAATGAAAACTATAAAAAGAAAACGACCGCCCCGGACACATCTGTTGGCGCAGATGATGGGCAGCCGCTTCACAATTCAACTGAGAATAGTATATCCACTTTTGAGCAGGAAATCAACGGTGATTTTCAAAACAGCACAGAAAGCCTGGATGAAATTTACCGCAGGATGCAGCGATTGACCGACCCGCATTACCTACACACAATCTCCATGACGGAGCTGTACCTGACCGCGTATCAGAGCAGGCCGCCCGTCATAGACGGTCTGCTCTACTCCGGGGCATATATCCTCGCAGGAGCGCCTAAAATCGGAAAGTCGTTCCTGGTGGCGCAGATTGCCTACCATGTCAGCACCGGAGAAGCCCTGTGGGGCTGCGAAGTCCATCCTGGCACGGTACTGTACCTCGCCTTGGAAGATGATTTTCAGCGCATCCAGAGCCGTATGTTCATGATGTACGGCATCAACGACACCGACCGGCTGCACTTTGCAACCGCTGCGGGCAAGATTGGAAACGGGCTGGACGAGCAGCTTGAGAACTTCGTGCAGGAACATCCAGACACCAGACTCATTATCATCGACACCATGCAGAAAATCCGCGAGGTCGGCGGCGAGGCGTACAGCTACGCCAGCGATTATGAGATCATCGGCAAGCTCAAGCAGTTTGCCGACAAGCACTGCATCTGCATCCTGACCGTCCACCACACCCGCAAGCAGCCTGCCTGTGACAGCTTCGAAATGATCTCCGGTACGACAGGGTTGCTCGGCTGCGCGGACGGTTCGCTGCTTATGCAGAAGAAAAAGCGCACAGCGCTGGAGGCAACCATCGACGTGGTAGGGCGCGACCAGCAGGATCAGATTCTCTATCTGAAAAAGGATGCCGCTACGCAGATTTGGAATCTTGAAAAGGTGGAAAACGAGCTGCACAAGGAACCGCCCGATCATGTTCTGGAAGCCGTTGCCGAACTGGTGTCCGTAGAACAGCCGGTGTGGACAGGCTCGCCCTCTGCGCTTGCCGATGCCGTCCATGTCGGTATGGCGGCAAATGCGCTGAGTAAGTATTTGAATGTGAAGTCTGGCAGGCTGCTGGACGAATACCGCGTCCGCTATGAGAACAAAGTCCGGCACGAGGGGCGACGTATTACGCTGACCTATGATGCTGAAAGCAAATAAGCCGCGCGACGGCTGCGACGGTTGCGACGGTAAATCTGATACCGTCAAACCAACCGTCGCAATCGTTGCGACCGTCACGGAAAGGAATGGATAGGAAAATGAAAAGCGTACAAATTCCCTATGATCTGTTCATCGACCTCGCCATGTACCATCTGCGGGGCGAAGACGATTATGAAGAAGAAATCCGGCAGGGCTTGGAGCAAAAGCTCGACGCCATGCTGAACCGGCAGATCTATTCCCGGTATAAGACTGCTCCCACCGAAGAAGAACGGGAGCAGGCGCGGCAGGAGTATCTTGACCGGCGTGGAGTGCCGCAGAGCTACCGATGGACTACTCCTCCTTGGGAACTGTGACAGGAGCGTGCCACGCTCCTGTGGCTGACAGACAAGGCAATGCATTGGCTGCTATCCCCTCGCGTCCCCCGTCCCCATCGAAAAATCCGCAGAGTTTGAGATGGATGTGGGCAAAAGATTATGCGCAGGAGCTGTCTGCAAATAAGCTGCTGCCCACGCCGGTTTTTGCGGTTTGTACAGACACTGCAAACCGCAAAACCGGCAGAGGCTTCCGCAGAAGCCGCATACCCCCTCGGAGAGCCCACGATACTTTGCAGCCGCAGGATGAAAGTATCATAGTGGGTTATTACACTTCCGCAGAAGTGCCTCCCCGAAAGCTACCTGTCCTGCACAATCTGAAATCAGGAGGTAAACTGCCTATGGCAAGAGGCGACGGCATCCACCGTACCAGCGCAAGAAACGCAAGAATGAAAGATACAGACATCGACAACGCACAGGCGCATAATGAGCGCGAAAAATCGTCGTATGTCAATCAGGACATCGTTCCCGAACGGACACCATACAACGTCCATTTCAAAACGCCAACCGCCGGGTATAAGGAGATGTTCGAGCAGATGCGCTCTGACGGCGTGATTTCCACCCGCGGTCTGAAAGCGGATGCCGAGAAATTCGGAGAGCTGATCTTCGATGTCAACTCTGCCTACTTCTTCAACCACGGCGGCTATGAATTTGCAAAACAATTTTACGCCGATGCCTACAAAGCTGCAATCAAAATTGTGGGCGGCGAGCAGTACATCCTATCGGCGGTCATGCACGCCGACGAGCGCAACCGCGCCATGTCCGATGCGCTGGGACAAGACGTGTATCACTACCATCTTCATGTGGTCTACCTCCCCGTCGTGGAAAAACAAATTCTGTGGTCGAAGCGCTGCAAGGATGAGTCTCTTCGCGGCACGGTCAAAGAAATAATTCAGCAGGTCAGCATGAGCAAAAAGTGGGCTTCCAAGCCCGCGCTGGACGAGAACAGCGAGCCGATCTTGAGCGCAAAGGGCAAGCCCGTTCTCAAAAAATCCTACAGTGTTTTGCAGGACAATTTCTTCCGCTATATGCGCGATGCCGGATATGATGACGTGGAGCGCGGCGAACGAGGCAGCTCGGAGGAACATTTGACGGTGACGCAGTTCAAGGTGCAGCAGGAACAGGCACGGTTGGCAGAACTCACTGAGCAGAACCGCCAGCAGGAGCAGCAGGCAGCGGCGCTCGGCAAGCAGATCGAGAAAATTCAGAATCAGCAGGTCGCTGTGACGGCTATCGAAAAGATTGAATCGAAGCCCATTCCCTTCTCTACCAAGATTGCCGTGGAGCGTGAGGATTTTGAACACCTGTCTACGCTTGCGAAAAAGTACGTTGCAGCCGAGAAAAAGGAATTCAAACTACAAAGGGCTCTTGACGCTGCAAACAGGCTGATTGCAAGGCTCAAGGAAGAGATTGCCGGTTTGAAGCAGGAGCTTTCCGAGTACAAATCCGTTCGCGGCAAGCTCCGTACATCGGATCTGGAACGCGAAAACGCAGAGCTTCGCGGAAAAGTGCAACGCTACGAGGACGTGATTCAGCGCAATCATCTCTGGCATTTTTTCCGTCCGCACAGAGAAAAAGTGGCAACGCGTGATGATGTCCGCTGATGCCGTGTTGAGCTGAGAAAAACCGATTTTATCAAATGGGAGCGTCCAGATCGAGCCCGCGTATCATTTGGACGCTCCCCATGCAAAAATCAACCTGTTTTTGCAGGTGTAGAGTCGGCAAAAAATCTTGAAAATGCGCCTGTTTTGCATGACAGGCAGAAATGGAGGCAATATGAAAACTGGACTGACTAAACGGCAGAAAACGACCTGCATCTATTTTGACGAAGCCAGCAAAGCCGTCGAAATTCAGACGCATAATACCGCGCTCAAAAAGCGGCTGACACAATATGCGGCGGCATATCCCAATCTGTGCAGGCAGACCGACGATGACGAACAGGGCGGTCTGACCTTTGAGATTGACCGCAGACGATTCGCCGTCCGTCTGACCGCTCCGTATTCAGATGAGCGCCGAAAGGCGGCAAGTGAACTTGCCAAGAAAAACGGATTAAAAGGGCGAGTATAAGACCGCATTAACCGCAGCTGTCCGCAGGAGGAATCAAGCTCCTGCGGACGGCTTTTTCTTTGCAGAGAACATCTCATGTTCTAGGGAGATTATCTTGCGAACATCGTCGTTTTGTGTTATAATGTTATCAGTCTATATTTGGAACGGAGAATTACAATGCCTATTTCCTACGATAAGCTCTGGAAGCTGTTGATCGATAAGAAAATGAACCGGACAGATTTGAAAGACGCCTCCGGTATCAGCTTCAATGTGCTTGCCAAGATGGGAAAAAACGAATTTGTCTCTATGGAAAGCCTGCATAAGATTTGCTTGACGCTCAAATGTGATGTAGGAGACATCATGGAGTTCGTTGATGGAGGAGATACAGAACAGTCGTGATTTCAATCGAACTACGCAGGAGTGAAAAGAAAATGCAGCAACCGTTGACTTGTGTTGAAATATGCGCTGGCGCTGGTGGACAGGCTTTGGGGCTTGCAATGGCAGGCTTTGTCCATGTTGCGCTTGTCGAGTATGAAGAAGATTATTGCAAGGTATTAAAGCAGAACCGCCCGGAGTGGAACGTCATTTGCGCAGATGTTCACGATTTTGACGGACGCCCATACCACGGTGTCGATCTGCTGGCTGGCGGCGTTCCTTGCCCGCCTTTCTCCGTAGCAGGAAAGCAACTCGGACAGGAAGACGAAAGAGATCTGTTCCCTGAAGCCATCCGCCTTATCAAAGAAATTCAGCCGCGTGCTGTCATGCTTGAAAATGTCCGTGGCTTTCTTGATCCGGGCTTTGATGAATACCGCGACCACATTTTCACATCGATTCAAAAGCTCGGCTATGTAACCCATATCAAGCTCTTGAACGCCTCTGACTATGGTGTTCCACAGCTACGTCCCCGGGTGGTTATTATCGGAATTCGGAAGGATCAGATTGGAGCATTTGCCTATCCTGATGAACAACCAGACAACGCCCCCACTGTTGGTGATACGCTCCGTGATTTGATGGCACAGAATGGATGGGAAGGTGCAAAGCGGTGGGCATCTAATGCAAACCGGATTGCCCCAACTCTTGTAGGCGGCTCCAAGAAGCATGGCGGTCCCGACCTTGGTCCCACACGCGCCCGTAATGCATGGGCAGAGCTTGGCGTAGATGGCCGAGGAATTGCAAACGAAGCACCGGCTTCCGGATTTGAGGGTATGCCCCGGTTGACAAGCCGAATGATGGCACGGATTCAAGGTTTCCCCGATACATGGACATTCGGAAACCGGAAAACCGTAGCCTGCAGGATGATTGGAAATGCATTCCCGCCCCCGGTTGCCCGGGCAGTTGGGAAAAAAATAAAGGAGTGTTTGGAGCATGGATGCATTGATAGCAAACGCGAGATTCCACTTTCACAAGCAGTTGTTTGAAACCAACACACTGACGTTGACCACGGCAGGTGTCGCATCCAATGCAGACACCAGCAGCCGCGGCTCAAAGGCGATTGCGCGGAGGATCGTTGACATTCTTGTGGAGGAACAGCATCATGCTGTCTCCACGGTTGACAAAATTTCCGGGCAGACTCTCGGAAAGCAATTTGAAACGCTGACAATGGAGTTCCTGCGTGAAACCTTTCCCTATTTGCAGAACCTCCGTCCCGGAAACTGGACAATTCTTCAGCTCGGCAATAACAACAAACTAAAAACAAGCGATTTTGCGCAGTACGAGCATCTTGCTTACTTAAATGCGCTTACGACACAGAACGCACAGTTGGCTGCTGCACTCGGGAATGATTACCTCGTTGCACCTGACGTTGTTGTTTACCGCGATCTCTATGAGGACAGCGAGATCAATGCCGCTCAGCCCATTGTTGATGACGAAATCTGCAAGATGGCTGATATTCGGAAGTCTAACGGCGGTAAGCCCATTCTTCATGCGAGTGTTTCTGCAAAGTACACGATGCGTAGCGACCGCGCACAGAACAGCCGCACAGAGGCATTGAACCTGATCCGCAACCGAAAGGGACATTTGCCGCACATCGTTGTTGTGACGGCTGAGCCTATGCCGAATCGCTTGGCATCTCTTGCGCTCGGCACTGGCGATATTGACTGCGTATATCACTTTGCACTCTATGAACTGATTCGAGCAGTTAAAGAGGCGGGTTCTGAGGATGCGGTAGAAACGCTGGAAACCTTGGTGCAGGGCAAGCGGCTGAAGGATATTTCCGATCTGCCGCTGGATTTGTCTGTGTAATGGCTGATTCTGTTTCCTCTGCCCGCCGTAGCGAGATTATGTCGCACATCAAAAGCAAAGATACCAGCATTGAACTTTTGGTGCGCCGCAAACTGTTTTCTATGGGATACCGCTATCGGGTAAATTACAAGGCTCTGCCCGGAAAACCGGATATTGTATTCACCAGAAAGAAGATTGCTATCTTCATTCATGGATGCTATTGGCATGGGCATGATTGCGGCAGTCATTATGCTCATGCCAGTCAATCCAATAAAGCATATTGGGAACCCAAGATAGAGCGAACAAAGCAACGAGATCAGGAGCATATTCAGGCACTTGAGGCTGACGGCTGGAAAGTCATTGTGTTGTGGGAATGTGAAATAAGAGGTAATTTTGACGGTACAATTTCAACGATAGAAAACACACTAAAGAAAGGATGTCTGAGTGAATGATTTTAAAAAGTTTCCGCGTGACAGAGTTTCGTTCTGTGAAAGATAGTGGATGGATTGATGCCGAATCAATTACTGCGTTAATAGGCACAAATGAATCTGGTAAGACAAATATTCTTTTACCACTATGGAAATTAAATCCTGCTGATGAAGGAAAAATCGACTTAAAAACAGATTTGCCTAGAGACAAATACCACCTTTATCGTTCAGCTTCACCCAAACCGATCTTTATTCAAGCGAAATATATTCTTTCCGAGCAAGAAATGCATGACTTATCAACACTCTCAGGACGAGACTGCCATGAGTTTAGCGAGATAATTGTTTCAAAGGACTTTGACAATACGCTCCATTATGAGTTCCCATTTTCTGTAGATCAAGAGCCCTCTATAGTTGAAAACGGCAAAAAAGTGTTGACTGATTGCCTCGAAACGCTTGAATCTGGAACTGATACATCAAATAGAGCTGAAACCGAGCGGAGAGATAATGCAATTCAAATTGTTCAATCTTGTTTGCACACTTTAGAAACAAACGCCACTTTTGATGGTCTAAAAGCAGTAAATGATGAGTTGGGAAAATTCCCCGTCGATGTTAAATCTTCTATAGCTTGCGTTGCTATGTCAAATGCTTTGCAGAAGTACCAAGAGATTATCTCCGAATGTGGAATGCCAAAATTAGCTCAGACAGATACTATTACTGAATACATTTGCAAACATATGCCTAAGTATGTTTATTACTCAAACTATGGCAATTTAGACTCTCAAATATACTTGCCACAGGTTTTACAGAATATTGAGCGCACAGATTTGGGCGAAAAGGACGCTGCTAAAGCACGCACATTGAAAACTCTGTTTAAGTTTGTTCAACTCGATCCTAAAGAAATCACGGATTTAGGCACAGAGGATGCTGGCACTCTGTCACAAAATCAAATTGACCAAATTTCAGATAAAAAGAAGGAACGCGAAATTTTGCTAGCATCGGCTTCTACAGGCTTTACCAAGTCCTTTAATGAGTGGTGGAAGCAAGGCAATTATACGTTTGAATTTCAGGCAGACGGTAACTTTTTTAGAATTTGGGTCTCTGATTCTATTCGTCCTGAGAAAATTGAACTGGAATCAAGAAGTACCGGCTTGCAGTGGTTTTTTAGTTTTTATCTTGTTTTCTTGGTAGAAAGCGAGTTGCATCATCAAAATGCGATTCTTCTCTTAGATGAACCGGGTGTGACATTACATCCGTTAGCACAGAAAGATTTATTCTTATTCTTTGAAAACCTTGCTCAAAGCAATCAAATGCTATATACGACACATTCCCCGTTTATGGTTGATTCAAATCATTTAGAGCGAGTTCGGGCAGTATATATTGATACAGATGGAAAAACTGTAGTCAGTCCGGATTTGAGGGCGGCCGAGCGAGCGAAAGGGAAAAACCAGCCTCAGTCGATCTATCCAGCACACGCTGCGCTAGGTCTGTCCGTTTCAGATACATTGCTGGTTAATTGTAATCCTGTATTAGTGGAAGGCGAATCAGATCAAGTTTACCTTTCTGCTCTAAAGAATTTGCTGATCTCAAAGGGGAAGATTGCGCCACTAAAAGATCTAGTTTTCATTCCAACCGGAGGCGTTAAAGGCATAAAGGCTACTTCCGCCATTCTCTCAGGAGCAAGTGAAATCAAGCCTCCGGTGCTGCTGGATGGTGACAAACCCGGTATAAAAATGTCTGCTGAACTTAAAAGCGATTTTTATGCTGCCGAGTCAGAAAAGGTTATCTCTGTTTCAGAATTTACTACGTTACCAAATGGTGAAATAGAAGACCTTTTCCCGAAGGAAAAACTTGCTAAAATAGTTGCAAGATTATTGCCGCGTCCGGAAGAAGTCGATGAAGACTTTGATGATGTTGTTAAAGACGATACTCCCATTTGCAATCAAATTGAAGCCTTCGCCCAAAACCACGGAATTTCTCTTGGCCAGGGTTGGAAGGTACGCCTCGCAACAGCGGTAAAAAAGGAAATTCTGAAAGGTACAGATAAAGTCCTTTCTGAGACAGACCCGGAGTTTTCTAAGGCAATTGAGTTATTCGGGAGATTTAACTAATTTCTAAAACAGTTTTCCCCTGCCAAGAAATGTTGTACGATGTGACTTTCCCGAAGCATCAATTCTTGCTATTGATAGCATCTCCTGATAGCTTTTTGATAGCAGAAAGTTGGATACCCCATAGGATTGGGATAATTGGTATCAAATAAAGCTAAATGGAATCAAACGGTCTATACAAAAAAGTTTAGACTGCGTTTCCACTTGGCGAGTGGGAATGATTTCAGAGGCCAGGAAAAGCCTGATATGACTGGGTTTTTGAGGGGTTAAGGCCTTTCGTGGCAACGATTTGGCAACATTTTTTCATTATTCATAAAAAGAGAGCTAACTGATTTTGATTAGTCAGTTAGCTCTCTTTTTCTTTTTATTATTATTTTGTGCAACAAACGGCCTCTCCCGTGGCCTACAAGTGAGAGGATCAAAAGAGGTCCTGGGGCGGCACCTTCACATAGTTCTGGGACTTGTCAAATTCAGGGTAATGGTAGCGCCACTTGTCGTAATCCTCTTTGGAGATTTCGCCCGCCTCCAGCATGGCAGCGGCCTGCTGCCAGGAACAGAGCATCTCGTGCAGCTGGGCGGCGTCCTTGTTCTTCCGCACATCGACCTTCAAGCAGACTTCTCCATCCAGCTCACTGACTTTCAGTCCGTAGTTGTCCTCAAGGGTAAACAGGGTATGCATAAGGCCCACATAGGAGTCTATATCAGGAACAGAGAGCGCATGGGGCGAGATATCCAGTACCTCAGCCAAAGCGGCGGTCAGGTCTGCCTTAGGGGTTCTTGATCCTGTTTCGTACTGTGCAAGGCGCACATCAGCAGACTTCTCCGAGAAGCCCAGCGCCATACCGAGATATTTTTGTGTCATCCCCCGCAGGAGACGGAAAAAGTGAATTCGTTCACCAATCGCCATATCATCAACTCCAATCGTTGGTTGTCTTTATAAAAAGCGTAGCAGAAATGCTTAGGAAAGTCAAGAGAATACTAAACAATTTTATTTAATTTATTTTGCGTACGCCGATTGACATAAGCTATTATGCTTAGTATAATGGCTGTAAGCAAAGCATATTTGCTTAGTTATGATAGCTGAAGAAAATTTCTTCAAAATTCTTGGGTGCAAAATCTGAAAAAAGTGGCAGTAGAGAGTAAGGAGGTCTTTATGAAAAACAAAATTGGCAGGCAGAAACAATCAACAAGGAAAGGAAGGTATTTTATTTATGCAGAAACAGAGTTTTATGCGAGCAGACGAAGTTGCTCAGGAATTGGGCATCTCCAAATCCCATGCCTACAAGGTAATCCATGAGCTTAACGAAGAATTGCAGGAGAAAGGGTATCTGACCATCTCCGGCCGTGTCAATCGAGAATTCTTCAGGGAGAAGTATTACTATACCAAAACAGCAAAGGAGGAATCATAATGGCAGTTTACAAGGAAGAAAAAACCGGAACTTGGCGGGCAGTTTATCGCTATACCGATTGGAATGGTGATCGGAAACAAACTCAAAAGAGGGGCTTCAAGACCAAGCGAGAGGCACAGGCTTGGGATCGCGAACAGGTTCATAAAACCAGCGCTGATTTGGATATGAACTTCAAAAGTTTTGTGGAACTTTACACAGCGGATATGAAGACCCGGCTCAAGGAAAACACTTGGGCCACAAAGGAGCATATTATCCGCACCAAGCTGCTCCCATATTTCGGCAAGCTGAAGATGTGCAATATCACCGCCCAGCAGATCATCACCTGGCAGAACGAGATGCTGAACCACAAGGATGAAAAGGGACAGCCCTATTCACCTGTGTACCTTAAGACGGTTCACAATCAGCTCAGCGCCATCTTTAACCACGCAGTACGGTATTACAATCTCCGTGATAACCCTTGCAAAAAGGCTGGCAGTATGGGGAAAAAGAAAAACCGAGAGATGATGTTCTGGACTAAAGAACAGTATTTGAAATTTGCCGAGGTAATGATGGATAAACCGCTGTCCTTCTATGCCTTTGAGATGCTTTACTGGTGTGGTATCCGAGAGGGAGAACTTTTGGCACTGACCCCAGCAGACTTTGATTTTGAGAAGCGAACTGTCACCATCAACAAATCCTATCAGCGGCTGAATGGCCAGGATTTGATTACCACTCCAAAGACGGAAAAGAGCAATCGTGTCATCACTATGCCGCAGTTTCTGGCAGAGGAAATTCAGGATTACCTCAAAATGCTCTACGGCATTGGGGCAGATGACCGAATGTTTACCGTCACCAAGAGTTATCTCCATCGGGAGATGGATAGGGGTTCCAAAGAAGTCGGAGTACCGCGCATCCGAATTCATGATATTCGTCACAGCGCGGTTTCACTTCTTATCGACATGGGGTTCTCTGCCACAGCCATCGCAGATCGGGTGGGTCATGAGAGCATCGACATCACCTACAACTATGCGCACCTGTTTCCGTCCAAGCAGGCGGAAATGGCAGATAAACTGAATATGGAAAGGGGCAATTAAAATGTCAGCAAAGAATTTGGACAAGCACAACCGTTGGAGGAACAAGGCCGTGGCTTTCCGAGTCTCCCCGGAGGAGGACGCCCAGATCGAGACGGCGGTGAAGCTCACCGGCTTGACCAAGCAGGACTATATCATCCGACGGCTGCTCTGCCTGGATGTGGTGGTCCAGGGCAACCCCAGGGTCTACAAGGCGCTGCGGAATCAGCTGGCCGCTGTGCTGGACGAGCTGCGCCGGATCGAGGCTGGGCAGGGCGTGAACGACGAGCTGCTGGACACCATCCAGATGATCGCTACCATTATGAACGGGATGCAGGAGGACTTTGCCTATGATCGATGAAAAAAAGAAAATGACCGCCCAGGGCTCATCTGTTGGCGCAGATGATGGGCAGTCAATCTCTCAAAATTACAAGACCACTATACCAGACCCGGACGAAAAAAGCAATTCCCCGGAAAGAGATTTGGAGGAACTTTACCAGAAAATGCGCCGCATGAGCGACCCGGCCTATCTGCATACTGTGACCCTGGACGAACTGATGGACAATGTGTTCGAGGGTAAGTCCGCGGTGATTGAGAACCTGCTCTATACTGGAGCATATATCCTTGCCGGAGCTCCAAAAATCGGTAAATCTTTTCTGGTGGCGCAGATCGCCCACCATGTCAGCACCGGGCAGGATTTGTGGGGCTACAAGGTTCATCAGGGGACGGTACTTTACCTTGCACTTGAAGATGACGAAAGCCGTTTGCAGCGCAGGATGTTCCGTATGTTTGGTGCGGAGGGGACAAGCTCTCTCCACTTTGCTACCAGTGCCAAGATGATCGGCAGCGGTCTGGATGAACAACTTGAAAAATTTGTCCGGGAACACAGTGACACCAAGTTGATTATCGTGGATACCCTGCAAAAAGTCCGGGAGATGGTAAGCGACAATTACAGCTATTCCAGCGACTATGAGGTGATTGGAAAACTGAAACAATTTGCAGACCGGCATGGAGTTTGCATCCTGATTGTCCACCACACCAGAAAGCAGCCTGCGGGAGATAGCTTTGAGAATATTTCCGGTACCACTGGACTGTCGGGCTGTGCAGATGGAGCACTCATCATGCAGAAAGAAAAACGAACCGACGGAAAGGCTACACTGGAAATCAGTGGACGGGATCAGCCGGATCAGCGGCTGTATCTAAACAAAGACCAGGAGCGTTTGGTATGGCTTCTCGACCATGCAGAGAATGAGCTTTGGAAGCAACCTCCGGACCCGGTGCTGGAAGCGGTAGCAAAGATTGTATCTGACGAGAACCGCAAATGGGAAGGCAGCCCAACAGAGCTTGCCGAAGCCCTTCGGTTAGATATGGTAGTGAACCGCCTTACTAAGCATCTGAATGTAAATGCCAGTCGCCTGCTGGAAGAACATCAGGTGAAGTACGAGAACAAAACCAAGCACGCCGGGCGGCGCATCCGGCTGACCTACATGATGGTGGAAGCACCTGCGTTTGAAGTAATCGAGTAAAGCGCGACGCTCGCAACGGTCGCGACGGTGTTTTGAGGGGTACTCCCAGCACCGTTGCGACCGTCGCCACCGTCGCGGGAAAGAAAAACTGGGGTGGTATTTTGCCACCCTAGCTTCCTGGGCTACGCTGTTTCACGGTAGCCCCAAAAACAATAGGATGGAACGATTTGTTCCACCCCTCAGAAGCGTTCGGAGAACGCGCAGCCACAGAATGAAATTCTGTGTTCAAAAGGGGGCTTGGGGGCATTGCCCTCAACAAGCAGACGGCAGGCAATGTGAGTGTGTATTAACACTCGCATTGCTTGCCCGTCGTGTGTGTGGCTATCCACACGCATTGCTTGCCTGTCGTATCTGACCAGAAATCAACAGATACCGAAAATGGGGATTGAAGTCGCACTGCTTAAGATATAAGTACGTGATTGCATTATTCGCAAATGCGCTGTATAATAAAGTTGTATATTTATATTCCCTATAAGAAAAGGTGGCCGATATGGATTACATGAACGCAAAAGAAGCCGCTGATAAGTGGGGACTTTCCGTGCGGCGAGTTCAAGTCCTCTGCGAACAAGGTAGAGTTGATGGTGTCGAGCGGTTGGGCAATGTCTGGCTAATTCCTAAAAGCGCAGAAAAGCCGTTGGACGGACGTACTCGTGAAGTGAAAAAGCAGAAACAACAGCCGAAATAAAGTTGTTCAGGAGGAACTAAGATGACAAATCTCGAGCGAGCAATAAAAGATGGTTATGCACATATTATTGGAGAAAAAGGCAAAGAGAAAATTACATATGTTTCTTCTAATAACCATGTAGAAAATTATAGCGATCCGGAAGAAAAGGTCCGTGCTGAATTTTGGGCTGAGCTGATTTATAAATACGAATACCCGGTCAATCGGATTAAAATAGAAGTGACTGTACCTGATCGTCTGCCGACAGATCGTGCGGATATTGTTGTTTTCCGTGATGACGAGTGCAAGCGTCCCTATGCTGTGGTTGAGTGTAAAAAAGACGGTGTTACGGATGCCGAATTCAACCAGGCGATAGAGCAGGGCGTTGGCAATGCTACTTGGGTGAAACTTCGGGCTGACTATGTTGTAATTATCGCTGGTGGCACTCGTCGTGTTCTAGATGTTACCGATAAATTCGGCGCATTGGAGCGTGAGCAAAACATCCTGGCTGATTTGCCTCATGCATATGGAAAGCCCCAAGAATTTAGATTCTATAAGGGAAGCGAAAATGATATTAAGCCGGTAGACCGAGAAGATCTCATTGCTGCTATTAAGAAATGCCACCAAACGCTGTGGGGTGGTGGTCGCCTTTCCCCGCCGACTGCTTTTGGAGAACTGTGCAAATTAATCTTCGTAAAAATCAGTGATGAGCAAAAACCTCGAAAAAAAGGTGAGCCTTACCAGTTTCAGATAAAGACGCACGAGCCTGCTTCTAAACTGGCTGAACGAATCAATGCTTTGTACGATGAGCAGAAAAAGAAAGACCCTGAAGTCTTTACTGACTCTATCAAAGTGGATGATCGAGTGTTGCGGACGGTAGTTTCTCATCTTGAAGCGATCAATCTGCACGAAACAGACCTTGATGTAAAAGGTGTGGCATTTGAGCAATTCATGGATGGATTTTTTAAAGGCGATTTTGGTCAATATTTTACGCCTCGTCCGATCATTGAGTTTGCTGTAAAGATGACGGCGCCGGAGCACGACTGGGATGTGCTGGATACCTCCTGTGGGTCAGGCGGGTTTTTGTTGTATGCGCTAGATTACATTCGCCATCAGGCCACCGAGTATTACGAAAAAGGCAGTGCGGATCACTACCGCTATTGGCACGATTTTGCGGAGAAACACCTTTATGGAATCGAGATCAATGATGAGATTGCACGCGTTGCGAAGATGAATATGATCGTGCATGATGATGGACATACCAATGTGATCAGCTACGATGCATTAGAGAGTATTGATAAGATTGCAGCACATAACCCTGGTTTTCAAAAAGATAAGTTTGATCTGATTTTGACCAATCCTCCTTTTGGTTCTACGGTGAACGGGGCTGAAAAACCGTATCTCAGCACCTTTGAGTTGGGTAACACCTATGACAAAAAAGGAAAAGCAAAGCCCAGAAAAAACCAGAGTTCGGAAGTCCTGTTTGTTGAACGCATTTGTGAGTTTCTCAAACCGGGTACAGGAAAAGCAGCTATCGTTTTGCCTGATGGGATTTTGACAAATAGTTCTTCCCAATATGTACGAGATTTCATTTTAGAGCGGTTCCAACTGCTGGCGGTTGTGAGCCTGCCTCAGTGCGCCTTTGCACATTTTGGCGCTGGTGTAAAGGCTTCCGTTATTTTCGTTCGGAAACGTGATAACAATGAAGTTGTAAACAATGAAGAAGCCATTTTTATGGCGGCACCGGAACTGATCGGATATGATGCCACTGGACGAAAGACTGAGTCGCAGTTGGATGAAATTGTTGAGCAATATAAAAAGTTTCAGGAGGACCCTGCCCCTTTTTTCGTCTGACCCCCGGCGCAAATGAACTTTGTGTCTTTGCGGTTGAGCGGGGGGATATTAGCCAGAGAATTGATATTAACTATAATCTACCCAAATATCTTGAGCTGGATAAAAAATTACACACTATTTTTGGAACATCGTTAACGCCTCTAGGGGAACTCGCGGATGTAATTTGTGGACCTTTTGGCAGTGCTATTACTAATAAAGATTATCAAGAGTCCGGAATCCCGCTTATACGTATTACAAATATCTCGAGAGACGGATATATGGATTATAGCGATATAATCTATATTTCTGAAGAACTAGGTAACAGCCTGTCACGGACTCAAGTTTCAGCAGGGGATATTGTCATTTCTCAACGTGGTTCTTTGGGACAGTGTGCCATTGTTGATGATACTTTTCCTAAGCTTAATATTTCAGCGAATATTATTGCAATAAAGAACCCCAAAGGTGTTTCAGCTGAGTTCATCAGGAATTACATTTTATCTACTGTTGGACAAACATTATTGGAGCGAGCTTCAAGCGGCCAAGTTCAGCAAAAAATTACAACACAAGACATTGCTGATCTGCTTATTCCGACTAAATGTGATGAACAAATGTTGATCACTATTATTGATGCCGGGCATATTCAATACAAAAATAAAGTTCAGCAAGCCAATGATTTGCTTGAAGGAAAACGTGGCTATTTATTTGAACGATTAAATCTTACATTTGATAATTCTGAGAGTGTTTTGTGTTATGCACAAAAGCATTCTATGATAAGCTTGCGCATTGATGCGGATTTTTATTCTCCTCGCTTTACGCATTTTCGCAGACAAATAGAAGATTCGGTGTATCCAACTGTACAAATTGGAGAAATCTGCAAATCTATATCTTCTGGCTTTGCGGCAGGAAAGCAAGATCAAGCAGACGATTTGCCTGATAATGAAAGAGTGCCACAACTAAGACCTTTTAGCATTACTCCATATGGGCAAATCTCTTTTGCGACAAAGAAATACGTGCCTATTAGTAGATTACAAGAAAAGGATTACTGCAAAAAGGGCGAGGTTCTTTTCAATAATACGAACTCTGCAGAATGGGTTGGAAAATCAACGGTGTTTGATATTGACACTCCTTGTGCGACATCCAATCATATCACGCGAATTACGCTGAAAGAAGGGATAAATCCCTACTATATTGCAGCATTTTTCAACATGCTGAGAAGTATTGGTTACTGGAAATTGCTAAGTACCTATTTTAATAATCAAGCTGGTGTCAATACAGAAACATTAAAGGCCGTACGTATTCTACTCCCTAAAAAAACTATTCAGGACGAAATTGCCGAGGAGATTTTAAGACGTAAAAATACAGCTGAGGCATTGCGCATAGAAGCAGAGCAAGATTGGGAAGCAGCAAAGGCGGAGTTTGAAAGAAAACTTTTGGGTGAATGATATGGATGCAAATAGAGTTAGGACAGTTTATGGGTGGATAATCAATATTGCAAACAACCCAAATTGTATGACATTTCCCATTACACCATCTGATATTCAAAATATTAAGAATGGCCTAATCAAAATTTCTCATGACATTGAAAGAGAATCACCATATTTCAGCCAAGAACTGTTTGAAATGAAAGACCGTATGTTTGTTGGATATGGGACGATTAATCCGATTGTGTTTGGAGAAGTCATAGAAATTTTGAAGTCACTTCAGCAAGCAGATAATACAAAGGGTATGGGAGTATGGGATCTCATTCATCCAAAGATTGTTGCGGTGTCCCAAAAGCTATTTGAAGATGGTCACTATGCAAATGCCGCTGAGGATGCGTTTGTTGAGATCAATGACCGGGTAAAGAAACTTTTTATGAAAGTAAATCCCACTGCGCCTAAAGTTCCAGATGGTCATACTGCGATGAACATGGTATTCTCTGATAACGCTCCTCTGTTGGAGTTTTGTGATCGCTCGACCGAGACAGGAAGCAACATACAAAAAGGCTATATGCAGATGCTGGCAGGAGCCATGTCTGCACTGAGAAATCCTAAAGCTCATGCCAATATCACCATTACTAAGGATGATGCAATGCGTCGCCTGATGTTTGCGAGTATGTTGATGTATAAAATTGATGAAGCGGTGAAGTATTCTGGAATTATGGAATAGTTCTGCAAAGAAAGAGAGAAATACAAATGGTTAAGTTAAGCGGTATCTTAGAATACTCAATGGGAGGCTTTCTCTGTTTGCGAGGGTTTGCTTCGTTTAAGATGCTTAGCGCTATTTCTGAGCCCAATCCAGAAGTGCAAAGAGACCTTATAGCCCAGCATCAAGGTGAAATGGCCGAATTCCTGAACGGAGGAGAGTATCGTTTTTTTCCTGAAGTCATCCTGTCTTTAAACTTGACAGATGGTAGAAGCGAATTCGACAAAATTGATTTGTTCCATTCGGAATTGCGTTCCGGACAAACCTGGAATAAATCTATTGGAGGTTTCCAAATTAGTATTTCCCAGAATGTGACAAAGAATGTCGTAAACGCATTTGATCCATCACCAAGACTCGACAGGATTAATATTGCTCATTTGAAATTTGATGAAAAAGAACACAGGATTACTCGCATTGATGGAAATCACAGACTTAGTGCGGCAGCAAGCGTTAGAGAGGATTTTGCCGTTCCGTTCTGCTTGCTTTTGTTCCAAAATCCAGAAGAAAATGGACAGTATTCGCGAGCTATATTTCATAACATCAATGCCAAACAGGTTCCATTAAATCTTGAAGAAAATTTAAAAGTCATATTGGAAAGTGATGGGGTATTTAGTGACGAAAAACTAAAGACTGATCCCTCTTTCGGTTGGCCATACTATTTGGCACGTAAAATTTCTCAACAAGAAAATTTTGAGGAATACCCATTTATTAATTTATTGATTCGTGGAATCAAATATACATACTTGCTTCAAGTATGCCAGCTATTAATTGAAAATCAAACTTTACCCAGAGCTGATGAGGCAGTGAATAGTTTTCGTGAACAGTTGCCTCAAATTGAAGCTGCGCTGCAAGAAGCACAGCTTCATGTGATACCAAACAATCTGGCTGTTATTGGGGCAATTTCGTTTTATAAGCTAACAAATGCGACAAAATATCAACACTTTCTGTCTTGGGTAAAAGAAAATAGCATTACAAGAGTCCCTGAGCTCCACATGAATGATTTAATACAAATCTTTGACCAGATATATGAGAATAGGCCGAAATCAATATTTGTTTCAATGCAGTTTAGTGTAGAAACAGCAGATACATACCAGACTATCGAAGATGTGAAGGCCACTTTAAAACGTGAAAATGGTCTTGATATAAAGTTGATACGAGTAGATAAGCATCATGATGGATATTCTGATGAGATATATCATCGGATAATTAATGGCATCAAAGAGTCCTCTTTGGTGATTGCTGATCTTTCGTTCGGCAATAAAAATGTTCATCATGAAATAGGATACGCTCAGGGGCTTGCAAAGAAAGTGCTGCTACTCTATAAAACACGTGATGGAGTGCCTGCAAATTCTGAAATTGGGTCCAATATCTCGATGCACGATCAGGTAAGATTCCAAAATCAGGTGGAATTGAGACCTGTTCTATTGAGGAAAATCCGAGAGTTCTTTGGAATAGAGGTGGACGACTAATGCCCATGTGGTTATGTCGTGCTGGACGATACGGTGAGTTCGAGAACAAATTTCTTGAGGACAGTAAGGTATACTGCACCTGGGACAATCTCTCTAAATCAATCATGCAGTTCCACACCAAGCAGGACTTGAAGCAATACTTTGTGGACAACAACCCAGATGTCAAGGTAAAAACAGCGATGAACTGGGCGAGCCAGGTATGGCCGTTTGCCCATGAGATGAAAAAGGGAGAGATTGTTGTCCTGCCCAGCAAGATCAAGCCTGTAATTCATTTTGCAAGATCACAGGTAATTATGAATTCTTACCTAACAACGATAATCCTTATTATCATGCGCATCAGGTAGATTGGTTTGCCTGTGACATTCCCCGCACAGCTTTTGACCAGGACATCTTATATTCCTTTGGGGCTTTTATGACCATTTGCCGTATCAAGCAGGAAGATCGCATAAAAGCAGTCATCAATGCACATAAACAGGGAAAGAAAGCGCCCCAAATTACTCCGCAAGAGCCACAGGATGATGAAGAGGCACGAGATATTGAAAATGAAGCCTTGGGGGTTATCACAAATCTGATAATCCAGAAGACTAAGGGGCATGGTTTAGCAAAAATTGTAGATGCCATTCTTCGAGCAAAGGGATTCACTACATATGTCAGCCCGGCCGGACCGGATAAAGGTGTGGATATTCTGGCTTCTGCAGGCACACTTGGTTTTGGAAGTCCCAAAATTTGTGTTCAGGTTAAGTCCACGGACGCGCCAGTGGATCGGATTGTTTTGGATCAGTTGGGCGGGGTGATGAAAAACTTTGGTGCCGAATATGGCCTGTTAGTGTCATGGAGTGGGTTCAAATCTTCGGTCATCAATGAGACGGCTAAACAGTTCTTTGAAATCCGGCTTTGGACCCACAAAGAAATTATTGAGGAGTTTCTGCGATACTACGATCAGATGGACGATGAAATCAAAGAGCTGATCCCTCTCAAAAAGATTTGGGTCGTGAGCAACGATGATCAATAATTAAAATGCTTTGATGAAGAATCCATCGTATGATATAATCAGTTTGTAAGGTGTAAATCATCCTTAATTTACTGGCAACACCATGGCAACAAAAAATCAGATAGCCCCTACTATCTGAATAATGAAAATAATGCCAATACCCTGAGCTAAATTCCATAAGCAAATCTGTTTAGAAAACTTCTGGCAGGAGCGAGTGGGAATGAGAAAAAAGTGAACATGAGAGGCTGAAAAGCCTTGAAAACACTCACTTTTAAATTTTTCACAAATATTAGGGGAGAGCCTGACTGCAAGTCAGGCTCTCCTTTTGCTTTCCCTTACTTCTGCAGCAGGTGGACGGCAAAGCCGCCGAATTC
>OHHI01000499.1_pt1 | contig 22906 bp, 20 predicted proteins | sample 1568001 | NCBI WGS metagenome assembly OHHI01 (sample SAMEA3879506, study PRJEB24766) | human gut metagenome | biome: human-associated habitat; feature: feces | place: USA | collected 1985/1987
TGGATAAAGGATGAAGACGGAAAAGTTGTGTATGGTTCTGTACAGCCGGAGGCAAAGAAGGCTCTGGAGCATATACATGAGATGTACGAGGAAGGAATTCTGGATCAGAATTTCCTCATGCGGACAAGCAGCAACATAATAGAACTCATAGTGAATGGACAGTGTGGTTCGTTCTTCGGACCATGGTGGGCTCCAAATAATCCTCTTATGGACGCTGTAGCAGCCGATCCAACAGCAAAATGGGAACCATATCTGCTTGCCACAGAGGAAAATGGTTCAACGAGTTATCATACCCAGGTTCCGTATGGCAACTTTGTGGTTGTCAAAAAGGGATATGAGCACCCGGAGATAGTGTGCAAGATAATAAGTGTGCTGTTTGACTATGTAAGATATGAGGATAAAGACAATCAGGCTATAAAGGATTACTACAAACTCAATGTGGATCCTACCGCAAGACCACTTGCGATGAACGTGGATTACAACAATGCACTTCAGATATGTTATGGCGAGCTGAGCCATGTGTTTTCTGGCGTAAGGCAGCCAGATGATCTGAATCTGCTGGAACAGTCTTATTATGAGGCATGTGATTCATATCTTAAGAATGAAGACAATGCGTCATCGGAGGACTGGGCGGCATATACATCCCGTATAACTGCGTGCAAGATCCTCAATGATGCGCGTACAAATAAAGTCGAATCTCTGTACTTCGGGGAGACCGAGACCATGGTGTCAGACTGGTGGCACCTTGAGAATCTGGAGAGCGACACTTACCTGAAGATAGTTACAGGTGAAGCTGATCTGGATGAATTTGACAGTTTTGTGGACAACTGGTACAAGACCGGTGGAACAACTATCACCAAGGAAGTTCGACGTGAGTGCCGGTAGCTGGATATATAATTAAATAAAAATGATTACTCGCTATTTTCTATAGAACCTGACGGTGTCAAAACCGTCAGGTTCTTTGCTTTTCCGGACGGAACGTCCATGGGGACGGAGGGGACAGGTACCTCCGTCCCCCTAAGGGTATGAATATAATTGGTGTAATACGCACAAGGATGAGATTGTAAAAAAAGCTCAAAATTTATATACTATGTATACAGTTTGAACTAGAACACCCGGCACAATACATAGGAGGATATATATGATAAGAGCAATAGTATTCGATTTAGATGATACATTATACGACTGCCTTCACGAGAATAATAAGGCAGTGGATGACACTGTGAGATACGTGGCAAATGAACTTCTTCATATAGATGAAGTGACAGTGATGAAAGCCTTTGAAGAAGGCAGAGACATGGTAAAGGATCAGCTCTCTGCCTGGGATATGGCGGCGCAGCACAACAGGGTGTTGTACTTCCAGAAGATGCTGGAGATCCTGGGGGTATCACCATTTAAGTATGATCTGCAGGTGTATAATTACTTCTGGAACAATTTTCTGAACAAGATATCCATATTCCCCGGGGCATTGGAGTTTATAGATGATATGAAAGCCAGAGGGATAAAGATAGGTATCTGTACAGATATGACTGCTCATATCCAGTTCAGGAAGATAGACAGACTTGGACTTACGGGCAGACTTGACGCAATGATAACAAGCGAGGAGGCTGGTATAGAAAAGCCGAACCGCAGGATGTTTGATATGATAGCTACAAAGCTGGGCGTAAAGAACGATGAGGTCATCTATGTGGGCGATAGCTACAAGAAGGATGTCATGGGAGCGAAAAATGCCGGAATGACACCGGTGTGGTATCTGTCGCTGCAGAACAAGACGGACGAGGATGTACTGGCTGTGTCCAGCTATCCGGAACTTAAGAACATAGTGAATAGGGCGATGTAAAAATGCCGGAGTGCGTGATAATTAAAAATCACATACTCCGGCTTATTTTGTTTAATATCCGTATTTCTTTTTATTTTTTATAAGGAAGGTGATAGTTATGACAAGGGTCACAGCCTCCGCTACGGCCACAGCACACCAGATTCCATTGATGCCAAACACCATAGGCAGCATCAACACCGCTGCAAGCTGTATCACCAGTGTTCTGAGGAAAGATATGGTTGCGGATACAAGCCCGTTGCCTAGACCTGTGAAGAAACCTGAGCCAAATACGTTGAATCCGCAGAACAGGAATGATATGGAAAAAAGCATCATACCGGTCTGGGTCATACGGCATAGTGTATCATCATAGCCAACAAATATTCTTGCAATAGGGAGTGCCAGAACCTCGGACAAAACCGTCATTGTTATGGCTGTGACGGCGGTGATCACAAGGCTTTTTTTAAGCAGGCTGTGCAGCTGTTTTTTGTTACCGGCACCATAGTTATAACCGATGATAGGCGTGACTCCGATGGCATAACCGAAGAATATTGCCATGAATATGAATGACACATACATTATCACACCATATGCTGCTATACCATTTTCATTCGCAAGTTTCATAAGCTGCAGGTTATAGACTACAGACACAAGGGATGTGGACAGGTTGGTAAGCATCTCAGAAGAGCCGTTTCCACAGGCTTTCCAGATACACTTCCAGTCAAACTTTGCTTTCGTCAGTTTTAACGATCCTGTTGTGTTGGTCGCAAAATATATGAGCGGTACTACACTTCCTATAATCTGTCCGCACACTGTGGCAGCCGCAGCTCCGGCTATGCCGAGGCGGAACACAAACATGAGAAGAAAATCAAGTACCATGTTGGTGATACCCGCAAGTACTGAAACCAGCAGACCAAGGTTTTGTTTCTCTGCCGTTGTAAGAAAACTCTGAAAACTGTTCTGAAGCATAAAAAACGGCTCTGACAGAATGAGTATTCTTCCGTATAATATGGCGTCTGAGCGTATAGTATCGCTGGCTCCGAGGAGCTCGACTATCTGGGGCATGAAGACAAATCCTATGACTGCCACAATGCAGGACGAGATGATGATAAGCCACACCAGCATCGAGAATACTTCATTTGCCTTTTTCTTTTCCCCGAGCCCCATATAATATGAAGTCAGTGCGCTGCCTCCTGTACCGATCATGAATCCTATGGCGGATATCGCCATCAGCACAGGCATGACCAGATTGACCGCTGCAAATGGATTCTTGCCTATGATGTTGGAGACAAAGTAGCCGTCCACAATGCTGTAGATGGATGTCATGATCATCATGGCAATGCACGGCAGCACATATCTTATAAGCTTTTTATATGTAAATGAATCAGAAAGTCTTATTTCCATAATCCTTCAGTTCCTTTCTTAAGGTAATCGAGCTGACGCTGCATGAGTGAGAGCAGAAGTTCTCTTTCCTCATCCGTAAAACTCGAAAATGATGAAATATCAGCATTTGTCAGTGGCGTAATATATTTGTTGGCGAATGAGACTCCATTTTCCGTGAGTGATAAATATTTAATGTTCCCTGCACCTTTGTGTGTTGTCAGAGAAATGAGTCCCTTGCCTTCCAGTTTTTTGACAGCAGAGTTGCATGTCTGTCTGGGTATGAACCATGTGTCGCATAGCTCTGCCTGAGTAAGTTCAGCTTTATTCTCAATGGTCAATATATAAATTATCCAGAAAGCAGTTTCAGGCAGCCCGGAGTTTCTTGCCGCCTCCTGCCAGATATCGTCCTGAGCTTTCCAGAGGGTGTTAAATATGCGTAGCTGTTCTTGTAAATGACTGTCTTTATATGCGATCATAAAATATGAAAAAACTCCTTTAGTTATTATTGGGGTGCAAATTTAAACCCATAGCAATGAGAAAGTATTTTCTTAAAATATATGATATTTGATCGGGAAAGCACCACTATCCAATATAAATCCGAAATCGGATTTAGTCAAGCAAGTTTATATAAATTTTAATAAGAGGACAGGATAGTGGGTTAAGTAAAGATATGCATAAATATTTTCATTTAAAGGTATGTGAAGGAGTTGTTTTGGGTAGGTAGTGTGGCTATAATAATAGACATGGGCTATGAATTTATAGATATATGTTATGGATGACTGAAATCTATGCGGTGAGAAGAAAGTAGTCATGGCCAGGAAAGGAGTATATACTTATGGGGTTTTTAACAGGTAAGACAGCGATAATAACAGGAGGTGGACGTGCAGTTCTCAGTGATGGAAGCTGTGGATCCATCGGATACGGAATAGCGACAGCATATGCCAAGGAAGGTGCCAATCTGGTGCTTACAGGACGTAATGTCCAGAAGCTTGAGGATGCAAAGGCAGAGCTTGAGAGCAAATATGGGATCAAGGTTCTTGCAGTCCAGGCTGATGTAAACGCAGGTGCGGACAATGAGAGCGTTGTCAAGAACGTTGTGGAGCAGGCGGTTAAGGAATTTGGAAGAATAGATGTGCTCATTAACAATGCACAGGCATCCGCATCAGGTGTTACCATCGCAGATCACACAACAGCACAGTTTGACCTTGCCATATATTCAGGTCTTTACGCTGCATTTTACTATATGCAGGCATGCTATCCATATCTGAAGGAGACAAAGGGTTCAGTCATCAACTTTGCATCAGGTGCAGGCCTCTTTGGAAATTACGGACAGTGCGCATATGCGGCAGCGAAGGAAGGCATCAGGGGCCTTACAAGAGTTGCAGCTACAGAGTGGGCAGCAGATGGAATAAATGTCAATATAGTATGTCCTCTCGCATGGACATCTCAGCTTGAGAACTTCGAGAAGGCATATCCGGACGCATTCAAGGCAAATGTAAAGATGCCACCAATGGGACACTTCGGAGACGTAGAGAAGGAGATTGGACGTGCGTGCGTGGCACTCGCATCACCGGATTTCAAGTACATGAGTGGTGAGACCATCACACTTGAGGGCGCGATGGGACAGAGACCATAGAGCAGTCAATATATCAAATATGGCTTATGCTATGATAATAGAATATGATGTAGATGCGAAACCTGGTTCGCAGCTTACATAAAAAATGAGCGTAACACAATAATACCCAGATGGGAAATGTGTTATGCTCATTTTGTTTAGCCGACTCAGTCATCAACTATATCTCAAACCAGATGGTTGTCCGCTTGTCGTTAATAAGACACAAGGTTTCTTAAAAAAATATGAAATATCTGCCATCATCCTTGAATAACCTTACTTGGAGTACTTATAATAGAACTTTGTTAAAGAAATCATGAGATGTCATGGACAGTCGATGAATAACATTTGCCGACCATATACACAGGAAGAGGTGTTTTATTTGGATACAAACTCAGAAAGCAATTTGGATACACGGGGAGTCCCGATCATGGGTCTTACCTCGGAGGAAGTAAGGAAAAGGATCGACAATGGACAGACCAATCACACGGATATAAGTACGCAGAAGACTGTGGGGCAGATCGTCAAGTCCAATCTGCTCACATATTTCAATCTTATATTCCTCATACTTACGGTGCTGCTATGTATCGTTGGTTCATTTAGGAATCTGACTTTCCTGCCGGTCATCATAGGCAATACGGTTATAGGAATATTTCAGGAGCTGCGTGCCAAAAAGACTCTTGACAAGATGAGCATGTTAAATGCGCCGCATTCGATAGTTGTGAGAGACGGAGAACAGCAGAAGATACAATCAGAGGAACTGGTTAAGGACGATATCATCATTCTGTCGGCAGGCAATCAGATATGTGCTGATGCTACGGTGCTCAGCGGCAGTATATCGGTAAATGAAGCCCTGCTCACCGGTGAGTCGGATGAGATCAAGAAGAAATCAGGTGATCGACTCATGTCTGGAAGCTTTGTGGTGTCCGGGCAGTGCTATGCCAAGCTTGACAAGGTGGGCAATGAGTCATACATATCACAGCTCACAGCCCAGGCGAAGGCCATGGGTGACGGCGAACAGTCAGAGATGATCAGGTACATCAATAAACTTGTAAAATGGGTTGGAATCATCATCATACCGGTGGGAATCATATTGTTCTGCCAGGCGTATATCATGAATGGAGAGACATTCAAGAAGAGTGTTGTATCGATGGTTGCGGCGGTTCTCGGAATGATCCCTGAAGGACTTTATCTGCTCACAACTGTTGCGCTTGCGCTCAGCACAATAAGACTTGCGAAGAAACAAGTGTTACTGCATGACATGAAGAGTATAGAGACACTCGCGAGAGTCGATGTACTCTGTGTGGATAAGACCGGAACCATCACTGAGCCGGGTATGCAGGTTACAGAGCTGGTGATAAGCGGCAGATGCGGCGATGCCGAGATGGACAAGAGAGCATTTGCGCACTTGCTGGCGGATTACTCGGCGGTCATTGAGGACAACAATGCCACAATGGAGGCGATTAGATCCTATGTGGCTAAGAATGAGATAGAGAAGGGCAGCAGGACACTGCTCAAGACACAACCTTTCACATCAGCGAACAAATACAGCAAGGTGTCATTTGTCGAGGGAGACTATATGCTTGGTGCTCCAGAGTTTATAATGAAGGATAGGTATGAGGAGATATCTGAAGAGATAGAGGAGTACCAGAGCAAGGGATACAGAGTCCTTCTTATGGCGGAGTCAGGAGTTTCATATATAGAGAACAACGACGACAAAGATGCGGATGATAGTAAGAATATTAATGGAGAGAATTCTATTGGTTCGGTAAGATCATTAGGAGGCATATCTCCTATTGGTTATATAGTGCTTTCAAATCCAATAAGGGAAAATGCGGAGAGCACATTTACATATTTCAAAGAGCAGGGCGTTGCCATAAAAGTCATATCCGGAGATAACCCTGCCACAGTATCAGAGGTGGCAAAGCGGGCAGGCATAGATGGGGCGGAGAACTATGTGGATGCTTCCACTTTGGCGTCTGAGAAGGATATAACTGAGGCTGTGGATAAATATACAGTATTTGGAAGAGTTACACCTAAACAGAAACAGCTCATAGTCAGGACGCTCCAGAAACAGAAACACACGGTTGCCATGACTGGTGATGGTGTAAATGATATACTCGCAATGAAGGATGCTGATTGCAGTATTGCAATGGCATCCGGAAGTGAAGCGGCTGCGCAGGCGGCACAGACGGTGCTTCTGGATTCGGATTTCGGACGTATGCCATATGTGGTGTTTGAGGGAAGACAGGTAGTCAACAATATACAGAGATCAGCAAGCCTCTTCCTTGTTAAGAATATATTCTCACTGCTGATGGCCATATTCTCAGCGATATTTGCGATCACATATCCGCTGGAGCCTTCACAGATATCGCTCATAAGCATGTTCACCATAGGATTGCCGGGATTCCTGCTGGCACTTGAGCCGAACAGGAATCGTATAGAGGGAAACTTTATGGTAAATGTCATGTTAAAAGCATTGCCTGCAGGACTCACGGATGTGTTGTCAGTCGGAGCACTTGTAATCTGCGGACAGGTCTTCAATCTCCCGAGTGAGGACATAGCCACAGCCGGCACAATGCTTCTTGCGGTTGTCGGATTCATGATAATAATCAAGATCAGCCATCCGTTCAACAAGATGAAGTATGGTGTACTTCTTATCAACATAGTCGGACTGCTGTTCTGTGGCCTTTTCCTCGGCAGGCTGTTTGCCATAGAGTCGATATCCAACATATGTTTCCTGCTCATGGTTGTATTTGCATTTGCTGCGGAATCTATGTTCAGATATTTGACATTGTTTGTTGAAAAGCTCAGCAGCTTCTTTGGAGACGAGAAGAACAGACGTAAGATCAGAAGAAAGATAAGGAAATATAACATTTTTAAGTAGAGAATTGTCGAAAAAAATGGGGACAGGTACCTCCGTCCCCGGGAAAAGATTGTGAGGAGGTGTAAGATGGCGAATACAACGAAGAAGGCGCTTGAAGTTTCGCTTAAGAAATTGCTTAAAGAGAAGCCGTTTGACAAGATAACGATAGCGGATCTCACTGGAGACTGCGGGATAAGCAGAATGACATTCTATTATCATTTTCAGGATATATATGAGCTTGCCGAGTGGGTGTGTATAGAGGATGGAAAGCAGGCGCTGAAGGATAAGAAGACCTACGATACCTGGCAGGAGGGCATGATACAGGTGTTTGAGGCTGTGCTTGAGAACAAGCCATTTATCGCAAATATATACAGGTCAGTTGATAAGGCTAAGATAGAAAACTATCTGTATAAGCTGTCGTATCAGCTCATAGCGGATGTAGTGGATGAGAAATGCGCAGGGGATAATCTTTCGGGGACTGATAAGCAGTTCATCGCAGACTTTTACAAGTATGGATTTGTGGGGATTATGCTTGACTGGGTAGACAAGGGGATGAAGGACGATTATCATAAAATAGTAGAGCAGCTTAGCATTACGCTTCGTGGAAATATAGCAAATTCCATTCATAACTTTGAAAGCGAGATGTAAAAGCAGAGGACGGATCAGAATAAAGAAATCTATTACTGCGGGATACGCGGGGAGAGCGCTTATGAATCGAACATCAGATATGAAAAAGAGATTGCCGGGGATAATATTGATAACAGGGGGGATCGTGCTGGTTGCTATGGTCATCCAGGCGGTTATACTCAGCTTTATCAATAACAGGAGTTTTGACGGGACCTCGCAGGTGCTGTTGGATCAGGTCAGCAATGTAATCGAGAAGAATAAGGCAAGTGAGGAAGATCTGATAGACTCCCTCAAGGAAGATTATATGGTCAGGGCTAAGGCTGTGGCGTATATAGTTGATGCAAAGCCTGAGGTTGCAAATAATGTGGAGGAGCTCCGCAAGATTGCTGCACTTATATCTGTTGATGAGGTGCATTTGTTTAATACGGATGGCGTGATATATGCTGGTACCAATCCCGAATATTTTGGATATAGCTTTGATTCCGGGGAGCAGATGGCGTATTTCAAGCCGATGCTTGATGACAAGAATCTCACCATGTGTCAGGATGTCACTCCGAACACATCAAATGGTAAGAAGATGATGTATGCAATAACATGGAACGACGATGGAACCAAGATGATACAGGTTGGAATCGAGCCGAGAAGACTTCTGAATGAAGTAAAACAGAATGAGATATCCACGGTGGTTGCCAATATGCCTATGTATGATGGACTGAGTGTTGTAGTGGCAGATGGCGAATCGGGAGAAATATATGGATGTTCATATGAACCGGTAGTAGGGCTTACTCTTGATGAGATCGGCATTTCGGTGACTGATGATGTGCTGCCGGACGATGAAGACAGTTTTACAGGCATAAGAAGGATTAATGGATTTAGAAACAGATGTGTATTCCGAAGATCCGGAGAGTATGTGATCGGGGTCATATATAGAATGGATGTGAATAGCCGGAGTAATATGGCAATCATGGTTATCATGGCACTGTATCTGTGTTTTGCCGCCGGCCTGGTGGTAAGCATGGTGATGAAGGTGATACATGCGAACCGGGAGAGAAATGAACAGCTGTCAATATTGACATCCATGTCGGGGATGTATTACAGCATGCATATGCTTGATCTTCAACATGATACATTTGCCCTCTATACCGCAGGAGACCTGATATTGAGGGTTGGTGAGCGGGCAGCAGGGGCGAAGGAACTTATGAGGAAGATCGTTCATAAGGTGGTTGTGGAGGAACATCAGGCAAGTGCCCAGAAATTCATGGATCTTGATAGTCTGGGTGACAGGCTGATCAAGAAAAAGATTGTATCAGGTGAGTTCATGGTGAAGGACCTTGGATGGTTCAGACTGTCATTTATATCGATAGATGTTGACGAGGACGGACGTCCTTTAAAAGTCATATTTACCACCAGAAACATAGATGAAGATAAGAAACGGGAGCAGAAGCTGATAAGACGGTCTTATACAGATGAGCTCACAAAATGTTATAACAGGAGCGCATATATAGATGATGTCAGGGAGCTGCCGGGAGATTCTGTATATGTGTATGTGTCCATGGATGTAAATGGGCTTAAGCCAGTGAATGATACCCTGGGACATGCGGCTGGAGATGAACTGCTTCAGGGTGCTGCCGAGTGTATGGAGCAGTGTTTTGGAAACTATGGTAAGGTGTACAGGATGGGCGGTGATGAATTTGCAGCCATCATCTTTGTAAATACCAGAAGGCTGAAGAGAGTGCAGCAGGAGTTTGATGACGTTGTGCGTGGATGGTCTGGACAGCTGGTGAAATCCGTATCGATATCATGTGGCTATGTGTCAAGTGATGAGAAGGACTGGGAGTCATTTGACGAGATGGTCAAGGCTGCAGATGAGAGAATGTACGAGAACAAGGCGGCATATTACAGGCAGGAGGGCGTCGATAGAAGGTATCATTAGAGTACATATGCAATATAGATTTATACAAAATGAGTGGAATGATAAAATTTTTATCATTCCACTTTTTTTGTAAATATGAAATAAAAATTGGGCAAGCTATTATAGGGGCATGAGATGGATATAGACGGCAAACTGAAAGGAGAATTGCTTATGTCAAAGAAGAAATTGGGAATCGGGATAGCAGCGGTGGCAGCAGCCGGCGCAGGAGCAGCAGCTCTCACAGTTAAAAATCGTAATAAGGCAAAAGTTCAGAAGGAGAAGGCTGCGGCTGAACATGCTGAGTACCATAATACGGAGCGCGGAAAGCATGAGAAGAACAGTAAGGGAATCTATTATACAAATGGAAATTATGAGGCATTTGCCAGACCGAGAAAGCCGGAGGGCGTGGATGACAAGAACGCATATATAGTGGGAAGTGGTCTTGCATCACTGGCAGCAGCTTGTTTCCTTGTACGTGACGGACAGATGCCGGGTTCACACATCCATATTCTTGAGGCTATGGATATAGCGGGCGGTGCGTGCGATGGAATATTTGATCCTGCCAGAGGCTACGTCATGAGAGGTGGACGTGAGATGGAGAACCATTTCGAGTGCCTGTGGGATCTGTTCAGAAGTATACCTTCCATAGAGACACCGGGGGTATCGGTTCTTGACGAGTATTACTGGCTGAACAAGGAGGATCCAAATTATTCACTGTGCAGAGCAACAGTGAACAGAGGCAAGGATGCCCACACAGATGGCAAATTCAATCTGAGCCAGAAGGGCTGTATGGAGATCATGAAGCTCTTCATGACAAAGGACGAGGATCTGTATGACAAGACAATAGAGGATGTATTCGATGATGAGGTATTTGATTCGACATTCTGGCTGTACTGGAGGACGATGTTCGCATTTGAGAACTGGCACAGTGCACTGGAGATGAAACTCTACTTCCAGAGATTCATACATCACATCTCAGGACTTCCAGATTTCTCGGCCCTCAAGTTCACAAAGTACAACCAGTATGAGTCGCTGATCCTTCCGATGGTGAAGTATCTTGAGGCTGCGGGCGTGACATTCCAGTACAACACGGAGGTCACAAATGTCATATTTGACATGAGAGACGGCAAGAAGATAGCAAAGACCATCGAGTGCAGGGTAAACGGAACTGAGAAGGGGATCCCGCTCACTGAGAACGATCTTGTATTTGTCACAAATGGAAGCTGCACGGAGGGAACTATCTATGGCGATCAGAACCATGCGCCAAATGGTGACGCAGAGGTGAGAACAAGCGGCTGCTGGAGCCTATGGAAGAACATAGCTGCACAGGATCCTTCATTTGGCCATCCTGAGAAGTTCTGCTCTGATATATCTAAGACAAACTGGGAGTCAGCCACAGTAACAACGCTTGACGACAAGATCATCCCATATATCGTAGATATCTGCAAGCGCGATCCGAGAACAGGAAAGGTTGTCACGGGTGGTATAGTGAGCTGTCAGGATTCAAGCTGGCTGCTGAGCTGGACCATCAACAGACAGGGACAGTTCAAGACCCAGGACAAGGATAAGGTGTGTGTATGGGTATATGGCCTGTTCACAGATGTTCCGGGCGATTATATCAAGAAGCCTATGAAGGATTGTACCGGTAAGGAGATCACGGAGGAGTGGCTCTATCATCTGGGTGTACCAGAAGATGAGATCGAGGAGCTGGCCACAAACAGCGCAGTCTGTGTGCCAACTATGATGCCATATATCACCGCGTTCTTCATGCCTAGAGCAAAGGGCGACAGACCGGATGTAATTCCAGACGGATGCACCAACTTTGCATTCCTCGGACAGTTCGCAGACACCCCTCGTGACACAGTGTTCACCACAGAGTATTCGGTGAGAACAGCCATGGAGGCTGTGTATGGACTTCTCGGCGTGGACAGAGGTGTTCCTGAGGTGTGGGGAAGTGTGTACGATATCCGTGAACTGTTGGACAGCAGCGTGAAGCTCATGGATGGCAAATCTCCGCTTGAGATAAATCTTGGACCTCTGAACAAGCTCAAGAGGCCTATACTTAAGAAAATCCAGGGCACGGTGATTGAAAAGGTACTGAGAGACCACGATATTATAAAAGAGGGTATGCTGTAGGTTGAAGTTAATATAGAGTAATAAGAAAGTTCCATGTGTCTGCACGGTGCAGATGCATGGAACTTTTTATATGTTTGAATTAGTTTGGAGACGGTTGTTAATTGCTGTTTCTTTTAGAATATACAAAGCTGGCAACTAGCCAGATGAGGCAGGCGGTGTTTCCTGATGCCTGACTGAATACATAATCCAGTGTGGATATGTCGGCGCCCATGGCCTGTCTGATGTCAGGAATGAGCACAAATATAAGCTGCCATGTGATGATGTGAAATACGATCATGCTCCTCTTCATGACAGTTCTGCCTGCCAGCAGCGATATAAGACTTGTGAGCATGAGCAGTGCCGTAGGTATGTACACTATGCTGACGGCTGGAAAGAGCAGATTGTAGTAGTCGTCAACATATGCGATGGCCTGTTCTCTTCCAATGTGTTTAGACAGATAGGTTACCCAGTAAGCGAGTGTTCCCACGAGAAAATGCAGTGTCGCGGCGGACGCGACATACATGAGCCCTGCGTATTTGACGAGTGCCCTCGTCTTGCGGTACTTGGGAAGTATCTGCTCCGATATGGCGTCTATGCCAAATGCATAGAAGAACATACCGACAAGACCTGTCACAAGCAGCAGAGCCACTCTCCACAGCTGGAAATCCCCGTTCAGATATGCCCCCCTCACATAAAGTCCTTTGTCCGCGGGTGATGCGGGTACTATGCTGATACACAGATCCCCCACGATCAGGAGCGCTGCGCCGAGCGCGCCCAGCAGGCAGTTCCTTTGGTATTTAATTTTTTCTTTCTGTTCCATGTAATCCCCCTTGTAAATAATCTATATGGTTAGCATAAACTAACTAGAACATATCATATACGAGGAGATAATTGAAGAAATATTTGCCAAAAACAAGTCGCGCCAATGGGGAAAGAAAATTGACTTTTTTCGTGTATAAAAATATACTTTCCATATATATACAATAAAAGATGCTTAAGAATGGAGGTACATTATGAGGGGAAGATGGAAAAAGGAGATTTTGTTATTTGTGATAGGTGCAGTATGGGGATTCATATATTGGGGCAATACGGTGTGGAATCCTGATGTGCAGTACCTCTTGCAAGATATAAAACATATAAAATTGCCGCTTAACTGGCATTGGATATTTGACTCAGGTGTGCATCTTGGCATAGCGGCTCTTGTGTTGGCGGTTGGCACACTGTTGATTCTATGGATACTGCGCTTTTTATCAGATTCACGTAACACACATGGGCTGATCATAGCCGGCCAGTGGTTCACAGATCTGATCTTATGTTCATTTCTGACTGGCGTGATCCTGTTCTATTTTAATAAATGGTTCCTATACAAGATTATTGGCGATAAAGGTGATGTCGTATTTTCCATAGCATATTTGTTTGTATACATATTGATATATATGATACTGTGTTCATGGTTTGATATATCCATTGAGAGGGTACAGAGAAAACCAAAGAAGAATTGCAGTCTGCTTATATGTCAGGTTCAGAATCGTGAGACATTTATGGATGTCAAGGAACTAGTAAAGAATTGCAAGTACACAGAGTGCTATACGTTGATGAAAAATAATCAGGAGAGATTGTCTCCAAAACAGTTCTGGGTCATAAGGGAGACGAACTTTACAGGGAAAAAGATGACAGCCGAGTGGAGATATTATGCAAATGGTGACTATGTAGAACTGGATGAAGAAGAGCTTGCGACCAGGTTGCTGCTTGCTGAGAATGCAAAGAATATAGACTGGCAGTTATAATCGTATATAATGTTGTTAGTCTATGATATAAAAGACACGAGAGAGAAGTAAATATGAAAAAGATAGAGATAAACGACAAATGGATGCAGAAGACCAGTGTTGTGTGGTTCGGTGCCATGCTGTGCTGCCTGTTGTGGGGAAGTGCGTTTCCTTGTATAAAGATAGGTTATGGACTGTGGAATATAGAGAGTGCGGATACGTCGGCACAGATACTGTTCGCCGGTATGCGATTCGTGCTGGCGGGAATCCTTGCCGTGATATTTGGAAGTCTGCTGGAAGGAAAGTTCATAAAGCCGGAGAAGGGCTGCGCCGGCAAAATAGTGTGGCTTGCTATGCTGCAGACAGTCATACAATACCTGTTCTTTTATATAGGACTCGCACATACAAGCGGAGTCAAGGCGTCCATCATAGAGGCAGTAAATGTATTCGTTGCCATCATAGTGTCAGGATTCATATTCCATCAGGAAAATGTCACTGCGAAGAAGATGCTTGGCTGTCTGGTTGGATTTGCGGGAGTTGTACTTATAAACATGAATGGAATGAATTTCCATATGAGCTTGTCAGGTGAGGGTGCGATATTCCTTTCGACAGTGGCTTATGCATTTTCATCTGTGTTCCTGAAGCGATATTCGGCAAAACACAATCCGGTCATGCTCAGTGGCTACCAGTTTATAGTTGGCGGAATTATTCTGTCGGCTGCCGGTTTTGCCATGGGAGGCAGACTCAGCACCGTATCCACAGGTGGAGTTTTGATGCTCATATATCTGGCCCTTATATCGGCGGTGGCATATTCTCTGTGGGGAATGCTGCTCAAGTATAATCCTATATCAAGGGTTGCAGTATTTGGATTTATGAATCCGGTATTCGGCGTGATACTGTCGGCATGGCTGCTCCGCGAGGGTGCGCAGGCGCTTGGTCCGATAAGTCTGGTGTCGCTGGTGTTGGTGTGTGCAGGAATATACATAGTGAATAAGTAGGGACGTTCCTTTTGTCACGAGGAGTGTCCCCGTGTCATGATAACAATAGGACATAGGGACACTCTTCGGTACAGAAGGAACGTCCCTGGGAGGATAATATATGAAGATGACAACACTTTGTTACATAGAGAAAGATGGAAGATACCTGATGCTCCACAGGACAAAGAAGGAGAAGGACATTAATAAAGGCAAATGGATCGGTGTGGGTGGACATGCCGAGGAGGGTGAGAGCCCTGAGGACTGCCTTCTGAGGGAGATAAAGGAGGAGACGGGACTTACGCTTACATCGTACAGATTCAGAGGGCTGGTGACATTTATCAGCAATGAGTGTGAGAATGAGCTTATGTGCCTGTTCACCGCAGATGGATTTGATGGGGAAGTTCAGATATGCGATGAGGGGGACCTTCAGTGGATGGATAAAGAGATCGTGCCAACACTTCCGACGTGGAGCGGGGATGCGATATTCCTGAAATTGCTGCTTGAAGGGGAGAAGAGATTTTTCTCACTCAAGCTCGTATATGAGGGAAGTGAGCTGGTGGAGCACAGGCTGGAATTCTATTGATAATGAATATGCGATATAGGGAAGGAACGTTCCCACAAGAGGAAAGGGGTATAGGATGTTTCAAAGAAACAATCATGGAAATATAAGCAGTAAGGTTTCGGCTATAATAATTATGGTCATTGGTATTGGAATAATGATAGTTGGAATATTGATGGCAGCAGACAGAATGCGGAAGGATGATTACTACGGTTTCGCAACAGGAAAGGTAGTGGGATCGTCATATTATGAAAACAGCGATGACGAGAGGATGTACTCGGCTATTTATGCGTATTCCGTGGGCGATACGGAATATGAATTAGAGGATGATGATGCATCAAAGGTTCCACCGCAAATTGGAAAAAAGGTGGAGATCAGATATGATCCAGAGGAGCCAGCTGATGCATATGTGGGCGGAAAGCCATTGCCGGGCCGCATATTGATGAGCATAGGAATTACGATGATCATGTTATCAATACTTGCCTTTGTGAAAATGCGTAAGGGTCAAATCTCTGATGAGAGAAAGCTTGTGATCGAATTGCTGACGGGGATTATAATGCTTGTGGTTTGCATAGGAACTATTATATTACTCCAGGACGGCGGGGAAGGTATCGGCTTATCTGAAATAAGCATAGTTGTATGTGGAATTGTGGGAATTATTGTAATTATCTCAAGTATTAAGTATTACATAGATGTGAAGATGGGCAGGACCCCATCTAGATCTATACTCTCTCATTTAGGATTAGACGCGGCTTCTCTGATATTGGATGATGAATCAGAGGGGGAAGAGTATAATATACCGAAATACCTCATGCCGGAATCTGAACAAGCGGAAACGGTAGGGGAAAAATCGCAGAAACAGGAGTATGAAAAATATGATCATCTGCAGGGAGATGGAACCCAGAACCCATATAGTGGGAAGATTTAGGAACGTCCATAGAAGGAGAAAACAAAATGGAATATAAAAGATTTGACAACACAATAATTGCAAGGATTGACAAAGGTGAGGAGATATTGGAGCAACTGAAGGTAATTGCTATTAATGAGAATATAAAGCTTGCCAGTATCAATGCTCTTGGAGCTATCGATGATTTTACAGTCGGAGTATATAAGATAGATGAAAAGAAATATTACTCCAACAGCTTTAAAGGATATTATGAAATCACATCGCTTACAGGAACAATCAGTACAATGGACGGAGAATATTATGCACATCTCCATATGAGCGCCGGAAATGAGAAGGGTGAAGTGTTTGGCGGACATCTGAACAGAGCTGTTGTCAGCGCAGTCTGTGAGATGGTAATTTCAGTAATTGATGGAAAAGTTGACAGAATTTATGATGAAGGAACAGGACTTAATATATTTAAGTTTGATTGAGTGCGTTGAATATATAAGATAAATCGGAATTTTTGGAGGTATATGGAAATGAATAAGGAACAGCTATACGCAGCACAAACAGCAATGATTGAATGGTTATCTGACCCTCATGAATTAGGAAAAAAGCCTTTCAAAATTGAATGTGCAGGTGAATTTGATTTTAATGAAATGCATTATTACATTTTCAAATTCAAAGCGTCGTTGCTTGGTAAATGGCTTGTTGGCGTTTGTGGTGGTTTTGAAGATGATGATTTAGAACCATGCGGACATATTTTCAGCAATATGCAAGAATATAATGAAACTACTGCTAAAAATGAGTGTATTACAATGGTTGAAAATATTATGGCATACTGGAAAGAACAAGCCGCCAAATGTAATAACCAATAATACAAATTTGAATTTGGAGGGGAATAACATGAATAGATTTGGTGTAAAGCTAATTCTTTCAATCGTTTCTTTTTTGGCAGTCAATATCTGGCTTATAGGTAAGGGTGTAGCAAAGGGCGCTGCTGACTTTTTCATATCTGCAACGGTTGAGGAAACAATACTATTTATCATTTTACAGCTATTAGTTGTACTGATATATTTTATATATCCTCTTACGGTAAAAAAATATAAAATCATTTACTGGTCTGTATCTGAAGCCTTAGTCTTCTCTTTTGGGGAATATTTATTGTCGGTCCGATTTGGTTAAAATAAGCAAATTTCAGTTTGTTAAACTGACGAGATTAAAAATAATACAGAGATAAGACAATGCACGTATTTTCTAAAAACAATCATGCAATATTGTGTGATAGAAGTCCGGGAACACCCGGACTTCTTCTTATTTTGATAGAATCGACATGTGTGGCTATTAAAAACGTAACAAATTTATGACCAGTAATGGAAAAATGTGATATCACAGCGATACAAGGTCGGAAAAAATGCAAATACAAAGCCAACAAGGTCGGAAAAAGTGCTGAAACAATGCTAGAATAGACCATAAAAAATGTGGTATACTATCAGAGAAAGGACGGTGTGATAATGTATCGATTTGCAATGAATGATCTGTTACAGTGGAAAGGGAAGAAAAATAGAAAACCTTTAATTATAATGGGAGCCAGACAGGTGGGAAAGACCTGGTTGATGAAGGAATTTGGAAAGAACTGTTATGAGAAAACAGCATACATTTCTTTTTATAACAACCAACGTATGAATGCGGTTTTTGAAAATGATTTTGATATTGAACGAATCATAATGAATTTAAATATTGAGTCAGGAGTAACAATTACTCCAGGGAATACATTGATTATTCTTGATGAGATCCAGAACACACCAAAAGCTTTAGAATCCTTGAAATATTTCTGCGAAGAAGCACCAGAATACCATATTATAGCAGCAGGGTCACTGCTGGGAGTGGCAATTCATGAGGGAGTGTCGTATCCGGTTGGTAAAGTTGACTTGTTGGATCTATATCCGCTTAACTTTAGAGAGTTTTTATATGCTATGGGCGAGAAAAAACTGGCAGATGAATTAAAAACAAAGGACTATTCCATTATTGATAATTTCTCTGACAAATACCTTTTCTGGTTAAAAAACTATTATTACACGGGAGGAATGCCTGCGGTAGTTGATGCTTTTCGACTAGACAAAGATTATACAGAAGTAAGGCAGATTCAAAGCGATATATTAAGACAGTATGAAGGGGATTTTGGAAAGCATATTGAAAGCAGGGTGCTTCCAAGAATCAGAATGGTGTGGAATTCTATCCCAATGCAGTTGGCAAAAGAAAACAAAAAATTCTTTTTTGGTCAGATAAAAAAGGGGGCTCGTAGCAGCGAGTTTGAAAACGCAATTCAATGGCTGCTTGACTGTGGACTGATTTATAAAGTTAATCGTGTAAATGAACCTCATATGCCTCTAAAAGCATATCAAAGCATGAATGCGTATAAATTGTTTATGCTGGATGTCGGATTGCTGGGGGCATTAAGTGAGTTGCCAGCGACATCCATATTGGAAGGAAATGATATTTTTATAGAATTTAAGGGTGCGCTTACAGAGCAATATGTGTTGCAGCAGTTGATTTCAGATACGCCGTACACACCATATTACTATGGGACAGAAAAAGCTACGTTTGAACAGGATTTTTTGATCCAAAAAGAGGCTGCAATTATACCTATTGAAGTAAAGGCAGAAACGAATATAAGGTCGCAGAGTCTAAAAGCATATTGCGATAAATTCCATCCTGAGAAAGCTGTACGTTTTTCAACTCTAAAGTATATGGATCAGGAATGGATGGTAAATATACCACTATATGCGGTATGTAATTTGTAAATTTGGTTTGAAGGAGCAACAATATATGAAGTATTTATATTTGCATGGACTAGGACAAAAACCAGACAGTTGGAATAGAGTAATAAAAGAAACGAAGGTATCGGAAAGTAGTGTCAAATTGAGTTTGGCAGAGATGTTAGAAGGAAAATCTGCTACATATAAGGAATTATATTCGGCATTCTCATCAGAATGTGACAAGGTGAACGATGAAATTGTCTTATGTGGGCTTTCTCTAGGCGCTGTTTTGGCACTTAATTATGCGATAGACCACCCAGATAAAGTAAAGTCGCTCGTATTAATTGCAGCACAGTATAAAATGCCTCAAAAATTATTGAAAGTTCAGAATATGTTGTTTCATCTTATGCCGAATTCGGCATTCAGTAAAATGGGTTTCAAAAAAGCGGATGTTATCAGCCTGTGCGGGACGATGGCTGAATTGGATTTCAGTGACTCCCTGCATAAGGTGTCTTGTCCGGTATTGCTCATTTGTGGGGAAAAGGACACTGCAAACAAAAAAACTTCGAAAGAACTTTGCCAATATTTGAACAACGCCTGTTTCCATGAACTTGTGAAAACAGGTCATGAAGCAAACATAGAAGCTCCGGAAGAGTTGGCGATCGTGTTGCAGAGATTTTATGATAATATCAGATAAAATTCAGTGGTGCGCCCAGACAAGGGCATGTGGTGATGTGAATTTATGGAGGAAGGTATGGACTGGTTAAATATATTCGGACTGATAATGATTGCAGTTATTATGATACCCAATATTATTTTTGCAGTTAGATGCAAAGATGGATTTCAAAACAAATGGAGCAATAAATTTGTTGAGGTTGCAGAACAGATAGGAAGGTTTGGCTGCTTTGGTTTTATGATAATTAACATTCCTGGAACATGGTTCGGGTGGTGGTCTGACGAAGCATTTGCCATATACCTTATCGTGGACACAATATTAGTAGTGTTTTATTGTGCAATTTGGATAATTTGCTTTAAGAAGAACAGCGTATTCAGAGCACTGGCGCTATCTGTTATTCCTTCGGTTTTGTTCTTGTTTAGTGGAATTATGAGCAGATCAATTCTGTTGCTTATCGCAGCAATATTGTTTGCGCCAAGCCATATTCTGCTTTCGTATAAGAACGCAAAATGATATTGGTCGACTTCAAGTTTGATGGACTGGTGATACACGGAAAATACTATTAGAGCAGGTAACATGCAGGTGGTCATATAACAGACGGCCTGCCGTTTTTGGTGTTTATATTATATATGAATGTGGAAAGATTCTAGAAGATATTTTGGTATATATTAACCGAAATATCTTTTGGAAGAAAATGTCATGGTAAAAGAAATTAAAAGAGATTACTATTTAGAACAACTTATAAAGCGTGAAGGAAATGGTCTGATTAAAATTGTAACAGGAATAAGAAGATGTGGAAAATCATATTTATTGCGAACCCTGTTTAAAAATCATCTGCTTGAAAATGGAGTGGATGAAAAACACATCATTGAAATGGCGTTTGATTTATTTGATAATATAGAATACCGAGATCCGAAAATCTTTTACCCTTGGGCAAAGGAACAACTTCAAGATAATGAAAAATACTACTTTCTTTTAGATGAAGTGCAGTTGCTGGATGAGTTCGTGAGTGTGCTTAATGGTTTAGCGGATAAGAAGAATTGTGATGTGTTTGTAACGGGAAGTAATGCAAAGTTTTTATCCAGAGATATAGCTACTGAATTTGGCGGTAGAGGGGATGAGGTTCATATGTACCCTTTGAGCTTTTCGGAATTTATGAGTTGCTATGATGGAAATAAATATGATGGATGGAACGAATATATTACTTATGGAGGTATTCCGTTGGTGGTATTAGCTGAAACGGATGAGCAAAAAATGAATCTATTGGATAATCTGTTTCAGGAAACATATATCAGTGATATTGTGAAACGAAACAAAATCAGAAACGTTGGAGAAATGGAATCATTGCTTGATGTTTTGGCATCCGCAATTGGTGCCTTGACGAATCCTAACAAACTTCAGAAGACATTTAAAAGTGTAAACAATTCGAAGATTACAGCAACAACGATTACGAAATATATTGAATATTTGGAGGATTCTTTTTTAATTGAAGAGGCGAACAGGTATGATATTAAGGGAAAATCCTATATCGGTACGCCATTGAAGTACTATTTTATGGATATGGGACTCAGAAATTCAAGAATTCATTACAGGCAACTGGAAGTGACACATTCTATGGAGAATGTCATTTACAATGAATTAAGAATGAGAGGCTTTCATGTGGATGTTGGCAATCTGACTGTTGTTGAAAAAGGGAAGGATACAAAACCGGTAAAAAAGCAATTGGAAGTCGATTTTATCTGTAATAAGGGTTCTAAAAAATATTATATCCAGTCAGCATATATGCTGGAGACAGAAGCAAAAATGGCACAGGAAATTCGCCCTTTTTTGAAAATAAATGATTCATTTAAGAAGATTGTAATTACATCTGATATACCCAAACCTTTTTATAATGATCAGGGAATTTTAATCATGAATGTATATGATTTTTTATTGAATGCAGATTCGTTGGAACTATAGGAAGTAAAGGGCATTACTTGAAAGAGTGAAAGATGCATATATATTAAGACCGCCTTATGCTATGAAAGCTTAGGAAAAATACCGGATTTTGTAAATGTTTATGAAGATATTGAACAGCGAAATTATTTCAGTTTTTACAACTATGAGTACTATTTGGATGTATCGCGTCAAAACAAAATATACCCAGAAACCATATCATTAGAAGACGGATTGAGGGATAGTGTTAAATGGTATTTGGAACATAGCACAGAAGTTAATAAGAAACCTTATTTTAAATATATAAATGAAAATCTAGTGGAGGATTAATTACAAAAGCTATCAAAGATTATCAGCGATTAAAGAAAGATGAAGCAGATCGGTTAGCGATTGGATGGGATGTAAAGAGAGAACTTTCAAAAATAAACTATCGTATCCATACAGATGCGGTAAAGGAATTTTTGATAACACCCACATTATCTCCACAGGAGATGGCATATACATACGCTTCTGAAGCTGATATTTTAAATATGGCTTTGTTTGGAAAAACAGCAGCACAATGGAGAAATGAAAAAGGAATAAAGGAGAAAACTCCCAATATTAGAGATTTTGCTTCGGCAGAAGAATTGGTTGTGCTTATCAATCTGGAAGATACGAATGCTGATTTGATAAGACAGGAAGTGCCTAAAATTGAAAGATTAAAAATATTAAGGGAAAAGGCATATCGTCAGCTTGAAATTTTAAAAAAGAATCAGCAAACGATACAGATATTGAAGCAGAGCCTTATTGAAGATACTGTAGCCGATAAAGAATTTTAAATTAAAAGTAATTAACAGCTTGATTTATTTGGAACAATAAAATTTTACTGAAATATCCGGGAAAGCACTGGAAATCGTGACGGGGATATTATATAATAAGGGCACAAAATTTTACGATAAAGAGAAAACTACTTTATCACAGGAGGAAAAAATGGCAACGATCAGCGAATTAATTCGTTCAGAAGCAGATGGAACGATC
>OHHI01000505.1_pt1 | contig 22712 bp, 20 predicted proteins | sample 1568001 | NCBI WGS metagenome assembly OHHI01 (sample SAMEA3879506, study PRJEB24766) | human gut metagenome | biome: human-associated habitat; feature: feces | place: USA | collected 1985/1987
GTGCAGTTATAGTTAGGGGTAACAGGGTTGTTGCAGCTACCTGTTATCTTCCACTTACAGATAATGTTAATCTTAGCAAGGCTTTAGGAACAAGACACCGTGCCGGAGTCGGAATAAGCGAAGCTACAGACAGTATGACAATTATTGTATCAGAGGAAACGGGTAAGGTTTCCGTAGCTTTTGGTGGTGAATTAATACACGATATTGATGCAGATTCTTTAAAGAATAAACTGGAATATATCCGTAGAAAGAATATAGATGTTAAGTCTTTCAGGATATGGAGAGGCAGGTTGAAGCATGAAAGAGAAGATATTTAAGAATTTCAGCCTGAAGTTATTATCCGCTGTATTTGCAGTTGTTCTATGGACAGTTATTGTTAATATATATGACCCTAACACGAGTTATACATTCAGTAATATAACTGTACAGCTTATTAATACACAGAGCCTTACAGACAAAGATTACAGTTATGAAGTTGTTGATGGCGGCAAGATTTCAGTTACAGTAAGCGGTCCAAAGAGTGTCGTAACAGACCTTAAGACAAGTGATATAAGTGCAACCGCAGATTTGAGTAAGGTTACTGCATTTACAGATTATGTAGATATACAGGTTCAGGTAATTAAAGATGGACAGGTTCTTAATAATGTAGAGGCTGTTCCAAGAACATCAGCACTTAAGCTAAGCATAGAGAACAGGGATACCAAGACTTTGTCATTAGATGTTAACACGACAGGTTCTACAGCTTCAGGATATACGGTTGCTTCGACAAGTTCATCACCAACATATATCAAAGTTACAGGTCCTACATCTTTACTTGAGAGTGTAGCAGCATTATCAGTAAATGTAGATGTATCAGGTGCTAAGGAAGACATAAGCACAAGTGCAGATGTTAAGATGTTAGATGAAGATGGTAATGAAATAGTAAATGATGCACTTGAACTGTCATGTACTAAAGCAGATATCAATGTTGATATAGCAAGAATGAAGACGGTGTCAATAACAGCAAAGACAAGTGGAACGCCGGCAGACGGATATATTATAACAGATACAATATTAAGCCAGGCATCTGCGGTTATAACAGGTTCAGATGATTTGCTGGGTAAAGTAGATACAATAACAATTCCATCGCAGAATATTAATGCTGATGGATTGAGTGCTGATAAGACATATACTTTCAGATTATCAGATTATGTTCCATCAGGAATTAAATTTGTATCTGACAGCAGTCTTACTGTTACAGTTAAGATAGCACAGAAGGCTACAAAGCAGATAAGTCTTTCAGCTTCAGAGATAACACTTAATAATATACAGACAGGGTTTAATGCACAGGTAATGCAGGGTATTACATTTACTGTAACAGGTAATGATAATGTGTTATCGGCTGTCAGTGCATCAGATGTAAAGGCAGGCATTGACCTTAAGAATCTTGGGGCAGGAACTCATAATGTCACAGTGGCGTTATCACTGCCTGATGGAATAACTGTAGTAGGTAATGTTACTGTTAATGTTACAATAACGGCAATACAGCAGGAAACAACTACAGAGAGTACCAAAGCGACAGAAAGCACTACATCGGCGACAAGGTAATTTGTTAAGAACTGCCATTTAAGGAGGGATTATAATGGTAAAGGAGAATATAATTGTCACAAGCCAGCTTGGAATACATCTTCGTCCAGCGGGTGCTATGTGTGATGCGGCAATTAAATTTGATTCTAATATATCATTTGAATATGCAGAGGGTAAGACAGCCAATGCAAAGAGTGTAATATCAATACTTGCATCAGGTGTTAAATGTGGAGATGAGATAACTTTAATAGCTGATGGAAGCGATGAAGAAGAAGCGTTAAAGACAGTATCAGAAAAGTTTAAAGAAGCTCTTAAAGATTGATTTAATCTACGGATTGAATTATAATTAAATAAAATGATGTAGCAATACGTGTACATCAGTCAGGGAAAAATACCATTTTCCCCGACATTATTAAATAACAAGGAAAGAGGTACAGAGTATGGGTTATATGGAAGTCTATAAGTCTTGGTGTGACAATATGTATTTTGATGAAGCAACAAGAGATGAACTTAAGTCGATCGCTAATGATGAGAAGGAGATTGAAGACAGATTTTACAAAGATCTTGAATTCGGAACAGGAGGCTTAAGAGGTGTAATTGGCAATGGTACTAATAGAATGAACATTTACACTGTAAGACAGGCGACTCAGGGGCTTGCAAATTATATCATTTCCCAGAACGGACAGGAAAAAGGAGTTGCCATCGCACACGATTCCAGAATCATGTCACCGGAATTTGCCGAGGAGGCAGCACTCTGCCTGAATGCAAACGGAATCAGGGCTTATGTATTTGACAGCCTTCGCCCGACACCGGAGCTTTCATTTGCAGTCCGTGAACTTGGCTGTGTTTCAGGAATTGTGATCACAGCAAGCCATAACCCAAGGGAATATAATGGATACAAAGTTTACTGGGAGGATGGTGCGCAGATCACACCGCCTCATGATAAAAATATCCTTGCAGAAGTTGCAAAAGTAACTTCTTTTACACAGGTTAAGACCATGACAAAAGAGGATGCCGTGAAAGCCGGACTTTTTGTGACGATCGGAAAAGAAATCGATGACCGTTATATGGAAGAACTGAAAAAACAGTCCATTCATCCGGAGATCATCAAAGAGATGGCAAAGGACATCAAGATTGTATACACACCGCTACATGGAACCGGAAATCTCCCGGTGCGCCGTGTGTTAAAAGAACTTGGATTTGAAAATGTCTATGTTGTAAAAGAGCAGGAACTTCCGGACGGAAACTTCCCGACTGTAGCATATCCAAACCCGGAATCTCCAAAGGCATTTGAACTTGCCTTAAAACTTGCAAAAGAAGTGGATGCAGACATCGTGCTTGCGACAGATCCGGACGCAGACCGTCTTGGCGTATACTGCAAAGACACAAAGACCGGAGAGTATGTGACTTTCACCGGAAATATGTCCGGAATGCTCATAGCAGAATATATTTTAAGAGAGAAAACGGCAACCGGAATGATGCCGGAGAATCCTGCACTTGTAGAGACTATCGTTACAACGGACATGGCAAAAGCGATGGCAGCTTCCTATGGCGTGGCACTGATCGAGGTACTGACCGGATTTAAGTATATCGGAGAGCAGATCAAATGGTTTGAACAGAACCACTCCCACAACTATGTATTCGGTCTGGAGGAGAGTTATGGATGCTTAGCCGGAACATATGCAAGAGATAAAGATGCCTGCGTGGCAGTCATGATGTTGTGCGAGGTGGCTTCCTGGTGCAAAAAACATGGAAAAACATTGTGGGATGCCATGATCGACCTGTATGAGAAATACGGTTACTACAGAGAGGGACTTTCCACGATGACCTTAAAAGGAATCGACGGAGCCGCCCAGATCCAGCAGATGATGAGTGATATGCGGAACAATCCAAAGAAAACACTCGGTGGATTTGAAGTGCTTGCAGTCCGCGATTACAAAGAGGATACAAGAAAAGATTTAAAGACCGGGGAAGTGACAAAAACAGGACTTCCGGCTTCCAATGTTTTATATTATGAACTTTCTGACAATGCATGGTGCTGTGTGCGCCCGTCCGGAACAGAGCCTAAGATCAAATTCTACTATGGAGTCAAAGGCACCTCTTTGCAGGATGCAGAGGAAAAACTGGAAGCATTAAAAAAGGATCTTGTGGAAGAATAGATAAATGAATATTTGCAGAAGTTGTGATTGCCTCTGAGAAGAAGTAAATATATAATTTAGATTTAATATTTATACCAAAATAAAAAACAAGAATCAGAGACAGAGAAGGAGAATCACATGTTTGATGACAAATTTGTCTGGGGCATGGCAAGCAGCGCATATCAGGTAGAGGGAACTGACCCGGATGACGGAAGAGGAAAGACGGTCTGGGACACTTTTACGGAGCAGGGACGCATTTTTCAAAATCAGAATGCGTACACAAGCTGTGATCACATGCACCATTATAAAGATGACTATGCATTAATGAAAAATCTCGGAATCAAAGCATATCGTTTTTCCTTAAACTGGGCGCGGATTCTGCCGGAGGGCACTGGGCGTGTCAATGAAAAAGCGATTGCGATGTACCGCGACATGATTCTTACAATGAAGGAAAATGGCATTACACCATATATTACCCTGTTTCACTGGGAGTTTCCACAGGCGTTGCAGGAAAAGGGCGGCTGGCTGAATGAGGAAGTGGCAGACTGGTTCGGGGAATATGCAAAAGTGGTGGCAGAGAATTTTTCGGATCTCTGCGAGTATTTTATCACGATCAATGAGCCACAGTGTGTGGTAGGACTTGGGCATTTAAGCGGTGTCCATGCACCGGGATTGAAATTGTCGATTCCGGAGACTTTTCAGATCGCGCATAATCTGTTGAAAGCGCACGGACAGGCAGTGATCAATTTAAGAAAATACGCAAAACAAAAAATCCGGATTGGCTTTGCACCGACCGGGGGAGTGGCTTATCCATACACGGACAGTGCTGAAGATATCGAAGCTGCCAGAAAAGTTTATTTTGGTTTTTACAATCCGATGGATAACTGGACCTGGAATATCTCATGGTTTTCAGACCCGGTCTTTTTAGGTCATTATCCGAAAGAGGGACTGGAAAAATTCAAAGAGTATCTGCCGGAGATCACAGAGACAGATATGCAGCTGATCCATCAGCCACTGGATTTTATGGGACAGAACATATATAATGGCTATTACGTGCGTCAGGGCGCAGACGGCGAACCGGAGTTTGTGGATCGGGAACCGGGATTTCCGAAGACGGCGTGCAACTGGCCGGTAACACCAAAAGCATTTTATTATGGAATCAAATTTTTGACAGAGCGGTATCAGCTTCCATTATATATTACAGAAAATGGTATGTCCTGCCATGACAATGTAAGCTTTGACGGCAGAGTACATGACAATGACCGCATCACGTTTCTGGATTCCTATATCGGAGCCATGCAGAGGGCATATGATGAGGGAGCCGATATCCGGGGGTATTTCCTGTGGACATTTCTGGATAATTTTGAATGGTCCGAGGGATACAGGGAACGTTTTGGCATGATTTATGTGGATTTTATGACACAGCGGAGAATTGTAAAAGATTCTGCATTTTGGTATCAGGATGTGATTAAGACAAATGGAGGCAATTTATCAATGAATCAGACCACGAAAGAAATTTTATTTTTAGATCCGGTATGTACACACAACATCTGGGGCGGTACGAGATTGAGAGAGGATTTTCATTATCCGGTCGAGGGTGATGATTTAGGGGAGTGCTGGGGAATTTCTGCACATCCAAATGGAGACGGAACTTTAAGAGACTGTGGATTCAGTGGAATGAAGCTGTCCGAATTGTGGAAAAAACATCCGGAAGTTTTCGGAAATGTGGACAGTGACCGTTTCCCACTCCTGATCAAAATTATCGATGCGAAAGATGACCTGAGCATTCAGGTACATCCAGACGATGATTATGCAAAAGTCCATGAAAATGGTTCACTTGGAAAAACAGAGTGCTGGTACATTCTCGACTGCAAGGAAAATGCAACGATCGTTATCGGACACAATGCAGGGACAAAAGAGGAATTAAGCCGGATGATCCATGAGGGAAAGTGGAGTGAATTTATCCGTGAAATCCCGATCAAAAAAGGCGATTTTCTTCAGATCGATCCGGGAACAGTTCATGCGATCAAAGGCGGAACACTAATTCTGGAAACACAGCAGAACAGTGATATTACCTACCGCGTTTATGATTATGGCCGTCTCTCCAATGGAAAGCCGAGAGAGTTACATATCGACAAGAGTATTGACGTGATCACTGTGCCTGCAAAATCGGTTGCAGACAGTGTGAAATCGGTGGCAGATCTTCCGGTCAATACGTTAAATGAACTGTATGTCTGCAAATACTTTCATATCTATAAAATAGAAGTTTCAGGTAAAATGACTTTTGAGCAGAATGCGCCTTTTATGAATATGACAGTTACGGAAGGCAATGGAATCGTCAACGGTCAGCCGGTGAAAAAAGGAGATCATTTCATACTTCCAAATGGCTTCGGAAACGTGGAATTGCAGGGCAGAATGCAGATCATTGCCTCCACGATATAAACCAAAAACCGTTGATTATTACGGCGTGCACTGCGGGGTAGAAGCATGTAGATCAAAATTCCCCAGAGAGGAAATACACAGATGAATCAGGAAGAAAGACGAGAGAAACGAAAAAAAGATACACAGAGTGCGGTCATAGTTGTGGCAGTATTTTTTATAGTACTTGCAGTTTTGATCGGAGGAATTGTGTTTGCAGTCCATAAATTTGTAAAACCGGGAGCAGATAAACCGGAAAAGAATACCGAGAGCGTGACAACAGAGGCGACAGAAGAACCGGAAACAACTCCGGTAACCGAAGTCAGCGATCCGTTGATGGATCAGGCAATGCAGATTGCTGCCGGCATGACCTTAGAGCAGAAAGTAGCGCAGATGTTCATGATCACACCGGACGCACTGACCGGAGTGGACGGAGCAACGATGGCAGGAGATTCCACAAAGACAGCCTACACGCAGTATCCGGTCGGTGGTCTGATTTATATGGCAAAGAACCTGACCGGAACCGATCAGACGACACAGATGCTTACCAATATGAAGAGCTACAGTCAGGAAATAGTAGGAATTCCAGTGTTCCTCGGTGTGGATGAGGAAGGTGGAACAGTAGCAAGGATTGCATCCAACAGTGCTTTTGGAGTGACAGATGTTGGAAATATGAGTGATGTAGGAGCGACCGGGGATTCCCAGAATGCATACAATGCAGGAAGTACGATCGGAACGTATCTGAACACACTTGGTTTTAATATGGATTTTGCTCCGGTTGCGGATGTGTTGACGAATCCGGATAACACCGTGATCAAAGACCGGTCATTTGGTTCAGACAGCCAGCTTGTGGCGGATATGGTCTGTGCTGAGATGCAGGGACTGAATGAACACCAGATATTAAGCGTGGTAAAACATTTTCCGGGACAGGGAGCTACAGCAGGGGATTCCCATGACGGGGCAGTTTCTACAGATAAATCTTTGGATGACCTGCTGGCAAATGAGCTTGTTCCATTCCAGCAGGCAGTGAATAACGGAGCATCTTTTGTGATGGTAGGACATATTTCAGCACCAGCTGTTACAGGGGATGATACGCCGGCTTCGCTTTCCTCTGTCATGGTGACAGATGTGCTTCGCAACCAGCTTGGCTTCCATGGTGTAGTGATCACAGACGCAATGAATATGGGGGCGGTCACCGGAACATACAGTTCTGCTGATGCGGCAGTGACGGCAATTCAGGCAGGTGTAGATATGATCTTAATGCCGGATGATTTCCAGAGTGCATATCAGGGTGTGATGGATGCAGTGGCTGGTGGAACGATCACAGAGGATCGTATCAATGAATCTGTTGCAAGAATCATCAAGGTAAAGCTCACAATGTAGTATAATAACACTTTACTTTTTGAAATTGTTATGTTATTCTGTGACTATGGTGCGGTAAGTGTACCATAGAAATATTTTTTGGAGGTACTTTTCAATGAACAAAGGTACAGTAAAGTGGTTTAACAACCAAAAAGGATACGGATTCATCTCCGACGAACAGGGAAATGATGTATTCGTTCACTACTCAGGTCTTAATATGGAAGGTTTCAAATCCTTAGAAGAAGGCGCTGCAGTAGAATTTGAAGTTGTTGAAGGTGCAAAAGGACCACAGGCAACAAACGTAACAGTAGTAAGATAATTTTATTATCGCTTGTTACTACAGTCTAAATCAGTAGTTTCATGTACCTTTTTCTTTATTAAATAGAACTTGTTTTATTTTTCTAGATTAAGATATTGCAAACAATGGATTTGAAAAAGAGTGTCGGTTTTCCGGCACTCTTTTTTGTATACATAACTAAAAAATCCATGCAAACAGTCTTGAAGAATCTTGAGGGGTTCTATATAATAAAAAAAGAGATAGATAATGCCAAATTTCCGAAATTAACCAACCGTGTGCACTATCTGAAACATGAAGTGGGAGGCGTAAACGCAGTGTGTGAAATAATGAGAAAATATTCAGAAGAAGTCGCAGAAAAAGCATATCAGCAGGGCGAGGAAGCCGGCAAAGAAATCGGTCAACGCCACACCGCCATCGCCGAACTCCAGTCCGAATCCAGATAACAGAAAAACATAATGAAGCATGACAAAGAAACCATTTTTTAAAGGATGGTTTCTTTTTTTTTAAGTTCATTTAAGGTTCGCCTGATAAGATATGCGCAAAGGAAAGGAGACACTTATGGCAGATCAGATGATATTTAAAAGGTGTGAGATCAAATATATGTTGGATATCACGCAGGCGGAACTGTTAAAAAATCAAATGAAACAGTACATGACTGCAGACGAGCATGGAATGAGTACAATATGCAGTCTCTACTTTGATACACCGGACTATCTGCTGATCCAAAGATCAATGGAACACCCGGTTTATAAAGAAAAACTGAGATTGAGAAGTTATGGCATGGCAGACAAGGACACGACCGTTTTTGTGGAACTGAAGAAGAAGTATGAGTCTGTTGTATACAAAAGAAGAATTGCAATGACGGAGGACGAGGCAGAACGTTACCTGCTTTTTCACGAAAAAGTAAAAGACACACAGATTACCAGAGAAATCGATTACTGTCTGAAAAATTATAAGAAGCTGGCTCCGGCAGTAATGCTTTCTTATGAGAGAGAAGCTTTTTATGCGAAGGACAATCACGAGTTCAGGATCACGTTTGATCAGAACATTCTCTGGAGAAATTACGACCTTTCGCTCTGCAGGGGGATTTATGGGGAAGCAATTTTAGATAAAAATAAAGTGCTTATGGAAGTGAAAACGGCGGGCGCAATACCGCTCTGGATGGTTCATTTTCTGACAGAAAACCAGATTTATAAAACGTCATTTTCCAAATATGCGACCGCCTACCGCACGATTTATGAGAGAGAGCAGAGAAGAAGCTGTCCACCGGAAAATTTCTTTGTGTTTACCGGAGATGAGGTTGTGCAGCAGGCAATAAAATGTTAAAAAAGAAATGGAGAAATTAATATGTTAAACAATTTATTTACAGGAATTTTTGATACAGCAGGTGCGGCGGTGATTTCCGTGCCGGATTTTTTGCTCTGTATTGTGGTGTCACTGCTGATCGGGGCATTCATCACATGGGTTTACACTTATAAAAGCCGCTATACGACAAGCTTTGCAGTGACACTCGCAATGCTTCCGGCAATCGTTTGCATTGTTATCATGATGGTAAACGGAAATGTAGGTGCCGGAGTGGCTGTGGCAGGAGCATTTTCGCTTGTACGTTTCCGTTCTGTGCCGGGAACTGCAAAAGAGATCGGAACCATTTTTCTTGCAATGGCGGCAGGACTGATCGCAGGGATGGGGTATCTTGGATTTGCAGTAGTGTTTTCACTCATTATGGGAGCCGTGATGTTTGTGTTAAATGTGACCGGATTCGGTGTAAAAAAAGCAGAAGTAAGAGAGAAAACACTTCGTATCACAATCCCGGAGGATTTAAATTACGGAGCAGCATTTGATGATCTTTTTGAAAAATATTTATCATCCTGTGAAGTAGTCGCTGTGAAAACCTCCAATATGGGAAGTCTTTACAAACTTACCTATCATGTGACGTTAAAAGACAATGCGGAAGAGAAAACATTTCTCGATGAATTGAGATGCAGAAACGGAAATCTGGAAATCAGTATGATGAGACAGGAGGCAAATGTCAATGAGTTATAGAAGAAAAAAACTGCTGGCATTGTTTTGTGCTACGGCATTATCCATGACGGCAGTGGCAGGCTGTACAGGGACAAAGAGCAGTACTGGCAATGTTGTTTCCTCGGAAACAGAAACAAATGCAGAAGAAACATCAGCACAGAGTGAAGCAGGAACTTTTTCAAGTGCAGATATGTTTACTGAGCGGGATCTGGCAGGAACCTATGAGGAGAGTGGGGCAGTTTATGTCACACTTTCCGATGATGGTATCACGGGGGAAACGGATGGCGTTGTGATCGATGGACAGACGGTGACGATCACGGCGGAAGGGACATATATTTTTTCCGGAACACTGTCGGAAGGACAGATTGTGGTGGATGCAGATAATGCGAAAGTGCAGATCGTATTTGATAATGTGGACATTACCTGTGCTTCAAGTGCAGCAGTGTATGTAAAAAGCGCAGAGAAAGTATTTGTAACGCTTGCAGAAGGAGCGCAGAATACGCTTCGTAATACGGATGAGTATGTTGCGATTGACGACAACAACATTGATGCCGTGATTTTTGCAAAATCAGACCTTACGTTAAACGGCACCGGAAGTCTGACGATCGTATCAGCAGAAGGACATGGAATTGTATCCAAAGATGATCTGAAGATTACAGGCGGTACATACGATATCATAGCAGCAGGGCACGCATTATCGGGAAAAGACAGTGTGCGTATCGCAGATGGAACCTTTATTTTAACCGCAGAAAAAGATGGCATTCATGCGGAAAATGCAGATGATGAAGAAAAGGGCTATATTTATATTGCAGACGGTGATTTTGCAATCACAAGTGATGGCGATGGCATGGATGCTTCCAATATCGTGCAGATCGAGGATGGAACATTTGACATCACAGCCGGAGGCGGCGCTGCAAACAGTCTGAAAACGCATGAGTCAGATGTGCCGGGTGGCGGAATGCCACAAAACGGCGAGAAACCGGACGGAGAAAGCATGCCACAGATGGGCGAAAAGCCGGACGGAGAAAATATGCCACAGGATACCACAACCGATGAGAGCGGCACCAGCACAAAAGGAATCAAGGCAGGTGGCGGCATGTACTTAAATGGAGGCACTTATCAGATTGATTCCGCAGATGATTCCATCCACAGCAATGCAAATATTACGATCGCAGATGGAACATACACGCTTGCGACAGGCGATGATGGTGTGCATGCAGATGATGCACTGACAGTAAATGGCGGTACGATCACCGTGACAGAGAGTTATGAAGGTCTGGAAGGCCTGACGGTGACGATCAACGATGGAACGATTGATATCACTGCAAGTGATGACGGTATCAATACAGCAGGCGAGAAAATGGAATTAAACGGTGGATATATCCATATTCTGGCAGGCGGCGACGGCGTGGATTCCAACGGCGATCTGACGATCAACGGCGGTGAGATCTACATTGACGGTCCGTCTGATAACGGAAACAGTGCGATCGATTACGGCGACCGGTCGTCTGCGTATGTGAACGGCGGAACGCTTGTGGCAATCGGCAGCAGCGGCATGGCAGAGGTGATGAGTGATTCTTCCAAACAGGAGGTTCTTATGGTAAAATTAGGAGAACAAATGAAAGCCGGCGACGTTGTGCTGACAGACAGTGAGGGAAATGTGATCGTAAGTTACACGGCATTAAAATCCTATGACTGTGTGATCATCAGCACCGCAGAGGTGGAGAGCGGAGCAACGTACACGCTCACAACATCGGGAACGACGACAGAAGTGACCGCAGAATAAAAACAGCTGAGGGCAGGAATCGGTATCACTGTGAAATAAACGAAAGGCATGGGATTTTGTATGAGGTTATTGCTTGCAGAAGATGAAGAGGATTTGAGCCGTGCGCTTGTCACGGTGTTAAAACATAACAATTATTCGGTAGACGCTGTGTACGATGGTGCAGAAGCCTTAGATTATCTGGAAAACGGCGACAATTATGACGGCGTGATCTTAGATATCATGATGCCCAAAATGGATGGTATCACCGTATTAAAAACAATCCGCAGACATGGAAATTCCGTTCCGGTTCTGCTGCTCACAGCAAAGGCAGAGATTGATGACCGTGTGGAGGGTTTAGACAGCGGCGCAGACGATTATCTGCCGAAACCATTTTCCATGAAAGAGCTTCTGGCGAGGATCCGGGCAATGACAAGGAGGCAGACGGACACGACCGATAATGTGCTGACATTTGGCGATATTGCACTGAACCGTTCTACCTATCAGCTCACAGGACCGGAGAATCCAGAAGGTATCCGTCTTGCTGGCAAGGAATACCAGATGCTTGAAATGCTCATGTCTAATCCAGGACAGGTCATTTCTCCGGATCTTTTTATGGATAAAATCTGGGGCTATGATTCAGAAGCGGAACAAAATGTCGTATGGGTATATATTTCCTATCTGAGAAAAAAGTTAACCTCCATTGGAAGTCGGGTGAAGATCAAGGCGGCCAGAGGACTTGGATATTCATTGGAGAAAGACAATGCTTAAAAAATTAAGAAGAAAATTTATTGCGATTGCAATGCTGTCTGTTTCTATCGTGCTGATCGCAATTGTCGGTACGATCAATATTGCAAACTATATCAGTACCAATCAGGCGCTGGATGCAAGACTCTCCCTGATCGCTGACAACGGAGGTACTTTCCCGGATATGACACCCGGAGATTCTGGAAAAAAAATGGAACCTAAGACAGATCAGCCACCGGCAATGAATGACCTCCAAAAACACGGAATTTCGCAGGAAAGCCCGTTTGACACCCGGTATTTTACAGTGACGATCGCACCGGACGGTACGGTGGAATCTGTGGATACCGGAAAAATTGCTTCCATCTCAGCCGGAACAGCGGAGGAATACGCAGCGGAGCTGTGGAAAAAAGGAAAGAAAAAAGGCTTTTTCGCTGATTATAAATACCTTGCAACGGACAGTGACGGCTCGACGATGTATGTATTTTTAAACTGCCAGCGGGAAATCTCTACTATTAGAACGTATGTTCTTGCAAGCGTGGGAACAGGAACACTCGGACTTGTTATCGTGTTTGTCATGATCTACTTTTTCTCCGGAAAAGTGTTAAAACCGGTGTCAGAAAGCTATGAGAAACAGAAACGCTTTATCACGGACGCAAGCCATGAGATCAAAACGCCACTCACGATCATCGATGCCAACACCGAAGTCATTGAGATGATGGAGGGGGAAAACGAGTGGACGCAGAGTACGAGAAAACAGATTGCAAGACTGACTTCCCTCACGGAAAAACTGGTGTTTCTCTCCCGCATGGACGAGGAAGGGACAAAGCTGGAAAAAGTGTCATTTTCACTTTCTGATGCAGTGCTTGATACCGCAGAGGGATTCCGCTCTGTCGCAAAAACAAAAGGAAAACAATTTGAGATCAATGTGGCAGAGCATGTGGAATATGTCGGCGATGAAAAAAATATCCGTCAGATGATCTCCCTGCTTTTGGACAATGCAATGAAATATTCCTCAGAGCAGGGCATCATCCGCATCGCACTAAAAACTTCCGGAAAAAACAAAATTATCACCGTGTGGAATACCACAGACCAGATCGAGAAAGGAAAGCTGGACCTGCTTTTCGAACGTTTTTACCGTATGGACGCTTCCCACAATTCCAGGACTGGGGGCTTTGGAATCGGACTTTCCGTCGTGTATGCGATCGTGAAAGCACACAAGGGCAAGATCACAGCCAAAAGTGAGGACGGAAAATCAATCTTATTTATCGTGGCATTGTAGCATCTGGCTTCCCCCTCTCCCCCGGCTTTTACTTGGTTTTCAATTATGGAATGGTTAAAAGGGTTCCTTATAAAACTTGCTCGAATTGCGGCTTTATCAGTGTTCACATTTTGACTTTTTTGATTGTTTATATTCATTCAGAAATGGACAGTCCGCACAATGTGTTCGTCTGCGGCCACACTTCCTTCTTATCTGTATCGTGCGCAAGTTACATGCCGGAAAATCAGCAGATGAGCAGGTCAAAAATCACTCGGGCTTTCTTTGATTTTTGACCTGCAATAAAAGATGCTGATTCCGGCATTTACTTGCGCTAGATACAGATAAAGGAAGTGTGTCCCAGACGGACACATTGCGTGGACTGTCCATTGATGAATGTACATAAACTTAAAGTCAAAATGTGAACACTGATAAAGCACTCAATTATCACAAAAGTTTTATAAGGAACCCTTTTAACCATTCCATAGTTTTACACTTTGGCAAAAGCCGGGAGAGAGGGGGAAGCCAGACGCTACAATTCGTCAAATGAAATCTGATTTTTCGTCAGAAAGCGTTTGAGGAGTGTGTCCCACTCGTGCTCAAGAGTTTTGTCGGTCGAGAAAATCCGGTAAGAGATACCCGTGGTCACGGTCAGTTCTCCATTCTGGAAGCGGATATTTAAGAACACGGCGGAAATATCATTTTCCGTGAAAGAACTTCCGGTCTGGGAGAGGGTGCGTTTGAGATTTTCCGGCGATAACAGGAGGGAAAACTTGAAATAGGAAGGTGTTTTCTTTCCTTTGATCAGGTTGAAGCAGGAACTGCGCAAAAGACCATACGGAACAAAGGAAAGCCCGGTGAGATTCTGTTCTTCGAGTTCTTCTAAGGTGTAGAAGTCTTTTTGCAGCGTGCCGTCGATATGGCAGGACACATTCGTTGTGATGACAGCCTCCTGAATGAGAAAGTGGTCAAACACATCCTGGCACAGTAATTTATTCATAAAGTCTTTGACTTCGGCAATTTTTAAAGCAATCATAAAATCCTCCCAAAAGAAAATGGTATCAACATAAATTTATCATTGGTTTGTTTTCTTGTAAATAACTGAAATGACAAATGAGAGAAAATATGCTAGAATACAGAGGATTTGCGAATGCAAAATACAGAATGATTATACAGATTTGCAGCCGCAGATAAAAAGTCTGAGGTTTGATGGAAAGGTTGGTAACAGATATGACAGAAACAGAAATTTTATTTGATTTACTGGAAAAAGGAATCTCACCGGCGCACGCAGTGAGCGCATGCGAAAAAAGACTGACAGATGCCGGTTTTGAAGTGGTTGATTATGGTACGGCATGGAACTTAAAAGCGGGCGGAAAATATGTGATAAATCATCATGAAACGACATTGTTTGCATTCACATTACCGCAGAATTGGAGTGACAGAGAGCCTGCAATCCGCATTGCAGCAGCACATACAGATTTCCCATGCTTAAGGATCAAACCGTCCTGCGATATTCAGACAAACGGATACGCACAGGTGAATGTGGAAGTTTACGGCGGCGCAATCTTAAATACATGGCTCGACCGTCCACTCGGTGTAGCCGGAAGAGTTGCAGTGCGCAGTGGGGATGTGTTTACACCGAAAGTGGTCACGTTCCAGTCTGAAAAAAATCTTATGACCATCCCGAATCTTGCGATCCACATGAACCGTGAGGTGAACAAGGGCGTGGAATTAAATAAGCAGACGGAACTGCTCCCAATCTGCGGACTTTCCGATGATGCAGACTATTTTCTTGATTTTCTTGCAAAAGAGCTTGCTGTGAAAAAAGAGGATATTCTTGATTTTGAGCTGACTATTTACAATAAAGAAAAGCCGGAGTTTGTGGGATTAAACGATGAGTTTATCTCTGCATCCAGACTCGATAACTTAAATTCCTGTTCTGCACTGGTGTCTGCGATCATCGACAGCGACAGGGCAGACGGCATGAATCTCATTGCACTGTTCGATCACGAGGAGATCGGAAGCCGTTCCAAACAGGGTGCCGGTTCCATTCTGCTCCACGATATGCTGGTGCGTATTCTGACTGAGTGCGGACTGGAAAAAGAAGTGTGGAACAGACTGTACAACAGCATCATTTTATCCGTGGATGTGGCACATGGACTTCATCCAAACTATGCCGGAAAGATGGATCTGACCAACAAGCCGGTGCTTGGAAAAGGATTCTGCATCAAGGAAGCATGCTCCCAGTCCTATGCAACAGACTGTGGTGCGGTCGCAGTGATCCAGCAGATCTGTGAGAAGGATCAGATCCCATATCAGAAATTTGTGAACCGTTCGGATCTTGCAGGAGGCGGCACATTAGGCTCGATCGCATCAGCGTTACTTCCGGTAAAAACAGTGGATATCGGAATCCCATTGCTTGCAATGCATTCTGCAAGAGAACTGATGGCAGCAGCAGACCAGCAGGCATTGAAGGATTTGGTGAGCGCTTATTTTGGCTGAAAGGCAAAAAAGATACATACAGCATGAAGTATGCATTTGACAGGAGAATCAGGTGAGAAAAAAATTTTTTTCCTATGTGGCAGGGAGTGCGGCGTGTGCAGCACTCATTCTGCTTTCGGGGTGTCAGCAGACAACCAATCAATTATCCGATATTACCCGCTATGTGGAAGAGAAAATTGCAGAAGGAAAAGGCACGGAAGTAAAAAGTAAAGAACAGGAAACGGACACTGAGCAGGCAGCAGTTTGCGGGGAAACAGAGAAGCAGGCAGAGCCATCCGTTGAAAAGCAGTCTGTGGACTGTTATGTATATCAGACGCTTCCGGAGGAAGTACGCACTGTGTACGACGAGGTTTATGATGCAATTCTCTATGAAAAAGAAGATGTGGCGCTGAGCACGTTAGACAACGAAGTCCTGCATCAGGCGTATGTTTCGGTGATGGCGGACCACGGCGGACTGTTCTGGGTATCGGGCTACACTTACACGCAGTATACCAGAGGGGAAAAGCTGGTGGATCTCCATTTTACACCAAAGTTTACCATGACGGATGCCGAGCGGATGGACATGCAGGCACAGATCGACGAGACAGTCAGTCAGATTTTGGCAGGGATCGATGCGCAAGCGCCGGATTATGACAAGGCAAAATATGTGTTTGATTATCTGGCTTCGAATGTTGCGTACAGCACAGGTGCGCCGGACAATCAGAACATCATCAGTGTGTTTGTCAATGGGGAAACGGTTTGTCAGGGATACGCTGCAGCAACGCAGTATCTTCTGGAAAAACTGGACATTCCCTGTGCAGTGGTGGCCGGAACGGCAGACGGACAGTCTCATGCATGGAATCTGGTAAAGCTGGATGGAGAGTATTATTACATTGATACGACCTGGGGAAATGCCACCTACAGCGGTGATGGAATGGGGCTGGATTCCTTTATCAATTATAATTATTTTGCAGTTACGACCGGGGAATTACAGAAAACGCATCAGCCGAATGACGATATTATCGTTCCGGTGTGTCAGGCGGTAAAAGACAATTATTATGTCCATGAAAATCTTTATTTTGACACATGGGATGCAGACAGCATCGGAAATGTATATCGGGCTGCCTATGAGCGGGGAGATGGTTTCTGCTCTGTCAGGTTTGCAGACAGGGAGCTGTACGAACAGGCATTCACCTACTTTATCACGGATCAGAAGATTGTGCATTACTGCAAAGGACTGACATCTTTATATTATCTGGAAGATTCCGACCAGAACGTGCTGACTATAAAATTTTAATAAAAATCATAATATCCTCTATACAAAGTAAAGTTTTTATGTTAATGTTACGTAGTAATCAATACTACATGTAATAGAAAAAAGAAACTTTTGATATAATAATGAATATCACAAGGAGGCAAAATCCACTGCTCACCAGCGGGTTCGCATTTTCCTACGGAAAACAAGGAGGCTAAATCCTCTGCTCCTGTAAGGACAGTCGCATTTTGCTTCGCAAAACAAGGAGGATACTATGTATAAGATTGTAATAGACAGTTGTGGGGAATTACCGGAAGAATTAAAACAGGACGGACATTATGAGACCGTTTCATTGGAGCTGGAAGTAGACGGATGCCGTATCAGGGATGACAGCACATTTGATCAGTCAGACTTTTTGAGAAGAGTCAGAGAGAGCCTGAAAGGACCAAAGTCCTCCTGCCCGTCACCGGAGCAGTATATGGATGCTTATGAGGGCGAGGCAGACCATGTTTATGCCGTGACACTGTCCGGTGGTTTAAGCGGCTCTTACAACAGTGCAGTGCTCGGAAAGAATCTATATGAGGAAGAGCACGGAGATACAAAGAAAATTTATGTGTTCAATTCGAGATCAGCGTCCATCGGTGAAACTCTCATCGGCATGAAGATACAGGAATTTGAGGAAGCCGGATGCGGTTTTGAAGAGGTTGTGGAGAAGGTGGAAGAGTACATCAAGTCCATGAACACCTATTTTGTATTGGAGACATTAGAGACATTGAGAAAGAATGGCAGACTTTCCAACCTGAAAGCATTTATTGCCAATTCATTAAATATCAAGCCTGTTATGGGCTCAACAAAGGAGGGCTTAATCTGCCAGTTAGATCAGGCGCGCGGTATGAACAAAGCACTTGAGCGTATGGTGAAGGATATGATCTCAAAGACAAAAGACTGTGAGAACCGTGTTCTCGCAATCGCACACTGCAACTGTCCGGAGAGGGCAAAAGCAGTGAAGGAAAAAATAGAGAAGATTGCGAAGTTCAAAAAGATCATCATCATCAACACCGCAGGTGTCAGCAGCATGTATGCCAACGACGGCGGTGTGATCATGGCAGTATAGTCAGATGCAGACATTAACTTACGAAGAAACAGTAACAGCGATTGAAAATAAAAGAAGATTTGGAAACTTAAAGGGTGTCGAGATCTCAAAGATAATGTTAGAGAAGTTAGGACACCCGGAGAAAGATTTACGCATCATACACATAGCAGGGACGAACGGCAAAGGCTCCGTCTCTGCTTTTTTGCGCTCTGTTTTTGAATGTGCAGGATTGAAAACCGGGATGTTTACTTCTCCACATCTGGTGGATTTCAGGGAGCGCATCCAGGTGCAGGGAGATATGATCTCAAAAGCGGATACCACGCGCCTTGGAAACAGGCTTCTCTCTATGGATTTTGGCGTTTATCCGACGATGTTTGATTACTGTCTTGCGATGGCATTGCTGTATTTTAAGGAGCAGCAGTGTGATGTTGTGATTTTGGAGACCGGACTTGGTGGAACGTATGACTCCACGAATGCCTGCGGTGTGCCGGATGTGACCGTCATTGCAAAAATCGGTTTTGACCATATGGCGATCCTCGGTGATACACTCGCCAAAATTGCAGCAGAGAAAGCAGGAATTATCAAGCACGGCACAGCACTTGTTTTGGAGAGCCAGGAGAAAGAAGCGATGGACGTGTTAAAACAGGCGGCGGAGCGGGCAGACATCAAAACCACAAAAGTCGTAAACCTAGATGAGATCAGGATCCTGCCACAAAAGGACGGAAAACAGTGTTTTTCATACGCTGGATACGATGCAGTCACAATGAAAATGCTCGGTGTGCACCAGTATGAAAATGCCGTGGCGGCAATGCTTGCAGCAGAATTATTTTTTGAAAAATATTTTGCAGGAAAAAAGAATGTGCCGGAACTGAAAGCTTTGCAGCATGCGATCCGGGAAGGAATCGACCGGACGCAGTGGATGGGACGCATGGAACTTGTGAGCAATGATCCGTTTTTCCTGATGGACGGTGCGCATAACAGTAACGGTGTGGAGGCGCTGAAAAAAAGTCTGGAGACAATGTATCCGGATGAAAAATTCCATTTTATCATGGGTGTCATGGCGGATAAAGATTATGGGGAGATGATCCGGGAACTTCTTCCGCTGGCACTGGATTTTAAGACAGTGACTGTGGAGAGTGAGAGGGCATTGCAGGGAGAGGCGCTCGCAGACTGCATCCGGGCAAAAGGAATCCCGGCGGAGGCATATCAGAACCTTGCGGATGTGCTGCCGGATTTCTCAAAATCATCTGCAGAAAAGACAGTGGCATTCGGCTCACTGTATTTTATCGGAGAGATCAAAGCATTTCTGCAGGGAAAACAGTAACATGGTTTCCGGAGAATCTGGGAAAAGCAGCGTCCGTGCCCAATCATTACAGAAAAGTTACAAAATAGCATGGATTTAATATATTTTTAAAATCAATCAATTCAATCAAATGCCTAATTTTAAATGAAAAAGTCTTGCAGACCGCATAAATACTATGTTTTTGAAGTCTGCAAGAACAACTTTAAAGTTCTTTAAAAATAAAAAAAGTTAAACTAATTAGTAACAAATTAGTAACAGTCATTATATTATAAAAGGTGTTTTTATTTTCTCAATCTGTTCTCTTAATTCTTCTATAGTTCTGTGACTATATTTGGCGTTAGTAATATCACTTTTAAAGGAATGCCCCATCATTCGTTTACGATCATTTTCGTTGACTTCGTATCGTTCGCAAAGTGCGGAGAAAGTGTGACGACAATCGTGTGGTGTATGTCTTGCTCCAGTTGCAGCATTTGCAATTCCGAGAGAAGAAAGAGTGTTATACATTTTATTACGAAAGTCCCGCACAGAGCATCCAAGCAGATTCTTACCATTATATCTAGCTTTTACCATATCGAAAATACAAGAATGAATAGGAACAATTCTTTCTTTACTGGCTTTTGTCTTAACTCCACCTTTAAAATATTTTCCATCCAGATTAGTTTCCATATTTGTAAAGGCCTTGATACGATATCCACTGTAGCACATGATTAATAGCATTTGGACAACGAAATCATCTTTATTTTTCCACAATATTTTTAATTCCTCATCAGTGAATGGCACCCCACTTTCATCATCGTCTGGTATAGGAATAAATAAAGCAGAGGAGTAGTCTTTATCCACTATGTCGTATTTAATTGCGTATTTGTACATCTGGTGCATCAGAGACACAATCAATTCCAGAGAGGAATGTTTAAGAGGACAAGCATTAAGAACATCCTGTAAGTCTTTATATTTAATTTGACCAAACTGTATATCATGTAAAGCAGAAGAATTTTTAAACGCTACTTGCGTTGAAGACATGGAAGAAGTCTTTTTATTTCCGTTACGTAGCTCATTACGGTACTTCTCTTTATAGAAATCCTCATATACTTCTTTAAAGGTTGGAGTACGGTCAATATAAACGCCATTCTGTATTTTAATTTTTCCCTCGTTCTCCAGTTTGCGTGCTGCCAGAATCTCATAACCTTCATCCCATGTCTCAACGTAGGCAAGAGCTTTCGGTGTGACAGGTCCTTTTGAGGTGTATTCAGTTACTGGTGGGTATACACCATACGGTTTATAGCGTCCTTTGCCGAGATATTTTATTGATCCGAACCCATTTGGGAGCTTTTGGTGTTTCTTTCTTCGTGCCATATGTACTATCCTTTCTGATTTTGGGTATAAAAATAACAGCCAGCAGAGAACATTTGTTCCGCTTGCATTTGGCTGCTCCGAATGATACAATATGCTTGTTGAGGGCATATGCTTTTCGGAGCTATGTGTTTCGCCTTTGGTATTCCAGTACCAGGGGCGATTTTTTATTGTTATGTTAATCTACACCTGTTATAATAATGTTAAGAGTTTAAAATAGCGTTAATTACTGAGTCCTTATTCCAACCGACCATTATATTTGCATTACTGGAAACTTTTGTAGGAACTCGTTCCTGTCCCCAGGGTTTAACTCCAATAATATATTTGTTATAATCGACAGCAGTGTCTATTTCAAAGTCAATCCAGTCACTATAAGCAGCATACATGCCTGCAAGTATAATGACTTTAGAAGCTGGGCTAATTTGCTCCTTTAATTCTGATTTTAATTTATTTTTTCCAACGGTTGTATTAGGGTCGATCAATGGATCATGTGAGGGAACAGAGTAGTTTTTCCAGGTAAGTTTTCCTTCGTCTTGGGCTTCATTTAACCACTGAACGATTTTGTTGTAATGCTCAGAATATTTCCAAGCGTGGCTGATAAAAATATTGTATGTACTCATTTATCATCATTCCTTTCATTTTTTAGGAGGTCATTATGAAATCTAAAACATTTAAATTTCAAAAGAAACCTATTGTTGTTGAAGCATATCAAACAGATGTAGAAATAACCATTGATACATTGGAGGGTAGAATGATTGCCTCTCCTGGAGATTGGATTATTACCGGTGTTCACGGGGAAAAATATCCTTGCAAGCCGGATATCTTTGAGAAAACATATGAGCTAGTCAATTAGTGTTTTCTACTTTCTTTTCATTAGTATTTACAGTTTTCCATTTATTGTTTTCGGAAGATATGATGTTTTCTATGTTGCGGACAAATATATTCTCAATGTTTTCAGGTTCTATATTATATGGTGAAGACTTTGTTACAAATAAATGTTTCTGATACCTAAGTAATTCACATGTGGTTCGATATTCAATCCAGTTTTCATGCCATTTGTATAATTTTGTCAAGGATTCTATAATGGCAATTGCGGCGCCCAATGCGCCAACTATGAGTGCTATAAGAATACAATCTTTTGAGTAGGCAGAAAGTAAAGGGATTAATGCTGCTAAAACAATTTCTATGGTTTGTGTCAATTTGTATTTTCTTTGACATGATGCAGATTTTTGGTCATACCAATTGATTTGATTATCTACTCTGGATTTTATATATTCGTCTATTTCCATTTTGGCTCCTTTCACCGTCCTGCTTTGGTAGAGTGGGGCGGTTTTTTAATGTGGTTGTTCTTTTTGAGAATCTATTTGTTGCTTTAATGTAATTGTTTTCACTAATTCTTCGAATTCTCTTTTATGGCTTTCATCAAGAAAGCGATAAGCATTTATTAAATGTATTTCTGTTTGTGATGGATGAAGATTTGTATCATCTGAAAATAATATATTTTTTAAGTTTGATACAAGTTTATGCACACTGATAGTTGTATCTAATATAGACACAAGTGAAATTAATAGTGAAAAAAGTAAAATAACTGTCATTACATCAATTATAGGAATTAAAATAATGATAGATTTAAATATAGAGATTACTATAAGCATAATTATT
>OHHI01000509.1_pt1 | contig 22546 bp, 20 predicted proteins | sample 1568001 | NCBI WGS metagenome assembly OHHI01 (sample SAMEA3879506, study PRJEB24766) | human gut metagenome | biome: human-associated habitat; feature: feces | place: USA | collected 1985/1987
TATAATTATATTATAATTATAATTTAATTATGAAAGGTATTAGTTTTGAATGGGATGATAATAAAGCAGCCATCAACGAGGCAAAACATCACATCACATTTTCAGAAGCCAGCACTGTATTTGCGGATGAAAATGCCATTTTGTTTGACGATCCCAATCATTCACAAGAGGAAGAAAGGTTTATGATGTTGGGGCTAAGCGATCACGCAAAAATGTTAATTGTATGTCATTGTTATCGCGGTATGGATGATGTTATTCGTATTATCTCCGCCAGAAAAGCAACCAAGAATGAAACAACTCAATACTACAAAATTAACGAAAGGTGGTAAGTCAATGGAAAAGGAATACGATATCGAAAAATTAAATCCCAGAAAAAATCCCTATGCAAAGCGTGTAAAAAAGCAGATTACTATTAACATTGATGGTGATACCATTGATTTCTTCAAGGCAAAATCAGAAAAATGTGGTATTCCCTATCAAACACTAATTAATCTGTATTTGTCAGATTGCAAAGAGCAAAACAGAGAATTGGAATTAAAATGGAACTAGCCCAACATTGTACAAGGATGTCAGCAATGCCGACATTCTTGTTTGTTTATAGAGGATAAATTCAAAAATAGGAGAAACGCTGTAAAATCAACGTTTCTCCTACTCTTAAATTGATGCTGGTGGCCGGACTTGAACCGGCACGGAGTTGCCCCCGAGGGATTTTAAGTCCCTTGCGTCTGCCTATTCCGCCACACCAGCGGACGCATTGCGTTATACTCGACTGCATGGACTTACGCGCTAAGCACTGTTCCATTGAGCTCATCAACGCAAATGGATGGAGGTGGATTCGAACCACCGAAGCAATTTGCAGCAGATTTACAGTCTGTCCCCTTTGGCCACTCGGGAATCCATCCATGTCAGGCAAAGTGCCCTAACAATGTGAAATTGTAGCATATGTTCACACAAATTGCAATATGTTTTTTGCTATTTTAGTGTAAAAGTTCAGCCATAGGATGACAGAAGCGACGATTGGGTGCTCGCACACAAAGCGTCAATTCTGTCATCCTATGAGCAGAGCGCCAATCTATGAGCAAAAGTAGTCACGAAGTGACGAAAAAGCGTGCTAACGCGACTTTGCGAATGGCGCAGGCTGAACTGCTTCAATATAGTACAGATAAAACGGATACTGCGCCAGCTGCATCTGCCCGTGATCGGTCACCTGATACCCTTTCTGCTGCAGTTCCGCGAAAGAGTCATCGCTCATGGCATCCGGTGTAAAGTACCAGAATCTGTCGGATTCTGCCTGGTTGTAATCACCGTTTACGATCTCATTATCGGGATAATAATAATACAGCACTGTCCATCCCAGATGTTTCACCCCGTTGGTGACCATCTGCACATCCTCTTCGGGCGTGCCGATCAGATCCAGGGTCTTGTCAGTCTCTACCTTCTGCTGTTCATAACTGCCATAAGATTCCCGGTAATTCTGTATTCCCATGCCAAACATTACAAGCAGTAATAGCACAAACAGCAATTGGGCTGACAGCCCCAAGCCTTTCCAGGACCGGTTCTCCAGCTCCGCCACCAGTTCCAGCACCCGGCTGCTGCCGATGACCAGCATCATGATCGCCACTGCACTTAACGGATACAGATATCTCTGCGCCAGCATCGGTGCCATTACAACACTCAGCAGATACGCAAATGCCAGCGTTCCCAGGATCGTGCAGGCACCTACTACCATGGCGTAAGTTTTGTCAGACCATCTTTTCACTGACGGCTTCTGCAGACGAATACCCTCTTCTCCCATGGAAAACAGGGACGAATCCGCCACCAGCGTCACTATCAGCAGTACTAACAGCAACGGAAATACAATTACATTCATCCGTCTGCCGCCCATGACGATCTCCAGGCTCTTATCCAGCCCGAGGATCTCCGTCATCCACCAGCCTCTGCTGACATTTTTCAATCCCGCATAGAAAAAATACAGCCAGGGAGCATAGCCGATCAAAAATGCCACGATTGCCAATACACCTTTTCTCCAGGTCTTACCGCGGTATTTAATCCACACTGCCACTCCGGTGAAAAACATCATAATGCCCACGGCTACCAGGGCATAATAGTGAGAATATGCCGCACCCAGTGCCCACAATACCATTCCGGTCCAGGTCTTCCTGGTGCCATCCTCTATTACACGGTAAGAACAGTAAAAGCAACCCATTACACACAAAAAGGCAAGTGCATACATACGAACTTCCAGATTATATTCCAGGCACGCCTGTCCCAGACCCGATATCATCACGAAAAATGTGGCCGGGAGCATACCGAAATGTTTCCGTATCACTGTCAGTGCCAGCACGATACCAATGGCAAACGGTACCAATGAAGCCAGATGGAATACCGGAACGCTGAATCCGAACAGGGTTCCAAACAGTTTCAGCCAGTAATAATACAGCGGCGGATGATTATCCCAATAATACAGCACCTGCAAGATACCACCGACGCTCTTATGTGCAGTATTTGCAGAAAAAGCTTCATCTCCCCACAGCACCCGGTCGGACATCATGCCGAAATTGAGACAGATCACCAGCACACTGAATGCCAGTACCACGACCGGTCCTATGTATCTGTATACAATGTTCCATCCTTTGCTGCCGGCGATTTTAGTCATAACACTGTGAATCTTCTCATGTTTACCGGCTTTCGCCTCTTCCAAGAACAGTTCACAAATGGTATATGCCAGCATGATGCAGATTTCCAGGATCAGCACTTTGACTGCATATTCCCGGGATTCTACGAGTTTTCGCAAAATTGTATTGTCGTCATTGCCGGTCAGGGAAAGCAATACCCAGGGCACAAAAAGCATGATCATCAGACAGGTTGCATAACGAAGAACATACGCTCCCTTACTTCCGGTCACCGTCTTCCCGGTGCTTCCATTATTTTTCAAAACATATTGCCGCCAGATCCCTAAGGATACCAGCGGCAACAGCAGGGTTATGATGATGGTAAACATCTGAAATCCTCTCTGTCTTTGGTAAATTATATCTTTTTCTACACGTTATTCCTGCACATACTTCAGGATCGTTGCGGAAGTCTGTGGCATCTCGATCAGGATCTTCCCTGCCTTGATCTCATACTCCGCGCCTTCCATGCAATATCCGTCATCTCTGGATTGCAGGATCACTTTCATCTTACCTGTCTTAGGAACCCCGATCTCCCATACATGGATCTCCTTGGTGATGGGATGATTGTTATTGTTGATCAGGATCGCACACTGTCCCTTGCGGTTAAAACGCCCGTAGGAGATGAAGTTATAATCATTCTCCAGCATTTTCAGGGAACCGGTACGCAGTTCCTCGTTTTCACGGCGCAGGCGGATAATATCCTTGTGAAACGACAACAGCACCTGATCCTCATGTCCCCAGGGATAGGTTCTCCGGTTATCGGGATCCGTGAATCCGCAGACACCGGCTTCATCTCCGTAGTAGATCGTCGGTGCGCCCGTCCAGGTCATCTGGATCACAACGCCCTCCCTGAACACTGCCTTATTGATGCCCTGCTCCGCAGCCTGGGGGCCTAAAGTATTGGTACGTCCCACCTTATGGTTCGTTCTCGTCAGGAAACGGGAATGATCATGGTTGGACAGTTCATTCATAGCCACCTGCCAGCTGGGCATGGAAAAACTGGAGGTATGATGCCGCATGGCTCCCCAGAAGCTCTCTGCATTACCGAGCAGATCCTCTCTGTAGTCATCGCTGTGCTTCTCCATACCGGTGAGGAACCAGGTCACGGGCTCCATGAACGCATCGTAGTTCATGACAGTATCCCATTCGTTGCCCTGCAGCCAGTCTCTGGTATTACCGTAATGCTCTGCCAGAATGATTGCCTCCGGATTGGCCTCTTTTACCGCTTTCCGGAATTCCTGCCAGAAATGATGATTGAACTCCTGGCTGTGACCTAAGTCTGCCGCCACATCCAGTCTCCAGCCGTCCACATTATAAGGCGGAGATACCCATTTTTTTGCAACATGAAGGACATAATCCATCAGTTCCTGAGAACCTTCGTAATTCAGCTTCGGCAGGGTATCATGTCCCCACCATCCGTCATAAGAATTGTTATAAGGCCATGCTGCCTGATTATGAAAATCAAAATAATTCCGGTAAGGGCTGTCTGCGCTGACATAAGCACCCTTGTCATAGCCTTCCGCATTCTCGTAAATACGTTCTCTGTCCATCCATTTATTAAAGGATCCGCAGTGGTTGAACACACCGTCCAATATGACTCTCATGCCTCTGCGGTGCACCTCTGCCACTACCTGGGCAAACATCTCGTTGCTCGCCTCTAAGTTCGCCTTATTGGTCACGCGGTCGATATAGCGGGAAGCGAAACGGTTCTCCCGCTGTCCATCCGGAAGCAGCTCTCCCTCATCACTGACGATCTTACCCAGATGGGGATCAATATAATCATAGTCCTGAATATCGTATTTATGGTTGGACGGGGATACGAACAGAGGGTTAAAATAAATTACCTCAACGCCCAGCTCCTGCAGGTAGTCCATCTTGTCCAATACGCCCTGCAGGTCTCCTCCGTAGAACTCACGGACATCCATCTGTGCAGGATACCGTCCCCAGTCCTCTACACGGTGCACCGGCTCCCCGATATAGCAGTATTCATTGGTCAGCACATCATTGGAAGGATCGCCATTGCAGAAACGATCGGTATAGATCTGGTACATTACCGCACCTTTTGCCCAGTCGGGAGTATGGAAGCCGGGAATGATGATAAAATCATAATACTCGTTGACCTCCTGCACCAATCCTCTCATATCGAAGATACCTGTGATCCTGCCGGTCTGTACCTCAAAGTAGTAGGATACCTTCTGATCATCCAGACGCATCACATAAGCATAGTAATCAAAATCATTATTGCTCTCCACTCGTACCATGAGATGCTTCTGTCCACCGCTTACGAGGAATATCCTGTCCACGTTGTTCCTGGCGGTACGGAAACGGATCGTCACCTCGGAATATGGTTCCGGCTCTTCCGGGATCACATACTCCGCACTTGTATCCGTAAAAAGAGCTCTTCTGTTAAATACGGGTCTCATGGCAGCAATATACTGCTGATTATATTCTGTTCGACGTAATCGCTCCAGATCCATAGTATCTATCCTTTCTGAGACTAATGTCTTACTATCTATATTATGCTCCTGCTATTCTTACCTGTGCAGCACATACATATGTAATTATACCCTTTTTCCTTACATCTGACAACAGCCTGACTTGTTTTTGAACGGTAAAAAGGACAGTCTTGGGAGGACTGTCCTTTTTAGAGAAGGTATTTCTTTCTTATGGGGTATAGCAAAAAACTATATAATGTATTGGGGGGGTTACGAGTATTATAATAGCATGCACTACTAGTTTTTACTATTCTCAAAATTCACAAATATTACAAAAATGAATATTTGTTTTTGTCTATTTTTCACAAAAGCAGTTTGTACAATACTACCAAATCTACGAAACGCCCTCGAAAACCTTTTCCTATACGAAAAGTGCTTCAAACTCTTCTCTGTTGATCTTTTCCTTTTCTAACAGAAGCTTAGCACAACTGTGAAGTACATTCTCATGCTGCATAATAATGTCTTTTGCCTTGGTATAGCAGTCATCTATGATGCGCTTGACTTCCTTATCGATCTCACCGGAAATCTCCTCACTGTGAGCCTTGGCATGTGCCAGATCCTTACCGATGAAGACTTCATCATCGTCATCGTCATAGCAGATAACACCGATATTATCAGACATTCCGTAACGGGTTACCATACGGCGGGCTGTCTTGGTGGCTTTCTTAATATCACTGGATGCTCCGGTGGTAATATCTCCGAAGATGATCTCCTCTGCGATACGTCCGCCCAAAGAGACCATGATATCCTGGAGCATACGGCTCTTGGTGGCGAACATCTCATCCTTTTCCGGCAGAGGCATGGTGTAACCGGCGGCTCCCACACCGGTAGGAATAATGGATACGGTGTAGACAGGTCCCACATCCGGCAGCACATGGAACAGGATCGCATGACCTGCCTCGTGATATGCCGTAATCTTCTTCTCCTTGTCGGAAATAATGCGGCTCTTCTTCTCCGCACCGATTCCTACTTTGACAAACGCCCTCTTAACATCTTTATTTGCGATAAAGGAGCGATTCTCCTTCGCTGCGATGATCGCCGCCTCGTTCAACAGATTCTCCAGATCCGCTCCGGTGAATCCTGCGGTAGTCTGTGCAAGCTGCTGTAGATTTACATCATCTCCCAGGGGTTTATTCTTCGCATGTACCTTCAGTATTTCTTCTCTGCCACCCACATCCGGAGTCCCTACCGCTACCTTACGGTCAAATCGTCCGGGCCGCAGGATCGCAGGATCGAGAATATCCACACGGTTCGTAGCTGCCATGACGATAATGCCTTCGTTGACACCGAAACCGTCCATCTCTACCAGTAACTGGTTCAGGGTCTGCTCTCTCTCATCGTGTCCGCCGCCCATACCGGTACCACGGCGTCTTGCCACGGCATCGATCTCATCGATGAACACGATACAGGGCGCATTGTGCTTCGCCTCTTCAAACAGATCGCGCACACGGGATGCGCCGACACCGACGAACATTTCCACGAAATCAGATCCGGAAATGCTGAAAAAAGGTACTCCGGCTTCGCCTGCCACGGCTTTCGCCAGCAGAGTCTTACCGGTTCCGGGAGGTCCCTCCAACAGAACACCCTTGGGAATCCTCGCACCGACGCCGGTGTATTTCCCGGGTTCTTTCAGAAAATCGACGATTTCCTCCAGTTCCTCTTTTTCCTCCTTCAGACCGGCTACCTGTGCAAAGGTGACGCTCTTGTCACCCATGGACATTTTGGCCCGGCTCTTACCAAAGTTCATCATTTTACCGTTACCGCCACCGGCCTGCTGGGCATTCATCATCATAAAAAGGAATACACCTACAGCCAGTACTGCCAGCATCGGCAGCATATAAGTAAGGAACCAGTTCTCTCTCTCAATGTCATTCACTACGGGGTCAAATCCGTACTCGCGAACCAGTGTCTCCAGCTCGGTGATATCCGTAGCATACAGCTTATGATTCAGTCCGTTCTTCATCTGGATCTCCAGATAGCCGGTAGGGGCTTCTCCATTCGGCTGTATTACGATCTCAGATACATTTCCGGCATCCAGATCTGCGATGAATTCTGCTCTGGTATAGTCCTCTTCCCGGTTGCTCAACAGATTGAGTCCTACGATCACCATGACCAGAAGTATGATAAAAATAAAATAAGAATTAATTGTTCTGCCGTTTTGTTTCAACTTCACGGGCCTCCTACATCTTCGTATTGCTTAATCGAATTCTACCACACCGATGTAAGGCAGATTACGATATCTCTGATCATAATCCAGACCGTAGCCCACTACAAATTCATCGGGAATATTAAATCCGGTATAATCTACATGAACATCAATGACTCTTCTCTCCGGCTTGTCCAACAGAGTGCACAGACGTAAAGAAGCCGGTCCTCTGTCACGAAGCATCTCTAACAGATAACTTAAGGTTCTTCCACTGTCTACGATATCCTCTACTACGATAACATCCTTATCCTTCAGGGATTCATCCAGGTCTTTTACGATCTTCACCACACCGCTGGACTTGGTGTCGCTGCCATAGCTGGATACAGACATGAAATCCAGGGATACGGGAACGGTGATACGCTTTGCCAGCTCACACATGAAGAAGCTGCCGCCCTTCAGTACACATACAAGGTGTACCTGCTTACCTGCATAGTCCTTACTGATCTGTTCTCCGATCTCCTGAATTCTCTTATCTACTTCCTCTTCTGTCAACAGTACTCTGATATGTTCTGCCATTTTCTTTTGTCTCTTCGCTCTTAGGCGAACTCCTTTCTTATTAATTGTACCTTTAAAATACGTTTTGTATTCTCCGTTACTTTATAATATTCGCTGATGCGATATCCCATGACCCACAGCACATGATCATCTTCTGCCAGGATCGGCAGTCTGTCGCGCTCCTTGCGAGGAATTTTCTGATCGACAAAATAGCTTTTTAATGATTTACGGATCATTCCGCCTCTGCCGTCTGCAATGGTCAGATAGTCCCCTGTCTGCCGTGTTCGTATCATCGGACATTTTTTTATTTTATCATAATCAAACCATTTCGTATACTGATTTGTGGGAACTTCTTGGTTTTTTTCAAGTCCATGGGACGCTTCCCACACGGAATATTCCAGAGCTCCCAGCGCGCACTCCACTGTTTTCTTCTGTCCCGGAATCATATCCGGATCCCGCTGCTGCCAGAGCGGTGTCGCAACAGCAGTCTGCTCGTCGCTGTCCGCAGCTTTCGTTGTCTGCATCGTCTGTATTGTCAGGATGACCTGTTCATATTGCCGCCTGCCGCGGATTCCGAAGGGAAGGCAGATCGTCCGGTTTCCTTCCTGCGTAAACAATGTCAGAAGCTCCGTAATATGTTGATAGGTGATGTCTTTCTGCCCGGGAGAAAGTCTTTTTACCTCTTCATACAAAAGTCTTTTACGGATCACCGGATGCAGCGTCAGAAAAGGTTCCACCGCGATATGCTCCTCTTGTGCCTGACTGCTCACATCCGACTGCAGCGCACTGCCCGGAGCCTTTATGCTCCGTATGCATCTGTTCACTGCCTCCGCCGTCTGCAGCTCCAGATATTCCTCCGTCTCCGCCAGCAGCTCCGCTGTTTGGTTCATGTGCGCCACACAGCCCCGCGCAATGTTTTGCTCCGCATAGGGTAAAATATGATGCCGTATCCGGTTCCTGGTATAATCGTCCTCATCGTTGGTAGCATCCTTACAGTAGAAAATTCCCTGTTGTGTTAAAAAGTCCTCGATCTCCCATCTCTCCAGGCACAGGATCGGCCGTATGATCCGACCTCTCACCGGGAGGATGCTTGCCAGTCCCCGGATGCCGCTGCCCCGGAACAGATGAAACAGCTGCGTCTCGCTGCGGTCATTGCTGTTATGCGCTACCGCGATCTTCGTGGCTCCCCATTCCTCCGCAGCTTTGTCAAAAGCTTCATATCTTGTTCTGCGGCCGGCTTCCTCTTCGGAACATTTTTCCAGAATTGCCCGCTGCCGCACATCGGCTTCCGTCAGGAAAAACGGGATTTTATGTTCTCCACACAATTTTTCCACATACCGGGCATCCTCACCGGCTTCCGACCGGATCCCGTGATTGACATGGACCACCGCAATGTCCAGCGGGATTTCTCTCCTCCATTCCAGTAACAAAAATAAGAGGCAAACCGAGTCTGCCCCTCCGGAAACCCCGGCCACCACACGGTCACCGGGTTGCAGCATTTGATGCTCTTTTATATATGCAAATACTTTTTCTCGTGTATCCATCCATGTATTCATTATTTTACTCTATCCTAATTATGCGAAAAAATCAAGGCAGCAATCACGCATTCTCCCACAAGCACAGCACAAACACCGTCATATCATCCCGGATCCTGCCCCCACAGCTGCATATGGCATAAGAAAGTATCTTCTCTGCGATCTCCTGCGGATTCTGTTCTTCCAATGCCTCTATCATATCCCGCATCCGCTCCTCGCAATCATCCAGCGCATCCAGCACACCGTCCGTCATCATGATGAGCAGGTCACCCGCTGCCAGCTGCCGCACCCGGACTTCCGTCTGCGCTTTCTGGAAAATCCCCAGCGGCAGACTTTCTCCACCGATACACTCTGTCCCGCCGCTTTCTTTCAGAAAAGTGGCCGCACCTCCGACTTTGCAGATCTCGCACTCTCCGCTGTACAGATCCAGGCTGCAGATATCCACCGTCGGATGATCTTCCTCCTCATTCTGCGCATACAATGCAGAGTTCAGCATATTTACGGATTCTTCGGTATCAAATCCCGCCTCCAGCATTTTTTCCATGAGATCCAATACTCTGCCGCTGCCCCGGCTGGCATCTTCTCCCGCACCGGTTCCGTCGGATAACAGCAATAACAGTCTTCCTTTTTCCGATTCCAGCATGGCATACTGATCCCCGGATATTTTCTCTCCCTCTTTTACTGCCCGGCTCACTCCGGTAAGGGCCACATATTTCGGTTCTTCTGTAAACTGAAAACAGTGTGGTTCCCTCTCTATGAGATAGGGACTTCCCGGCGACGGCTGCAGATGCTTCCCCAAAAGTACGGTAAGCATATCTGCTGCCTGCGAGGCCTTACAGCCGGATCTCTCCGTGGAAAGTATCATGCTGATACCGTTTGCGGCAGCACCTTTTTTTCGAATATAACATAACTCTGCTGCCGCGATCCCCTCACTATGCAATGCCTGGACGAGGTTTTTTCTTCGCTTTTCCTCTACCGGCCGGTAACACATCTCTTCTCCGGCCACTTGTTCCATGATCCGTGCGACCGTCTGCAGATGATCCCCCATGACCTGCCTGCTCTGCTGCAGCAGACATTTCTCCAGAATACTCTGTCTGTCATCTCCCACAATCCTCGCTTCGTCGTGAAAACTTCTCCCCAATTCCTCAAAACTCTCCGCATACCCCAACAGCTTCTGCCGACACAGCATGGATACCTGTGCACATAACTTCTGTTCTGGATTTTTCTGTTCCCGTTTCCCTATCACCATGACTATTCCCCTTTCTGTCTTCACGATTATAGAGCCACTGTTTCTTTCTTTTTGTCAAATTCGGGGGAATGTTACCTTCATTTTTTGCGACAAAAAAAGCAGGTCCACTGTTGAGAATCAGTCTCCCTGCTTAATTGTCCTCTTTAAAAAGGATCTCACCTTCATACACCAGTCCCAGCTTATCCTTCGCCACTTCCTCCACATAAGCCTTGGTCTGCGTATACTTGCGATACTCCTCGATCTCTTCCGCTCTGGCGGTCTCCGCATCGATCTGTGCACTCAGGCTTGCGATCTGGGTATCATATCCTGCGATCTTCCGTTGTAATTCCACGCTTCGCACCGCAACGACTACCATGATCATCAATACGACCAGGCTCACCAGGAACAGGCTGAACCGGTTCTGATGTCTCCTGCGGTAGGCTACTCTTCTTTTTCCCCTTGCCATACGCGCATCTCCTTTCTATGAATATTTTAAGCATTTTCCGAAGTCCCGTCAACTTCTTTTTTACCCATCTTACGGATATCCGCAACGCCTTATGAATCGGGTTTAAGAGCATGTTGAGAAATCCGGAGACATATTTTACCAGGAGGGGACTTAGCGTCCTGTGATACAGATACATTCCCAATACCGCCCCCAGCACGGCGAACCATCTCAGGTTCCCATTGCTCTCCCGGAACATCAGTAAAAACACTTTTCCCGCACAATAGATCCAGAAGGCAATATCCTCCAGTGACACCATGCCGTTGCCATGTGTAAAAACCCTCCGCAGAATCCGCAGTATATCATACAGAAAAGTAATCTCTATTCCCAGGAGAAACGCATGCAGCAGAAAAACATTTTCATTCATTAACGGAACAGCCTGGCGAAAAATGACTCCTGCTTCTCCCCGGATGCTGCGGTATCCGAATATACGAAGCTGTCGATCCGGCCGTCAATGTCCACTTCCCCTTTATCCAGGGTCAGCCGATTCACATGCAGTTCATTTCCGCGGATCATCAGCATCCCCTGTTCCGTCTCCAGCAGAATCTCCCGCAGATCAAAAGAAAGCACATCATTGACACCGTTCACCGTGCAGGTTCGTCTGTTGGTCATAATTATTTTATGCATACGCCCTGTTGTGTTTAAATCTTCCATACTTCCTCCCATCTGTGTCACATTGCAATTTATCATAACTATTCAAAGCTACAATTCATCTTATGGGAGTCATTGGAAATTTATACATATTTATACATAACGAAAGAGTTCTTTTGCTTCTTCTTTTTTCACTGTCTCCTGAACATCCAGCACTTCTACCTTTACTTCCTTGTTACCGAAAGAGATCGTGATGATGTCTCCCTCTTTTACATTGGCAGATGCCTTTGCCGGTTTGTCGTTGATCAATACTCTGCCGCTGTCGCAGGCTTCGTTGGCCACAGTACGGCGTTTGATCAGGCGGGACACCTTTAAATATTTATCCAGTCTCATGGGTTTCCTCTCCTTCTGAAAACTATTTCTCATAACGAAAGAGACCCGAAAGGTTGTCCTTTCGAGTCTCTGAAAAATCAGCTTCTATTATGCGTTCAGCATATCCTTTAATGCTTTACCAGCCTTGAACTTAGGAGCCTTGGAAGCAGCGATCTTCATGGGCTTGCCGCTCTGAGGATTTCTACCTTCTCTTGCTGCTCTGCTGGATACTTCGAAAGTACCGAAGCCAACTAACTGAACCTTACCATCCTTCTTTAACTCTTCAGCAACAACATCTGTGAAAGCCTTTAATGCCTTCTCTGCGTCCTTCTTGGAAAGACCAGCCTGATCAGCCATAGCTGCAACTAATTCTGTTTTGTTCATATTGAACTCCTCCTATAATGAGTTTCGTGATTAAATTTACGCTCGAAAATAGTTCTTTTGAAACGTCTATAAATATATATATCTGTTTTTATCCCTTTTGTCAAGGCATTTCCGCATATTTACGGCATTTCCTGTGCCTTTTCAAAGATTATTTTGAAGTTTGGGAGCTAACTGTCAGATCCACAAAAGAATACGATACATCCTTCTGTTCATCGTCCACCTGAACCGTATAACTCCTGGTCTCATATCCGGACTTCCGCAGTGTGATCACGTGACTTCCCGATGTCTTTTTGAAGCTACAGGGTGAGATTCCCACATAGTTACCGTCCAGATATACTTCCACGTTTTCCGGTGCATCAATGTGTACCCGATAGTAGGTGGTTGTGGTATCTGCCGTCGCAGAAGTACTGCCGGAAGCAGTACCGGTGGAAGAGCTGCCTGCAGACGACGAGCTTTGTGTACTTCCTGTGCTTTCCTCACTGTCGGAATCCACTTTATCTAATTGCACATCCACTCCGGCAGATTCCTGTCCTACCCGGAGATACTGTGTCAGAGATTTATAGCCGTCCGCTTTTGCTATGATCTGGTGGATTCCGTACTCCAGTGAGACCGGCTGGGAAGGATCCACCTGACTTCCGTCAATATACAGCTCCGCATCGGCCGGGCTCATGGAAAACAGCACCATACCGTACTTCGCCTCCGCAACCTCCAGATCTCCGATATCCAGGGTTGTCTCTTCGTTACGGTTGATCACTACATACTTCGTACCGCCTCCGCCGCTGCAGCTGATATCCACCTGATAACTGCCTTCCGGCACCGTCACCAGCATGTCCTCCGTGATCCTCACGATCTGTGTCTGTCCGATCTCCAGCCATCCACCCACGAAATTCTCATCATTGACCAGCCGGAGATATCCATGACCCTTTTCCACGACCACGCTGAGCACCGTACTGTCAATTCCATGGAATGTAAGAATATCGGATGGATTCAGATCGATCTCTTCTATACTGTGCCCCTGAGAAAAATACTGCGTGTCTTTGGACAGCTTATAGGTTTCTCCGCCGATGCTTACCTCGTGCCTCACCGCATTCAACTCATAGCGCTCCACACTATCATACTGCCATGCCGTCTGTGCCAGCTGCATGGATGTCAGGTGTTTCTGTGTCTTCAGAAAAGTCACATCCACAATATCACCCTCCTGCAGCTGATCCAGAGAGATCGCCTTGCCGTATTTATCCCCGAAACGGGTGGTTCCGTCCATGGATAGCGTATATCGCCTGCAGAGATCCAGATTCAACAAAGTGACAGTTTTGTCAACTTCGTTAATATCCACCAGTACAGCAGTATCCGCAGAATCATAGCTGTCCGGATTCGTCACCACGAATCCGGTATCCACACGCTCCGCTTCCGTCTGTGCCTGCGTCTCTGTATTTCCTTCCGTGGCAGCTTCCTGCCCGCAGCCAGTTATTGACAATATTGTCATAAGCCAAATGCATGCTACTGCTTTCGTCAGATATCTTTTGTTCATGCTTTTGTCTCCTCTCCGGTACCTTAGTGTCTATCCGATCTTATGATCTTATGGTCTCAGAATCCGCAGGAATTTTTTTCGGGCGGTCTCCTGTTCCAGCAGCCGGTCCAGTTTTTCCTGATTTTTTTCCGGAATCCATGCTTTTCCCGAATTGTAATAGAAATTCACGATCTTCCATAATTTTTCGGGATAAGACAATCTGTAGAACAGATCCTGTCTCTCGAAGGGATTCAGCGGTCTGACGGATTCATAAGCTGCCAGCAGTGCTTCCCCCCGGTTACAATCCCAATCACTTTTCTCCAACAGTTTACGCAGCAACAGATAAAGATCCCTTATGGGACCGTCTGCCTGACATTTTTCAAAATTCACCAGGAAAAATCCTCTGTCCTGGCGCAAAATATTGTGATATTGATAATCACCATGGCAAAAGCAGAAGGTTTCTCCCTCTTCTACGTCATGTGAATTTTCTATCTTTTTCCATTCCTCACAGATCTGCCCGGCCTCTTCCAAAAAAGGATCCATCACGGCAGCCAACCGGATCTCGAACCAGGTCTTCTGGCTCCGCTGTTTTAAGAATCTCCGGGCCCTCTTCAATTCTTTGTTATGCTTCTCATACTCTCGACTCGGAAGGAATCTACGGATGACCGGTGTGGGTATCCCTTCCATCTCGGGAAACGTGGGAATAAATTCCAGATCCTTGTGAAGTCCGGCCAGCAGGCGCATGGCTTCCATGCATTCTTCCCTGTCACGGATGTTACATTCTCTGCCTTCCCACCAGGTCTTCAGAATATATCTGACACCATCTCTGTCCGTGACCGACAGTGCACCCTCTCTGGTGGCGAGCAGTCTCTCCGCAGAGATATTCCCACAAGCCTCCAGATGCTTAAGCACCTGTTCCTGCAGACGCAGCTGTTCCTCGCGTCCTGTATATTCCTTGAAGATCAGGCAGCCCTGCTGTGTATCGCACAGAATCGCCCCCCGCCCTTTTCGGGTACGCAATACCTCTATCTCATACTGCTCCAGCAGTGCCACCGCTCTGTCATTCACTTACAACCCCTCCTAAGATATGTACTTAACCGGTTTGACGGTTCCTACGCTATCTTATGAGAGATCTTATAAAAGTATGCTCACTCTTTGCCTGCTGCCAGTTCGCCCGCCTTTTCCAGCAGTTGTTCTCTGGTATTCTGCTCCGGGTGCTCTAAGACCAGTTCCAACAGCTTCTGCAGCATATCGCCCAGCTCCCTGCCGGGCTTCATTCCCATAGCAATGAGATCTCTGCCGGTGACAGCCAGCGTTTTCAAGGATACGCACTGCTTTTTCTCCAGCATCTCTTCATATAACTGCTTCCAGAGCTCCAGGTTCTCCAGCTTCTCTGCCCGCAGATAATCGCTTTGTGCCAGGATATCCGCCTGTCTCACCGGGAACAATAGCGGGAAGATATCTTCCCCGATCTTGTTCACTGCCCGGCGCACGATCCGCAGGTCAGGTGTCACATCATTACCATAATCATGGTATCTTACCAGACGGGTCACCACTGCCACTGTATCATTATCAAATCTGAGTCTCCTAAGGATCCTGCGTGCCATCTCCTCACCCACTGCAGGATGTCCGTGAAAATGAGTGGTGCCGTCTTCATCCACGGTAAGTGTCTCAGGCTTGCCGATATCATGAAGCAGCATAGCATACCGCAGATTCTTCTCAGGTGCGATCTCTATGAGGGCATGTAAGGTATGCTCCCCCACGTTATATTTATGGTGCTTATGCTTCTGAGGAGTCTCCATCATGGCATCGAATTCCGGCAGGATCACCTTAGTGACACCCATGTCATAAGCATCTCGCAAGGTGTCAGGATGAGGGGAGATCAACAGCTTGGTCAATTCCACCTGGATCCGCTCCGCACTGATCTTCTGCAAAGTCGGTGCCAGCTTCCGGATCGCCGCTTCCGTGTCCTCGTGGATCTCGTAGCCTAACTGCGCAGAGAAACGGATAGCACGCATGATACGCAGGGCATCCTCTCCGAAACGTTCCTCCGGATTACCCACGCAGCGGATCAGCTTCGCTTCGATGTCCTGTAAGCCACCGAAGATATCGATCAGACCTTCTGTCTCATTATATGCCATGGCGTTGATCGTGAAATCCCGGCGTTTTAAGTCTTCCTCCAGATTCGGCGTAAATGTCACTTCCTTGGGATGTCTGCTGTCTTCGTATTTTCCGTCCACGCGGTAAGTGGTGACCTCGAAGCCCTCTTTGTCCAACATGACTGTCACGGTACCGTGCTGGATCCCGGTGTCGATGGTACGACGGAACAGCGCCTTCACCTGCTCCGGTCTCGCCGAAGTGGTAATGTCCCAGTCCTCCGGGCATCTGCCCAGGATGGAATCCCGCACGCAGCCGCCTACCACATAGGCTTCGAACCCGGCATTCTGTATGGTCTCTATGATATATTTCGCTTTTTCAGGTATTTGTATCTGAATCATATATATCCTCTTTTGCAAAAATCACACACGCTCATTGCTCTGTGATTTTTCGCTTGTTACTGCTCTGTGTCTATTGTTTGTTTCTAAGAAAGGCTATTCCTGCTCCGGTTTCATGATAAATTTATCGATGACCTCCACCAGCCCGTCCTCATCGTTAGTACCGGTGATGTAATCTGCAGCTTCCTTGACCGCCGGCTGGGCATTCCCCATTGCTACGCCGGTTCCCGCATATTCGATCATGGAGATGTCGTTGTAGCCATCGCCGCAGCAGATCGCATTCTCTCTGGTCAGTCCCATACCCTCCAGCATGTGATCGAGAGAAGTTGCTTTATTCACATCCTTGGGCATGATCTCAATGAAATAGGGCTCGGAACGGTAGATGCTTGCCACATCACTGTATTTTTCCTGCAACTGTTTCTCCAGTTCGGGGGCAATCTCTTCCGGTGCCGTCATCAGACATTTGTTGATATCAAAATCTACATAGGATACAAAATCATCCACCACTTGAATGGGGATTCCGTTAATCCTTGCTTCTAACTGCACATATTTATCCGGCTCAAATGCAGAGATGACTCCCTCTCCCTGATAAGTGATCAGTCCGCAGCCATTCGCTTTGGCGTATTCATACAATCCGGGTACAATGGACAGGGGCAGTGTTCTCTGATAGACCACTTCTCCCGTTTTACATTCCACGATACGGGCTCCATTAAAGGACAGAAGATATCCGCCGTATTTTTTCAACTCCAGTTCCTCTTCACACTTCCGCATACCGGGCGTGGGACGTCCGGAAGCCAGGATCACCTTGTGTCCATGCTGTAAAATATTCCAGATTCCCTGTTTTGTAGCTTCTGTAATCTCTTTTTTAGAATTGGTCAGTGTTCCGTCAATATCTAATACCAGAACCTTTTCCTGCATTTCTTTTCTCCTCTAATCTAACAGTACCTGTCTCTTCTGCTTGCGCAGTGAAACAGGTACTTGTCTGTTGTCTATGTTCTGTTCCCCGGCAAGCCTTACTGTGCCTGTGTTGCGGTCTCTTCGGTAGCAGCGGTCTGTTCCTCGGTGATCTCCTGGGTCTCTGCTGTTGCAGTCTCAGTCTCAGCAGCCGCGGATTCCTCTGCCTGCACTTTCAGGTAATTCAGCTTACCCTTGGGATCCTCTACAGTTACATCTGCGGTAATATCCTGCATATGCTGACTCATTGTATCGGATACCAGCGTATTCTTGATGTTGATCTTCCACTCAGGCTGATCCTGTCCGATGTAGTAAAGTACATAGGTGCTGTCACTGACAGTGATGGCTACGGTATCTCCTACCTGACGGCTGCTGTCGAAGATCCAGTTGCTCAGCTCCTCGGTCATACCGGTCTTGGTTACCTGCTCGAACAGACCGCCGTTCTCTACTGCGGAAGTATCCTGTGTATACTTCTTGCACAATTCTGCGAAGCTGTCCTCGGTAGCTGCACCGTTCTTCCACTCCTCCAGGATCTCTTCACCGGTCTTATCCTCGGTGGGAATGATCACACGTACATCTGCGGAAGGAGTCTCATCCAGATATCTCTTCTCAAATGCCACGACATAGTAGCAATGGCTGTTGTCGTTAGTAATGACGGTGGTGTCTCCTGCCTTTCTGGCATCATCGAACAGCCAGTCGGAGATCAGGTAGTTCACGGAAGACTTCTTCTCATTCTCGTGTGCTTCGCCGTCTTTTGCCACGGTCTGCTCCGCATCGTCAGCCAGTACCTTGGCATCTTCCATGGCCTTGGCGATCTCAGCATCGGAAGGCTGGTAAGCGGTATCCTGTGTGCTGTCAGTAGCTGCGGTTCCATCGGTGGAACCTGTAGTATCGGCAGCAGTCTCCTCTACGGGATCTGCCAGTTCGGTAGGCTCGGTGGGCAGATCAGCTTCGATCGTGGTCAGGCGGTAGTCTACGGAATCGTAGGTTGCCTTATTTTCCTCATAATAGCTCTGGACCTCATCATCACCGGGAGCATTATCCTCCTGCAGCTTCTGATAATAAGCGTTCATTACCATGTCGTTCTTCACATATTCTTCGATACGGCCCATGGTTGCATAGCTTCCGTAGATGGAGCGTACATATTCTTTATCAGATACGCCTGCGGCTGCAGCGGAGGTTTTGATGGTCTCCTTGAAAGTATTGTACTCATCCGTGGTATCGTAGGTAAAGCCGGCTGCTTTGGCTTCTGCCATCAGCGCCTTATTCTGCTTCAGGCTCTCTACAGCATTCTGCTCAAAATAGTCCTTCCAGGTCAGAGTCTCGGAATACATCTGGGTGGACAGATCCTTGCTGGTATCCAGTCCGAAATAGCTTAAATAACTTCCGTACTGTGTAATGTAGTTGTTCTTGGAGGTGTTGTAGACATAATCAAATTCTACCTTATTCACCTTTTCACCATTGATCACTACATAAGTCTCATGGGTTGCCAGATAGGTCCGGATCGGGAAAGATGCCACCAGGCATACCAAAGCAACGAGGAATACGATCCCGACTGTTGTGCTGATGCGCTCTTCCTTTTTCTCCTTTTCCTTCTCTTCTTTACGCTTCTGTACCTTACGGTCATATTTTGTCATGACCTTCTGTTCAGTTTGTTCTTTTTGTTCCTTATTTTCTGTAACTTTTTCATTCTTAGACATTGCTTACATGTCTCCTTCCTAGCGTCTTAAGTCCAATGACTCCTTATTTTACCGTATTTTAGCGGAAAAAGAAAGCTATTTCACATATTTTTCAAGTTTTTCCACGATATTTTTCACACATCCGGGCTCAAAAGGACTGTCCAGTCCGACTTCTTTGATCATGTTGGTGTAAAAATCGCTGGCAGACAGCCTGCACAGCTTCAGATAGCTCTTCCACGCCTCTGTAAAATCAGCATCCATCTTCACCTTGTACTGCAGTGCACAGGTCTGTGCCAGGCAATAATCGATATAGTACAGAGGGTAGTCGTAAATGTGCAGCTGCTTCTGCCAGAAGCCTCCCTGTCCGAAGAAAGGATCTCCTTCGTAGTCCAGATGAGGCTTGTACTCCAGTTCCAGACGGCTCCATGCCTGTTTCCGCTCTGCCGGGGTCAGCTCCGGGTGCTCATAGACGATATGCTGGAATTCATCCACCATACAGCCGTAAGGAATAAACGCAGCCGCATCCTCCAGGTGCATTTCCACGTAATCCTGCGCCCGGTCGCCGAAGAACAGGTTCATCCACTTCTCCGTGAAAAATTCCATGGACATGGAGTGGATCTCCGCAGTCTCCATGCCGATATCCGCATGCTCTCTGATAGGATCCTGTGCAGCGAGATACCCCTGGAACGCATGACCGCACTCATGAGTGATGACGTCCACATCACCGCTGGTACCGTTAAAGTTGGCGAAGATAAATGGTGCATGGTAGAGGGGCAGATAGGTCATATAACCGCCTGCTTTCTTCGTCTTGCGTCCCAGGACATCAAATAACTGGTTCTCCATCATGAAATCAAAAAATTCCGCTGTCTCCGGAGACAGCTCACGGTACATCTTCTGTCCGGCTGCCATGATCTCTTCGGGGGTTCCGGTGGGTGCCGGGTTGCCGTCCTTAAAATATACCTGCTCGTCGATATAGCTGAGCTTCTCCAGACCCAGACGCTGTCTTCTGCGGTCATGCAGTTTCTCTGCGAAGGGTACGAAATACTCCTTGATCTGCCTGCGGAAAGCCTCTACCTCGTCCTTGCCGTAGCAGTTGCGGTTCATCCGGTAATATCCCAGCTCCAGGTAATTTTCATAGCCCATTGCCCTTGCCTGCGCGGTACGGTTTTTCACCAGTTTGTCGTAAATGCTGTCCAGTTTTTCCTCATTTTCCAGGAAAAAGGCACTCATCTTCTCCCATGCCTGCCTGCGGATATTACGGTCGCAATTCACCAGATAGGGCCGCAACAGGGATAGATTCAATTCTTTACCGTCGAAATCAATCTTCGCACCGGCGATGAGCTTGTCATACTCCATGGTCAGGGAGTTCTCCTCCTGCATCAGCGGGATCAATGCCTCGCTCATGGACTTCTGTGCCAGCTCCATGTTCTTGAACGCTACCGGCCCGATCTTCTCCTCCAGATACGCTCTGTAGGGGGATTCATATAATTTCTTCTGATAAGCCAGCACCAGATTACTGAATACCGGTCCCTGCTCATCGTAGTATTTATGCTCTTCCTCGTAGAATTTATCGGAGGTATCGATGTCAAAGCGAATATTTGCGATCGTCATCAGCGTCATGACACGGTCCGTCAGCGCATAGTACTTCTTATGCACCTCGAACTGCTCCTCCCCGCTCTTCGCCGCATCCAGCTCCCGGATCAGCTCTCCCATCTCCTCCTGCACTTTGGCAAAATCTATTCTTTCATAAGGCATGTCCTGAAATCTCATAATTATAGTAACCCTCTCTTTCTGTTCCTTAGGAACCTATACTGCTTATCTTACCCCAAAATGCCGGGAAAGTAAAACTTTAGAAGCGTTCTGTAACATTTTTCTGGATTTTTTGTAGCCTTTTTGTAACATTTTTCAGACTTGCCAATAAGGAATCCCTATGGTATGGTGGTATTAAAAGTAATTTTTCTTCTTTCAAAAAATCTTATAGACCCGTCAGTGGTCAAAGTTTCCCTTATTATTTATTTTATATGGAAAATATTTGTTTTTTTGTATTGTTTTATTTTATTTTTACATTCATTTTGCAACAGAAAGGAGATTTATGGAGTTAAAGCAAAATAATATGACCAGCAACTATTTTTCGGAGGAATCTTTGATGAATACGGTGTCAAGATTCTGGAAAATTTTTGTTGCGGAAGAATTTTCATATGGAAATGCGGCAACGGCTGCGCCAGGGAATGTGGCTGTGGCAATACCGGCTTCCGGAAAGCGGAATTATAAGGATCTGGTGTTCCGGAAAATTTTTCATGACAAGGAGAAGCTACTCTCGCTGTACAATGCGCTGAATCACTCGCAATATGAAGATCCGGAGCTACTGCATATTACAACTTTGGAAAATGCGGTTTACCTAAGCTTGCAGAACGACCTGTCATTTGTGGTGGATTTTGATCTATGGTTTTTTGAGCACCAGTCCACCCTGAATCCCAATATGCCGTATCGCTTTTTGCTGTATCTGGCAAGTGAATATTCAAAGATGAACACAGATGACCTGCTTTATTCCAACAAGTTACAGATGCTGGATACTCCACATTTTGTAGTGTTTTATAACGGAACGGATCCTCTTCCGGAATACAGCACCCTGAAGCTGTCTAGTGCCTACCGGAATAAGGAAGAGACTCCTCAGCTTGAATTACAGGTACAGATAATCAATATCAATCTCGGGTTCAACGCCGAGCTGATGGATGCCTGCCAGATTTTAAAGGAGTATGCTCAGTTCGTTGCAGAAGTCCGCAAGCAGGCAAAAGTGTATCCAAATCGACAGGCCATCGTTCAGGCAGTGGATGTGTGTATTAAGAAAGATATTTTGAAGGAATTTTTGCTTGAGAATAAGAAGGAGGTTATTGATATGGTGTTTTTCGAATATGATGCTGAGGCGGAAAAGAGAGTTATTTACAGGGATGGCGTAGAGGAAGGCAGAGCTAAATCGATTGTTCAATTATGCAAAACCTTTGGTATGTCAAAGGAAGATATCATCCAAAAATTAGAAAATGATCTCTCTATCCCTCCGAAAGCTGCTATTGACTATTATGAAAAGTATTCAAAGGAATTGGAAATAAGCTGTTAACAGCACAAATTCATCGATTTCCTACATTTATCTAAAGTTTTACAGGAAGTCCTTATGATGGCTTTACAAGTGCAAAAATATTAGAAAGTAAAAGGGCAGCCCATCATGGACTGCCCTTTGGTTCTTACATAACTCTTACAGATATGGTTCGTTCCTCTTTGGAAACAACCTGATCTCAGCTTAAGCTTACTGTAACAGAGACAGTACGCCCTGGTTAGCCTGATTGGACTGAGCCAGCATAGCCTGACCTGCCTGAGCCAAGATGTTGTTGTTGGAGTACTTAACCATCTCAGTAGCCATATCGGTATCACGGATC